>ERZ791737.10-NODE-10-length-344889-cov-15.847228_pt1 | contig 344889 bp, 245 predicted proteins | sample MGYA00510042_ERZ791737 | MGnify/ENA primary metagenome ERZ791737 (study PRJEB30046, sample SAMN00791965) | human gut metagenome | study: EMG produced TPA metagenomics assembly of the A metagenome-wide association study of gut microbiota in type 2...
ATTCCTATAATCTTAAAAAGTCCGCTTTTAGCTTTATTCATCACTTGCGAATAAGACCCTGTTATTTCAGGAGAAATAGCTTTTATTCCCGGGAACTGTTTCTTCACGCGGTTAAGAAAATGCAAATCGAAATGCAACTGTTCCCCTTCTCTGATATTCTTATACTTCATAGAAGTGGTTCCTCCATATACATACATGCTTTTCTGGGCAAAGATGCTGAATATATCCATCACAGAGTTTTGAAATCCTTTTCCTGTACCCAATAGCACAACCAATATCAGGATTCCCCACGAGATGCCGAATCCGGAAAGAAAGGTGCGGATCTTATTCTGCCTGATTGAAAGATAAATCTCGTATAGAACTTCCATTATAGCAGAGTAAAGAGTTTCGTAATAGCCCAAACAGACAGAATGGGAATTACAACGGAGGCAATGGCATACCGCAGCCGTACCTTATATAAATGATGGATTAATATCATGCACAGCAAATAATAGGGGATAAAAGAATAGTTAACCAACATTATGGGGAGACCAAGAGAATAATTATTTTGTAAGGTCGTTACCGCATTAGAAGTACTATATTCCATTTTCTGATTAAGAAGGAAGATGGAAATAAAAACAGAAATGGCAGGAATAATATAGAAATAAGACGAAATATATAAAAGATGTTTGAATGGAGCATAACCATTAAAGAGTATGGCTGTTAGGTGAAAGAGAAAAGTGGAGATAAGCCATATTACAATAGCTGACAAGACTATTATAATATAACTCATCCGTGCCAGAATTACAAATAATCTATCAGTCTCTAAATTGTTATTATTCACAAGATGATTAGTAGTTATCAAAAATTCTGCGAGTAATAAACTATATAGTAATATAGTTAAAAAGCCATACCATTTAGGCATCTTCTCAAGTGTATTGATTATCCTTTTCATGTTAACATATTTATTGATACATAAGTTTCGATGTAGGCAGCTGAAAGAATAATTATGAAAATGATCAATAAATTGATGCCTATGTTCTTGTAAAATTTAAATGTAGGCATTTTATTTGTATACATAAACAAAATAATATTCCAAGCTATATAAAGTCCTATTCCTCCTGATATCCAAAAACCGATAAGTTCAAAGCTATGGGGCAAGGTTAAAGCGAAAATATCGGTTATACTCATGCCTAGTTTGTATGTTCGGCAACATACATCCGCAAAACAAAAACCATTTAATAACAAGTTAAAAAGTGTACCTATTCCTAATAACCCTCCTCCTAATACATTTAGGATGCAACCTTGCATATTGTTTTTTAAAATGGTAATAAATGCACTGTGTTTATCTTTGTTATACAAAAAATATAAGGTTTTGTTGGCGGGACTATTGATTTCAAAAGTTGTCGTATGACTTATTGCTATTTCAGAAATATCTATTGCACACAGTCGTACTATGGCTGGTAACAACCAAAATAAAAAAGCAGCAATGAAAAAATATTTGTTAACCATTTATGAACTCTTATTTAAATATTTGTTAATGTTGATTTGTATCGTTAAATGGGATTCACTACTTATATCTATAATTTGTTTATGTTTGCCGTTTTTCTGTTGAATGTGTAGAATACCATTTTTTTTATCAAAATTATAGCAATCAATGCTACTCCATTTTAAATCCCAGTGCATTATATAACGTATTCCTTTTTGATTTATTACCAAGATTTTTTGCATTAAGATAGAGGCTATTATTGATAATAATATAAGAATGGCAGATAACGGAAAATACTGTATTGGAATTACATATATTGATAGAATGATAGAAATAGGACTCAGTGTATTTAATAGTATCTTATTCCTTTTAGTCGTTAAATTGATAATAGATCCTGATAAGTTATTCTTTTGTAAAATATAAAATAAGGCTATTGTAATGATTCCAATAGTAAAGTAAAGACCTGTTAATTCCCATTTTATATGATCGGATATTGAAAGAGATAAAGTAATGATACAGGTTAGTAGAAGTAAAACTAAACAATATAATATTTTTTTTAATAAGAAATTATTCATAATATTTTTATTTTATTTGTGAGGTTGCTTTGTATGAAATAGAGCAAAGCAACCTCTGTTAGTTAATTATTTTTTTATAATCCTGCTGCGGCGGCTCCTACTCCGGCTATCCAACCTGCCGGACACCAGCCTAGACCAACAGCACAAGTACCTAATGTTTCTGTTACTTTTCCCATTGCTAATGCTCCAACAGCTAACTTTCCTGATGCTTCAGGACCATATTCACCAGTTCCGGCAGCATAAGTCATTGCAACAGTTGCTTCTTGTAAGTTATAATCACATTTATTTTCGTTGATTCCTCCCATTATACCCAAAGAGATAACAATAGCAACCAGCATTCCTAAAACTGCTTTTTTATTTGTTTTCATTTACTGTAAAGATTTAAATGTTTAAAACTCTTTTTTTGATTCTCGTGAAAACAGCCTATAACTTAATAGTCCCGTTTTCAATTGCAATTTTTTCTATCCGTCCATATTCATATGATTTAAAGTTTGAACTTTTATTTCTTTTGGAGGAGTCGTAATAATGCTCCTATGCAAAAAGGAATAAATATAATGATGCATATCCCTATTACAGCAGTATCTCCGTCTTGAGGTTTTTCTATAGGCCAAAGGTATCCTGATAAAAATAGGACAGTTACAATTTCTGTTGTTGCTCCTATAATTGTTGGCAACCATTTACGGTGTCTCTCATTCATAATCATCTATTTTTTGTTTTTATTACATACCTGTTTCAACAGTAGTCTCATCTCTTCTTTTATCTCTTTCGCTGCCGTGGTTGGCACTTTCTCGTCGGTAGCTAATATTTTAGAAGCCCATTCTCCGGCGCTCCCGTAATCGCCTGCAGCTTCGTATAGTTTAGCCAACAAATACTTGGGGTATAACTTGGATGGCTGCATATAGACAGCTGTTGTATATGCATCGACGGCTTTAGCCGTATCTCCGTTTTCTCGGTATGCGTTTCCTAAGAGGATGAAACTGTTAGGGTTGGAACATTGGGCGCAGGAAACTGACAGCTCTTTAATCGCCTTTTGATATTCAGCCGATAAGAAATAGGCTGATCCAAGATAAAAATGGAAGATGCCGTCGTTCCTGAGAATGCCTTGCGCCTTTTTATACATCTCTATACCTCCTTTCAGGTCATGGCGCATTACTCGTTGTTGTCCCCGATGAAAGAAATAGTATCCTCGCGCGTTTATCATGCCGGCAAGTGCGAATACGCAAATCAGGGGGCCTGCGAGGGATCTTACCCCGTTGCTTATCATGCGATGTGCGGTGGAAAGCAACCGCTTTTTTCCATAAAGAGCCACCGACAGGCAGAACATCAGATAAAGGGTGGTGGGGAGTACCTTCAGAGGATAGGAACAGAACATCAATATGGTTATGGAAACGATGGATGCTTTGGCTCCGAGTTCAATGGTCGATAGGTTTTTCCAACCGGTGCCCACTGCCATAACCAAAAGGGCCGCGATGCATGCTGTCACGATAATCCCTTGCTCAAGGCCAAGTTCAAGGAATTCGTTGTATGCGGTGGTTACATATCCCGCGATGTGACGTTCTTTCTCGGTACCTTCTTTTTCCCGGAAGTAGTCGGCTTGCCACTTTCCGTATTGAGATTCAAAATAACCGATTCCGTTTCCCCATAACAAGTTCGCATGGGGATGAGGAGTGGATAGAGTTACTTTCCATACCAATATACGGCCCAAAGCGGAATCTTCTTTCATTTTGAATACAAAGAATCCGCTTGCGATGATTAAAACGGCTGACAGAATGATTGCCGGGGTCCGAATCGCTTTTTTACTCCAATAGTTGGTACCGCGTAGCAATCGGGCGTACCGGTAGCAAAGTACGCAAAGACAGCCTGCGCCACATGTGATCCATGCTCCGCGTGAGCGACTGAGTATTAACAGATAGCATACCAAGATAAAAAGCCCGCCCAAGATGTAGCAAATATTATCGAACCGTTTGTTTTTTCTATAAGATACTAATAGTGAAAGAATCAACGGGGCCGTCACCCCAAGATAACCGGCGTAGGCTCCCGGGTTGGCCATAGACCCGCCTATGATGAACTGCGGGTCGCTATTCTCCAATAGACCGATGGACTGGGCGATTCCAAAAACGGTCTCCACCGCGACGGTTGCTATGACTACCCAGGCAAAGAAGCGTCTGTTTTTCCCGGGCAGGGACTGTGTGGCAAAAAAAGAGAAGAACAATGTCCATAGTACTGCCATCGTATATAAACGATAGGTCCCATATATATTTCCTGAGACATACCGTAAAAAAAGGCTTAGGACAATGCCGGAGACAATAAAACAGGCGCGGCTGTTTCTGCTCCAATCTTCTTTCATCCCGCTCCATGTCGTTGCGAAAAAGACAAAAGAGCATATATAGAACAAAAAGAGCATTACCGGAAATCTGTTATTATCCAGGCCTGCATGTGGTAATAGGAATAATAGCGCAGCTGTTATTTTTAAGACTTTATTTTTCATTGCCGATTTGTTTTACGTTTTGAGAAAAACGCGATGAGCAGATAGACAATTCCACCTATACCCAAGGCATATAAGAAATGCGTGAATGAAAGCCCCTCTTTTTGCGGAGGGATGTATCTGTACTCTTGGTCCACTTTTATGCAGCCCGGATCGCTGAACTCGCCAAGAAGTGAGTCTATCGGGAGAGCGTCATTTCCCTTTTGATAAAGCATCAGTGTGATGTATCCGAATTTCGATATATACAAAGACTGGCATCCTTTCAATAGTATGGAATCTCTCCGGATTGTGAGATAATTGTTTATCCGGTAGTTCGGGGCGGAGTTTACCGGAACGATGCTGTCAAGGCGTGTGAATATCGAATCGTTGTTCCACATATTCTTTGTCCGGTCATTCATCTCTTTCATGTCCGAAACGATCCGGTCGAAAGAATATGAATGGAGGGACTGCAAAACAGGCATAAAACCAACCAAAGCATAATTTCCAGTAAAATATTCCTTTTGAGATATCGGATATAGCCCCATGTCGAGATCAAGCCGTGGAAATATCTTTTTGAGAGTGTCATGGGGAATGGTATCCCATCCGGAAGGGAGATCTATGCTATACTTACATCCTTTATGGGAAATGTCTACGCTTCGTGCGCATGTGTTCAGGGCATTATACAACATGCACGCCAAAATCATCGCTGTTATTTTTATCTTTGTCACCACCATATCTGTTCGTTATTCATATAAGTAAAAATGCGTTCTTCAACTCCTTTTTCAAAACAGCCGCCTGCCATTCTTGCGGCATAAACTGAGATATGCCCGTATTTAGGGTATTTGCGATATAAAGAAATGCTCCGGAGGGCGGAATGATCGGGAGTCAACCCATGTACATCTCCATTCTCCTTTAAAATAAAAGGTGTCGCGAAAGGAGCCATCACGCCGTTTCGCACGGATGCCGGAAAATAAACGATGCCCTTACCTTCATTTTGATATCCGGCGATCTTGTTGTCGCCGAACGGGATTCCCCGCGCTACGTTTCCGAAAGTTATTATCTTTTTATTCTCAGTTGCGGAAACGGCTACGGGTATCCAATCTTTATTATTAAATATACATAAGAACAGCACGTCACCTTTCATGTCGGGATCCGAACCGGATAAGGCAATATCTGATACAGGCATCGGGTATTCTCCCGTGACGTCTTTCCAAAGGGGATCTAAGTAACCAATGCCGCCCTTATTGCTTGAATATCTGGTTCTGTAGATTTTAGGAATCTTATATGAGATGCTGTTGTGTCCCTCTCCGTTAAATCCGACATCCACAAACCTCCCGTCTTTGTTCATCACCACGTTCCACGCATGTCCGCCGCTCCTGTTTGCCCATGCGGGTACCACATCGATGGTAGAAGGAATGCCAATGGCTCTGAGTGACAAGGTCAGATATGCGGTCAAGTGGTCACAACTTCCCCAATGTAACTGATCTAACTCACTGAAAGTCGGGAAAAAAGGGTATTTACTCATTCCGGCGTTATAGTAAATGCCGGATACCTGCACAATTGCTTTTGTCAATTCCAAAGGGTCGCTGATTGAATCCAACAGGTAAGAGAATTTTTGATAAGCCTGTTCCCTCCAATCACTCAGTGATTCGTTTCCAATACGATAGGGTAAAATATATTCGCAGAAATCATCGAAAGAGCACTCCGTAAACTTTTTAGTGCGATGCCAGACTTTGATCGCTTCTTCTACATTGTTGATCAGGAAGTTGCCGGTTATAACTTCGATGTCTCTTACTATTTTGGGGCGCGGAGGGTCAGTACATGTTTTATATACGGAATCCAATGCCATCCCTAATCGAGACTTGCCGGGATCCCACGCTTCTTTTTCTTTAATGTGATTATTTAAGATAATGGAATGAAAAGGATCTTGTTCATTGGCTGGAATGAGGCTGTATTTATCTGCCATATTCCCAACCAAAAAGAATATGGATCTGATCTTCAAAGAGTCTTTCTGATTAATGAAAAAATCCAGAGCTTTCTCTATCTCTTCTCTGTTTTTATGAGATAACTTGAGAACTTCGTGAATCTTATCTGGGTATCTGCTGTTGTTCGGTTGTATACAACCGGACAAGACAAGAGTATTTAAAAGGAATGATACCCATATAGGAGACTTTATACATCGTGATTTTTTCATATCAGTTTCAGTAGGTTAACTTATACCGCAAAGGTAGTGTGGGGCTTTCAAATGTTTTATAATCAATACCTAATATTTTTATAATCAAATCCATGTCTTTTGGTTATATGGATAAATTTTATCACGAGTACGCAGAGGGAAAGGGTTGTGCAAATAGATTTGTTTATTTGCGTTTTTGCATGAAAAGGATATTTTTATCTCTCTTTTAATAACGCGATCTTTTTCGAAATCTTCCTAATAGAGGAGTAAAATACATAAATAGGGTATTTGTATGCGAATTTTCTTACCTTTTCGGTTAAATATTCCGGTTTTGTCATCAAAACATTAACTTCTTTTCCCGAAAGAAGTTAATGTTTTCTGCATAAGAAGTTAGTCTTTTGTCTGTAAGAAGTTAATGTTTTATCCGTAGGAAGTTAATTTCGTAAAAGGGAGAGATGAAAATGGTGTTTTTTGAAGCTACTTGGAATTTCGAAATGGATATTGCTGATGTAACTTTCCGACAGAGAGATGGAACTTATTTAAATAAAATGTCTGCAGAATGTGCTTTTATTTATTCATAGTGGCCGAAATAAGGTGGAATGGTTTGCTTTTTGATTTAGACTAACGGTGAAATACAGGCTTCTTTTGTATCTTTCGTCATTGTGGACGGAAATAGACGTATACAGCCTCCTTTTAAAATACAAAGTGCCAGTATGGAATGCAACTGTCAGAATGTAAGATTTCCCTTTGGGGATGGCTTGTCATCTTGCTTTTAGAGAGGCGTAAAATGAAACAACATTCTTAAATAACCTTCAAACAGGTATTGGACAAGACTTAAAAACGGCCTTAAAATTACGAATTCTTTGTTATATTGAAAACTTCCCTTATATTTGTCAAAAAGAAATAACCAGACTTAATTCTATGAGGAAAGAACTATTATTTACTGTTTTCGTTTCTGTAGCTTTTATTTTTCTTCAGGCCTTTTGGATAGTTCGTATGTACCAGAGATATGAGGAGCAATATACCGAACAAGTAAATAAAGCTTTCTTAGATGCTATTGGAAAAGAAGTAGAGCTTAGATTCAGGTATGTAGAGGAATTTAAGACCCCTATTCTTATCAAGTCTGCCGGATGTGTCTCTGAAAAGGAACGAGCCGGATACAAAGGTGACACCATTGATTTAGTACTTTTAAAACAGAATGACATAGTTCGGAATGTTTCTGAATTTCTTGCACAATTAGAGCAAGACGAATTACTCTCTAATCGGATATTTCCTGTATTACCTGTTATAGACAGTCTTCTTCGGGAAGAGTTATCGGGTTTGAAAACAGACCATTACCTGTCCTTATATGATAAGGAGGGAAAAATGGTTGATTCTTTGGGGAACACTTCTTTGCGGGGGGAGCGTCGGGTTATCAAAATACGGGAAGCTATCGGGACGAAGGGGCTGCTTTATATGCAAATAGAGTCCAAACTGCCCTATGACGCTATCCTGTCCAAAATGTTTTATTCCCTTCTTGTTTTTGCATTGATTATAACGTTTGTTGTGGGATGTCTTATCCATCAGTTAAGAGTTATTAGTCAAAAAGATGAACTGTTAGAGAGGCGTGAAGTGAGTGTGAATGGGATTGTTCATGACCTCAAATCACCATTGAATGCACTTGTCACTTTAACCGGCTGGCTTATGGAAACGGAATCAGATTTTCGGAAGAAAGAATTGATGGCTGAAGTTATAAAGCGTGCCGGACACCAAGCGGCGCAAATCGAGTCTATATTGGTCTGTGCCAGAGGAACGGCGCAACCCATTGTTCTGAACAAAACCGAAATAAATCCGGAAGAAATAGTACAAGCGGCAATTGATGACATCTGTGTTGAATTGAAAGCTAAGCCACATAGTATTGAGGTTATAAACGAAGCACCCGGATTGACGTGTCCGGCAGACAGAGGTTATTTAGAAAACGTGATGAAGAACTTGATAGAAAATGCGTTGAAATATGCCGATGATGGAGTGAAAATACAGATTGAAATAACAAAAATCTCACAAGAAATACAGATTAAAGTGATAGATAATGGTTGGGGAATTGCCCCGAAGTATCAAAAAAAGCTATTCAATCAGTATTATCAGGTCCCCCGGGAAGCATTGCGAATGCAGAAAGGATATGGTATCGGATTGGCATATGTCCGGCATATTATCCGGGCGCATGGTGGCAAAATCCAATTCAAGAGCCGTGAGAATGAAGGAAGTGTATTTACGTTTTATATTCCGGAAAAATAAAGTATGGAGGAGAAAATTAAAATTCTTTTTATTGATGATGATATTACGTTTGGACGTATTTGTACCATCATCTTACAGGAAAAAGGCTACGAAGTCTTTTATCAGACTACTTTAAACGGAGCCAAAGCTTGCATAACAGAAGCTCATCCGGATATCATTGTACTTGATGTGGAGATCGGAAATCAGAATGGCATTGAAGTCGCTCCGGAAATAAAAGTGATAGCACCGAATGTTCCTGTTCTGTTTATCTCTTCTCATACGGAGAGCCATTGGGTTGTACAGGCTTTGGAAGCGGGTGCGATGGCTTATCTTAAAAAGCCCTTTCACGCTGAAGAATTAATTGCGTATGTTGAAAGGTTTGCTGTACAACGTCCGTCCCAACTTCGGATAGGTTCCTTGTCGCTTGACGCCGAAACCAGGATTTTATTTGCTGATGACTCGACAGTTATTAAACAATTGAGTGAATCCGAATATAAGTTAGTAAGGCTTTTACTTGTTTATAAAAACCACATAGTGGGCAGAAGGCAAATAGAAATGGAGTTATGGGGAAATACTGAAGGAAATGAACAGAGTACTAATAATTTAATATCCAAGATACGAAAATACCTTGTTGCTGATCCCGACATCGCACTTGAAACGATACCGAGGAGCGGATATAGGCTTTCTGTGAAATTAGAAAAACAGAAGAGAAGAGTGAGTGACTGTTTTTAAGCAGAGTTAATCCGATTTCTTCTAAAGTGTGACAATCATAGTCGATTCCGTCATTTCCGGTTAAACATTTTTTAGTTTTGGTTGCAAATATATCATAATTCTCTTACTTTTGCTTCCGGTTTCGGACAAAACTTATCCGGAGCCGAACCGGTTGGATGAAAGAGGTAACGTTTATACGTCGGAATATTGAGAAATGGAAAGAGACTGAGAAGGTGGTGGAGCAGGCAGATAAACTGACTCCTGACCGTCTTGCCGATGCTTATACGGAACTTACGGCAGATCTCGCGTTTGCACAAACTCATTATCCGTCTTCCCGCATTACTATTTATCTGAATAATCTGGCTTCGGCTCTTCATAATGTGATTTATCGCAATAAGAAGGAGAAATGGACCCGTATCTTTACTTTCTGGACGCAAGAGGTTCCGCAAACGATGTACCATGCTCGTAAAGAGTTGTTGGTTTCGGTCCTGATTTTTTTGGCCAGCGTATTGGTGGGCATTGTTTCAGCAGCGAATGATGATAACTTCGTCCGCCTGATTCTGGGCAACGGCTATGTGGATATGACACTTGATAACATAGCGCGTGGTGAGCCGATGGCTGTGTACAACGGTTCGGAAGAGGTACCTATGTTTCTGGGTATTACTTTAAATAATATCATGGTTTCTTTCAATGTCTTTGCAATGGGGTTGCTCACCAGCTTTGGAACAGGATGGTTACTGTTTAATAACGGAGTGATGCTCGGTGCTTTTCAGACCTTTTTCTTTAAACATGGTTTGTTGGGCGAATCCATGCTTGCGATCTGGTTGCATGGGACTTTGGAAATATGGGCCATTATCGTAGCCGGTGCTGCAGGGCTGGCTTTAGGAAACGGGTGGCTGTTCCCCGGAACTTATTCCCGTAAAGAGTCTTTTATGAGGGGAGCCAAGAAAGGGCTGAAAATTATAGTAGGTACAGTTCCTATCTTTATAATGGCCGGATTTATCGAAGGTTTTATCACGCGTCATACCGAATTACCCGATGTTTTGCGGTTGGGCATCATTCTATTGTCACTGTCATTTATTATCTATTACTATATTTATTTACCAAACAGAAAAACTCATGGAATCACAAAAACCTAAAATTGCTTTATATGTGAAGCGTCCTTTTGGTGATAAACTGAATGCGACCATGGACTTTATAAAAGAGAACTGGAAACCGATGTTGAAGTTCTGTACCTATTTGATTCTGCCGTTATGTCTGATTCAAGCCATCAGCATGAATGGAATTATGGGAGGAGCAATGGGAATTGCAGCTGCCAAAGAGGCCGGGACCAATTCTTTAGCGGCCATCGGAATGCAATTCTGGGTAAATTACGGACTGATGTTTCTCTGCTATCTGGTAGGTTCTATATTGCTGACTTCTATTATTTACGGACTGATGCAGATTTATAATCAGCGCGAAGAACGGTTGGCCGGTGTGACGTTTGCCGACTTGAAACCTTTTCTGTTCAAGAATATAAGACGGCTGCTGGTTATGGTACTGTTCTGTATAGGCCTTACTATAGTGGTGGGCATTGTTATGGGGATTCTGGTTGTAGCTTCTCCGTTCACGCTTTTGCTTACTATTCCGTTGCTGATAGCCTGTGCAGTGCCGTTAGCCTTGTTTACTCCGATTTACTTGTTCGAGGAGATCGGCATTCTTGCAGCTTTCTGGAAAACTTTCCGTCTGGGATTTGCCACATGGGGCGGTGTCTTTTTAGTATCTCTGGTCATGGGTTTGATATCCAGTGTATTGCAGGGAGTTACTACGACTCCGTGGTATATTGCCACTATCGTAAAATACTTCTTTATGCTGAGCGATACACAGAATGAACTGACCATCTCTGCCGGATATAGTTTCATGGTCTATCTGTTGGCTATCGTCCAGACTTTTGGTGCCTATCTTTCTATGATATTTTCTTTGATTGGTATGGTATATCAATACGGTCATGCCAGTGAGGTGGTAGATAGCATTTCGGTAGAAAGCGAGATAGATAAATTTGAGCAATTATGATCGACTTTAAATGACGTTGCAAGCTGATACATTGGTCTGCGATACCGCAAGGGTTGCTTTTTGGCAATCCAATCCGGATTATGACTATAACCGTGAACTGATGACTCCTGAGATTGATATCTACGGGTGGCTCAGTATGCAGCTCTCCAAGTTACTTCGTGCCATTTTCGGAAGTCGTTTTGCTGAGGAGTATTCCGGCATTATCCTGATTATTATTGCTATTCTTATCCTGTTGCTGATCCTCTGGTTTCTTTATAAAAAGCGTCCCGAGCTTTTTATGCGTTCACGCAGAGGTCCTGTAAACTATAGTGTCCACGAAGATACCATTTACGGAGTCGATTTTGATGCAGAGATCAGGCGTGCCATAGACCGCAAGGATTACCGGGAGGCCATCCGTCTGCTTTATTTGCAGACCCTTAAACTGTTGAGCGATGACGGCCGGATAGATTGGCAACTTTATAAGACTCCTACAGAATATATTTATGAGGTAAAGCAGGAGATACTTCGTACTCCTTTCAGGAATCTGACCCATGGTTTCTTACGGGTACGTTATGGTAATTTTCCCGCTTCCGAGTCTCTTTTTGAAGAGCTGGCAGCTCTGCAAACTCAAATCAGGAAGGGAGGGGATGTATGAGAAGCAGTCGTTGGTTTATTATCGGGATCGTTCTCTTTTTGCTGATCATGTTTGTGGTAGAATCTCATCTGCCGAAGAAATTCGTCTGGAATCCCACCTTTGCACAACATGATCACCAGCCACTGGGGTGTGCCGTGTTTGATGATGTCTTGAAGTCCTCTCTTCCGGATGGATATTTTCTTTCGCGCAAGACATTCTATCAGTTCGCTGCTGACAGTGACTCCTGCCGGAGTATTCTTGTCATTACTCAACATGTCAATCTGGTGGAGGCGGATCTCAATGCTTTGCTCGATCTGGCCCAAAGGGGAAACAAGATATTGATAGCCGCTTCCTCTTTCAGTACTTCACTGTCTGATACGTTGGGATTCGACAATTCGTATGCTTATTTTAATCCGAGACGGATGAAAGAGTATGCGGGCAATTTATTGGAGCGTGACAGTGTCTGCTGGATTGGGGATTCAGCAGTATATGATAAGCGTACTTTTCGTTTTTATCCTCATTTATGTGGCATTTACTTCACAAAATACGATTCGTTGTCTCTACCCTTAGCTACCAGCCGGATTGATTCGATGCAAATGTTCAATGACAGTTTGCCGGATTGTTTTCCGCCCGTGGCCCTTAGTCGTCCGATAGGGAGCGGAGAGATTGTTTTGGTCACTACTCCGTTATTGTTTACCAACTATGGAATGCTCGATGGCGACAATGCAGCCTACCTTTTCCGTCTGCTTTCTCATTTGAAAGGTTTACCGGTAGTCCGTACCGAAGCCTATGGGGTGGGAGCACAGGTTGAGGTATCTCCTTTTCGTTACTTCCTTTCCCAGCGTCCTCTGAAGTGGGCGCTTTACCTGACGATGCTGGTATTGGTGCTCTTTATGGTATTTACCGCCCGCAGAAGGCAAAGGGCTATTCCGGTGATTCGTGAGCCTGCAAACCGTAATCTTGAGTTTGCCGAGTTGATCGGTACTTTATATTATCAAAAGAAGAATCATGCTGATCTTGTGCGCAAAAAGTTTATTTACTTTGCTGAGAGCCTGCGGAGGAATATTCAGGTGGATGTGGAAGATGACAGTGATGACAATGCCTTGTCTAGGCGGATTTCCCGGAAAACAGGGACTGATGAAGAAAAAGTCCGGAATCTGTTCCGTAAGCTCCGTCCCGTGATTCGCGGGCAGCAGGAAGTCGGCGAGACGTTGATGAAAGATCTGATTGACGGGATGAACGAGATAGAAAAGCCTCAACCCTGACCTTTTTTCGGAAGAAGAAAGCTGTGGGAGGAATGAAATATGAATTTGATAAATAAAAAGAATATGGAAGAAAATATGAATGATATGCATGGAGAAGAAACTCCGCGTACCGATTTGACTCTTTTTTCAGAGAAGATGCAGGAACTGAAAAGCCGGATCGCTTCCGTTATTGTGGGGCAGGAACGTACTGTCGATTTGGTGTTGACAGCTATTTTGGCTAACGGTCACGTCTTGATAGAAGGAGTGCCGGGAGTAGCCAAGACTTTACTTGCCCGCCTGACAGCCCGTTTGATAGATGCCGACTTCAGCCGTGTACAGTTTACACCCGACCTGATGCCGAGTGACGTCCTGGGTACGACTGTTTTCAATATGAAAACCAATGAATTTGATTTCCATCGGGGACCTGTTTTTGCCAATATCATATTGGTAGACGAAATTAACCGTGCACCCGCCAAAACGCAGTCCGCTCTTTTCGAAGTCATGGAAGAACGTCAGGCCAGTATCGACGGAACAACTTACCGGATGGGAGAACTATATACTATTCTGGCAACCCAGAATCCGGTGGAGCAGGAGGGAACTTATAAGTTGCCTGAGGCCCAACTCGACCGTTTCCTGATGAAGATTACCATGGACTATCCGTCACTTGATGAAGAAATCAATATCCTGGAACGCCATCACACTAATGCCGCCTTGGTAAAACTGGAAGAGATACAACCGGTGATTACCCGTGAAGAACTGCTTTCTCTTCGTCGATTGACGGAAAAGGTATTTGTTGACCGTACTCTGCTTCAGTACATTGCCTTGATTGCCCAACAAACCCGTACCAGTAAAGCTGTGTATCTGGGAGCTTCTCCCCGTGCTTCGGTGGCTATGTTGCAGGCATCCAAAGCCTATGCTCTCTTACAGGGACGTGACTTCGTAACGCCGGAGGATATTAAGTTTGTAGCACCTTATGTGTTGCAGCATCGCCTGATTCTGACTGCGGAAGCAGAGATGGAAGGTTATTTGCCTGTCAAGGTGACTCAGCGGTTGATTGATAAAGTGGAAGTACCCAAATAATTATGTTCCTGACCAAACGTTTCTATATACTCGTCCTTGTCGTCATCCTCTTGTTAGGTGGCGGATACCTGTTCGGTTCTCTGTTTATCATCGGACAGTTAGGGCTGCTTGCGCTGCTGCTTGCTCTGGCTTTCGATGGATATCTGTTGTATCGCACCAAGGGTATCCAGGCTTTCCGTCAGTGTGCCGGACGTTTTTCTAACGGTGATGATAACGAAGTCAGCCTGCGTATAGAGAGCCGTTATTCCTATCCCGTCCGTTTGATCGTGATAGATGAAGTGCCGGTCATATTTCAGCAAAGGAATGTACACTTCGAGCTGTCGCTTTTACCTAATGAGGGAAAGACGCTTACCTATCGGTTGAGGCCGACTCGCAGGGGAGAATACGGTTTCGGATTCATCCGCGTTTTTACGACTACCCGAATCGGATTAATATCCCGCAGGGCTACCTGTGGCAGACCTGAAACCGTTAAGGTATATCCTTCTTACCTGATGCTCCATCGATACGAGCTGCTGGCTATGAGCGATAACCTGACTGAACTCGGTATCAAGCGTATTCGTCGGGCTGGGCATCAGACTGAGTTTGAACAAATCAAAGAGTATGTAAAGGGAGACGATTATCGCACCATAAACTGGAAGGCCAGTGCACGCCGTCATCAGTTGATGGTCAATGTCTATCAAGACGAGCGCAGTCAACAGATATACAGCGTGATCGATAAAGGGCGTGTGATGCAGCAGGCTTTCCGTGGCATGACATTGCTGGACTATGCCATCAATGCCTCGTTGGTGCTTTCGTATGTAGCTATGCGGAAGGACGATAAAGCCGGGCTGGTTACGTTTAACGAGTATTTCGATACGTTTGTTCCTGCTTCCAAACAAGTCGGTCAGATGCAGACTTTGCTTGAGAACCTCTATAAACAGGAAACAACATTTGGTGAAACGGACTTTTCTGCCTTATGCGGGCACTTGGGCAAGCATGTGAATAAACGTAGCTTTCTGGTGCTTTATACCAATTTTAGTAATATGACCAGCCTGAACCGGCAATTAGTTTACCTGCAACAATTGGCGCGGCAACACAGAGTATTGGTTGTATTCTTTGAGGATGCCGATCTGAAAGAGTATATAGCGGGCAAGTCGGTGACTACCGAGGACTATTACCGTCACGTCATCGCAGAGAAGTTTGCGTTCGAGAAGAGACTGATTGTGTCAACTTTGAAACAGCATGGCATTTACTCGCTGCTGACAACTCCTGATAAGCTGTCGATTGATGTGATCAATAAATATCTGGAAATGAAATCGCGCCAGTTACTCTGATACGGGTTGCGTATTGAGGAAGAAGAAGACAGCCATACCTATCATAATGACTCCCAGTAGTCCGTAGAACAGCCGGGCACGTCCTCTGCCGACATTCCGTACGATCAGTTGTGCATTTTGAGCGGTGAAGAACCAGTTCCAGTTGAGTATAGATGCCAGCAGGGCTATGAGCCCTGCGGTGGCAAATATTCCCTGTACAAAATATTGAGGGGCCATTCTTCGGATGATTAGTCGTTGATCACTATTTTTCTTGTTCCGTCCTCCAGTTCCTCAATGGTTACTTTCACGGCGTCTCCCGGCAATAATTCTTCTACCAGCTCCGGCCATTCGATGAAACAAAGTGCACCGCTATAGAAGTAGTCTTCGTATCCCATATCGTATACTTCGCTCAGCTTCTTGATCCGGTAGAAGTCAAAATGATAGATCAGTTCTCCGTTCTCGTCCGAACGGTATTCGTTTACAATGGCAAAAGTCGGTGAAGTGATGACATCCGATACTCCGAGCTCCTCGCAAAGTGCCTTGACAAAAGTCGTTTTACCTGCTCCCATCTTTCCGTAGAGTGCAAAGACCGTGTTATCGCCCATGGCTGAGATGAACTCGCGGGCAGCTTCGTGAATTTGTTCCAGTGATTGAATCTTGATTTCCATACTTGTATGTTGGTTTATTGTTTCTTTCTGAAAAGGCTCTTTCCTATCTTACAGGCAATATAGATAAGAATAGAAAAGAAGATGATGGATGCTCCCGAAGGAACATTCAGGCGGTAAGAGATCAGCAGACCTCCCAGGCAACTCAGATAGCCGATGGCAATCGATAACCAGATAATGCGTTTAAACTTGTTCGTAAACAGGTTGGCTGTCATTTGCGGAATGGTCAGTAACGAGATTGCCAGTACAATCCCCACCATGCGCAGACAGGAAACGATGGTCAGGGCAATGAACATCATCAGGATATATTCCAGCACTACGACCGGAATGCCTTGCGAACGGGCAAACTCACGGTCGAAAGCGATGTATATAATCGGGTGGATGAACAAGGTGAAGAACAGGATTAGCAGGATGGCAAGAATACCCAGCATCAGCAAGTCGGTCTGTGTAATGGTGAGGATATTGCCAAACAGGTAGGCCGAAAGATCGGGAGCGAAACCCGGGGACAGAAAACTAAACATGATTCCCAATGCCATACCCAGTGTCCAGAACATGGCAATGGCCGAATCTTCACGCATGTCTTTTCGTTTGCTGAGCCACTCTACTCCGAAAGCCGATAAGACGGAAAAGACGGCTGCCGAAAGAATGGGAGAGAGGCCGGTATACAGTCCCAGTCCAATGCCGCCGAATGAGGCATGGGTGATACCTCCGCTGATAAATACCAGGCGGCGAGTTACGATATACGTACCGATAATGCCACAGGCAATGCTTGCCAGAAGACTTCCCAGGAGAGCGTGTTGAAAAAAGGTATATTGTAGTAAATCCATACGGTTCAGCTGTTAGGAACGTGAGGCAGACGGGCGGGTTAAGGATGTATCCTCCGTTCGCCTACTACCAGAAAGACTTCATCTTTTATTTCATCGGGAAGGCTGATTCCTCTCAGTTGCAGGCTGCGTACCCATCCGGCTACATCGGTGTCTTGCATGGTATAAAAGACATCACGGAATTTATCAGCTTCTTCCGGTGTATATTCTTCGGGGGCCCTGCCGATAAATGTATCCAGTTCTTCGTCGTCGTAATACTCTATTTGCTTACTGACGGCAGCCAGCAAACTGTCCCGTTCACAAACTTCATGCTGTCCGCAACACTCTACGTCGACTTCCTTTACTTCCGGGAAGCTGTCCAGTTCTCCGTTATCTATTTTCTTTTGCAGCCTTTTGTTGCGGATATACCCAGCAATCATTGCCACGATGGCGAGCAACACCAGACCAACTATAAGTATCCACATAATTACGAATCAAATTTTCGCAAAGGTACTTATTAATTTGTATTATTCCGTATATTTGTCCTTGCAATGTGCTAAATGAACTAAAACAGAAACATCCCGATCATGAAAAGAAAACACCTGATTACTGTCTTTATGTGGTGTGTCGCCACTACTTTGTGTGCCCAGACCCCGGTCGAAAAGGGGCTGAAAAGTATTAACCGTCAGGCTGCCGAGGCTTATATCGGCTTTTTGGCCGATGATGAATTACAGGGACGTGAAGCCGGATTCCACGGTTCGCGTGTGGCTGCCCGGTACATCGTTTCCCTACTGAAAGAGATGGGAGTCCGCCCGTTGGGTGAAAGCTACTATCAGCCGTTCGATGCTTATCGCAAGGAACGCCAGCAGAAGGGACGTCTGGAAGTGCATCCGGACTCGATAGCCAAACTGAAACAAGTGGTACATCAGAAACTGTCAATGAATAATGTATTGGGTATGATTCCCGGAAAGAAGACGGATGAGTATGTGATTGTCGGTGCGCATTTTGACCATTTGGGTATTGATCCTGCCCTGGACGGTGACCAGATTTACAATGGTGCCGATGATAACGCTTCCGGAGTATCGGCCGTACTGCAAATAGCCAAGGCTTTTGTGGCAAGTGGCCAGCAGCCGGAACGGAATGTGATCTTTGCCTTTTGGGACGGAGAGGAGAAGGGGCTCCTCGGATCGAAATACTTTGTGCAGGAGTGTCCGTTCATCAAGCAGATAAAAGGATATCTGAATTTTGATATGATTGGTCGTAACAATCAGCCGCAAAATCCCAAGCATGTGGTTTATTTCTATACAGAAGCCAATCCGGCTTTCGGGCGTTGGCTGAAAGAAGACATTAAAAAGTACGGCTTGCAGTTAAAACCCAATTACCGCCCTTGGGACAAGCCGGTGGGCGGAAGTGATAACGGCTCGTTTGCCAAAGCCGGTATTCCCATCATTTGGTATCATACCGACGGTCATCCCGATTACCATCAGCCTTCTGACCATGCAGACCGTCTGAATTGGGATAAAGTGGTTGAAATATCTAAGGCCTCTTTCCTTAACGTCTGGAATCTGGCTAACGAAAAGGATTATTAAGAACGAAATGAAAACTAAACTAACTAATTGTGTAAAAACCGTATTACTTTCTTTTATGCTGGGAGTGCTGTTTGCTTGTTGTCAGGGGGCGGCCTCTTCCGGCAATGCAGGAAAAAATGCTTCCCGGGTGAGGATTGCTTCCAATGACTCTGCGAAGCTGGTTCCTGATAAAGCCCTGAATGATGCGTCTTGCGTACTTGCAGGTTTGCCGGTTGATAAAGCAAGCGGAAAGCTTTACGCACTGACTCGGACCAAGGAATGGAAGAACCATGCCCGTTACATGGATCAGATATGGAATGTTTTCCGGCAGACGGCTCCCCGGCTGGTAGCTTTCTCACAGACGGAACTGGAAGACATCAATACTCGTTGCCATACTCTGTTTTATCCTTTCGGCGGTCCTGACTTTCTGTTTGCCAATGCGTTCTTCCCCGAGATGGACACTTATGTACTGATCGGGTTGGAACCTGCCGGCACTGCTCCGAAAGTGAAGCATCCTTCTGCCGAAACTTACCGGTTGTATCAGAATGCCGTATCGAACGTACTCAATCTGAGTTTCTTTAACGATATGGATAAGGAACTGGCCAATGATACCATCGACGGGGTTGTCCCCATCTATTCGTTATTGATGGCCCGGGGGAACCGTAAGATAGTCAGCATTCAGGAAGTGTGGTTATCGGAAACCGGAGATCTTTTCGAAAGAAAAGAGGGGGATACCATCCGGAACACATGCAGTGCAGGGATGGAAGTCCGGTTTTTCCGTCCGGGCGCTTCCCGATTGCAGACCCTCTATTATTTCTGTACAGATATCAGTAACGAGGGGTTGCAAGCCAACCGACCGTTACAGGCGTTTATGGACCGTTTTGATGCGGAGACCACAGCAACATTTGTCAAGTCGGCTTCCTATCTGATGCACGAACCTGCTTTTTCGCGCATACGCGAGACGATTCTTCAGAAATCGTCTGCTATTGTACAAGATGACTCTTCCATTCCGTTGTCCTGTTTTGATCCGGAGGTGTGGTCGGTTACTTTGTACGGTACCTTCTACAAGCCGATCTCCACTTTCTCTCAGTATCTTCAGCCGGAATTGCGCGATGCCTATCAACTGGGTGATCCGAAACCTCTTAATTTCAGGATTGGCTATGCACGGCAATCCAATTTGCAGGTCGCAAGAAGAAAATAGTCCCGGTTAATGACTTTTCGCAAGAAGGTTAACCGGGAATTAACCCTCCTCCTAACCCTTCCTCATTAGTTTTGTGTCCTAAATAAAATGCAAGGGGGATGTGTTGAAACTCTTTTCACCACAGCCTCTGTTAGAAAATAAAATTAAGCTATGAGGAAGAATTTTTCAACTATCCTAATTGTCGGTGCAGCCCTTTTACTGGCTTCGTGTGTACAACAAAAAGAGTCTTTCAGCCCTGTAGACTATGTGAATCCTCTGATGGGGACGGAGTCTACTTATGCTTTTTCACATGGGAATACTTATCCTGCGGTGGCGGTTCCCTGGGGAATGAATTTCTGGAGTCCGCAGACCGGAGAGAACGGTAGCGGCTGGATGTACACGTATACCGACAGCCTGATACGGGGGTTCCGCCAGACCCATCAGCCCAGTCCGTGGATTAACGATTACGGTACTTTCTCTATTATGCCGCTGTCCGGTGTGCTGAAAATGGATCATAAAGAGCGGGGAGTACCTTTCTCACATACCCAAGAGGAGGCGGCTCCCTACAGTTACAGCGTTACGTTTGCCGACGGACTCCGGACAGAACTTTCCGCTACTTCACGCGGAGCGGTATTCGAAGTCACCTTTCCGCAGGACTCTGCCCAGTATATCGTTGTGGATGCCTACAACGGTGGAAGTGCGTTGACGATTGACCGGGAGAATCGGTGCGTGACCGGTGTGGCGCGTAATCACAATGGCGGGGTACCGGATAACTTTGCCAACTATTTCCGAATAGAGTTCAGCCATCCCATTGCAGAAGAAGGCGTATATGACGGAGATACACTGATGCGCCATCGGCCGACGTTGGAGAGTGATTATACTTGTGCCTACCTCAGGTTTAATGTGTCGGCGGGAGAGAAATTAACCGTCCGTACCGCCTCCTCGTTCATAAGTCCTGCACAGGCGCTTGTCAATTTCAGTCGCGAAGTGGGAGGCAAGAGCCTTGCTCAGGTGAGAGAAGAAGCCCGAAAACAATGGAACAGTTATCTGGGACGAATTGAAGCGGAGGGAGGCAGTGAGGAGCAATTGCGTACCTTTTACTCTTGCCTCTACCGGACCCTGCTCTTCCCCCGAGAATTTTATGAGTTCGACGCTCAGGGGAAACCTGTCTATTACAGTCCTTACAATGGGAAGATACAGGATGGCTATATGTATACCGATAATGGATTCTGGGATACGTTCCGTGCCGTCCATCCCTTGTTTACCTTATTATATCCGGAAGTTTCCGAGCGGGTTACCCAATCCATCCTCAATGCTTACGATGAAAGTGGGTTCATGCCCGAGTGGGCGAGTCCAGGCCACCGGGAATGTATGATTGGTAATAATTCCATCTCCTTGTTGACAGACGCATGGATGAAAGGTATTCGTACTATCTGTCCGGAGAAAGCTCTTGAAGCAATGATTCATCAGACCGAGGCCCGGCATCCCGGAATCAGTTCGGTGGGACGTGACGGATTCGGTTACTATGACCGTTTAGGCTATGTTCCCTATCCCGAAGTGCACGAGGCCACGGCCAAGACCCTTGAATATGCTTACGCCGACTGGTGTGTCGCACGTTTTGCCGACTCCATTGGCCGGAAAGAGATTGCCGATACCTATTACCGGAAAGCCCTCAACTACCGGAACCTTTACTATCCCGACTATGGATTCATGTGGGCAAAAGATGCCAATGGGAAATGGAGAGACGCTTTTGACGCGACGGAATGGGGAGGCCCTTTCACGGAGGGCAGTTCCTGGCACTGGACGTGGAGTGTGCTGCATGATCCCGAAGGCTTGTCTCGATTGATGGGAGGACATACAGCGATGGAAGCCCGTCTCGACTCTATGTTTACAGCTCCCAATACCTATAATTACGGTACTTACGGTTTTGTTATCCACGAGATAGCCGAGATGGTGGCTCTTGACATGGGGCAATATGCACATGGCAACCAACCTGTGCAACATGCCATCTATCTATACGACTATATCGGCCGGCCCTGGAAGGCCCAGAAGCACGTCCGCGAAGTGATGGATAAGCTTTATCACTCCGGCAGCAAAGGCTACTGCGGTGACGAAGATAATGGGCAGACTTCCGCCTGGTATGTCTTTTCCGCCATGGGATTCTATCCGGTTTGTCCCGGTGTTCCGGAGTATGCCATGGGATCTCCGCTCTTCCCGAAACTGACATTACATTTGCCCGACGGAAAGAACTTCACAGTGAAGGCGGAAGGCAATAGCCCGGCGAACCGGTATATCGGGAAAGCCCTGCTCAATGAAAGTGAATTTACCCGTAACTACCTGACGCACCGTGAGCTTACTTCCGGAGGAGAGCTGGTGTTATGGATGGACAGCGTGCCCGATTCCCGGCGCGGTACTCAGAAGAAAGACTTGCCTTACTCTTACTCCAACGAGCACTAATCGGCGCATACGTTTGCCAATTCTATAATTTTTCGTATTTTTGTTGCACTATGAAACGGATGACGCATTTATCGAAGAACAGTATATGAGAAGGTTGGGATGTTTGTTTGCTATCGGAATGATGTGGCTTTGCATAGTCGATTGCTTTTCGCAGGGACTTCTTTTCTATGGGAACGAAAAGCGGATTAGTGAGCGTGCCACCTATTCTGTATTGCGTGAAGGGCACGAGCGCACTTTCACCAACGCTTTCCGTATCTCCTTTGATTATCTGGTCCGGAATGTGGAGAGTCCCGGTTACATCCTTTATCTGGAAGACCGGGATGCCGGGAAAACTTATAGTTTTACGTATCTGCACAAACCCGGCGACCGTTGTTCTTTCTCCTTCAACGAAGACGGCAAACGTATCTTTTGTACTTTCGAACTGGATAAGGAAGACTATGATCACCGCTGGTTGCCTGTTTCCATAGCTTTGGATATACCCGCAGACTGTGCCCGAATTACGATTGGCAAGCGGAGCAAGGAGATCTCCAACCTGGGACTGGAGCCGACAGGATTCTCACCGCATATTTATTTTGGTAAATGCGAATACATCCTGGATGTGGCTTCGTATGCCATCCGTAACTTGTCTCTTACCGACGGTGAAGAGATCATGATATTTCCTTTGAACGAGAGCAGCGGAGAAGATGTGCACGACAGCCGGGGACATGTTGTGGGACAGGTCACCAATCCTGTGTGGCTGATTAATCAGTCCTACTACTGGAAAGAACTCTTTACGGCCTATTCTTCCACGCCTTCCGGTCTTAACTTTGACAAGACACACCAGAATATCCTCTTCTTTAATCAGGATTCTCTGTCCGCGTTCGACCTTTACACGCACGAATTATCGAAGATATCTTATAAGACTCCTCTTCCGGTTCAGCTTCGTCTGGGGATGAACTTTCTGGATGAGGCATCCCGCAAGCTGTATACTTATGAAGTGGCCGATTCGCATGGTGATGCCATGGTGGCGGCGCTGGATCTTACTACCAAAGAGTGGCGTCCGGCCAGTTCCGACTATCTTTGCCAGCAGCTCCATCATCATTGCGGATTCTTTCATCCGGGCGAAAGAAAGTTCTTCCTGTTTGGCGGTTACGGAAGCCGTAGGTACAGCAATACATTTCTGGCATACGATTTGAATACCTGTCGTTGGGATACACTGGTCTTCTCCGGTGACCGGGTGATTCCCCGTTACTTCTCGGGCATGGCTGTGAGCAATGATTACAAGCGGATATACCTCTACGGAGGCATGGGCAACGAGGCAGGTGATCAGAATGTAGGGCGCAATTATCTGTATGATTTATACCGGATAGATATGCAAACCCGTTCGGTACAGAAACTCTGGGAAACGAAAGCGCCGGCGGTCAACCGGGTGGTGTCCCGTAACATGATACTCTCTGCGGATGAAAAATATCTGTTTCTTCTGGGATATCCGGAATATCTGCCCAATTCCACTTTGCAATTATATAGGTTGTCTGTACGTGACGGAGAATGCGAAGCGGTAGGAGACAGCATCCCGATTGTTTCGGAAGAGATTGCTACCAACGCTAATCTTTATTTCAATGAAGAATTAGATGAATTCTATTGCTCTATCCAAGAGTTTGAGAAGCATGGTCAAGTGACTACCCGTTTGTATTCTCTGTCTGCTCCGCCGGTTACATTGGACGATGTGGAATATTACAGCCGGATGAGGAATGCCTTGAATACCAGGTTTCTGGGAGGCGTAATGGGTGGGATATTACTGTTGGCGGCTTGTATATGGGGCATTATGCGCTATAGGCGGAAGCACGATAAGGCATTTGCAGAAACTACATTTGCCGAAGTACTTCCGGAGGGAGAATCTGCTATCCCGGAAGTTCCGGTTATGGAATCGCCTGAAGTGAAAGAAGAAGGAGGTGGAAAAGAAACTTCCGACTGGGAAGAATTGCCGGCCGTATTGCCACCCGACAAGAATGCTGTTTTCCTTTTCGGCATGTTTACTATACTCGATAATGCCGGACGTGATATTACCTATATGCTCAGCCCCAAGCTGCGTACTATCTTTTTGTATATTCTGCTGAACAGTGTAGGTAAGAGGGGAGTTCTTTCGTCTGATATGAATCAGATATTCTGGCCCGATAAATCCGGTAGCAATGTGAAGAACCTCAAAGGAGTTTCCATGAATCATGTGAGGAAGATATTGCAGGATGTAGATGGTATTGAACTCGTATTCCGCAACGGATACTTCTGTATGGTGTTTGGCGAAGAATTTTATTGTGATTACATCCGTCTGATGAATCTTACTTCTCCGGATAAAAAAAAGAAAGAGACTCCCGGTGCCATACGTGCAGAGTGGTTGGAGATACTTTTACGAGGAAAGTTTATACCTACTGCCGAATCCGGATTCTTCGACTATTATAAACAAAAAGTGGAAACGCTGATTTATTCTCTTTTGCCCGAGCAACTGGAACTTGCTTACCGGGATGCCCGGTTCAGTATCGTCATCCGTCTTTGTAATATCCTCTTTATAGCCGATCCTTTGTCGGATATGGCGCTTGCCTATACCATTTGTGCCTTTCGGAAGCAGAACAATCAGGAGGAAGCCATCAGGCGTTATGCTGCGTTTACAAAAGACTACAAGCGGGTGATGAATGAGGAGTATGGCATAGCTCTCGCAGATATCAAAGTTTAATCCGGTCCGGTTGTCAATTTGTCAAAATGCTAACGAAAGCCTCCTGGCTTTCGTTATTTCGACCACTGGATAAAGCAAAGGCGAAAAAACGCCGTCATTTTGTTTATCCGTTTATCTTTCCGACAGTAATTCTACCTGTTTTCAGTCAATGGGGAACCAGATGTGAAGCCATTCCGTGTCGCCTGTCCGCTTAATGGCGGAATACCTGTCCTTTCGATACTTCGGGAAGCCTTCTCCCGGTCATCCAACCAGAAGTAAAATAGCGCCCGCAGGCTCTCTGTTTCCGTAACAATATATGCTATCGGCCAAAACATATAGAGATATTTGAAAAAGAAGTAAGCATTTTCCGGAAATGCTTACTTCTTTTCGATCAAATGCTTACTTCTTTTTCGGAAAAGCCCGGCTCTTTTCACCCCCGACCAAGGCTCTTGAGGAGAAAAAGTCCGGTTTTTCACCTCCATTTGCCCGGTTGGGGGTGCTCGTTTCTTCCGGTTGCTCCTTTTTTGTAAAGGGTGCAGTCAGCGAAAAAGGCTGTTTGCTGTCTTTCTGATAGCTTAGTATTTCTTTATACTATCTTTGTGCATATTTTAACTTACAGAATTCTGTGTTCGGTGGACTGTAGTGCCGGGTTAACAAGAAATATGGGAGGTTAATTACTCCGTTAACCCTTATTTAATCCCTCTCTTAAGACCATGAAGATACCTTTGCTTTCGTCTTTAGTTAAAAAGAGTCAGCAACGCCTTGCTTGATTCCTAATGTTAATTTTAATTCATTATTATTATGAGAGAACGAAAATTAGTAGAAAGAGCCGTAAGGATTTCAGGGATGTTTGTCCTTCTTTCGGGTATGGGACTTCAACCTTGCCTTGCTTCTCACGACTACAATGCAGCATCTGCCGGAGTGGTGCAGGTAGAACAGCAGAAACAGAAAATAACCGGTTGTGTTCTTGACGTCACGGGTTCTCCGCTTCCCGGGGCTTCTGTATTGGTAAAGGGTGCTCCCGGACGTGGAGCAATCACCGATATGGATGGTAACTTCTCGGTTGAAGCGGAACAGGGAGAGCAACTTGAAATCTCTTTTATTGGAATGGAAACACAAGTCGTGACCGTTTCCGCAAAGACCCGTCTGCAAATCACCTTGAAAGAAGACAATAAAACTTTGGACGAAGTCGTGGTGGTGGGTTATGGTACACAAAAGAAAGCCAACCTCACCGGAGCTGTAGCCAGTGTTTCGGCAGAGGCATTGGAGAGTCGCCCTATCACCAATCTTAGCCAGGGACTGCAGGGTATGATCGGTAACCTGAACATTTCCGCTGACAACGGTGCGCCGGGCAAAGGATACGGGTTCAACGTCCGTGGTACTACATCTATAAACTCTTCCGGACCCTTGGTACTGGTCGATGGCGTGCAGATGGATCCCAACATGATTAATCCGGCCGATGTGGAAAGCGTATCGGTATTGAAGGATGCGGCTTCGGCTTCTATTTACGGAACACAGGCAGCCTATGGTGTCGTGTTGATTACCACCAAGAAAGGTAAAGACGAAAAAGCCAAGATCTCGTTCTCGTCCAACTGGTCTGTCAATTCGCCTACACGCAAACCGGAGTACATGGATTCGTGGACATTTGCCAATTTCCATAATCTGACCAACCGCAACTCGGGCGGAGGCGATTACTACGATAAGAACTATATGGATCATATTTATGCCTATTATACCGATCCGAAGCACAATCTGCCGGTATTCATCGATCCGTCCAATCCCAATAAGTATCTGTATTGCGGCAACACCGACTGGATAGATGAAACCATCAAAGACAACACCCTGATGCAACAGTACACCCTGTCTCTCAACGGAGGTTCGGGTAAGACGGCCTATTACGGTTCGATAGGTTTCCTCGACCAAGGGGGAACACTGAAGCATTACGACGATAAGTACCGTCGTTTCAATGTCAACCTGAACCTGACTTCGGACGTTACCAGTTGGTTACAGGTTCGGTTAAAAACCGTCTATAACAATACTTTCCGGGATGCTCCCTACGGAAGCAATAACAGTGACGAGACGGCACAGATCAACAGTGCTTTCTACGGTGCCGACCTTCGTCCGATGATGCCGGTTTACCATCCGGACGGAAACTTCTCCGGACAGGGCAGTTGGACCAATATGGTAGCCACTCAGTCCATCTCCGGCGAGCGTAAGAACAAAGAGAATGACCTTTGGCTGACCGGAGGTCTGAAAATCACTCCCCTGAAAGACTGGACCATCAATGTGGATTATACCTATAACATGTATATCCTCTCAAAGAAACAGCATGGCAAGGAGATATTGGAACATACCGCCAATCCGGATATCGTAACCGTATTTCCGCATACCACTCCGAGCCGTGTGAAGTTTACCACCGACGATAACTATTATCAGACGTTTAATGCCTATACCGACTACACCAAGTCCTTGGGCAAACACAACATAAAACTGTTGCTGGGATATAATTATGAAACCAAAAGTTACCGCTGGTTCAATGCCGAGCGTGAAAACCTTATCAGTAATGACCTCCCCGGTCTGGGACAGGCCTACGGAGAGAAGTACAATGGAAGCGGCCAGCACTCCTGGGCTACTATGGGATATTTTGCCCGCATCAACTACAATTATGCCGAACGTTATCTTTTGGAGTTGAACGGACGTTATGACGGTTCCTCCAAATTCCCTAAAGACAAGCGGTTCGTATTCTTCCCGTCCGTTTCGGCAGCCTGGAGAATCTCGAACGAAGCTTTCTTCGAACCGGCCAAGAAGATTGTGGACGAACTCAAGCTCAGAGCTTCTTATGGTTCGTTGGGTAATCAGTCGGTTGGCGGCGACTATCCTTATATAGCCACAATGGGTACCAATGGCGAGATGGGATATCTGGTAGACGGAAAGAAAATAGCCAGTGTGAGTCCCGGCGGCATCGTCAGTCCGTACCTGACATGGGAAACCGTGCGCCAGATAGACTTAGGTGTGGACTGGGCATTGCTGAACAACCGTCTTTACGGAACCTTCGACTGGTACATGCGTAAGACACTCGATATGGTGACTAACGGTACACCCCTTCCCGCAGTGCTGGGTACAGGCGCGCCGCAAGCCAATACGGCCGATCTGAGAACAACCGGATGGGAACTTTCAATGGGATGGAGAGACCGCGTAAACAAGGATTTCTCTTATGATGTAAGCTTCGTACTGTCCGATTATCAGGCAGAGATCACGAAGTTCAACAATCCGCAGAATCTGCTTTCAACCCACTATGTTGGCAAGAAGTGGGGCGAAATCTGGGGGCTGGTTACCGAAGGTATTTTCCAGTCACAAGAAGAAGTAAATGCCCATGCCGACCAGTCGGAAATCTACGGCGGTGGTTGGTATCCGGGCGATGTGAAGTACAAAGACCTGAACGGTGACGGCAAGATAAATAAAGGAAAGAATACGCTTGATGATCCGGGTGACCAAAGGATAATCGGTAACAGTGAACCGCGTTACAGCTATGGTATTAAGGGTGGATTGCAATGGCGTGATTTTGACTTTGATGTATTCTTCCAGGGTATCGGTAAAAAGGATGTAGTGTTGGGAGGTAACCAGTTCTGGGGCTTCGGCAACGAGTGGCACGTACCTTTCAAGCATGCACTCGATTCATGGACGGAAGATAACCGCAATGCTTACTTCCCCCGCTCTACTTATGACAACGTGACCGGTAACCGCGAAACGCAGACCCGCTACCTTCAGAATGCCGCTTATCTGCGCCTGAAGTCCATTACATTGGGATATTCGCTGCCGAAAGCACTGCTGGGCAAGTGGAAGATAGACCATGTACGTTTCTACGTAAGCGGACAAAACCTGCTGACGTTCGATCACTTGTTTGACATATACGACCCCGAAACAGTGAGCCTCAGCACCTATCCGCTGACCAAGTCTGTTTCATTCGGATTAAACATTACCCTCTAATACGATAACAATTATGAAAAAGAATAAGATATTACTGATGGCGTCAGTGGCATGTACTTTTATGTTCACCTCTTGCTCTGACCTGCTGGACCTGTATCCTGAGGATTCTCTCTCCGACCCTAAATTCTGGACAAGTGTGCAGGACCTCGAACTTTATGCCAATGGCTTTTACGGAATCCTGCCGGGAGCACAAGGCCCCGGTGCCGATGACGAATCGGACTGTTACGTGAACGAGAAACCGAAGACCTGGATTTTCAACCTTGAAACGATTCCTACTTCCGGTGGCGGATGGGGAAGCGGAGACTGGGGAAATATCCGTTCCTGCAACTATTTTATGGACCGCTACAAACGCGTGCAAGGTGACGAGGAACAGATAAACCGTTCGGTGGCTGTGGTTCGTTTCTTCCGTGCCTGGGAGTATGTATACAAAGTGAAGCGTTTCGGCGATGTACCTTGGTATGAAACAGAATTGCAGATGGACTCCGAGCAACTGTATAAGGGGCGCGATTCGCGGAAAGTCGTGTTTACACACATCCTGGAAGATCTCGATTTTGCCATCGAACACCTTCCCAAACCCAATGAAACGAAGATCGGTAACATGCACAAGTATGCCGCGCTGGCTTTCAAATCGAGAGCTTGTCTGTACGAGGCGTCTTTCCGCAAATATCATGGGCTGGGCGATTATGAAGAGTTATACCGTGAAGCTGCCGAGGCTGCGGAACAAGTGATTGAAGAAGGCGGCTACGCGATTTATAAGACCGACAACCCCACTCTGGACTATTATAACCTGTTTGTACAGGAAGATTTATCTTCCAATAGTGAGTGCATCATGCCGAGGGTTTATATTACCAAGCTGTTGATGCACAACAATACCCGCCAGATGGAAGAGTCGTATACAGGTTTGAGCCGTGCCATGTTTGAGCAATACCTGTGTGCCGACGGTCTGCCCACTGCTGTCAGTCCGGAATACGAAGAGGCAGATATGCCGATGGACGAACTGATGCAGCGCGATCCGCGTTTGCGCCAGACTATTGATAATCCGGAGCTTCCTTTCAAGGTGCTGAGTGACGGCACCCGCCAGTTTAATGCTCTTCCGGTCATAGATACCAAATATTGTACCACCGGATATTATGTAATGAAGTATCACTCGACGGATCCGGAACAGTGGAACATCGGACAGTCTACACTGGATGTGTTTATTTTCCGTTATGCCGAAGTGTTGCTGAACTATGCCGAAGCAAAGGCCGAACTGGGCGAATGTACTCAAGATGTATTGGACCTGACCATCAACGAACTCAGAGATCGTGTAGAGATGCCGCACCTGAAAGTGAATGTCGGCTTTACCGACCCGAACTGGCCGGATTATGGCTATGAACTTTCTCCATTGCTTTACGAGATCCGCCGCGAACGTGCGGTCGAGCTGATCGGCGAGGATTTCCGTTGGGATGATATTGTACGTTGGAAAGCGGGTAAGTTGCTGGAAGCACCCAAGAGTATGCTCGGAATGAAAGTATCGGACAAGCTGAAAGAGCAGTACGATTCTTTTTCCCGGGAACTGACCGAGGACAACCTGCTGATTGTTTATCCGGACAGATCGACCCGTAAATGGGACGATAAGCTCTATCTTCATCCGTTGCCTATCGACGAGACAACGATGAATCCGAATTTGTTACCCAATAATCCCGGATGGGAATAAACATTTAAAATGAGAAGAATCATGAAACAGAACATACTGAAGGCAGCCATTCTGGCTGCCGGATTCTGCTGCACAGTGGGATGCAGTGACAATGACAGCGACCTGACCATCTACATACCCGATGCGGGAACTGCCGTGAAAGCCAATTTCTACATTGAAGACGAGCCGTATGTGCAGACCTTTAATGTGGCTGTTACTCCCGAAACCTATCCGCAACTGACCGAATACGGGCTGCCTAATGATGCTGTGGTACATCTGCAAGCCGATCCGGGTAAGGTAGACGAGTATAACGCGAAGAACGGAACCGAATATGAACTGCTGCCGGAAGCCGCTTACGACCTGACTGAAGAAGTATTGGTAAAAGCCGGGACACCGAAGTCTGAGGACGCCGCAATCACGGTTCATGCAAAAGGTAACATCGAGGCGTTCAAGGAGTATCTGTTGCCCATAAGCATTACTTCGGTGGAGGGAGCGGCAGCCGATCATTGTTGCCAGACCATCTACTTCATTTTCAGAGGATCGATGGATGCCAGCAATATGGAGTTGCTCGACCGCACCGGATGGGAAGCATTGAGTGCTTCGTCCGAAGAACCGAAAGAGGGCGATTGGGGACACAGCGGACTGAAAGAAGCTTGTCTGGATGGCGATCTGAATACTTTCTGGGGTACCGACTGGAGCACTCAGCATCCGCAACCACCTCACTGGATTGTTATTGACCTGAAGAAAACAACCCATATCCAGGGATTTGCTTGCCAGGCACGTGAAGAGGGATATGACGGGCCGAAAGAGGTGACTGTGGAAGTGAGCGATGATAATGCCACCTGGACGGTAACCGCTAAGTTTAAAGATATTCCGGCACAAGGTGAGTTCCGATCCTTCCTGCCCGCTGCTGTAGATGGACGCTACCTGAAAGTAACCATCACGGCCGTGAACGGCGGACCGCATGTGACGGTCAGCGAACTTAATTTATTCTGATATACAAAACTGTAAAATAGACGAACACATGAATCTAAGAAATTTCTTTTTAGCGGCGGGAATCGCTGCTGTAGCGGGACCTGTATGGGGGCAAAAAGCTCCCGAACCCTACGGACTGACTCCCAGTGCGCGACAGGTAGAGTGGTATAACCGTGAGATGATCGCTTTCTTTCACTTCGGGATCAATACCTTTGAGGAGTATGTAAACGAGGGGGACGGACGTGCTCCGGCAGCTATATTCAATCCTACGGCCCTCGATTGCGGGCAGTGGATGCGTACCCTTCAGTCGGCCGGTATCCCCAGTGCCATCATTACAGCCAAACATGCCGATGGGTTTTGCCTCTGGCCCAGTAAATATACGGATTATGGGGTGAAGAACTCTGCCTGGAAGAATGGAAAGGGAGACGTTGTGCGCGAGTTTGTGGATGCTTGCGAGGAGTATGGCATCAAAGCGGGCATCTATCTGGGTCCGCACGACCGGCACGAACATCTTTCTCCTCTTTATACTACGGAGAAGTACAAGCAGTATTATGGTCACCAGTTGGAAGAGCTGATGGGTGACTATGGAAAAGTCTGGGAAACTTGGTGGGACGGTGCCGGAGCAGACGAACTGACTACTCCCGTCTATACTCATTGGTATAAGATTGTGCGAGAGAAGCAACCGGACTGTGTCATTTTCGGGACCAAGAACTCGTATCCTTTTGCAGATGTGCGCTGGATGGGGAACGAATCGGGCAAAGCCGGTGATCCTTGCTGGTCGACTACCGACTCTGTCTGCATCAAAGATGAGTGGAAAAATTACGAAGGACTGAACGAGGGAGTAAAAGGCGGCGACGCTTATATCCCGGCCGAGACCGATGTATCCATTCGTCCCAGTTGGTTTTATCATGCCGAAGAAGACAGCCGTGTGAAGAGTGTCAAAGAGCTTTGGGACATTTATTGTACTTCTGTCGGTCACAACAGCGTGTTGCTGCTTAACTTCCCACCTGATCGTCGCGGATTGATTCATCCTACCGATTCACTTCATGCTGCCTTGCTGAAGCAGGGATTGGACGAAACCTTCGGGAACAATCTGCTGGCTAAGGCCAAGGTGAAAGCAACGAACGGACGCGGAGGTAAATTCCGTCCGGAATTCCTGACGGACAACAATAAGGAAACTTATTTTGCCGGCCGGGACGGAGCCAAGACCTCGGACATCGTTTTCACCCTTCCCCGGCAGACAGAGTTTGACTGCCTGATGATTCAGGAAGTGATCGAATTGGGACACCGCACGACGAAGTGGAGTGTGGAGTACTCTAATGATGGCCGTAACTGGACCCCGATACCGGAAGCAACCGATAAGCAGACGGTGGGGTATAAATGGATCGTGCGTTTCGAACCGGTAAAAGCCAAACAGGTACGTCTTCGTATCCTCGACGGATTTGCCTGTCCTGCTATCCATACATTCGGAGTGTACAAACAATCGGCTTTATTTCAGTAAAAACAATAGGTAGTTGGGTTGAATATAGGTTTGGGCTGTATCACACAGGCAGACATACGTTTTGTTGGCGGATACAGCCCTTGGTTTTCTTCCCTGCCTTTTCTTAATATCAATAGTATGCTAAATTTTAAACATCTGTTTCTGGTAAGCGTTGCTCTGTGGTCGACAGTAGGAATGGTTCGTGCCCAGGAGTTCGATCCGAAGCAAAGCTACGAGATCCATACCCAGAACGGGCTTGTCCTGGACAATCAGGAGAGTCTGGATTTAGGTGGTAAGATATTTATTTCTAAAAAGGAACCCCATAAAGAGTCGCAGGTCTGGAATCTGATTCCTTGCGGTAACGGCTGCTATTCCATTGTCAGTCCGCTCACTGAACTGGGAATCGACAATAGCGGCAATGGGAGCAAGGAGTGTCCGGTCATCCAATGGGACCCAAATAAAGAAAATCCCAATCAGCAATGGCGTATCACGGCTTTACCCAATGGGAATTATTTGTTCACCAGTGTAGCGAGTGGTTATAATCTGGGCTTCCCGGATGCCGGCCTTGTGGCCGAGCCGGTTTACCAGCTCAAACCGGATGCGCAGAAAATAAGCCAGCAATGGAAAATCGTGAAATCGAATCTGAAAGTGGTGGCTGAGGCTTTTAAAACCCGGAGTGATAATGACTGGGAGAATGAACGGATATTTGCCGTTAACAAAGAAGAAGGGCGTTCCACGTTTGTCCCCTTCGCCGATATGGAAGAGATGAAGGGCGATCCTTCGTACACCCGTCCTTGGATACGCAATCACTCTTCCCGTTATCTGTTGCTCAATGGTGACTGGAAGTTTCATTGGGTAAAGCAACCTTCTGAACGTCCGGTGGATTTCTATAAACCGGGCTATGACGTGTCTGCCTGGAAAGAGATTCCGGTTCCTTCCAATTGGGAGATGCTGGGATACGGCACCCCCATCTATACCAATATCACCTATCCGATACGCAACAATCCACCCTTTATACAGGGACAGAGAGGATATACGGTAGAGAAAGAGCCTAATGCGGTAGGTTCCTATCGGAGGGAATTCTCTCTGCCGGCCGACTGGAAGAATAAAGAAGTGTTTATCCACTTCGATGGAGTGTACAGTGCTATGTATCTGTGGATCAATGGTAAGAAAGTCGGGTATAGCCAGGGTGCCAACAATGATGCCGAGTTCAACATCACACAGTATGTGAAGCCGGGTAAAAACATATTGGCGGTCGAAGTGTATCGCTGGAGTGACGGCAGCTATCTGGAAGACCAGGATATGTTCCGCCTGAGCGGTATCCACCGGGATGTCTATCTGGTGGCGACTCCGAAACTTCGCCTGCGCGACGTGCATCTTACTTCTGTCATCAGTGACCGTTTCGACAAGGCCGACTTATGTGTCAAAGCAGACGTGAAGAACTATGGCAAGTCTGCTGTGAATACCTGCGTACGCATAGGGCTGCTGGATGCCGATGGCAAAACTTTGCGTACGTTTACAACTGCGGTCGGTAACCTGGCTGCCGGAAAAGAGATCTGTCTGCCTGCAAAAGCAAGTATTCGTGATCCCCAACTCTGGAGCGCCGAAACACCTTATCTGTATACTGTGAATCTGGAATTGCTGGATGCTTCCGGCAAGGTGCTCGAGGCAACTACCCAACAATATGGTTTCCGCAAAATTGAAATACGTGACAATAAAGTGTATATCAATGATGCATTGGTGTTGTTCAAGGGTGCCAATCGTCACGACATTCATCCCCGTTTCGGTAAAGCGGTGCCTGTAGAAAGCATGATAGAGGATATTCTTCTCTTTAAGCGTTTCAACCTGAACACCATTCGTACCAGTCATTATCCGAATGATCCGAAGATGTATGCTCTGTTTGACTACTATGGACTTTACGTGATGGACGAAGCCGATCTGGAATGTCATGGCAACATGATGCTGACCAAGCGGGAAAGTTGGAAAGAAGCCTTTGTCGACCGGGTGGTACGTATGGTGGAACGGGATAAGAATCATCCTTCCGTTATCTTCTGGTCGATGGGGAATGAATCGGGCGGAGGACCCAATTTCGAGGCTGCTTATCAGGCTGCCAAAGAGATTGACGCACGGTTCATCCATTATGAAGGAATGAATGACGTTGCCGATATGGACTCACGGATGTATCCATCCATCGAAAGTATGATAGCTCAGGACAACGAGCCGCGCAATAAACCTTTCTTTCTATGTGAGTATGCACATGCCATGGGAAATGCCGTCGGTAACCTGGAAGAATATTGGGACTACATTGCCAATCAGTCTAAACGCATGATCGGAGGTTGCATCTGGGACTGGGTGGACCAGGGCATCAACAAACCCGGAGAAGCGCCGGACCGTTATTATTTCGGGGGCAGCTTCGGTGATCGTCCCAACGACAATGACTTTTGTTGTAACGGACTGGTGACACCCGACCGTAGGGTTACTCCTAAGTTATGGGAAGTGAAAAAGGTATACCAATATATGACTTTTGAAGAAGTGGGAGAGAACAATGTGGGGTTGCGCAATCATTATTCATTCCTGAATATGCGTCATTTCAACCTGCGTTATGTCATCCTCAAAGACGGGGTGCCTGTTGCGGAAGAAGAGTTTGGGTTGCCTGACGGCAAGCCGGGCGAGCACCGCACGATTCATATTCCTTTCCTCCGCCACTTGACAGAAGATGCCGATTATCACATTAACCTGGAAGTGAAACTGAAAAGTGACTGCGTATGGGCTAAAGCCGGACATGTAGTGGCAACGGAACAGTTCTTGCTGAAGGAGAAGAAACGCAAATCCGAAATGCCGGAACCTTCAGAGCCTTTGCAAGTCATAGAAGAGCGGCAGTATATCCGTTTCCGTGCTCCGGGAACCGAAGTGTCGTTTGATTCGAAGACCGGCATGATGATTGCTCTCCGATATGACGGGCGGAACCTGATACATCGGCAGCAAGGACCGTCACTGAACTGGTATCGTTCTATTAACAATGATCCTCGTGAATGGATTCAGCCGGTGATCGCGCTGCGTGGTTTTGACTGGAAGATGGCAGAGGACGGAAAGTCGGCATCCATCCTTTCGGAAATAGAAGTGAAAGTAGGGAAAGTAACCGTTCCTTATACCATCAGATATCAGGTTTACAGTAATGGTGTGGTCGATGTGGCAGCCGACTTTACAACAGGTAGTAACTTTGACCTTCCCCGTCTGGCTTTGCAGATGTTCCTCAATCCCTCGTTAGAACAAGTCGAGTGGTACGGTCGTGGGCCGATGGAGAATTACCGTGACCGGAAGAATGCCGCCTATATCGGGCGTTACCAAACGACTGTTACAGATATGGCGGAACATTATGCACGTGCGCAAACAATGGGTGGACGTACGGATACTCGTTGGTTGTCACTGACCGACGACCGGGGGAAAGGGCTTAGGATCACCGCAACGGATGCGGTTGACTTCAGTGCTCAGCACTATACGGACAAAGATCTGTGGCAAGTGAAGTATGGGCACGATTTGCCCGACATTCGCCGTGCGGAGGTTGTTCTCAATCTGGACTGCATTCAGAGGGGATTGGGCAACGCCAGTTGCGGACCCGGACCCCGTCCCCATTATGAGATACGGAAAGATACGGTTTACAGCTATTCCTTCCGGATGGAGCCGTTGAGATAATGAACATTGGTCCGGCTGCAAAAGAAACCGCTCTGCAGCTCCTGATGTTGATTATTCTTGAAGTTATTGCACCCTGCCTCCCGAAGTCGGAACTTTGTGGAGGCAGGGTTTACTTTTTACCGGAATCGGTCTTGGGAGGTGCTCTGTGATGGGGCTGGAGATGTTTCCGTATTCAGCTTTCTGTGACATGCGCCTCAATCATAAAACCGGCTTTGCGTAAATCGTCCCAATATCCGGGATATGACTTGGATACGACCTGCGGCTCATCGATCTGTATTGTCGGATAATGAATCGCTGCCGGGGCAAAAGCCATGGCCATGCGGTGATCTTCATACGTCTTTATAACGGGACATGCCTGCGGCTCTATGCGTTCGCCGTTCCAATACAGAATGCTGTTATCCTCGTCGTGTAACACATACCCCAGTTTCTTCATTTCCGCTTTGAGGGCCTCGATGCGGTCTGTCTCTTTGATTTTGAGGCTTTGTAGCCCGGTGAACCGGAAAGGGACATCGAGTAACGCACAAGTCACGACAAACGTCTGTGCCAAATCCGGAATGTCGACGAAATCTTCGTCCAGCCGTTTGACATAACTGCCGTTTTTTCTCAGCCGTATGCCTTCTTCCGTATATTCGGTTTCTATTCCCAGCCGGGCAAATACCTCCGCTCCCCGGCTGTCGCCCTGATAGCTGTGGCGGAACAGTCCGGTCAGTTCAATATCCGCTTCGGAAGATAAGGCAGCCATCTGATACCAGTAAGAGGCTGCGCTCCAGTCGCTCTCTACGGTAAACGGGACGCAGCGGTAAGGTTCCGGCTCGACCGAGATGCTCTGGTCCGACGTCCACCGGGCCGATGCACCGAAGTCCTTCATTAGTTGCAGGGTCAGGTTGATATACGGACGCGAGACGACCTCACCCGTCAGCCGGAGCTGCAAACCGTTTTTCAGGATCGGCCCGATCATCAGCAAGGCCGAAATGTATTGTGAACTCACGTTGCCCTTCAGTGTAATTTCGTTGCCGGCCAGCGGTGCCCCTTCAATCCGCAGGGGCGGGAAACCCTCGTTGCGGGTATATTCGATATTGGCTCCCAGTTCCCGTAAGGCGTTCACCAATATCTGTATGGGACGCTGCTGCATCCGTTCCGTCCCGGTGATGATGTGAGTGCCCGGCGTACTGCTCAGATAGGCTGTCAGGAAGCGCATGGCCGTTCCGGCGGCAAGGATGTCGATTACTTCCCCGCCCTCTGTCAGAGCCTTGACCATGACCTTCGTGTCGTCACAGTCGGACAAGTTCGAAAGCACGTCATTGCCCTTCGACAGTGCATGGATGATAAGCGCACGGTTGCTGATACTTTTTGACGCCGGAAGCTGGATGGTGGCCTTTATGTGCGAAGGCGCTGAGAGTAGATAACGCATGATCTTTGTTGCTATAGTTATATTTGGTTGCAAAAATAGGAAATCTATTCTTTTCCGTCCCTATCCCTTTCTTAAAATATTAAAGATATGAACGGAATCCAATATACATTAACAGGGCGAACAAACAGATGCGGAATAGGTTGTTTATAGGCTTATAGACATTTTGTTTATAAAAAAATGTCAAGAAGAGCCCCCATATTTCCGTATTATGATACCAAAAGTCTTGTGCGGTAACGGGGTTAGCATAGTTATTTTACTTTTGTATCAACAATGAAAGAATTCTGATGCCAAACAGGGATAGTGAGAAATTGATAACAGATAGTTATGCCACGACTTTATTGGGGGATGAACTTATGGTTTGTGAGAATATGAAGCACATTCGTGTGACTTCTGCTCCTTCCTACACTGAAGCCGGAATGATTATTTTATGTTTGAGAGGGACCGCCAAGGTTTGTATCTTTGACAATATCCACATTCTTACGAAGAACGAGCTGGCAGTTATTCTGCCCGGGCAATTGGTTTCGATAACCGAGTTGAGCAGTGACTTTCTTTGTGATATAGTCGTGCTCTCCCGTGCGCTCTTTGATGATACGTTGAGTGGGTTCAGTCGCTTTTCTCCTCTTTTCTATGTTTATATGAGGAGCCATTACTGGTACGAACTGACCGGAGAAGAGGCCGGACGGTTCAAGCGTTTTTATGAATCGCTTTCAGAACGGGCCAAAGATCCTACCCACTTTTTCAGGAGAGAGTCCGTGCTTCTATTATTAAGGATTTTTTATCTGGATATCTACAATGATTATTATGGCAAATCTCATCTGGCAAAGGGAGAGTCGGACTTGGGTAAGAGCAAGTTGGCGCATGATTTTTTTTGTTTGATAATGCAGCATTACAGAGAACATAAAGATGTCGCCTTTTATGCCGACAAATTGTGTATCACCTCCAAATATCTGTCGATGGTGATAAAAGAAGCAAGCGGAAAGACGGCGAAAGACTGGATTGTAGAGTATACCATTTTAGAGATCAAAGCCATGTTGAAGAACTCTACCATGAATATACAGGAGATATCCATCAAGACAAATTTTGCGAATCAGTCGTCATTGGGACGTTTTTTCAGGAAGCATACCGGGATGACACTCACAGAATATCGTATGTATCAATAAATAACGCATAAATGAAACAAAAAGAACAAACCGAACTGTTGCGGACTCAGCAGATGCTGAATGAAGTGAACCGCAAGCTGCTGATGACACTTGGGGTTGCAGAGGTTTTCCCATGGAAATGGGAACTGGCGGAACGTATGGTCTGGTTTGATGCCCGTCCGTCGGACGATCCCGAAGGGTGGGAGATTATTCATAATGACTTGTTCCCGGTTTCTATTACGCGTGTTTACGAGGGCATATACAAGGAAGATCGCTTCCGTGTGGTCAGGGCCTGTCGCGAATTGCTGAATGGCAAAGTCAAGAAAGTAGTTATCGAACTTCGTTTTTGGGCCAAAAAGAAAGAAGGACTGGTGTTGGAGTGGTTGGAGATGCATGCCATCCCCGGTAAGTACGACGGGAATGGCAAGTTGCTGACGGTAGAAGGTTCGCTGATGTCGATTTCCAAACGGAAGGCCTTGGAAGAAGAACTGACAGCCGCCAAGGAAAGGGCGGAAGAAGCAAACCGGCTGAAGTCGGCATTGATTGCCAACATGAACCACGAGATACGTACCCCCTTGAATGCGATTGTCGGTTTTGCATCCCTTCTTTCCATTGTGGACGATGAGAAGGAGCAGCAGGAATATATCGGCTTGATACAAAGCAATACGGAACATCTTTTGCGGCTGATGAACGATGTGATCGACCTCTCTAACATTGAGTCGGGTGTGATGGATATGGCCGGTTCGGATGTTCTCCTTGACCCGTTAATGGAGGAGATTGAACAGATATACAGGCCCAAGGCGGAATCACGTAGCCTCGTCCTGGCTTGGGACGGAGAGCAACTTGGGGCGCATATTTACACAGACCGGGGCCGGTTGATACAGATATTGGAGCATTTGCTGTGTAACGCCATAAAGTTCACGTTGAAAGGAACGGTCCGTTTAGGTTATCGGAAGAAAGAGGAAGGCCGGATCTGGTTTTACGTGACGGATACCGGATGTGGTATTCCCGAAGAGAAAAAGGAACTTATATTTGAACGTTTTGTGAAACTTGACGACTTTGTGCAGGGGCTGGGACTCGGATTGCCCCTTTGCAAAATCATTGTCGACCGATTGCATGGAACAATTGGGGTGGACTCAAAGGTCGGAGAAGGATCGACTTTCTGGTTTACTCTCCCCGATTTGTCCGGTAAACTTATTTAAGATCTACGGATGAGAGGCCGTGAGGTTCCCTGAAAAGGACTTCTGTAGCAAGTTGGTGTTTGCCATCAGCTTGATGTTTGTTTTGTTTGTGATGAGGTCACCGTTTCAGCGGAAACAAAGACCCCGCGTTGGCACTTCAGCGGATATGTAATTTTGTCTGCCGGGGTGCCAACTTTCTTTTATTTTGAACAGAATGTTGTACAATCGATAGATTTACATTACTTTTGGTTCCGCAATCGGATGTCCGGTTGAATTAACCCTTTTATAACGACACGATATGAAACTTGTTAACCGATTCTTTATGATTCTTGTGGCACTATGCCTGGTTTGTCCCGGCATCAGTGCAGTTGTTAATCCCAAACCTTTTGTGATTCCCGAACTGAAAGAGTGGAAAGGTGCCGAAGGAGCGTTTGTGCCTACCGAAGCTACAAAGATTGTCTGTCCCGCCAATCAGCCGGAACTGTTGCGCATAGCCCGTATGCTGGCCGATGATTGTGAAACAATGTTCGGCTATAAACCCGAAGTGGTACAGGGCAAAGGCGGAGCCGGCGACGTGATCCTTGCCATCCGCGCAGATAAAAAGTTGGGTAAAGAAGGTTATACGGTAAAAGTAACCGACCGTATCTTGCTGACTGCTCCCGAAAGTATAGGCGTATATTGGGGAACCCGTACTTTGCTCCAGATCGCGGAACAAAGTGAAAACCACCAGTTCCCGAAAGGAACTTTGCGCGATTTTCCCGACTATGCCGTGCGTGGCTTCATGATAGACTGCGGACGTAAGTTTATTCCTCTTGCTTTCCTTCAGGACTATGTGAAGATCATGGCTTATTACAAGATGAATACTTTGCAGATTCACCTGAATGATAATGGCTTTAAACAGTACTTTGAACATGATTGGTCGAAGACTTATGCTGCGTTCCGTCTGGAGTCGGATACGTATCCCGGACTGACTGCCGAAGACGGATATTACACTAAACGTGAATTTATCGACTTGCAAAAGCTGGCCGAGAATCTTTATGTAGAGATCATTCCCGAGATCGATGCTCCGGCACATACTCTTGCCTTTACACATTATAAACCGGAGATCGGCAGCAAAGAATATGGCATGGATCACCTCGACTTGTTCAATCCTGAAACTTATAAGTTTATGGATGGTCTCTTTAAGGAGTATCTGGAAGGAGACGAACCGGTATTCCGTGGAAAGAAAGTGCATATCGGTACTGACGAATATTCTAATAAAAAGAAAGATGTGGTAGAGAAGTTCCGTGCTTTCACCGACCACTATATCCGTTATGTAGAGAGTTTTGGCAAACAGGCTTGCGTATGGGGAGCGCTGACACATGCCAAAGGTGATACACCGGTGAAATCGGAGAATGTGATCATGAGTGCCTGGTACAATGGCTATGCCAATCCGAAAGATATGATCGAACAGGGATATAAGTTGATCAGTATTCCTGATGGACTGGTATACATCGTTCCGGCTGCCGGATACTATTATGACTACCTGAACACGAAGTATCTGTATGAGAACTGGACCCCTGTACACATCGGCAAAGCAGTTTTCCCGGAGAAAGATCCTTCTGTCCTGGGTGGTATGTTTGCCGTATGGAACGACCATGTAGGCAACGGTATCTCGACAAAAGATATTCACCACCGCGTTTATCCGGCTTTGCAGACTTTGGCTGTGAAGATGTGGACAGGAAAAGATACGTCTGTTCCTTATGCCGACTTCGACAGACAACGTAATGCCATCAGTGAGGCTCCGGGTGTGAACCAACTCGGGCGTATCGGTACAGCACCGGGGTTGGTATACGAGCAGGTCTCTGTTGCCCCGGGCAGCAAGACACCCCATCGCGAAATCGGATACGACTATCTGGTGACATTCGATATTGACGGAGTCGACGAAGCAAAGGGTACAGAACTGTTCCGTTCGCCCGATGCCGTATTCTATCTCTCCGATCCGATCCGTGGTATGTTAGGTTTTGCCCGCGACGGTTATTTGAATACATTTAGTCACCGTATTCACAAAGGTGAGAAAGCAACCATCGGTATCAGTGGTGACAATAAGTCGACCCGTTTACTTATCAACGGTCAGGTGGTAGAGGAAATGAATACTCAGAAACTTTACTATAATGCCGGAAAGGATTCTATGAATTATGTCCGTACTTTGGTTTTCCCATTAGAGAAAGCCGGGAAGTTTGATAGTAAGATAACAAATTTGAAAGTTTATAAGAAATAAGACAGTAACCTGAATAAAGAGAGGGAGTTTAGCTGCGTGCTTGGCTCCCTTTCTTGGTTTTCGGAGAGGCTGTATGAAGAAAATAATCTCTTCCGTTCCCACCTGAATCTTGCTTTTGGTAACTTTGTCCCTCGGATGGAGCATAAAGTTCCACGAGACGAATGAAACAGAAATACAGAAAGCACCGTTTTGAGCCCTTTCAGGGTATACTAACCCAACTTCCGCTCTTCCGCCAGCCACGAATATAAACGTTATCAGAACATGTTGGAACGGGATGCTATTACTCGTCAGCAATATGAGGCGATGAAAACGGAATCTGAAGTATCTATACTTTTTATCTTTATATATTCAGAGTTGAGCCCCTGTCAGGTGTATTCCGGACAGGGGCTCACTGTTATTTGTTTTTAGAATAAAAAAATGATCTGATTCAGAGAATTGTATATCTCTGATTATTAGTTATCTGATTTGTACCCTATGGTATTTGCAACATTCAATTTTGTAACAGTTCCCATAGCGGATATTTATCCTATTATCCATTTACTGCCTGGGATGAATGAGATAATCTTTGCAGTTACGAAGCAGCAGATGAATGTACTAACAGCGATACATGGTATGGCAACGACAGCAGGAAATGCCAGTGTATGTTTGAAGACTGTAGCCCATAATCCGAGCCAGAATATGTGCATCAGATACATACCATAGCTGAGCTTTGACATTTCTGTTATGATTCGTGGAGCTTTTGAGTTATTGATGCATGTAAACATGAGGAACGTACCCGCAGTGAGCAGTACACAGTTGATTGTACAGAAGGCCCATCCTATTTCTATTACGGGTGTAGAAAGAATTTCACCAGGTATAGCCTGGCTATAGAATGAATAGATGGTTAATACAGCTCCTATAACCATTGAAATGGTTCCTATGATGAAACGTTTCGAACGACTCCACGTAAGGTGAGTATGTATATAATGTGCCAACACGAGGTAACCTAAATAGCCTGAGAAGTACCATAGCATGTGATATTCGTTCCAGAAACATTGTCCCCATACTTCACCGCACCAACGGTTGAGATAGGGTATGCATGTTGATAACAGAAACAATCCGATGAAGAAACGTTCTTCTTTTGCCGTGGCTTTTTTCAGCCATGGCGATATTATGGGTATGAATAAGTAAAGGCTGATCAGAGGGTACATGAACCACAGGTGTCCGGCCAGTGTCGGGAAGTTCAGGAATATCCGTGACAGATCTTTTAAGGAGGTTTCTTCATTTAGCTGCCCCCATAACATTGGCAGGGTACTGTATAGTATCATGAAGATGAAAAATGGTGGTACGATGCGGATGAAGCGTTGGCGGTAGAATTGCCATGTGGTCTGTCCTTCTTTCATCGGCGCAAGAAGAAAGGCTGAGACAATCATGAACAGCGGCACGGCCATGCGTGAAAAGCCATCGTAGACAGCTACCCATAGCCGGTCTGCTTCACTGGGTAGATAAGACTGTGGTCCGGCCATATCTGTGGATCCGGCGGCACCGTAGAAATTTTCACTGGCGTGTACGATCATAACGAGGAAGCACGCGAATACGCGTACATAATCTAAAAAAACAATGCGTTTCATTTTTGTTTGAGTTTTCTTGTTAATAAGACGATTTTTATTTTGTGTTTTTATGCGAAGTATCCATTTATAGTGGACATACCCCGTTTATTTTCCGGATGCTGTTTTATTTGGGGCAAAGATAGAAAAAAACTTGAGATACTGAGTAACATGTGGAAATAATCAGGGGAATTGCATTGAATATTCAACGTTCTGCTTTTTCTCTATTTGCAGTGTAGGTGTTGTAACAGTGAAAATGGGAATCAAACTATCAGATAAAAAGAAAAGGAGTTAAGTTTGATTCTTAACTCCTTATTTCATTCAATTCGTCGGGATGACAAGATTCGAACTTGCGACCACACGCCCCCCAGACGCGTACTCTACCGGGCTGAGCTACATCCCGAATTGCGAGTGCAAAAGTAGAATTTTATTTTTAATAAGCAAAATATTCGGATGATTTATTTCTCCTTTATAGCATTTTTCATGCTCAGAGAGTAGAGTCTTTGGGTGAAACGATCCATTAACATTGTTAATCTGAATATGAGATAATAAAACTCTTCTTTGCAAAAGATTTGTTTCTTGACGTTAGAGAACAAGTCTTTTATTCCCCAAACCTTTGTTTTAACACAATGTTAAGACAAAGGTTTGGGGAACAGATCACTATCCATTTAAATGGTTGGTTAATAATGCATTATGCTAATATGTCCTGATACCCCTTGGGATTGTAAAGGCGGGTGGTCATTCGTATTAGTTGTGATTTTCGCAACCTGCCGATTCGTCTTATGCTTCTTATGTGGTACTTCATTTATTCATGATCGGAAGTGGATACCTCTGTCACGATGCCTGCTTTACATACCCATGCATTCCCGGTAGAAGTCGAACATTTCGAAAATAGTATCTTTGTCCGTTGTCTGGTTGATACTGATATCGCCGATTTCTTTCAGAAGCGTGAAGTTTATGACACCTGCATTGTTTTTCTTATCATGCTGCATGAATCCGTATAGGCGTTCGTACTGTTTGCAGTCGAACGTGAAAGCGCCATAATTATCTTTTATGAATTGGATGGTCTGACGCATCTTGTCTTTCGGAAAACCGGTTTTTAAATGTGACAGATAGAGTTCGCAAACAATTCCCCAGGCTACGGCGTACCCGTGGAGGACCGGACGGTTCTCGGCAAGAGCCAGGCTTTCAAAAGCATGTCCTACGGTATGTCCCAAATTCAACGCTTTGCGGATACCGTGTTCAAACGGGTCTTGCTCTACTATGTCTTCTTTTACTTGTACGGAACGTCCCACCAACTCTTTCAGGTATCCATAGTCCATCTTTTCCGTATCGAATGCGAGTAGTTCCGCCCAGTGAGCAGTGTTACTGATCAGTCCGTGTTTCAGCATTTCGGCATAGCCGGAAAAGAAATTGTGTGCATCGAGTGTACGGAGGAACTCTGTTTCGATTAATACACTGGATGCCGGTGCAAAGGCACCTATCTCGTTTTTCAACCCGTTAAAATTGATTCCGGTCTTTCCGCCTACAGAAGCGTCTACCATCGCCAGCAGGGTAGTGGGAATATTGATGTAAGCGATGCCGCGTTTGAATGTGGCAGCGGCAAATCCGCCTAAGTCAGTCACCATTCCACCTCCGAGATTGATAAGGAGTGAGTGGCGGGTAGCACCTTTTTCACTTAACACTTGCCAAACGGAGGCCAGTGTTTCAAGTGTTTTATGAACGTCTCCGGCTCCGATAATGATTTCAACCGCATCCTTCAGGAACGGCAGATTCATCAGTTGTGACAGACAGAGACGGTGAGTATGATCGTCGGTGAGAATGAACAGGCGGTCGTGTGGGCAGTTTTCGACGGCACGTCCTATACTGCTTTCCAGATTCTCGCAAAGAATGACTTCTTGTTTACTCATAATGGTTCGATGTTTTTTTATATACTGCAAAGATAGGGGTTCGGAGATAAATAGTGAAACTTAGCACTTAAAAATGTAAAACATAGAGTTTCGTTTATGAGAAAAAGCTATCTTTGTGACATTAATTTTAGATAAAATGAAAGCATTATTACCTGTATTCTGCCGTCCGTTAGGATATGTGATTCTTTTTGTATCGTTATTCATTCCGTTCCTGTTAGTGATGCAAGGAATGGTGACAGACAGTAACCTGTTATTCTATAAGGAATGCACCAAGCTGCTGATGATGTTGGGAGCAGTGATGATTCTCTTTGCTTTATCGCGTAATGAAGGGCGTGAAACGGAGATTATACGGAACAAGGCGACTCGTAACGCCATCTTTTTGACAGTACTTTTTTTATTTGGGGGGATGCTTTATCGGGTGGCAACGGGAGATATCATGACAGTTGATACTTCTTCCTTTCTTATTTTCCTCATTATCAATGTGCTCTGTCTTGAGTTTGGTATGAAAAAGGCACAAGTCGATAAAATCTTTAAAAGATAATCGTGTTTAAATTAAACCTTTTGCCTTAAAGGTTGTCAAACAAACGATTGTTATTATTCAACCTACAGGCAAATGAAGAAACTATTGATCTGGATGGTGTTGCTGCTGACAGTTACCCTATCCACTTATGCGCAAAACAAAATTGTAACCGTATCGGGACGTGTAATAGAGGCCGGTACGAAAGAACCGGTCGAACTCGCTGCCGTGCAGTTATTATCTCTCCCCGACAGTGCTCAGGTAGCGGGTATGACCACTTCAGCACAAGGCTACTTCTCTTTATCCAAGCAGAAACCGGGAAAATATCTGCTTAAAGTATCTTTTATCGGATACATCACAAAAGTTATCCCCGTTCAGTTGACGGCTAATGTTCCTGCCAAAAAGATGGGAAATATCGAATTGGCAACCGATGCTGTTATGCTTAAAGAAGCAGTTGTGGTGGCCGAAGCTCCGCAGGTGACGGTAGTAGAAGATACGTTGATGTATAATTCCAGTGCTTATCGTACGCCTGAGGGTGCTATGTTGGAGGAGTTGGTTAAGAAGCTTCCGGGTGCTGAAATAGATGATGATGGTAATGTCAAAATCAATGGGAAAGAACTGAAAAAAATTATGGTCGACGGTAAGGAATTCTTTGGTGGAGACGTAAAAACCGGTTTAAAGAATCTTCCTGTAGACATGGTCGATAAGCTGAAAACTTATGATAAAAAATCAGATTTGGCACGTGTGACGGGTATTGACGATGGCGAAGAGGAAACGGTGCTTGACCTGACCGTGAAGAAAGGAATGAATCAGGGATGGTTTGGCAATGCAGATCTGGGAGCCGGTACTAAGGACCGTTATACCGGACGAATGATGCTGAACCGCTTTATTGATAATACTCAGTTTTCGATTATTGGTTCGGCAAACAATGTAAACGACCAGGGTTTTTCCGGTGGAGGTGGAGGGCCGCGCTGGCGGAGCAACAATGGCTTGAATGCCACTAAAATGTTAGGAGCTACCTTTGCTACTCAGACCAACAAGATTGAACTGGGAGGTAGTGTACGTTATAATTTCCAGGATGGAGATATTTCGAGTATCAACTCTTCCGAACGCTTCCTTCAGAATGGCAATTCATATTCTAATTCGAATAATAAGAACCGGAATAAGGGGACAAACGTGAATGCCGACTTCCGTATGGAGTGGAAACCGGATACGCTGACAAATATTATTTTTCGCCCGAATTTTTCTTATGGAAGAACCAACAATGCTTCTCTTTCGGAGTCGGGAACCTTTAATGAAGATCCTTTCAATCTGGTGGCAAATCCGAATGATTATCTGAATTTTGACAATCTTTCCGATGATCCGCTGAAAGATATCCGTGTAAATGCTACCAACAGTGCTTCGCTGTCCAAGGGGAATAGTCTGTCGGGAAATGCCACTTTGCAGGTTAACCGGAAATTGAATAATAAAGGACGTAACCTGACTTTCCGTGGGGTTTTCGGTTATGGTGATAATGATAACGACCAATATACGCAATCCGAAACACGTTATTACCAATTGTTGAATCATTTGGGGGGTGACTCCATCTTGTATCGTAATCAGTATATTACAACTCCTACACACAATTATAACTATACGGCACAAGTGACTTATAGCGAACCGATTGCAAAGGCTACTTTCTTACAATTCAGCTACCAGTTCCAGTATAAATACAGTAAAAGTGACAAGACCACATTCGATTTACTGGATTATCCCGATTGGACTATCGGGGGGACCCTTCCTTCCGGATACGAAGCTCATGCAGTGGACAGCTTGAGTAAGAATGCCGAATATCGTTACTATAACCATGATGCTTCAGTGGGTTTACGCTTCATTCGTCAGAAGTATCAGTTGAATGTAGGTATGTCTTTCCAGCCGCAGAATTCCACTTTGTCCTATAAAAAGGGAGACTATATGATCGATACGACACGTACTGTGTTTAACTTTGCACCGAATATGGATTTACGCTTCCGTTTCTCAAAGGTGAGTCAGTTGCGCTTTACCTACCGGGGACGTAGCAGTCAACCTACTATGGAGAATCTGTTACCTATAACCGACAACTCAAACCCATTGAATATCCGTATGGGTAATCCCGGGTTGAAACCTTCTTTTGCACATACGATGCGTTTATTCTACAATACATACAATGCAGAGAAACAGCGTGGAATTATGACCCATTTCAGCTTTACTGCTACACAGAACAGTATCAGCAATAGTACTCGTTATAATGAAGAAACCGGTGGTTTGATTACGCGTCCGGAAAATATTAACGGTAACTGGAATGCTTTTGGTTTGTTCGGTTTCAATACAGCTTTGAGGAATAAGAAGTATACGATTAATACTTTTACCAACATCAATTATCAGAATAATGTAGCGTTCCTCTACAATCAGGATACGAAAAACAATGATAGAAATACAAGTACCGGTTTGATGTTGGGCGAGAGGGTTACAGGCTCTTATCGTAATGACTGGTTCGAGTTTTCGTTGAATGGTTCAATCAATTATACAGCAGAACGTAATAAACTCCGTCCGGAGAATAATCAGGAACCTTATACATATTCTTATGGGGCAAGTACCAATATAACGATGCCCTGGAAGATGACCTTGGCTACTAACATCACTAATCAAAGCCGTCGTGGTTATCGTGATTCGAGTATGAATCGTAATGAACTGATCTGGAATGCACAACTTGCGCAGTCGTTGCTGAAAGGTGCAGGTACTATCAGTTTTGAAGTATATGATATCCTTAGGCAGCAGAGCAACATCAGCCGTTCGTTGACAGCCGATATGCGTTCGGTATCCGAATATAATGGTATCAATAGTTACTGTATGATACACTTCATTTATCGGCTGAATATCTTTGGTAGTAAAGCGGCCCGTGAAAAGATGATGAATAGCGGCGGACGTAGAGGATTTGGCGGACCCGGCAGAGGTCCCGGCGGTTTTGGAGGCGGACGTCCTCATTTTTAATAAAAGACTGACCTGATAACTCCCTCCGGATAGATTGCAAAATCTCTTTAATTTTGCATCTGTTCGGAGGGATTGTCGTTTTGAATCGGGACAGTTGTTGTTCGTATCCGATATTTTCCATACATTTGTTGTTTGTATAATACGCGGAGGGTGAATATGATAGATTGGAACTACATAGCAAGCGTAATAGCTACCGTTGCCTTTGATATTATTTATTTCGGGGCTATTATCGGTACGATTGTCATCGTGATTCTCGACAATCGTAATCCGGTAAAGACAATGGCATGGATTCTGATCCTTATGTTCCTTCCGGTTGTAGGGTTGGTTTTCTATTTCTTTTTCGGGCGTAGCCAGCGGCGTGAGAAGATTATCGGTAAGAAAAGTTACAATCGATTGCTCAAAAAGCCGATGGCAGAGTATCTGGCACAGAACTGCTGTGAAACGCCGAAAGAATATGCCCGTCTGATACAACTGTTTCAGAACACGAACCAAGCCTTTCCGTTCGAAGGAAACCGGGTGGATATTTATACTGGCGGATATTCTAAACTTCAGGCTTTATTGCGAGAGCTGCAAAAGGCCAGATTCCATATTCATATGGAATATTATATCTTTGAAGATGATCCGGTGGGGCGTCTGGTGCGTGATGTATTGATAGAGAAGGCACGCGAGGGAGTTGAGGTACGTGTGATTTATGATGATGTAGGGTGCTGGCACGTTCCTCATAGATTCTTTGAAGAGATGCGTGATGCCGGAATTGAGGTGCGGAGTTTTCTGAAAGTACGTTTTCCCCTATTTACGAGTAAGGTCAACTATCGTAATCACCGAAAGATTGTAGTGATAGACGGTCGTATCGGATTTGTAGGAGGAATGAATCTTGCCGAACGCTATATGCGCGGTTTCTCTTGGGGAATTTGGCGGGATACGCATATAATGCTTGAAGGAAAGGCTGTACATGGTCTGCAGACTGCCTTTTTGCTGGATTGGTATTTTGTGGATCGTACCTTGATTACGGCTTCACGTTATTTTCCTAAGATAGAGGCCTGTGGCAACTCTTTGGTACAGATTGTAACGAGTGAACCGATTGGCCCTTGGAAAGAAATCATGCAGGGATTGACGGTTGCCATATCCGGTGCCAAGAAATATTTCTATATGCAGACTCCTTACTTCCTGCCTACCGAACAGATACTGGTTGCTATGCAGACTGCGGCATTAGCCGGGGTAGATGTTCGGTTGATGTTGCCTGAACATGCAGACAACCGAGTGACGCACTTAGGTTCCTGTTCTTATCTGGCAGATGCTTTGCGGGCAGGAGTCAAGGTCTATTTTTATAAAAAGGGATTCCTGCATTCCAAATTGATGGTTTCAGATGATATGCTTTCAACCGTGGGGTCTACCAATCTCGATTTTCGCAGTTTCGAACACAATTTTGAAGTAAATGCCTTTATGTACGATATGGAGACTGCCCTACAGATGCGGGAGATCTTTTTACAGGATCAACGGGAAAGTACCCAGATCTTCTTGAAGAACTGGGAGAAGCGTTCCTGGAGGCAGAAAGCGATGGAGTCTGTAGTCCGTTTGCTCGCTCCTTTGCTGTAAAGTGTATCTTCTGCAGTTTATCTGAAAAAAGAGAAGTTTACACTACCGTATACTCTTCTTTCAATGAAATGGGGATTATCCTCAAAGTTATTCTTTTTGCCATGCTCCAGGACAAAAAGTCCGTTTTCTTTCAACATATTGTTTTCGAAAACCAGATCCGGGATTGTTCCCAGTTCTTTCAGTTCATAAGGAGGGTCGGCAAAAATAAAGTCGAATTGCTCATGACTGCCATTAATGAATTTGAATACATCTCCACGTATAGGCAGGCATTTATCCGTCTGCACTTCCTTCATTATTTTACTGATAAAAGCATGATGGGCACCATCTTTCTCTACACTGATGACACGGTCGCAACCACGCGACACCAGTTCAATGCTGATGCTGCCTGTACCGGCAAAGAGGTCAAGGGCAACAATGCCGTCTTCGAAGTCCATGTAGTTGGATAAAACGTTAAACAGATTTTCTTTGGCAAAATCTGTTGTGGGACGTGCTTTGAATGTTCTGGGCACATCAAATCTTCTTCTTTTATATATTCCGCTGATTACTCGCATGTTAATAAGGCTTGCATGTCAATATTGCTTGCAGGGTTCATTATGAATACTTGTTGAATGTATTTACGTAATTCCTGCGTTAGTTTCTCTTTATCGTCAAATACACCTGTCAGGTGAAGTTCGTCTCGCTCCTGGTCGAAATTCAGTTGTTTCCAAAGATAGAGGAGATAGTAGATTCGGTCATCTGTTTTGCGACATTCAAATGAATTGGCAAGAAGCAGATGTCCGCGTTCGTAACAGAAAAAGTCGATGGCATTGTGGCGGATAGAGGCATATATCTTTTTACTGTTGCCTAATCTGCTTTTTGTTGAAAAATATTCTGCTAATGGGGCTGCCTGTGAATAAAATCTTGCCTCAGGGTAGTGATCGGACAAGAATTGATAAGTGCTTTTGTCCATACCGAAGATGACTACGGCATTATTCTTTTTTAAAATATTGTATTTTATTGTTTCATTTTCTTTGGGAGTGTGGTTGTGGTAGAATACCATTTCGGACTGATCATCCTCAAACAGTTCAAGGGGGATTAGTGTGAAACGTTTGTCCGCCATCAGGATGTTTACCCGTTTGTAAGTATGATTCAGAAAGTTTAATTCACGAAAAGCCTTTTTGAGGTTGGCTGTAAGAGATAATGAAGGCTCGACCTCTTTCTCAAAGAAAGAGAGCGAACTATCGTGAATCGGATTGTAGATAGAAAAAGAAAATCCATCCGTACTAAGACGGATGGACAATGTATATTGTTCCGATTTACTAAAGTCAATCGTTTCTGCAATTGCTCTATCGGGCATATTCGGATTATTCCCAGTTACCTGCGCCGTTGTTCGGAGTGTCAATAGAACCTACCATCAAGCCTGGATATTTACCCAGTTTGGTTTGAACATCTTTCAAGTTTGCGATTTCTTGCTTGTCAAGTCCGTTCAAGTATACATCATACGGAGTATTAGCCTGGAACAGGAAGATAGGAGCTCCTGATTTAGTTGTATCGTTTCTGGTGTACATTTCAAACTGTGCACCGCCACCGAACGGAACGTATCTCAAAGAGTCTGCATTGAATGACTTATCGTAGATAGTATCTGTTACGGCAACCCATATTGTATCACGTTTGAAGCCCATCAAGCCGGCAGCTTCAACTTCTTTCCAGTTGTTAGTCTTTTTAGCCTTGTTGATCATAGCCATAGCTTTCTTTTCAGTCATACCGTCTTCCAGCTGCTTGTCGCTCAATACGCCTTCTTTAGATACGAAAGGAATCTTTTGTGTCTTAACGAAATCGATCAGTGTGTCAAAGCTTGCAGTGTACTGCTTGTAGATATTACGATATTCTGCCTGAGCTTTACGAATATCGATCAAGCGGGCAACAACTGCTTTGTCTCTGTGCTTTTTAGCATTTTCGAAGTTGATAGGACCCATGATGCTGGCATAGCAAATGTAAACCAAAGCAATTACGCATAGACCTAGTACGATATTAAATACTGTTTTCATGATAAATATGTTTTTTTTAGTTTATATTCGTAGCGCAAAAATAAAATAAATAAATCTAATTAACGATAGTTCTTGTAACTTTTTTCTCGTACAAAAATGATAAATAACTATTTAGAGCGGCAAATTAAGGAAAATTTTTCTTATCAGCCAACTTTTGAGCAAGAAATAGCTGTAAAATCTCTTTCAGAGTTTCTACTTTCTACGGCTAATGAGACGGTTTTTGTGCTTCGTGGATATGCAGGAACCGGAAAGACTTCTCTTGTCGGAGCCTTGGTGAAAGCGATGGATAAGTTACAACAGAAATCAGTATTGCTGGCGCCTACGGGGAGGGCAGCTAAGGTATTTTCTGCTTACGCGGGACATCCGGCTTTTACCATTCATAAAAAGATATACAGACAGCAGGCATTTTCGAATGAAGTAAGTAATTTTTCAATCAATGATAATCTTACCACCCATACATTATATATTGTAGATGAAGCTTCCATGATTTCGAATGAAGGTTTGTCGGGATCTATGTTTGGTACGGGGCGGCTTTTGGATGATCTGGTCGAGTTTGTTTATTCCGGTGCAGGATGCCGTTTGCTGTTGATGGGAGATACAGCCCAGCTGCCTCCGGTAGGGGAAGAGCAAAGTCCTGCACTTGTTACAGAGGCATTGAAAGGATACGGACTGAATGTGACAGAGGTCGATCTGACACAAGTGGTGCGTCAGGTACAGGCATCTGGTATATTATGGAATGCGACTCAAATACGCCGGTTAATTGCTGAAGAGGAGTGTTACTCGTTGCCTAAGATAAAAGTGAGTGGATTTCCGGATATAAAGGTAGTGCCCGGTGACGAGCTGATTGAGACCCTGACCGGATGTTACGAAAAAGATGGCATGGACGAGACGATTGTGGTATGTCGTTCCAATAAGCGGGCCAATATATATAATAAAGGTATACGTGCCCAGATTCTTTACCGGGAAGATGAACTGAATACGGGTGATTTGCTAATGATAGCGAAGAATAATTATTACTGGACTGAGAGGTATAAAGAAATGGATTTCATAGCGAACGGAGAGATTGCCGTGGTTCGCCGGGTGAGACGTACTCGTGAACTGTATGGTTTTCGGTTTGCCGAAGTGGTTCTTTCATTCCCGGATTATAATGATTTTGAAATTGAAGCAAACTTGTTGCTGGATACACTCCATTCGGATGCCCCTGCCTTGCCCAAAACAGAAAATGACCGGCTTTTTTATTCCGTACTTGAGGACTATGCGGATATTACTGTCAAGCGGGAGCGAATGAAAAAGATGAAAGCAGATCCGCATTACAATGCTTTGCAGGTAAAGTATGCTTATGCAGTGACTTGCCATAAGGCACAGGGCGGGCAGTGGCAGAATGTTTTTCTCGATCAGGGGTATATGTCGGATGAATATCTGACGCCGGATTATTTCCGCTGGCTATATACAGCTTTCACACGTGCATCGAAGACACTCTATTTGGTGAATTATCCGAAAGAACAAATAGAGTGACAGGAGTATACATAAAAACAGGGAACCCTTAATGGGCTCCCTGTTTCTCTTGTGTAACCTAATCTATTGTCAGTGCATGAATATTAATCTCGTTGTTTAGCGGAAATTGTTTGGAGTAACGTAATTGCCTCCATTATCATTGGTGTCGGCTACGTCCCACCATAAACGAGTTCCTTGTGTATCTACATCTTTCGGACGGTTCGGGTTGGACACTTCGCTATCCGGGTATCTCAGGCGTTTGATGAACTTGCCGTTTGCGACTTCACCCCCTGAGTTGTTGCCTCCTTTAGGTGTTTTCATGTAGCGGGGATAGTCTGTACGGCGGAACTCTGCCCACCCTTCATTGCCATTCGGATATACGGCAATCCATTTCTGGGTGATGATCTGCTCCAGTTGTGCTTCTCTGTCACCACTCTTGAAAGCTTGTAATCCTTTCAGTCCTTCCATATACTTGTTGATCTTCTCCTGACCTTCTTCGTCAGCGCCAATCTGATAGTAGTTGAAGGAAGCTTCGATGCCTTCCTTATATAATTCTTCAGCTGTTCCATTTGCACCTGCCCATCCGCGGAGAGCGGCTTCTGCCCGAAGGAATAAACTCTCGGAGTAACCCAGCCATACAATTTCACGTGCGTAGCACCACCAATGTTTACGGTCGAGTTTCTTCTGGTCTTGCTTGATGAATACGCGACTCGGAGAATAAGTGGTTGTATAGCTACCTCCCAATGAAGTTTCACCATTTTCACAACCATTGAAATCTTTCGTCATATCCTCTTTGGGTTCGGTTAGATTAAGATTTTCAAGGGCAGTCGGTCTCCACCACAAGATTTCGCAACGCGGGTCGAGAATGGTGGATTGTTCTTTGTAAGCTCTTTCCATTTCTTTGGATAACACTACGTTGGCACTCCAGTTGTACAGAAGTGTGTAGATGTTTTCGTTGCCACCCGTTATGTATGAATACTTGGGAGTCTGCTTCATGTTGTCGTCATCGTTTTGCATCAATCCGGCAGGATCAGTCATTGCTTTCTCACCCTGTTCTTTAGCCAGTTGAGGATCTACATTCGATACACGCAGTGCCAATCGTAAGCGAAGGGTATTGGCAAAACGAAGCCATTTGTCTTTGTCACCTCCAAAGCACTTATCGTTTTCACCCAAGCTGTATTGTGCGGCAGATGGGGTGTTATGGAGTGCAGTGATGGCTTGGTCGAGCATCTTAAAGATGACGTCATATACATCTTTCTGATCCATATACTTCACTTTTTCGTCTGTAGGCATTGCACCCTTTACGTAGTATTCCAATGGAATGGCTCCATAAGTGTCTGTCTGCATAGAGATCAGGAATGCGTAGTAGATGCGAGTGATATAGAATGCGTTATGATAGCGTTCCTTTCCACAGAACCAGAATGTTTTGATCAACTGGCTGTACTCTTCTACTGTACGATTATCGTAGAAGTGTTCCCAACGTTTTTTGGACCATCCGTCGTTATATCCGTAAGTAGGTGAGTTGGTTACGAATCCGCTGACATTGTTTGCAAAGTAAGCGGCGTAGATGTCATGGGTCAGATTGGTAGTAACCTGATAGTCGTTATACACTCCTTCGTAAGTTAGGTTGGCAAATACTGAACCGATGGCACTTTCCGTTCCTTGAAGGCTTTTCAGCGCGCTTGGTGTCAGTTCGTAGTCAATATCGATTCCGTCGGGGGTGGCACCGATTATTTCCGGATCGTATACCGGCGCATAGGGGTCGGTATTCATTTCTTCGAAATCATTACATGCAGCCAGTCCTAAGAGGAGGGTGCACATGGCAAGTGATTTATATATTTTGAATTTCATACTATATCTTTATTTATAAAATTAGAAACCAAGGTTAACTGAGAATCCGAATGTACGGGTATAAGGTACGGCCATAAAGTCGATGGCCTGTGAGAACATGGTCGTATCGTAACCACCTTCAGGACTTGTTCCCGGAGTGTGTTTCAACAGATAAGCCAGGTTGCGTGCCACGAATGATACATTCAGCGAGTTGATCGGTGTCTTTTTCAACATGCTTTTAGGGAACGTATAGCCGATAGCCAATTCTTTCAGTTTGATGAAAGAAGCGTCATAGATAAAGTCTTCCGCGTTCAAAGCACCGTAATAGTTGGAAGCTGAAATCTTTTGGGTATTCGGTGTTCCGTCTTCATATACTCCGGGGAATATCATCATGAAGTTGTCGCTTTCACCACGATTCATGGTACGTTTGGCCATACCTGAGCCTGTAGCGTTCATTTCAGAAATAGAGATGATGTCACCGCCGAATTTCATATCGAACATGGCCGATAGTGTAAAGCCTTTGTAGGTGAATGACGGAGATACGGACATCAGCAAGTTGGGTTGGATATTTCCGATGGGTTTTGCCAGGCGTTCGTCAGCGTCAGTAGTAGTCATAGGCAGACCGTTTTCTTTGTTGATGATGATGTTGCCCTGTTCGTCACGTTTGTAAAGGGTCTTAGCATAAATTTCACCCAGTTTATGACCCGGACGTGCACCTACGTTGATCGGGAAGTTAGAGTCACCGTTGAAATAGATGTAATCTACACCTTCAGCCAGTTTCTCTACGTTCGATACGTTTTTGGCCAGATTGACATTTAAGTCGAAAGAGAAGTCTTTCAGTTGTACCGGTGTCGAGTAAATCATCATTTCGAAACCTTTGTTGGTAATTAAACCTGCATTTACCCATTTCCCGCCACTCCAAGGAGCTGCGGCAGGCACTTTCATGATCTGGTTTTTCGTACGGCTGTAATAATAGGTAAAGTCAAATCCCAGACGGTTGTTGAGGAACTTCATATCCAGACCTGCTTCGTAGGATGAAGAGATTTCCGGTTTCAGTTGGTCATTCATCTTCACGTTCGATTTGCTTGGGATCAGTTCACCCTTTTCGAACTTGAATCCGTAGGTGTTATACAGTTGATACGGATCTGTATCTTTACCTACTTGTGCTGCCGACAGACGTACTTTGGCAAAAGTTAACCAGCTTGGTAATGTCTTGTCCAGTGAACGGACAAAATCAGACACGACGAAACTCAAATTGGCAGACGGATAGAAGAAAGAGTTGTTCTTCTTTGGCAGTGTGGACGACCAGTCGTTGCGGGCAGTCAGGTCCAGTGACAGATACTCTTTCCAGGAGAGTTGCAGAGATCCGAAAACAGAGTTAGTAGCACGTTCATGGCCCGTTTCTCCCGCTGTGTTCAGCATATTGGCTGCATTGAAAATCCACTGTCCTTTATCAAGCATATTGCGTACACCGGCATTCAGTGACTCGTAGTTCTGGTACATGAAGTTACCGCCTACAGTGAAGCCCAGACGGAAATTGTCCGTCAATTGTTTGTCACCCATCAATACAATTTCCGCGTTCGATTCGAAGAAGTTCTGTTCTTCACGGTTCATTTCATCGTCTGTGATATCTTTGATACTGCTTTCGCCGTTGATACCGTCACCCGCATTAGTTTCTTCGATTCGGGTACGATAATAGTCGAATGCATACTTGGCGGATAGGTGCAACCAGTCGGTAAAGTTGATTTTCATTCCATAGTAACCGAAGGCTCTCCAACGTTCGTCAGAGTTGTGGCGTTGGTTCAGAACGTAATAAGGATTGCGGATACCGGCAGTAGGCCCTGTCCAGTTCACGTGTGCATTGCCGGCTGTGGAGTATTGTTTCAGATCGTCCAGACGGATATTGTTAGGAATACCCATCAATTGAGCGATGGCTCCGTATGTACCGAAATAGGGGCGATCTTCTGCTTTGGTGCGTGAAAGTGAAATCTTTCCATCCATAGAAAGATACTTGTTCATTTCCATTCCGGCATTCAGGTCAAGGTTGATTCGGTTCAGTTTTTCGTTCGGGAATACGCCTTTGTTGTTTGAACTACCAAAAGAAGCGCGGAAATGTGATTTGTCTGTAACGTTACTTACAGATACATTGTGGTTCTGTGCGAAGCCGGTATCAAAATAATCTTTCAGTTTGTTTCCGTATTTGGAGAAAGCGTATGTGTCGCCGTTCCAGGCTTTCTGCATGCTTCCGTCCAATACCGGTCCCCAGCTTGAGGAGTCTGTCGGATCATATTTCGCGTAATATTGAGACAGCGGATTCTTGTTCTCATCCTGGGTCACAATGTGTCCCTGTCCATAGCGATCCTGCATCTCGAGGGTTTCGGCTACTTGACTCCAAGTGAAGTTACCGCTATAGCGCACTCCGAAACCGTCTTTCTTGCTGCCTTTCTTAGTAGTAACCAAGATAACACCGTTACCGGCACGTGAACCGTAAAGAGCGGCGGCATTCGGACCTTTCAGTACAGAAATCGATTCGATGTCTTCGGGGTTGATATCGACGGAAGAACCACCGCGGTCAACACCGCCGTAGTAAGTAGCATCCGAGTTATTGTTATCGCTAAACGGCACACCGTCTACAATCCAGAGTGGTTGGTTGTTGTCAGCCAGAGACGAGTTACCACGAATCGTGATCTTGGTAGAACCGCCAAGACCTGTACCGGCCGTGTTCATTTGCAGACCGGCTACTTTACCTTGCAATGCACTGGTAACCGAAGGGTCTCCGGTCTGGTTCAGTTGGTCACCTTTGATTTCCTGTACGGCGTATCCCAACATTTTCTTTTCACGTTTGATACCTAAAGCCGTCACAACCACTTCACTGATCATCTGGGTATCTTCACTCATGGTTACGTTCAGGATGCTTCCCTTTGCGGGCAGTACTTGTTGTTTGTATCCGATATAGGAGAATACGATTTCAGCTTTCGGATCGTTGACCGTCAGGGTGTATTTACCTTCCAAATCGGTAATGGCTCCTGTGCTGGTACCTTTTACGGATACGTTTACACCGATCAGTGCTTCGCCGTTGGCATCTACAACCGTACCGCTGACCTGCCGTTTGACCGAGGTTTGTGCCGGATCCTGCTGTTTGGCAGCCTGAGACAGATAAACAATGTTATCTTCGATTTTGTATGTCAGGTTTTTGCCTTTAAGTGCAGCGTTCAGCAGTTGTTCCAGACTTACATTCTTTACTTCCAGATTCTCAATCGGCATGTTCGACGATTGATCGTCATAAAAGAATTGATACTTAGATTGGGATTGCACTGTCTTGATCACTTGCCCCAATGTAGTGCGGGGAGTCGAAAATGTGAATTGTGCGAATGACCACTGAATAGGAGCAGCAGCCAAAAGAATAACCAGCGATGCTTTGAGCAGCTTGGGTCTTTGAAACAGAGTTTTGTTTTTCATTGACTATAATTAAATTAATTAGTTAACTTTAAAAACATACAAGGTTTAAGCATGGTATTTATAATATAAATCAAGTGGCTTTTGTGCCCTTGATGTTAATAAAACAAGTATCCCGAAAGAAACACTTACTTCAGTTGCTGACTTTTTTGAGATTTATTTAGGAGGGACTTTCGAAGGGGGCTTTTCTCCCCTTTATTATGGGATGGGGGCGACTCAGTTTAATGAGTAGGAGGATATTCAGCCTAATGAGTAGGGGCATTCCCATTGGGTTGAGTCGATCCACCATTTAAATGGAGGTGGATCGACTGCCTCTAAGACAAGTGGAGTTGCTTATTTCTCTTTTGAGAATGAATACGGAGCGTCTTCTTCGCTAATACCTCTGTTGAGATTAGGCTGTGATCCCATCTTGAACTCAAGGATTCCACCTTTCAGCAAATCGTCGTGCTTCAAATAGTTCCGTGATGATTCCTTTCCATTCATACGGAGCGATTCAATGTACAGGTTTTCTTTACTGTTGTCCGGTGCATCTATCACGAGATTATTGCCGTTCTCAAAATGCAGAGTTGCCTTTTTAAAAAGGGGAGCTCCTAAGACATACTCGTCTGTACCCGGACATACGGGATAAAATCCGAGTGCGGAGAATACGTACCAGGCAGACGTCTGCCCGTTGTCCTCGTCACCGCAATAGCCGTCAGGTCCCGGAGTATACATGCGGTCCATCACCTGACGAAGCCAGTATTGTGCTTTCCAAGGTTGTCCGGCATAGTTATACAGGTAAATCATGTGTTGTATCGGTTGGTTGCCATGCGCATAGTTGCCCATATTCATCACTGTCATTTCACGAATCTCATGAATCACCTGTCCGTAATAACTGTCATCGAACACCGGCGGAACGGCAAATACGGAATCGAGCATTGTGATAAACATCTTTTTACCTCCCATCAGATCGATCAGGCCTTGCGGGTCGTGAAATACCGACCAGGAATAATGCCAACTGTTGCCTTCTGTAAAAGCATCACCCCATTTCAGCGGAGAGAACGGTGACTGGAACTGTCCGTTTTCATTGCGGCCACGCATCAGTTTGCTTTCTTTGTCGAATACATTCCGGTAATTCATGGCACGTTTGGCAAACTGTTCGATTTCTTTTTGGGGGCGGTTCAATGCTTTACCCAATTGATAGATACACCAGTCATCATAGGCATACTCCAATGTACGGGCGGTGTTCTCATTGATTTTCACATCATAAGGGACATACCCCAGTTTGTTGTAATATTGATAGCCCAGACGTCCGGTAGAAGAGACCTCCGGATGCACGTTTTTCGTACCGTGAATCAATCCCTCGTACAGGGTCTTCACATCATCTACCTTCACTCCTTTCAGATAAGCATCTGCCAATACTGATGCCGAATTATTGCCAACCATGCAGCCTCTATGTCCGGGACTTGCCCATTCCGGGAAGAAGCCGCTTTCTTTGTACGTGTTGATGAGTCCCTCCTGTATCTCTTTGTTTACCGAAGGATACATCAGGTTCAGGAATGGGAACAAGCAACGGAATGTATCCCAAAATCCGGTATCGGTGTACATATATCCGGGAAGCACCTGACCGTTGTAGGGACTATAATGAATCGGTTGACCGTCCGCTGTCAGTTCATAGAATTTACGGGGAAACAGGAGAGAACGGTAAAGACAGGAGTAGAATGTACGGTACTGATCCAGATTGCCGCCTTCTACTTCTATTTTGCCCAATACATGATTCCAGGCATCATTCCCTTTCTGTACCAGTTGTTCAAAGGAGTCGTTGCCTAACTCTTGCAGATTCTGAGTCGCTTGTTCGAAACTGATGAACGAAGAGGCTATGCGGGCATGTACGATTTCGCCTTTCCGGGTGCGGAAACCGATGACAGCTCCGGTATGATCGGCTTTCTGTTCCAGACTGCCTTCTTCCAGTTTTTTATCAGCGAAAGTGCCTTTGTAAGAGAAAGGCTTATCGAACTCGATGACAAAGTAATTTTTGAAGTTCTCGGGTACTCCGCCACTGTTACGGGTGGTATAGCCGATGATTTTATTTTCTTCCGGAATTACTTTTACGTAAGAACCCTTGTCGAACGCATCTACAACAACGTACGAATGCTCGTTTTCGGGAAAAGTGAAGCGGAACAGGACTGCACGCTCCGTCGGGGTCATTTCGGTCACGACATCATGTTCGGCCAAGTATACTTTATAATAGGCCGGAGTGGCAACCTCGCCTTTGTGACTGAACCAACTGGCACGTTTTTCTTCGTCAAACTCCGGTTTGCCTGTTATGGGCATGATGGAGAACTGTCCGTAATCGTTGATCCAAGGACTGGGTTGATGGGTTTGTTTGAATCCCTTGATTTTGTTGGCTGTGTACGTATATTGCCATCCGTCTCCCATCTTACCGGTTTGTGGTGTCCAGAAATTCATTCCCCACGGGCGGGCAATGGCGGGATAGGTGTTCCCGGTTGATAACTCGAAAGAGGACTGTGTTCCCATCAAGGGGTTAACATATTGGGTCCAGTCTTTGGCCTTAGCCATCAATGAGCAAGCTACAAGGCAAGCGGTCAAAAGAATTTTTTTCATGGTGTGAATAAGAGGTCTCGGAGACGTGTCAAATCTTGCCACAGAAGACACAGAGCAAAAGCAAAGTCATGGATGATTCATATGAACACTCCGTGCGACCCTGTGGTGAAAAGGCTTTTGATATAGCTCCGGACCTTTTTTATTAAATGAATATTATGTAATTTCTATCTACTATGATTACATGGGGCTGTGTTAAAACTCTTTTTACCACGGAGTAACACAGAGTATCGCAGAGCTTTTTGCTAATAATCAGTAACTTAAATCACCTCTGTGCTACTCTGTGTCCTCTGTGGTGAGTTTTGACACACCCTCTCTGTTCCCTCTTCCTGAGAGAGATTAGGGTTGCGGTCGCCGATCTGTCATCTCAATTTCCAGTGTACTTCCCGCCACAATGTCATCATGTGTGAAGAAAGGCTTTTCCAGCGGTTCCCCGTTCAGCTTCATGCTTTTGATATACTTATTCTTTTTAGAGTTATTCTTGGCTATTACTATAAATTTCTTTCCATCAGGCAGATTGACCACAGCTTTGTCAAATGCAGGGCGTCCTATGGAATAAACCGGTTTACCAGGACATACCTGATAGAATCCCATGGAGTTCAGTACATACCAAGCGGACATTTGGCCGCAATCTTCATTACCCGATAGTCCGTCTACGGTATTGGCATATTGACTGCGGTATACACTGTCTACCAATTTCTGAGTTCGCCATGGGCGGTTCACGTAGTTGTACATGTGAATCACGTGATGGCTTGGTTCATTTCCATGTGCATATTGGCCGATCAGTCCGCTGATATCCGAAGAGATCGTTTCGCCCTCCAGTGAGGAGTCGGCGGTAAACAGAGAATCCAGTTTGCCGACAAAGGCATCTTCACCTCCCATCAGTTTCACCAAACCTTCGATATCGTGGGGGACAAACCAGGTCCACTGCCAGGCAGTTCCTTCGCAATAGTCGTCGTTGCGGTGAGTAGATGAACGTGGGTTGAACGGAGTGCGCCATTCCCCCTTACTGTCCAGTCCCCGCATAAAACGGGTTTCCGGGTCGAAGTAGAATTCATAAGCTTTCGCAAAGCGGGCATATTTATCCCGGGTGTCATAGTCATTCAGTGCATCGGCAAAGATTGAAATGCACCAGTCATCATAAGCATATTCTAATGCTTTGGCAACCGATTCGTTTTCGCGGTCGCATGGCACGTAACCGATCGAGTTTTTATAATATTTTGCTTTCGGCATCAAGTGAGGCAGCACCAGGGCAGGACATTTGATTCCTGTCGTATCATATTCAGCCGCACGTACACACGCACGATAAGCCTCCTGAATATCGAAGTTGCGGTCACCTTTCATATACGCATCTACAATAACAGGAACAGCATGGTAGCCAATCATTGTACCGGTATAATTGGAAGCCATGTCCCACATCGGGAAAATCCCACCTTCCTGTTGCTTTTTGATCAGAGAACGTATAAAGTCATTGTTCAGGTCCGGATCGATAATGGTCATCAACGGATGAAGTGCACGGAAAGTATCCCACAGTGAGAAGATGGTATACATCGGATTAAGCGTGTCACCTTGATGTACTTGTAGGTCCATGCCCAGATAGCGTCCGTCTACATCTGTAAACAGGTTTGGGCTGACGGCAGTGTGATAAAGTGCGGTGTAGAAAATGGTCTTATCATCCTTGTCATTCGTGGTGATATCTATCTTCGACAAAGTTTTGTTCCATGCTTTGCGTGCTTCCTTACGTACTCCGTCAAAGTCCCAATCGGGTATTTCTGCTTCCACATTTTTGCGTGCGCCTTCTATATCCACGGCGGATATTCCGACTTTTACAAATACTTGTTCGTCTTTTGCCGTGTTAAAGTGTAGCAGTGCTTTGCAGGTCGGCAGTAATTTACCTCCTTCGTCAAGCGCCATCGAGTCGGTTACCAGTGTATAAGTGAAAGGTTTTGAGAATTTTGCATAAAAGTTGATGTATTGGTCGAAGGCCCAGTACATTGTTTTCTTTCGTCCACAAATTTCGGTAGGGCTGATGACTTCTATCTCCATCTCTTTATTGGTCTGTCGTTGCAGGCTATAGTCAAAATCGAGGATGAATCCGGCTTCTCTACTTTCCGGGAAAGTGTATCTGTGGATGGCTGCCCGTTTGGTTGCAGTTAGTTCGGCCTTTACCTGATAGGTGTCCAGGAAAACGGAGTAATAGCCCGGTTCGGCAGTCTCGTTCTGGTGTGAAAAGCTGGAAGCATAAGCCATCTTCTGGCTCTGTGAACCTGTTGGGAGATATTTCTGTTCGCCTACCGTAGGCATCAGCAGCACATCCCCATAGTCACAACAACCGGTTCCGCTCAGGTGGGTGTGTGAAAATCCGTTGATGGTAGAGTCTGCATAGTAATAGCCCGAACAAGCGTCCCACCCATCTATACGGGTGTCCGGGCTGGGTGAAATCATGCCATGGGGCAGGATAGCGCCCGGAAAAGTGTGGCCGTGTCCGCCGGTACCGATAAATGGGTTGACATAGGCTGCATAATCAGTTATGTCCGGCGAGTTTGTGCAGGAGTTCAGAGACAATAAGCCTCCTAAACATCCCGCCAGGAATGTTCTAAATCTCATGGTACTATATGTTTATTTTAATTAGTTGTTTACTTGTTACGTGAAGAAATAAAAATATTATCTCCCACGATCTTATAACTGATTGGTATAGAGTTGTCCAGTGATTGGAGTACAGACTCTATATTATCTTTCTTTTTCAGTACACCCGAATAAGTTTTGTCTGACTTTATATCGGGTGAGAGAATGATCTTCACATCATAAAAACGTTCCAGTGTCCGGGTGATGGCAAAGATGTCGGCTTGTTCAAACGGAATCAGGTCATTGTGCCATACGGCATCCAGTTTGGCATCTACCTGCTTCACTACCAGTCGGCGGGTTGTTTTATTCAGTTCGGCTTTTTGTCCCGGCGAAAGGATGATCATTCCTTCCTCATTGTTGCCTTTAACCTCTATTTCTCCTTCGATTAATGTCGCTTCCGCCAGTTTGTGGCTTTTGTCACACTTGAAGTTGAAAGTCGTGCCCAATACTTTGATGCGCATCGCTTCACTTTTTACGATGAAAGGACATTGGCGGTTTTTAGTGACCTCAAAGTAGGCTTCTCCGTCAAGGAATACATCTCTTTCGGTATTGGAGAACTCTCGTGGATACCTCAGCGTTGCCGACTGATTCAGCCATACCTTACTGCCATCGGGCAGTACTATTTCCTTCACTTTTCCGTCCGTAGATGAAGCTGTTATCATATCCCGGGTGGGGTCAGCCTGGTAATATAAATATCCGCCTCCGGCACCGACCATCAAAGCCAGTACGATGATGGCTGCATATCGCATCCATTGGTGCATTCTGATAACCTTGCGGCTATGTGCCTCCTCCTGAGCCAGCTTTTTGCATAGTCGTGCTTCTGCCCGGGCTGTTCTTTTCTGATCCGGGAAGCTGTCGTGTCTGCCCAGATGATATACCTCCTCCATCCGGAAAAGTCGGCGGGCATTGTCATCTGATTCCTTGATCCAAGCGTTTACTCTGGCAAAATCTTCGTCAGAACATTCGCCCGTCAGATATCTCATCAATATTTCTTCGCTCAGATTATTCATCTTTTCTTTTTCATTATATAATAGAAACAACTAATTCTTTAAAAACACTTATCTATTTGATAAAAAATAATAGGAATAAAAGCCATAAATGGCTAAGACGGCTGCGTAAGAACTTCAGCGCCTTGTACATGTGGGCTTCTACCGTGCGTAAAGATACTCCCATTACGTCAGCTATCTCTTTGTTTTTCATTTCGTGCAGGTAGCTCAGTTTGAATACCTCCTTACATTTGTCCGGCAGTTCATTGATGGCTTCGTAGATTTCGTTCCGCAATTCACGGTCTTCTATTCGCCGGATAACTTCGTTGTTGTCCGGTTGGTAGAATTCAGCCCGTTTCTGGTTGATTTCTTCCACAGCGGCGCAGTATCCATCCTCTATACTGCGATGTTTCAGCACATTCAGCGCCCGGGTATATACCGCCCGGTAAAGGAGGGCCTGGATTTGGTCACCTATCACCATGGAGTCTTTTCGTCTCCACAGTTCCACAAATACGTCTTGAACCACGTCTTCTGCTTCTTCGTCACCCACCAGGCGGGTGGCGTAGAATATCAGGTTCGGATAGTATTTGCGAAACAGTGCTTTGTAGGTTATGTCAAATGTATCGTCCATCTTTTTAGCTACAGATTACCTCTTTTTCCCCATCTCAAATTCAAGGGTTGCACCACTCATGATCTGTTCATGTGTAATATAACTCTTATCATAGGGTTTCCCATTCAACTTGGTTGACAGGATATAAATGTTTTCCTTGTTGACTGCGGGAGCTTTGACAGTGAATGTTTTTCCGTTGCCGAGGTGCATTTGTATTTCCGGGAAAAGGGGAGTGCCTATCTCATATTTACCGCTTATCGGATCGACGGGATAGAATCCCATAGCGCTGAATACATACCAGGCAGACATTTGCCCGCAGTCTTCATTACCACAAAGTCCGGCAGGAGTGTTCTGGTAAAGTTCGTTCATCACTTTGGCTACATACTCCTGAGTCTTCCAAGGCTGACCTACTGCATTGTATAAGTAGATGACGTGGTGGCTGGGTTCATTGCCGTGTGCGTATTGTCCGATCATTCCGGTGCTGAACAGAGGAAGTTCGTCATCAGCCGAGGGATGGAAGGTGAACATGCTGTCCAGCTTTTGGGTAAAGCGTTCTTTTCCTCCGACCAGGCTGATCAGTCCGTCTACATCGTGTTGTACTGACCAGAAGTATTGCCAGCCGTTGCTTTCACAGATGTGAGGAGTATAAGCGTCTGCTTCAAAGTCTTTCTGGAATTCTCCTTGGTCATCACGTGGCTGCATAAACGAGGTGGCAGGGTTATACACATTGCGATAGTTCTGCGACCGCTTATAAAATTCGTCCGCAATCTCTTTCTTTCCCAGCTTTTCTGCCATACGGGCTATGCAGTGATCATCGTAGGCATATTCCAGTGTTTTAGACAATGACCAGTTTTCGGCATTATAACTGTCTCTTTCATTGAAGGGGACATAGCCCAGTTTTTTGTAAGCACCTATTCCGCGATAGTTGTCCAGATTGGCGGTAGCTACACAAGCTTCCAATGCCTTTTCCGGATCAAAGTTGCCTATACCTTTCAGATAAGCATCCACAATCACGGGAACGGCATGATAACCGATCATCATGTCTGTTTCACTTCCATAAAAGTTCCAGACCGGCAGGCGACCGTTCTGTTCGTAGAATGCAAGGAATGATTTCACCATGTCGTTCACCCGTTCCGTTTCGGTATAGGTAAATAGAGGATGTGCGGCACGATATGTATCCCACAGTGAGAAAGTGCTGTAGTTCACCCATCCGTCTGCTTGATGTATCTTTTTATCCGGTCCGTAGTAAGCACCGTCCACATCGCTGTAGATGGTGGGGGCAAGCATACTGTGGTACATTGCAGTGTAGAAGTTTACCCGGTCGTCTTCGTTATCACCTTTGATTTCTATTTTAGAGAGCTGCTTATTCCAGTTGTTGCGGGCAGCCTCACGGTATTTTTCAAAATCATTTTCAGGCACTTCCGCTGTCAGGTTCTTGGCGGCTCCTTCCATGCTTACACCTGACAGCGCTGTATTGACGAGGATCTGTTCACCGTCTTCCGTGTCAAAGTCGAAACGGGCTACAGTAGCGGTACCTATTCGTTTACCATCTTTCAGGATGGCGGTAGTATCCATCTGTACGGCAGCAAAAGGCTTGGAGAAGCGGGTGCGGAAGTATACGTGTTGATTTCGTGCCCATCCGTCGGAAAAGCGATATCCCTGAATAGTCACCGAATCTATTACTTCTATGTGAGAGTCGTTGGTGAAGTCCCAGTTCATAGCCTTTTTCAGGTTGAGGAAGATAGCGGCTTTGGCTTCAGGAAAAGTGTAACGCTGAATGCCGCATCGTTCGGTTGCCGTCAATTCGACGTTGATACCGTAATCTTTCAGCAGTACCTGGTAATATCCTGCCGTGGCGCTTTCGTCCTGATGGGAAAATTTCGAGTAGATGCCCAACGGAGCTTCTGCTTCTTTGTAGGGCAAGGTGACAGGCATAAACGAAATGTCATATAAGTCTCCGGCTCCCGTACCCGAAAGATGAGTATGGCTGAACCCGGCAATTGTGCTGTCGGGATAGAAATATCCTGAAATGCGGTCCCAGCCGGGCAGTCCGTTGTCCGGACTAAGCTGAACCATGCCGAAAGGTGCTTGCGCTCCGGGATATGTATTACCGGTGAAGTCTGTTCCGATAAATGGGTTTACATATTGTGTGTAATCAGTGCTTGTCTGCTTGGGGGCAGACGTACAGGCTGTGAATACGAATAAAAGAATAAATGATAAATGAAAAAATGCTTTCATGCGGCTTGGGTTAGAATTTTAGTAATTGATTGATTCAGTGTACAAAGGTAGAGAATATAAATGTAAAACGAAAGAACTTGTGTGTGGATTGATTCGTCTTTTTGTTTTTCGGTTCGTTATTACTGGGTAGGAGGACTGCCATTCTAAACTGCTGAGTGTAGACAATACATTTTCCGTTTCGGTTATCTCTTCTTTGTGTTTTGAAAATAGATATGTATAGATAAAGTATTGCTGCCACTGGGCGATCGAATGTATAAGTGTGATTTGTGCAGAGTTCCTATAGGTGGTTTAAAGGAAGGGAATCATTGGTTTAAAACCGAAGGGGCATTGGTTTTAAAGGAAGGACCTTTTGCTTTTAAACTAATATTTGGGCAGTTAAAGGTCTGTTTATAGGTGAATTGTAATTTATGTTACGCTTCGACTTTATCTTCTGTAAGTCGTATTGGATTTGGAACTTCCTTTTGACGTTTGTCAGGAAAAGATATTTGAATGTGAAAGTTTTCAATGATATAGCAGTCCGGAGGGCTGAGCGGATCGTGACAATACATATCGCGTGCACGCATAGGTACAAACAGAACCTGCTAAAAACAATATTCCGGTAGAGGTCATCATATCTCCTAAGCTTACAAGCGGCGATACGATACCTCCGAATGCAAACCCGGTGGCTCCCAAAAGTGCCGAAGCAATGCCTGCATTCCGTCGCTCACACTCCATGGCTAACGTGTTGGATGCCGTAAAAGTCATGCCAATCATGGAGAGTAGAGCGAAGATCAATAGCTCGTAGATCCAAAAATCACAACCCAGAGGTAAGAACACCATTAACAGTGCAGATACTGACAGCATGCCCCGGCTTCCTATATATAAAGCTCGTTCCATAGTAGGCAATTTTATCGATATTGCTGAAGAGATAACCATTGCTATCGCATTGGTTCCAAAGCAGAGGCTGAACGATAGGGGAGAGAGTCCGTAGTGTTGCTGCATGATGAATGGTGCAGAAGAGATATTGGCAAACAATATTCCCATGGTAAAGCCATATTGCAGGACGTAGCCTACATAACGGCGGTTGCGGAGGACTTCCCCAAAACGATGGTATAGGGCTTGCCAACTCACAGCCTGTCTGTGTTCTGTCGGAAGCGATTCATTCAGGCGCAGACTTCCGGATAGGAGAGCCACTCCCATAAGGAATAAGCAGATAAAGATGCCTTGCCAGCCTGTTATCTGGGCCAGAATACCTCCTCCGATGGGAGCAACGACTGTAGCAATTCCGTTTATTCCCCCGATAATGGCGAGCATACCGGCCAGTTGGTGTCCCGAATACTCGTCGGTAGCTATGGAGCGGGAAATCACGACACCACCTGCTCCGGCAATGCCTTGTAAGAATCGGGATACCACAAATAGTGAAATGGTGTGTGAAAAGATACATCCCAGCGTAGCGAGCAGGAACAGAATCATAGCCAGAAGTAATGGAGAACGCCGTCCGTACTTGTCACTCAGGGGACCGAAGATTAATTGTCCGGCAGCCAAACCAATCATACTGGTGGTGAGTCCTAATTGTACCATGGAAGATGAAGTCTGGAAAAAATCTGCCATAGCTGGCAGGGTAGGCAAATACATATCCATTATAAAAGGACCGAAGGCACTTAATACACCTAAAAATAATAATAAGAACCGTCTGGAATTCTGTCTGTCAGTCATTGCTATTCTCTTTGATCAATACAGTCGCAAAATTACTTCATTTGTTAGGAACCGGACGTAGGCTAATCTGTACAAAATATGTTGTTTTCAGAACAAAATAGTCCGAATACAAAAAATAAACCTACATTTGTTGCCTAAAACAGACTTTTATGAAAACAGACCAATTGCTTGCCGATACGAAAACGATCCGATATGAAGAGACAGATCTGACTTCTTTGATATCGACTCCATATCATTTCCGGTGTGGTATCTATCTGATTTGTACGCGGGGGGAAGCCGTTGTCTCTACCGGTGTGCAGAAATATATATTTAATGAACAGACAGAACTGATCTTCCTGACCGGTAGCTTGCTGCAAGTGCTTGAAGCTTCCGAAGATTTGCAGGTGAAAATGTTGATGTTTCCTAAAGAAGCATTTCTAAATGCCATGTTACCTATTGATACACCCTACTTTAATTATACTCACGAACATCCCTGTTACCGCCATACTGCTGACGAACGAAGTCAGAAGACTTGGCGCCAGATCAATTTGTGGATGGATATGGCACAAATGTTGTTTACCGAACCGATGCCGCAGTTCAGAGGACAACAAGAGCACAATTTTTTGCAAAGTTTGCTCATGTGGCTGTTTAATACGATTCCGGAGAAGTTGGCTGTCAGCAAGCAATATAGCCGTACTCAATTACTCTGCCATCGGTTTATGCAATTGATCCGCGAATATAGTATGCATGAACATCAGGTAGCTTTTTATGCCGGAAAACTTTGTATATCGTCTCGTTACCTGCATAAAATTACAGTTCGGCATTTAGATGGAAAGAAACCCAAGCAGCTTATTGATGAACAGTTGGTGGCTGAAATAAAAGTGCTGTTGAATGAACCCCGTCTATCTGTAACAGAGATAGCTGAGCAACTGCATTTTCCGGATCAATCCTATTTGACACATTTCTTTAAGAAGAATACAGGTATCTCTCCAAAAGAATTTCGGGCGATAAAGAATCTCGGATGAGGATGAGTCTGCCCACTCTTTTCCGTTATTGTAATAGTGGGAGTAGAATAAAAAAGATAATTCTTGCTTTTCCCGGGGGATAAAGTGAGTTTGTGATATGGACATTCGATGAAGGGGAATGAATAGAAAGAGTCCGGTGCAGTACCGGACTCTTTACTCGGAGAGTCTATGATGTTTGATCTGACTTCCAGATTTATGTGGAAACTTTCGGATAGTGTGGTTCCCTTCTCGTGGAAAGTCGGGACTTTTAGATTCCTGCCAGTTCCAGTACCTTTTCAACAGCAGCGTTCAGTCCGTCCGGATTCTTACCGCCGGCTGTCGCGAAGTGAGGTTGACCGCCACCGCCACCTTGAATCAGTTTGGCAGCTTCTTTTACCAGATTACCTGCTTTCAATCCGCCTGCAACCAGATTATCGCTGATCATGACTGTCAGCATTGGCTTGTTGGCATCAACTGTTCCGGCTACAAAGAACAGGTTTTCTGTAATTTCACCACGAAGTTGGAAAGCGATGTTCTTCACTACTTCGGCGGGCATCGGCAGGCAGAACTTAATGACTTTAATGCCGTTAGTCTCTTGTACATTCTTCAGCAGGCGTTCTTTGACGGCGGCTTCTTTCTCTTTCATAAAGTCTTCCACCTGTTTTTTCAGCCCTGCGTTTTCGTCGATATACTTACGAATGGCTACGCCAAGGTCGGGAGCATTGTTGAAAAGAGCTTTCAAGTCGCTCAAAGTATCCTGGATCGTATCCAGCATTTCTTCTACGCGAGCTCCGGTATATGCTTCGATACGGCGTACACCGGCAGCTACCGAACTCTCTGAGATAATTTTTACCATACCGATGTTTCCGGTAGCGGCAACGTGAGTACCTCCACAGAATTCAATGGACGAGCCGAACTGGATAACACGTACGTGGTCACCATATTTCTCGCCGAACAGGGCGATTGCCCCCAGTTCTTTCGCTTCTTCAATAGGGATGTTGCGATGTTCCTGCAATGGAACATTGGCACGTATCTTTGCATTTACCAAATGCTCCACTTTGCGGAGTTCTTCGTCTGTCACTTTCTGGAAGTGAGAGAAGTCAAAACGCAGAGAGTCCGGTGTAACCAATGATCCTTTCTGCTCTACATGTTCGCCTAAAACTTCACGGAGCGCTTCGTCCAGCAAGTGGGTAGCCGAGTGATTGGCTGCACAAGCGGCACGTTTGTCTGTGTCTACACATGCCATCATCGGAGCTTCCGGATGTTCGGGCAGTTTCTTCGTAATATGTATCGGAAGATTATTTTCTTTCTTGGTGTCGATTACTTCGATAGTCTCGAATTCGTTTACCAATACACCGGTGTCGCCCACCTGACCACCGCTCTCTGCATAGAACGGAGTGTAGTCCAGTACGATCTGATACAGGGTCTGGTTTTTCTGTTTCACCTGGCGATAACGCAGGATGGAAGTTTCGTATTCCGTGTAATCGTAACCTACAAACTCAGTAGTTCCTTCTTTCAGTATGATCCAGTCACCTGTCTCTATGGCAGCTGCATTGCGGGCACGTTGTTTCTGCTGTTGCATTTCGGCATCGAACTCTTCGACATTGACTGTCATACCGTTTTCACGCAGAATCAACTCTGTCAGGTCGAGTGGGAAACCGAATGTATCGTATAATGTGAAAGCGTCTTTACCGCTGATTTCCGTCTTTCCGTTAGCTTTCGTGTCAGCCATTGTTTTATCGAGCAGGCGGATACCGGTTTCCAAAGTACGGAGGAATGATTCTTCTTCTTCTTTGATAACCTTTTCGATCAACTCTTTTTGAGCAATCAGTTCCGGATAGGCATCTCCCATGCTGTCAATCAGAACCGGAAGCAATTTGTACATAAATGCCTGTTTCTGTCCAAGGAATGTATATCCGTAACGAACGGCACGACGCAGGATACGACGAATCACATAACCGGCCTTGGCATTCGACGGCAATTGTCCGTCAGTGATTGAGAAAGCAATGGTACGGATGTGGTCGGCAATAACACGCATGGCAATGTCGTTCTGTTCATTTTTGCCATATTCCGTTCCGGCCATTTGGGCGATTGCTTTAATCAACGGCTGGAATACGTCCGTGTCGTAATTGGATGTTTTACCCTGCAAAGCCATGCACAGACGTTCGAATCCCATACCGGTATCAATCACTTTTGCCGGAAGCGGCTCAAGAGTGCTGTCGGCTTTGCGGTTGTATTGCATGAATACAAGATTCCAGATTTCGATAACCTGGGGATGATCGTGGTTCACCAGGTCGCGTCCTGAAATCTTGGCGCGCTCTTCTGCAGGACGAAGGTCGATGTGGATCTCCGAGCAAGGACCACATGGACCTGTATCACCCATTTCCCAAAAGTTGTCATGCTTGTTGCCGTTGATGATATGGTCTTTGGGAAGGAATTGTTCCCAGATGGAAGCTGCTTCGTTATCACGTTCCAGCCCTTCTTCCGGGCTGCCTTCGAATACTGTTGCATACAGGTGTTCCGGATTCAGTTTCAGGACGTCTACCAGATATTCCCATGCCCAACTGATAGCTTCTTTCTTGAAGTAATCGCCGAACGACCAGTTACCCAGCATTTCGAACATGGTGTGATGGTAGGTATCGTGTCCTACTTCTTCAAGGTCATTGTGCTTGCCGCTTACACGAAGGCACTTTTGTGAGTCCGCGACTCTGTGGTATTTCGCCGGGTGGTTACCCAAAATAATATCTTTAAACTGGTTCATCCCTGCATTGGTAAACATCAGGGTGGGGTCATCTTTAATCACCATTGGAGCCGAAGGAACAATCTGATGTCCTTTTGACTCGAAGAAATTCTTAAACGAATCTCTGGTTTCTTTTGCAGTCAACATACTTCTATATATCTATTGTTGAGGTTAATATTCTAAAAAAAGCAGTGCAAAGATAGCTTGTTTTTATTATTTTTGCCGTATTAACAAGCGAAATATTTATAAGATGCGCAAAGTTTACTACATCTATAATCCGCAAACGCAGACTTATGACCGGATTTATCCGACTGTCCGACAACGGGCGCTGAGCATTCTCCGCCGTCTTTTTATAGGAATGGGACTGGGAGCCGGCAGTTTCATCATTCTGTTACTGATTTTCGGTTCTCCCTCGGAGAAGGAGTTGCGGAAAGAAAATAGCCAACTCTTGGCGCAATATAACGTACTCTCTCGTCGTCTTGACGAGGCGATGGGGGTGCTTCAGGATATCCAGCAACGTGATGATAACCTCTATAGAGTGATTTTTATGGCCGATCCTGTTTCACAGGCTATTCGTCAGGCCGGTTATGGTGGTACGAACCGTTACGAACAACTGATGGATATGGCTAACTCAAAGTTGGTGATCAACACTACCCAAAAGATGGATGTACTGAGTAAACAGCTTTATATCCAGTCCAAGTCATTTGACGATGTAGTGGCAATGTGTAAAAATCATGATCAGATGCTGAAGTGTATTCCCGCCATCCAGCCTATATCCAATAAGGACCTTCGGAAGACAGCCTCCGGCTATGGGACACGGATTGATCCCATCTACGGAACAACGAAGTTTCATGCCGGCATGGACTTCTCGGCACATCCGGGTACGGACGTGTATGCTACGGGTGATGGTACGGTTGTGAAAATGGGATGGGAGACCGGTTATGGCAATACTGTTGAGATTGACCATGGCTTCGGATATCGTACCCGCTATGCCCATTTGCAGGAGTTTCGTACAAAACTGGGCAAAAAGGTTGTGCGTGGTGAAGTTATAGCCGGGGTAGGAAGTACGGGAAAGAGTACCGGTCCGCATTTGCATTACGAAGTGCACGTTAAAGGACAGGTGGTCAATCCGGTGAACTATTACTTTATGGATTTGAGTGCGGAAGATTATGAACGGATGATTCAGATTGCCGCGAACCACGGTAAAGTATTTGACTAAAAGAGAAGAAATCATGCAAAATACGGAGAGAGACCTGAAATTATATTACTCTATCAGTGAAGTTGCCCAAATGTTTGATGTCAACGAGTCGTTGCTTCGCTTCTGGGAAAAGGAGTTCCCGCAGATATCTCCAAAGAAAGGGAGTCGTGGCGTGCGCCAGTATAGGAAAGAGGATGTGGAAACCATTCGCCTGATCTATCATTTGGTGAAAGAAAGAGGAATGACTCTGCCCGGAGCTCGCCAGAAACTGAAAGATAACAGGGAAGCGACGATCCGGAATTTTGAAATTATCGACCGTTTGAAGCAGATTCGTCAAGAGTTGATCGGAATGAGGGATGCTTTGGATGGGTTTTCAACAAGACGGGAAGAGGAGCAATGAGTGGCTGTTTAAGCACTCATTGCTCCTCTTCCCGTTATTTACTGTTTATTAGTTTTCTACACGTGTCACCGACTTTATATTCGGAATCTTGCGCAGGTTGTTGCAAATAGCTTTTACATCTTCCACATCGTGCACATACAATTGGACCTTTCCTTCGAAAATGCCATCGTCGGTTTCCATATTCAACTTTCGGATATTTACACTCAACTGGCGTGAAATAACTTGTGTGATTTCATTCAATAGGCCTACATTATCTATCCCTTTAATATAAATATATACGAGGAACGAAAGTTTTTTGTGCGTATCCCATTCAGTGGCAATGATACGGTTGCCGTAACTGCTTTTCAGTTTAGCCGCTACCGGACATTGGCGTTTGTGGATGATGATGCGGTCGTTTTCATCCATATATCCCAGTACGTCGTCACCGGGGATGGGATGACAACATTCGGCCATGATATATTTTTTTTGCAGGGCATCTTCCGTCAGTTTAAGAATCTGTTTGGTATTAATCTTCTCTTTTTCTTGCGGTTCTTTTTCTTCCTGCTGTTTGTCTTTATTGTTGTTGCCAAAAGAGAAAGTCAGATACTTCATCCAGTTACTGCTTTGCTTCTCCTTCAGTTCATTCTTGTCGGCGTCTCCCAATACGATGGTTTTGTTGCCGATGGCTACATGGAATTCTTCTTCATTCTTCATGTTATGCAGTTTGCATAACTTCTCGATGATAGCTGCTTCCGGACGGATCTCTTCTTCCTTAAAGAATTCGTTCAATAATTCTTCTCCTTCTTTCTGGAAGGTTTTTCGTTCTTTACGCAGAATAGCTGCAATCTTTGCCCTTGCCCTTGCAGTAGTGGCAAATACTTCCCATTGTGGCTGTACACGTTGCGACTTGGATGTCAGTATCTCTACCTGATCTCCACTTTGTAATTTATGGCTTAGGGGTACCAGTTTATGATTGACTTTGGCGCCGATGCAATGGCTTCCTATATCTGTGTGCAGGGAGAATGCAAAATCCAGCGCAGTAGAGTTCTGTGGCATGGTTTTAAGCTCTCCTTTCGGAGTGAAGACAAAAATCTCCGAAGCAAATAAATTCAATTTGATTGTATCGAGGAAGTCGATGGCGTCCGGTTGCGGATCGTCGAGTATTTCTTTAATGGTACGCAGCCACTTTTCCAATTCACCTTCATCTTCGCTGCCTCCTCCTTCTTTATATTTCCAGTGGGCGGCAAATCCTTGTTCGGCCACATCGTTCATCCGTTCGCTACGTATCTGGACCTCGATCCATTGTCCGTTGTTTCCCATCAAGGTGACATGTAGTGCCTGGTATCCATTGGCTTTCGGGTGGCTCACCCAGTCGCGCAGGCGGTCGGGGTGGGGTTTATAGATTTTAGAGATTGAAACATAGATGTCAAAACAATCATTCAGTTCCTCCTCCATATTGCGTGGTTCGAAGATAATTCGTACAGCCAGCAGGTCATAAATTTCTTCAAAAGGAACATGCTTGGTTTGCATTTTGTTCCAGATGGAGTAGATTGATTTCACGCGTGCCAGGATACGGTATTTTAGCCCCATCTTATCCAGTTGCTCGCGTATCGGGGCGGTGAATTCATTAAATACCTTGTCACGTTCGGCCGCTGTTGCGTTCAGCTTTTCTTCAATTTCCTGATATTCTTCAGGATGTTCATATTTGAAACTGAGGTTTTCCAGCTCTGTTTTAATCTTATACAGTCCCAGGCGGTTGGCAAGAGGTGCATAAATATACAATGTTTCGCCTGCGATTTTATACTGTTTGTTGGGTAACATAGAGCCGAGGGTACGCATGTTGTGCAGACGGTCGGCTATTTTGATCAAGATCACCCGGATGTCATCGGACATGGTGAGCAGGAGCTTTTTAAAGTTCTCTGCCTGTGCCGAAGCGCGGTCACCGAAGATACCTCCGGAAATTTTAGTTAGCCCGTCGACAATTTGTGCGATTTTAGCTCCGAAAATGTTTTCGATATCTTCTACCGTATAGTCAGTGTCTTCTACGACATCGTGCAAAAGGGCAGCACAAATGGAAGTCGAACCAAGCCCGATTTCGTTACATACGATTTTTGCGACGGCAATGGGGTGCATGATATAAGGCTCCCCGGAGCGTCGTTTGATGCCTTTATGTGCCTGATTGGCAAAATTAAAGGCCTTGGTTATAATCTCAATACGTTTACGGTGCTTGGTAGCAAGATAATCGTTCAGCAATTCTTGAAAAGCTTGTTCAATCATCTGCTCTTCAGCTATTTCTTTCTGGTTCTCAGTGTCCATAATTTAGTCCTTTCGTTCCTTTTCTGCAAAAATAATCAAATTTAAACATCAGGCAAGCGAAAGGGGATTTATTTGTATATTTTCAAACGTTTTCCTGCGGAAATGTTAGTTCCCCGCAGTCCGTTCCAACTTTGAAGATCTTTTACGCGTACACCATATTTTGCTGCAATAGCTCCCAAGGTGTCTCCATTTTTGATTTTATAATATGTGGGTGTACCATTGCCTGCTTTGGCAGAGCTACCTTTCCTTCTGGAAGCAGGACTGTCATTTTTAATGGCTACTGTACGCCGGTTTTTGAATAATTCGTCGGCACGGTGGGCGTAAATAGTGTCCTGGCGATCGATGAACGAACTTACAGCGTTTTGTGGAAGGCGCAAAGTATAAGATTTGCTTTCACCCGGGATTATCTCTTTTTTGTATTGTGGATTGAGACTTCTGATTTGATCCATCGGAACATTGCACAAGTCGGCAATCTGTTGGAAGTGAAGGTTTTTGTTTACCTGAATCGTATCGGTGCTTTCCGGAATATCGGTTTCCATCGGACAGATATTATGATCGCAGTAATAGGTCATTACATAGTTGGCTGCTATAAATGCCGGTACATATCCTCTTGTTTCTTTGGGCAAGTAGTTATAGATGCTCCAATAATCGGTTTCTCCTCCTGCACGGCGGATGGCTTTGTTGATGGTGCCCGGTCCGCAATTGTATGCTGCGATCACAAGATTCCAGTCATGATAAATATCATATAGATCTTTCAGGTAGCGTGCTGCTGCCCAAGTTGCCTTTATCGGGTCACGACGGTCGTCCACCAGGCTGTTCGATTCCAGCCCGTACATTTTGCCGGTTCCTATCATGAACTGCCACAAACCTCCTGCACCTGCGCGTGATACTGCCGACGGGTTCAGAGCCGATTCGATGATAGGTAAATACTTCAGTTCCAATGGCAGATTATACGCATCGAGAGCTTCTTCGAAGATAGGCATGTAGAAGTTGCAGGCACTCAGCATAAAAGATACCTGATTTCGCAGGCGGCCGGCATACATATCGATGAACTTACGTACGATTTCGTTGTATGGCATCTCCATTACGGTCGGCATGCGCGATAAGCGGTCGATATATACGGAGTCACTGAACAACGGATTGATTTCCGCCGTACTGCAATCTTTTCCTAAGTCAATGTAGTTTTTGGCTTTCCAGTCGTTGAGCAGACTATCGAGGGGATAAGTCATACTTTTCGGAAGCTCGATGCTTTCCTGGCGTTCTTTGCCGTTGTCGCGAATCACTACGTCTACACTCTGTGCGTTTACCTTTGGGGTGGCAAACAAAAACAATAAAATCAGGGGGCAATAGTTTGCTAATTTCTTCATTCTTATTTGTTCAATCTTCATGGGTTAAAATCTGAGGCTGCATTGCACGCCTACCGACTTACTGCCGGGTTGTAACGGGTTATTATTTATAATAGTAGGTTCCACCCTCATGCTTAGGTCGGGTGATATGTCGAAATTGGATAACTCCGCGTCTACATAGGCGTCGATAACGGAAATCAGATATACGCCGATGACAGCGAATATACTGAGGTCACGATAGCGGCGGTACGTATCTTTCCGTTTGCGGAGTATATCTTTCAGTTGGGTATCGGTATAATTGTGATTCGGCGGAAGTAAATCCTGATAGCTGTTCGTATTTGGATTATTGTCCATAATATCCATATAAGCTTGAGCATAGTCCTTATACATTTTCCCGTTCCAGCTTAATGCATAGGCGCATCCGGCGAATCCACCATATATAATAGGTAGTTTCCAGTATTTGCGGTTATATATCTGTCCGCCACCCGGAAACACGATGGCATACCAGGTTGCTTTCGTCGGGTTAGGTACGAACATTTTTTTAGGCATGATGGGAGGCGGCAGGCTATCTGTCTTTACGACTGACGGAATGATAGGTGTTTCTATCTTTTCCAGGTTCTGCCGGTTGACTTCCTCAAGGCTGTCTGCCGTAACAATGGCGGGTTTCCGGTTTTCCAAACTGTCTATCGGCGGGAGGATAACCGCTTTATCCACTTTCACACTGTCGGCGACCGGCGAAGAAACTACCGGTTCACGATGGCGGCGTGCCCGTGCTTTAGGGGCCTCGCGGACCGGAGAGATGGAATCCTGGACTGTTTTTACAGGCTCCTGTGCATACACATCAATCCCTGCTACCTGAAAGAAACAGAGAAGCAGGGCAATGTATAGCTGATATGTTTTACTTTTTTTCGTCATTTATTTCTTCAGTGAGTCGAAGATTTCCATGATACGTTCCAGTTCCTCTTCATTACTAAAAGGAATACTGATCTTCCCTTTGCCCTTTTCAGAGCAAGTCAGTTGTACCTTGGTGTTAAAGAATCCCGATAGATGTTGTTTCAGCATGTTGAACTCCTCGGGCAGTTTGGCCCGCTTCGGGGTAATCTTTTTGGTTCCGCTCTTCACGGCTTCTCCTTCGCTCAGTGATTTTACTATTTCTTCTACTTTGCGGACAGAGTATCCGTGTTCCAGAATTTCTTCGAAAATTTTAACTTGTAGTTTCGGGTCGCCCAGTGTGATCAATGCCCGGGCATGTCCCATGTCTATCTGTTTGTTCTGCAATGCCATTTGTATCGGTGCAGGCAATTTGAGCAGACGCAGATAGTTGGCAATGGTTGTGCGTTTCTTGCCGACACGTTCACTTAACCGCTCCTGTGTCAGGTCATATTGCTCTATCAAGTGTTGGTAAGCCAGTGCGATTTCTACCGAATTAAGATCCTCGCGCTGTATATTTTCTATCAGCGCCATCTCCATCACGTTTTCATCATCGGCTGTGCGGATGTATGCAGGAATCGTATCCAGTCCGGCTTTCTGTGAAGCGCGGTAGCGACGTTCCCCGGCAATGATCTGGTACTCGTCGTCCGAGACTTTGCGCAGGGTGATGGGTTGGATAATTCCTATTTCCCTGATCGAATCGGCCAACTCTTCCAGTGCCGTTTCATCAAATTCGCGACGCGGCTGGTTGGGGTTGACGGAGATTTTCGACAGTTCTATTTCGTTAATAGACGAAGAACCTTCGGTTTTCACCTCCTCCATGGAGAGCAGGGCGTCGAGCCCGCGGCCTAATGCATTTCTTCTTTGTGTTGCCATATCTTCGTTTATTTACTATTTCTGCTTATTAGTTCCTTAGCCAGTGCCAGGTGATTTTTTGCTCCGGTAGATTCTGCATCATATAAGATGGTGGGCAGTCCGTAACTGGGTGCTTCACTGAGCTTCACGTTACGCTGGATGACGGTTTTGAACACCAGTTCCTGAAAGTGGCGTTTCACTTCGTCATAGATCTGGTTGGCTTGGCGCAGGCGTGAGTCGTACATCGTCAGCAGGAAGCCTTCTATTTCGAGTGCCGGGTTCAGTTTTGATTTGATAATCTTGATGGTATTCAGCAGTTTGCTGATTCCCTCGAGGGCAAAGTATTCTGCCTGTACGGGGATAATCACCGAGTCTGCTGCCGTCAGGGCGTTGATTGTGATCAATCCCAGCGAAGGAGAACAGTCTATCAAAATATAATCATACTCTTCCTTTAACGGGGTCAGCACTTCTTTCAGTATCTTTTCGCGGTTTTTGAGATTTAGCATTTCAATTTCGGCGCCTACCAGATTGATGTGCGATGAAATGACTTTCAGCGAATCAATTTCAGTGTCATGAATAGCGTCCTGTACGTTGGCTCTGTCGATAATGCATTCGTAGATAGTACATTCGGATTGCTTGATGTCGACTCCCAATCCGGAAGAGGCATTTGCCTGTGGGTCTGCATCAACAACCAGTACTTTCTTTTCAAGCGTAGCCAGCGAAGCTGCGAGGTTAATCGTAGTCGTTGTTTTTCCTACACCACCTTTTTGATTGGCCAAAGCAATTATTTTTCCCATATTATCTAAATTTATTGGCAGCGAAATAAGTGATAAATCCTCAGAGCGCCTACTAAAAAATAGAAACTTTGCTTAATCTGTTGATAAGTCACCTGTTTTGTTAATAACTGCCAGGCGAGATACGGGCATTTTTTCTCTTTTTAGCTCGCAAATATACGTATTAAAATTGAATATCAATTCCTTTTTTTACTCACTTGCAGAAGATTAAGATTTGTAAACGGGTAGTCTGCATGGCTAACCATCAGATGGTTTCAAGACTTCCATTAAGAGTTAGCTGATAAAACATCCCCATGTTTTTGATAACAAGATCCCCATGTTATATCTAACAACATCCGGATGTTATTGTGAAGAACATCCGGATGTTTTCCACTCTTGCTTCTTATCTGTTGTGAGTACAATATTAATAGACCTTCGCTTTCCTATTTGGTTCTGTTGTCGATACAAGTTCTTTTTGCTACTTTTGTGCATTTCGAAAACATAAAATAATAGATAAGGTAAGATTGTATGGAAAATAAAAGGCCTTTGATCCTCGTTTCCAATGACGACGGTATTATGGCAAAAGGTATTAGCGAACTGATTAAATTTCTTCGTCCGCTGGGCGAAATCGTAGTGATGGCTCCTGACGCTCCCCGTTCCGGCAGTGGATGTGCATTGACGGTGACACAGCCGGTGCATTATCAGTTATTAAAGAAAGATGTGGGGTTGACTGTTTATAAGTGTTCCGGTACGCCGGCCGATTGTATAAAACTGGCGCGAAATCAGATACTTGACCGTGAACCCGATCTGGTTGTCGGTGGGATTAATCATGGTGACAATTCTGCTACCAATGTACACTACTCCGGCACGATGGGGGTTGTAATCGAAGGTTGCCTTAACGGGATTCCTTCTATCGGGTTTTCTATTTGTGACCATGCCCCCGGAGCTGATTTTGATGCTGCAGGACCTTATGTGCGGAAAATAGCGGCAATGGTTCTTGAGAAGGGACTTCCGCCACTGACTTGCCTCAATGTGAATTTTCCCAATACTCCGGAACTGAAGGGAGTGAAAATCTGCGAACAGGCCAAAGGGCACTGGAGCGGAGAGTGGCAGGCCTGTCCACGGAGAGACGATACGAATTATTATTGGCTGACCGGAGAGTTTATCGATCACGAACCGGAGAACGAGAAGAACGATCATTGGGCGTTGGCCAACGGATATGTAGCCATCACACCGACGGTAGTGGATATGACTGCTTATCATTTTATGGACGAATTGAAATCCTGGGAATTATGAAATACTATCTGATTGTTGGCGAAGCCTCGGGCGATTTGCACGCTTCTCACTTGATGGCTGCACTGAAAGAGGAGGATCCGCGGGCTGAATTCCGTTTCTTTGGCGGTGATATGATGGCTGCTGTAGGAGGAACGATGGTGAAGCATTATAAGGAGCTGGCTTACATGGGCTTTATTCCTGTATTGCTGCATCTGCGAACCATCTTTGCCAACATGAAGAGATGTAAGGAGGACATCGTGGCATGGTCGCCGGATGTTGTTATTTTGGTGGATTATCCGGGCTTTAATCTCGATATTGCCAAGTTTGTGCATGCGAAAACGAAGATTCCGGTTTACTACTATATTTCTCCCAAGATTTGGGCATGGAAAGAATATCGCATCAAAAATATAAGAAGAGATGTAGATGAGCTTTTCTCCATTCTCCCTTTTGAGGTTGAGTTCTTTGAGGGGCATCAATACCCGATTCATTACGTTGGTAATCCGACGGTGGATGAAGTTACCGCTTTCAAGGCTGCAAATCCGGAAACATTTGCCGATTTTATCAGTGATAATGAGTTAGCGGATAAGCCTATCATTGCTTTGCTTGCCGGAAGCCGGAAGCAGGAGATTAAGGATAATCTCCCCGATATGATCCGGGCAGCCTCGGCTTTTCCGGATTATCAGCTTGTGCTGGCTGCCGCTCCCGGCATTTCTCCGGAATACTATGCTGAATTCGTAAAAGGGACAAATCTGCAAGTAATCTTTGGCCGGACTTACCGCTTGCTTCAACAGGCGGATGTCGCTTTGGTGACATCCGGAACTGCCACTCTTGAGACGGCACTTTTCCGCGTACCGCAAGCGGTTTGCTATCATACTCCCGTAGGGAAGCTGGTGTCTTTCCTCCGGAAACATATCTTGAAGGTGAAGTTTATCTCGTTGGTCAATTTGATTGCCGGGCGGGAAGTAGTCAAGGAATTGGTAGCTGATACGATGACGGTGGAGAATATGCGGAACGAGCTGAAACGTTTGTTGTTTCAAGAAGACTATCGACGGAAAATGTTGGATGGTTATGAAGAAATGGCACGGTTGCTCGGACCGGCAGGAGCTCCGAGGCATGCTGCCCGCGAAATGGTGAAATTGCTTAAAAAATAGTTTTTTATTCAATAATAGGACAGAAACCGGTGCAGTAAATGCCCGGTTTTTTTATTTATAGGGTAAAAGGAATAAATTAAGAATAGATATGAAAAGAGTTAAACTACTTTGGGTGGCAATGCTGATGCTGATACTGCCGGCATTGCAGTCGTGTGATGACGGTAGCGGTTATTCATTGGGTGATATAGCAAGAGATTGGGCTACAGTCCGGGTAGTCGGTGGCGATACTTATGCACTGAATGCCGACCACTGGGGAAGTCTTTGGCCTGCTGCGACCGCGATTCCGGGCTATAGGCCGATAGACGGACAGCGTGTGATTACTTATTTCAATCCTCTTTATGATAATTATGGAGGATACGATCATGGGGTAAAAGTAGAGTGTAACTATGACGTCCTGACCAAACAAATAGAGGACCTGACTGCCGACAATGAAGCGGAAATAGGCAATGACCCTGTTCTTGTATATAAAGATATGATGTGGATTGGAGGCGGATATCTGAACATCATTTTTCGCCAGTGCTTACCGGCCAAAGAAAAACATCGCTTCAGTCTGGTTCGCGATACGCGAAACATGACTAAAGATGGTGATGACGGGTATATCCATTTGGAATATCGTTATAATACGTATGGTGATGTGACTAAGCGTTGTTTAAACGGTGCGGTATCTTTTAATTTGAATTCGTTGGATCTGACTGGTAAGAAAGGCATTAAAGTGAAACTGAATTCTGTTGAAAACGGAGAAGTTGAGGTAGTCTTTGATGTAAAAGAACAGCCGATACCCGAGGGTGCAAAGAATATAGAGCTTTCAAACGAAGTTCAGGTAATGTAAAAAGGGTGAGTTGTAAATGACGGGCTACAAACGGAAGTTTCGCTATATTCTGCGAGATGCTTTACGTTTGTAGCCCGTTTTTATTTGCGGCTATTATTTTTTTATCGATTTTAGAACAGGGTCAGTGCATATAAGTAGACAACTCCTGCCGGTATGGCCATAAGCGAACTGTCGAAGCGATCGAGCATACCACCGTGTCCCGGCAAAATGCTTCCAGAATCTTTAATTTGCAATTGACGTTTCAGAAGTGACTCCGTTAAGTCTCCCCAAGTTCCGAAAATAACAACGACCAGTGCCAACCCGGCCCACTCAGCCCAAGTCATGACCGGAAAGAAATAGGCAAATGCAAACGAAGCGGCAATGGCTACGATACCGCCGCCGATAGAACCTTCCCATGACTTCTTCGGAGAAATACGTTCGAATAAACGATGCTTGCCAAACAGAGAGCCAAAGCAGTAGGCGCCCGTATCATTCAGCCATAGAAATACAAATATGGAAAGCGGTAATATCGGATTATAAGAGACGCTGGTTGTTTCCGGATCATTTTGGAAAGCAAGTACATTCAGTAAAGCAAAAGGGAGAGCGATATACACTTGGCTCAACATGGAATAAGCCCAGTTGAGTACCGGATTCTTTTTCTTAAGGTATAGTTCGCTTACCATCAGGTAAATGAGCAATACCAGATAAGGAATGAATATTTTGGAATCGGCAGCATCGATACAGAATCCCATGAGAGCAAGAAATAGATAAGCCCCTCCCAGCATGGTGATGGTCCGGTTGATGGCTACTTCCCCCGATTGATTGACAAGATGGCCGAACTCACGTATGGTCAAAGCACTGACAATAACGAAAAGTGTCCCGAAAGCCAGTGGATCGTACAGTATACAACCCACTATGATGGCTACAAATAATATTCCTGTTATGGCGCGTTGTAAAAAGTTGTTCTTCAAGGTGCTGTTACGTTTTTAGTTTTGTGATGCCGCCGGTTCTTGTTGCGTATTATCTTCTTGCGACTCTGTTGCTTGTGGAGTATCGGTATCTTCTCCATCCGTAGAGTGGGCGGTATTTTCTTGTTTGCTATTGGCTGCCATGATCTCTTCCGAACGGGAAGCCCAAGGACGTTTACCGAAGATACGTTCTACGTCTTCGGCAAAGATCACTTCTTTATCGATCAGTAGCTGCGCCAATTCGTTGTGCTGCTCTTTGTGTTCCGAGAGGATTTGTTTGGCACGTTCATATTGTTCGTTAACCATTCTTTTCACCTCTTCGTCAATCAGTTCGGCAGTCTTTTCGCTATACGGACGTTGGAACGAATACTCATCATTATTATAATAGCATAAGTTCGGCAACTTTTCACTCATTCCCAGGTAGGCGATCATGCCATAAGCCTGTTTGGTCACACGTTCAAGGTCATTGGCAGCTCCACTGGATACGCGGCCAATGAAGAGATCTTCTGCTGCGCGTCCTCCCAGAGTGGCACACATCTCATCGAGCATTTGCTCTTTGGTGGTAATTTGCCTTTCTTCCGGCAGATACCATGCAGCTCCCAATGCGCGTCCACGAGGAACGATGGTTACCTTAATCAATGGGTTGGCATATTCCAATAACCAAGAGATGCTTGCGTGTCCGGCTTCATGCAAAGCAATAGAGCGGCGTTCGGCTTCCGTGGTGATTTTGGTTTTCTTTTCAAGTCCACCGATGATACGGTCTACAGCATCCAGAAAATCCTGTTTGCCTACGAATTTCTTTCCATGTCGTGCAGCTATCAGGGCTGCTTCGTTGCATACGTTTGCAATGTCAGCTCCCGAAAATCCGGGGGTTTGACGGGCAAGCAGATCTACATCTACTGTATCGTCTATCTTGATGGGTCGCAAATGCACACCAAATACTTCCTTACGTTCGTTAAGATCCGGTAAATCTACATGAATTTGCCGGTCGAATCGTCCGGCACGGAGTAATGCTTTATCGAGTACATCCACACGGTTAGTGGCTGCCAGAATAATAACACCGCTGTTTGAGCCGAAACCGTCCATTTCAGTTAGCAGCTGGTTCAACGTGTTCTCACGTTCATCATTGCCGCCCATCGCAGGATTCTTGCCTCGGGCACGTCCTACGGCATCAATCTCATCGATGAAAACAATACAGGGAGCCTTTTCCTTAGCCTGTTTGAAAAGGTCGCGTACGCGGGATGCACCTACACCGACAAACATTTCAACGAAATCGGAACCGGCCAAAGAGAAGAAAGGTACATTGGCTTCACCGGCTACAGCCTTTGCAAGCAATGTTTTACCTGTTCCCGGAGGGCCTACCAACAAGGCGCCTTTAGGAATTTTACCTCCCAAATCCGTATATTTCTGGGGTTCTTTCAGGAATTCGACAATCTCTTCTACTTCCTGTTTGGCTTCTGCCAGTCCGGCTACATCTTTAAATGTCACTTTGATGGATCCACCTTTCTCAAAAAGTTGTGCTTTCGATTTTCCTACGTTGAATACGCCACCTGCTCCACCACTGGCACCACTGCCCATGCGGCGCATGAAGAATATCCACAAGGCGATCAGAAAGACAATCGGCAGCACATTCCAAAGTATTGCGCTGAAATAGTCTTTCTTTTTATCATAGCTGACAGAGCCGTCAAAATGTGTTTCTTCTTTCTCCTTTTGCAGGAAGTTATCCAGATTTTCGCGTGAAGGAGCTTCGGTGGTAATCATCGGATTCCGGCCTACACGTGTAGAATCTTGTTTGAATACAGCTCCTACATACTGTGGTTTAATATAAATTTCAACTGAGTTATCATCATAGCCAATCACTTTACTGACATACCCGTCACGTACGTATTGCTGGAATTCATCGTAAGAGATGTTCTTGTTAACAGAACTGTTTCCGTTAGCGAAATACAGCCCTAAAAGCATCAGGGCGATAATCATATACATCCAGTTCAGGTTGAACTTGGGCATATTTACTTTATTGTTGGTTTTCTTGCTGTTATTGTCCATACTGATAGATTAATCAATGTCGGGAATAGTAATTAGCTTGGCATCTGCCCATAGGTGTTCCAAATTATAAAAGTTTCTGGCCTCCGGCAGGAATACGTGTACTAATACGTCAGAAAAGTCCATAGCGACCCACTCTGCATTTCGTTGTCCGTCGATGGCAGAGGGTTTAGTGCCGGCACCTTTTCGGGTAAATTCTTTTATGGAATCTACGATGGCAACGACCTGGCTGGGGGAGTTCCCCTGACAGATTACAAAGTATTTGCATATCGTGTCGTCAATGTTTGTCAGATCTGCTATGACAATGTTTTTACCTTTTTTTTCTTGTATACCTTCGGTTATCTTTTCTATTAATACTTTCGTTTCGTTCATTTATAGGTTGAAATTAAATAATCAATGTTTAGTTTCTGTTTATAACAAGGAAGGGGTATTCTTTGTTTTCCTGTCATAAACGTGATATTTTTTACAAATATACGCTGATTTATTGTATCAAGGAAAGTTATCTGCTAAATCTATTTCATTTTTTGTTTTTTTTTAGGGATGCATCTATTTGGAATCTGGTGTATTAGATATTTTTTTGCAAAAAAAGAGCGAAAAGTGTTTGTGATTAAAAAAAACTTTGTACCTTTGCAACCGCAAACGAGAAACAAAGGATGTAGATCGTTAAGCAGCATTGGGCTATGGTGTAATGGTAACACTACAGATTCTGGTCCTGTCATTTCTGGTTCGAGTCCAGATAGCCCAACATATTATCCTTATAAACAAGTGAAACCCCCTCTAAAACCGTAGTTTTAGGGGGATTTTTTTTTGTCCGGTTAGGCCTATCCGATGAAAGTTGACAGCTATTCGGTGACATTCTCGGTGACAGAGAAAAAAGCGAATCAAAGGGGCTTATGCTCTCAGATTCGCTTTACATAAAACTTAAAATTATTTTCTTTTATTCTTCTTTGATTGATTCATCAATTACCTTTATTTTCTGCAATACTAATTCCAGATCAGCTTTGAGCTTTTCTACCTTACGGTTGATTTCGGTCAAAAGGCTGTTTCCCTTTTTGGAAGAGGTAGTGAGGAAGCCCAAGTTGTTTTCATAGGTCTGGAGCTCACTTTTCATATTCTCGTACGTGCGAACCAATTTTTCACGTTCACGGTAAAGAGATTGCGAACCTCCACTTTGAATATTACCGATAGAAGATTTGAAATTACTCAGTTTCTTGTTCGATGCACTGATATTGAATCGGTCGAAAAGCTGGTCAATCAAACCGTGATATTGCTTATAAAGCTTATCTTTCTCTTTGAAAGGAACATGGCCGATGTTATTCCATTCTTTCATCAATTCACGAACTTCTTTGCTTGCTTCATCAGCGTCTGTTGTTTCGTCAATTGAGGTTAATTGGGCTATGATTGCTTTTTTCTTTTCCAGGTTTTCTTGTTCTACAGAACGTTGGGAAGAGGTGGCTTTGCCCTTTTGTTCAAAGAAGTAATCACATGCAGTGATGAAACGTTTCCAGACTGCATCCGAATATTTTTTGGAAACAGGACCGATTGTTTTCCATTCTTTTTGTAGTTTAGTCAGGATTTCGGCTGTTTCTTTCCAATCGGTACTATCTTTCAGTGCCTCTGCCTTTTCGCATAATGCTTTTTTCTTTTCCAGATTGGCATTCATGCCCTCTTTCAGAGATTTGAAAAATTCTCCTTTCTTCTTGAAGAACTCATCGCAAGCTTTACGGAAACGCTCAAAGATCTTCACGTTCATTTTTTGTGGAGCGAAACCGATTGTTTTCCATTTGTTTTGCAGGGCGATTACTTCTTGCGTCTTAGTTTCCCATGCAGCAAATGTTTTCAGTTGATCGAATTCGATTGCTTCTACTATTTCGCAAATAACTGTTTTCTGATCCAGATTATGTTGTTCGCTCTCTTTTAGCGCTTCAAAATGTTGCTGATGGCGACGATTAACAGCCGTAGAGGCTGCTTTGAAGCGGTTCCATATTTCGTCACGCAATTCTTTGGCAACCGGGCCGGTATCGCGGAACTCTTGATGTAGTTTCTGTAATTGATGGAAAGCGGAGACTACATCTTGTTCGTCAGCCAGTTTCTCTGCAGCCTCACAAAGGTGTGTCTTGATTTCCAAGTTCTTCTTGAAATCATATTCCCTGAATTCATTATTCAGTTTTAATATATCGTAGAACTTCTCGACATACAGTTGATAATTCTTCCACAACTCGTTTACTTTAGCCTGTGGTACCAGCTTTACTTCATTCCACTGTTGCTGTAGCTTTTTAAATTCATTGTAGGATTTATTGGCGTCATCGGGTGATTCCACCAGTTCTTTTAATTCTTCGATAATCGACAGCTTGACCTGAAGATTCTCTTCTTTCTGTTTTTCAATCTCAGCAGCCAAAGCACTTCTCTTCTCTTTGATGGCTGCCATTAAATTTTTGAATTCTTCTTCTACGCCGTTAGGCTGTGCAATAAATTCATCTTCGGCACCACCATTTTCTACGAATAACTTTTTCGCAGCCTCGAGTTCGGCATTATGAATTTTATAGAAAGTCTGCTTCAAACCATCCAGTTCCTGTTTACTTGCATTTTCAGCATCTTGGGCAACTTCTTTTAATCGGGACAGCACTTCTTCTTTTGTGTTCAGTTTTGAACCTGATTCGGTTGATTTTTCAGCAATCGTTTCTTCAGCCGGAGTTTCTGTAATCTCTTCAGAAACCTCAACTGCTTTTTTTTCTTCTTCTAATTCCCCTTGTTTTAAAGGTTGGTTAGTGTCATGAGAGTCCATCATTGTATATTCGTTTTTAGGAAAACAGGATTTGTCTTTAAATCCATTAGGTCACAAATTAATGAAATAAAATGATTACTTCATACTATTTTCCTTTATTTTTTTTCATTATAGCCGTTTTTTACGATAATAACACCGTAATTCCCATGTACATCATCATACCAATGATGTCATTTGTTATGGCAATAAACGGTCCTGTAGCTATGGCAGGATCTATTTTCATCTTTTCCAGCGTCATTGGAACCAGAGTACCGAAGATGGAGGCAAACATCACTACTGAAAACAGGCTGATGGATACCGAATAAGTAACAGTGGCCGTCGCACCGAAACGAATGAAATTATAGGTATATACCAGTAAAGAGATGATTGTGGCATTAATCAAGGCAACTACAGCTTCTTTGCTGACTTGCTTGAACGTGTTTTTAGCATCGAGAGAACTGTTTGCCAAGCCTTGTACGACGAGTGCCGATGATTGAGTTCCCACATTTCCACCCGTACCTCCAATTAACGGTATGTAAAGAGCCATCTCGGGATGTGCGGCGAAAGTAGAATCAAAATTACCCAATATCATAGAGTTACCTATGCCACCAATCATACCGATTAATAGCCAGGGCAAGCGGGCTGTAGTCTGACGAAGTACATTGTCGTCTGTTTCTACATCCTGCGAGAGACCGGATGCCAATTGATAGTCGCGCTCCGATTGTTCACGAACCTCGTCCATGACATCGTCGACGGTAATCTGTCCTACCAGCCGACCGATGCTGTCGAGAACGGGGATAGCAACCAAGTCATACTTTTCGATAATTTGTGCCACTTCATCGATAGGTGTATCTGCGTGTACGGAGATTGGGTCTTTCTGCATCACATGTTTTACTTTGGATACAGAGGGTGACGTAATCATCTTTTTCAGTGGAAATATTCCGCGGAGACGTTCGTCATCGTCTATCACGTACACATAGTAGATGTCATCAAGTTCTTCTGCCTGTTGACGCATCTCTTTCAGGCATTCGGGCATACTCCAGTTTTCGTTGACTGTTACCATTTCCGTACCCATCAGACCACCGGCGGTATTCTCGTCATATTTCAACAGGTCGACAATGTCTCCTGCCTGTTCGATGTCTTCAATGTGCGAAAGTACTTCTTCCTGCTTGTCTTCATCCAGTTCGCGCATCAAATCTACGGCATCGTCCGTATCCATATAGTCAACGAAACGTTTGGCAATGGTTTCTGATGGCAGGATGTCAAGAAACTCTTTACGAACATCCTCGTCCATTTCTACAAGTACGTCCGCGGCAGTTTCATTATCAAGTAATCGATAGACGAAGCGGGCTTCTTCCGGATTCAATTCGTTACATAACTCTGCTATATCGGCAGGGTGTAGATCAATAAGAAGCTCTTTTACTTTATCGGCATCTTTTTCTCCGATAAGTTCTTTTACGTTGTCAATGTATTCTTCGTTCATAATTGCATCCTTACCTGCTTCCTGTAAATCGAGGAAGACACGTTTAGTATACTACGTTTCCTAACTATGTTTGTTCAGTCCGATAATCCGGCTTCCCGATTTTGGCTTTCTTTTGGAGAAGTTGTTTTTATCGGAGATTTCAGTGCTTGCTCCACCTGGTTTGTCAGGTCTATAAACTCCTGTACCGAGAGTTGCTCAGGACGTTTGTTGAATAGAACGTCTTCTGTCAACGGGCAATCTTTACCCAAGATCGGTTTGATGGAGTTTCGTAATGTCTTTCGACGCTGGTTGAAAGTTGTTTTCACTACCTGTTTGAATAGTTTCGGATCACAACCAAGATCTTGTACTTCGTTGCGTGTCATTCGTATGACTGCACTCTTCACTTTTGGAGGTGGATTGAACACATGTTCACTTACAGTGAAAAGATATTCTACATGATACCAGGCTTGTATCAGAACGCTGAGAATGCCATACGTTTTACTGCCCGGCCCGGCCGCAATGCGTTCGGCTACTTCTTTTTGGATCATTCCTGTACAGCAAGGAATCAAGTCTTTGTTATCCAACATTTTGAAAAATATCTGGCTGGATATGTTATATGGATAGTTTCCGGTTAATACGAACGGATGTCCGTCAAATAAGCGTTGCAGGTTCATTTTCAGGAAGTCATCCTCAATGATGTTGTCTTCCAATGACGGATAGGCTTCTCGCAAATAGGCTACTGATTCGTAGTCTACCTCTACAACTTTTACCAACCGTTCTTTTTTAACAAGAAACTGAGTGAGCACACCCATTCCCGGTCCAACTTCCAAAATCGGTAAATCGGGGAATGTATCTACTGTATCGGCAATGTCCTGTGCCACTTTCAGGTCTTTCAGGAAGTGTTGTCCGAGAAACTTTTTAGGCTTTACTAATTTCATTTATCAACTAAATAACTACTTTTGCAGCTGACAAAGGTAATTCTTTTAAATGAAGAATAAAGAATTAGGGATGAAGAAACTAATAAAAAAGGCGCTGAAACTTATCTTACCATTGGTTTTGGGAGGCTTTATCTTATATTGGGTCTATCGTGACTTCGATTTTGTAAAAGCCGCGGAGGTTTTGCAACACGGCACAAACTGGTGGTGGATGGCTTTTTCACTTCTTTTCGGCATATCGGCACAAGTGTTTCGTGGTTGGCGTTGGCGTCAGACGCTGGAACCTTTGGGAGTATTTCCCCGAAGAAGGGATTGTGTTGACGCCATTTTTATTTCGTATGCAGCCAGTTTGGTGGTACCGAGGGTAGGAGAAGTGAGCCGGTGTGGGATACTTGCAAAATACGATGATGTTTCCTTTGCTAAATCTTTAGGAACTGTGGTAACCGAACGTTTGGTAGATACACTGACTATTCTTTTGATTACCGGTGTCACGGTTTTGTTGCAAATGCCTGTATTTGTCACCTTTCTTGAACAAACCGGTACGAAGATTCCTTCATTGATGCATTTACTTACATCTGTTTGGTTCTATATTATTCTGTTTTGTGGAATCGGGGTTATTGTTCTATTTTATTATCTGGTTCGTACCCTTTCTTTTTTCGAAAAAGTGAAAGGAGTTGTACTGAATGTTTGTGAAGGCATTATGTCACTGCGGAATGTGAAAAATCTTCCGCTTTTCCTGCTTTATAGCTTTTTGATTTGGCTCAGCTATTTTCTCCATTTTTATTTTACTTTCTATTGTTTTGCTTTTACGGCACATTTGGGACTGCTTGCTGCATTGGTCATGTTTGTCGGAGGAACATTTGCCGTAATTGTTCCTACTCCGAATGGGGCCGGTCCGTGGCATTTTGCAGTGATCACCATGATGATGCTTTATGGGGTAAATGCGACAGATGCCGGAATATTTGCATTGATCGTCCACGGCATTCAAACCTTATTGGTCGTTTTATTAGGCATTTACGGGTTGGCGGCTATCTCCTTTCTCCGACGAAAATAATATTTGCTGATAACAATTGTGTTTCAGGAAATGCGCTTTGCTGACTTAAAACAATATGTGTGTTATTGCTATACATATTTAATCTGTAAATCCGGTTTTTGAACTTTTTTTATTTGAATTTCTTTCGGTAATTCTTTCTTTTCCATTCTTTTTAGTAGCTTTGACCTTTAGAAATTGATTTAAAACCTATAAATAATTCATTTATGAGCACAATTCTTGATTTAGCTCCACAAAATGTGTGGAAACACTTCTATTCTTTGACACAGATTCCGCGTCCGTCGGGACATATGGAAAAAATAACCGGGTTTCTGGTAAATTTTGGTAAAGGTCTCGGTCTGGAAACCTTTGTAGACGATGCCGGCAATGTGATTATCCGTAAACCTGCTACTCCGGGGATGGAAAATAGAAAAGGAGTAATCCTTCAGGCACATATGGATATGGTACCACAGAAAAACAATGATACTGTTCACGATTTTGAGAAAGATCCGATTGAAACTTATATAGATGGTGAATGGGTGAAAGCTAAAGGTACTACACTTGGAGCCGATAATGGTTTGGGAGTAGCTGCTATCATGGCTGTTCTTGAAGATCAGAATCTGAAACACGGACCGTTGGAAGCTTTGATTACAAAGGATGAAGAAACAGGCATGTTTGGTGCTTTTGGTCTGAAACCGGGTACTGTGAATGGAGAAATACTGCTAAATCTCGATTCTGAAGACGAAGGTGAACTTTACATCGGCTGTGCCGGTGGTATGGACGTTACCGCATCTCTTGAGTATAAGGAAGTGGCTCCGGAAGATGGTGATATTGCCATTAAGGTAAGCTTGAAAGGTCTTCGTGGCGGTCATTCCGGACTGGAAATCAATCAGGGACGTGCCAATGCCAACAAATTACTGGTACGTTTTATGCGTGAAGCTGTAGCAAGTTATGAAGCTCGTCTGGCAACTTGGGAAGGTGGAAATATGCGTAATGCCATTCCTCGTGAAGCCCATGCAGTAGTAACTATCCCCGCTGAAAATGAAGAAGAACTATTGGGTTTAGTGAAGTATTGCGAAGATATTTTCAATGAAGAGTATAAAGCAATCGAAACTCCTATCAGCTTCACTGCCGAGCGGGTAGAACTGCCTGCAGGAGAAGTACCTGAAGAGATTCAGGATAATCTGATCGATGCTATTTTTGCTTGTCAGAATGGTGTGATGCGAATGATTCCTACAATTCCCGATACAGTAGAAACCTCTTCAAATCTGGCAATAATTAATATTGGTGGTGGAAAAGCTTCTTTCAAGATTCTGGCACGTAGTTCCAGCGACAGCATGAAAGAATGTCTGACTACCAGCCTTGAATGTTGCTTTTCTATGGCAGGTATGAAAGTGGAGATGACGGGAGGATATTCCGGATGGCAACCCGACATCGATTCTCCGATTCTGCATGCAATGAAAGAATCTTATAAAAAGCAGTTTGGTACAGAGCCGGAAGTGAAAGTTATTCATGCCGGGTTGGAATGCGGTATCATTGGGGCTATTATTCCTGGACTGGATATGATTTCATTTGGTCCTACACTGCGTTCACCGCACTCTCCTGATGAAAGAGCCTTGATTCCGACTGTGCAGAAATTCTATGATTTTCTGGTTGCTACATTAGAACAGACACCGATTAAATAAAGGTTCATCTGTGAATATACGAATGAGAGGCAAGCGTTACAAGCGTTTGCCTCTCTTCTTTTTTAAGGATCTCTTTTTGTTTTCCTGTTTCATGACGACTTGTCATCCGAATGCAGAATTGTCAATGGCAACCTGCCTTTCTGACTTTATTTATGTCCGGTTTTGTCATATGATTGCCAATAGAAACCGATTTTCTTGATATATATCAAGAAATATGTTTTAAAACACATTTTTCTTCCTTTTTTGAGTACAACGTACCTATTTAGGTCCTACTTTTGTGTTGTAAAATATAAGAATTAGGATAACATAGCTTTTAGGTAACAGTTTTTTTAGGTAAAAAGATTATGAAGATTGTAAGAAGTTTATTAAAGAATTTGGCAAATGCCAATCCTAACATCTGGGGATATGTAACGCTTTAAGCGTTTTCCCCTTTAAGTTTTCGATGTGTGTTTATTAATTAAGGTAATTATTATTAGTATTTGAAGCAATGAAAAAAGTAGTAATGCATCTGCTGGAAAGATGTTTAAGAGAAGCCGGCAGAAATGAAATGATGAAGTGGGGATACACTAAGTAAAAGTGTTCCCCACTTTTTTTATTGGGGAGTTACTTCACCCATTGGACTGCGAGGGTCATTCTCCAACCCGAAAACTCGCTTCACCTCGGATTGCTTCTCCTTGGTGCGTAAAGCCTTCCACCACTACTTTAAATTCTCCTTCAAGGTCGGATGTGTAAAAAAGGAGTGTGGTAGCTTTTCCCTTTTCTGTTTTTACGGAGGGGTTCCAGTATAATGTATGCCGGAAATCCGGTTTGCGCGATTTTCTGTCAACCTCGTTTTTGTACTCGGGCATGCTGAATGCAACGGGCAATTGAGGACATTCATATACTGTCAGTTGCGAGTCGTCACTTAACTGTATGGAAGGCAGGTTTCCTTTTTGCGTGGTCAGGGAAATCATACATTCGAATGTTTCACCGCTAAAAGCATAGCGGCCATTATAGATATCGATTTTTTTCACCAATTTGGGGTTATACTTCAGAATATCTTCGTGATCGTGAATAGGAACACCATCCAATAACACTAATGTATTTCCGACATTGAATCTTTTTTCTCCCTCTTTGAGTACTTTTAGCCTGCGCTTACCATTCACTTTGCGTATTATCACGCTACGTACAAATTCTACAAAGGTTTCTGTCATCGTGCTGAATCTTGTGTATTCATCCAGATTGTAGTTCAGATAAGGTTGGAGCCCGTAACAAGATTGCAGAGGGATACCATGGTCAAGAGAATCGAGCATGACAACTTGTTGTAGCTGTATGCCTATGCTTCTTTCCAATAATCGTTTCTTATTTCGATAGAGTTTAAGTGGGGGGAGATTTTTCGGCAGATTCTCACAGAAAGGCGATAAAATATTCATTTGGTAAGATTCTCCATTAGCTCCCCATGCGGCAGCCACTATGTCATTGATTCCAAATATATTGCTTGTGTAGAATCGTGCATTCCCTTCAACGTCTACTTGTCCTTGTACATACCGGATATCTTTACCTACAAAAGCGATGTCTGCTGACACATGTTTATTCTGTATCTGTTTCAGTGTTTCTCCTTCGGGAGTTTGTATTTGTCCGCGGATGATATGTCCTTCATATTCCGGTACCCATTGACCGGAGAATGTGCCGGGCGTACTGGTAACTTGCTGTCTCCAGACAGATTCTTCGTGATGTGGAAGTATGACCAGTGAATCATTACGGCTTACCGAAACGATAAGGTCGGATACTTCTTCGGGCAGGCCATTAATGGTCAATTCTACAGGTTGGCGCATACTATACGACGGCCGGGAAGTGTTTATACGAATGTTTCCGTTCATAGCCGGTACTTCTTTCGGGTATGTTTCCGTAGAATCGGCTAATGTTATTGGGTCAGATTCCGCAATCCGGAAAGTGTTGATTATGGCAATCTGCTTTCGAAAAAAGATTTTTTCCCCTTCATTTCTCATATATTGTGTATATCCGCTTAACTCGTAAATACCTGAAGGAACATCAGCTGGAATCTTTATTTTTCCCGAACCGCTGCCATTGTCAAGTGCTAATTTTAACTGGGCCTGCGGGCGTTCGGCATTTGATATTTCTACGTATCCCACTTTGCTGAAAAAAGATGGTTGGAAGTGAGTGTCAGTGGTATAAAACTTGATCCAAACTTCTTCGCCGGCCAGATAGCACGTTTTGTCCGTATGTACATACACCCGTTCGTATAGTTCTTCCTGTGCCTGTGAAATCAGACAAAACAATGCAAAGAAATATAGTGTGAAGATTCGTTTCATGATTGTCTCCTTTCTTTTTAAGTTATTGGTGATCGTTGGGCCAGAACGAAGGTTTGTTTTTATTTCCTCCGTTATATTCACATTCTGTGCATCTTTGCAGCGTCCAGTTATCGATGTGTGTACCTGTTCCGACAGGACGATAGCCAGCCAGATATCTTGTCAGATAGGTGTTGTAGCCCATTTCGTTCAGATCATCGTCCGTCAGTTCTTCGCAATCTGTGTATCGGGGAGGACGTTCTATGTCATTGGGGCGAATATAGATTCTCTTTTCGACTATGTTTTTATAAACCCCGACATAGCCGATGGCTCTTCGCTCAGGCTGAGTGGTACAACTGAGATTTCCCTGAACTTCGGAAGGTTGTGGAGTAAAGATTCCTCCCATGTCTTCATTTTGTTGTTGTACATTCAGATAATATTCATACCCTGCTTTACTCAGTGTCCGTTGTTGTACCAGTACACTGTATAACACTGTAAATCTATCTCCTTTTACCGGTGCTTCAAACAGCTTATTGTTTATGATCCGGTTCTCTTTCAGTGATTGGGTTGAACTGATCAATATATTTCTGGATAATTCTTTTTTCCAGCAATAGAAGGTAGGGTAACTGCTGTCCTCGTAAATGCGGTTTGTTTCCGGATCGAAGTAACAAGTTGTCATGTAATTAGCTCTAATTTCCCAGTCTTCTTTGTAATTCCACATGTAATATTGGGTTTTTCCGGGATCACCATGTGTAGATACCCGGATGGTCAGTGGTTGTTCTTTTACAGGCTGTATCCATGAAACACTGTCTATTTCAGGGGTTTCCATCGGTTCGGAGGGAGAAGAGATATAAATCTCTCCATTATATTCTATTTCTACTCCATAAGATACGTTGTTCTGTAATTCCCCGATGCTGATTTGATATTTGCCTTCTCCGAGAGCCTTACCGGGATTACTCTGATAGCCGTCACTACCGGTTACAATGATTTTGGCCTCAATGTCTCGATAGTTTTCCGGGAATTCTTCGGACAGTGGGACACTTTTACTCAATGAAAAAACGACTTCCGTATTGGCAATGATGTCGCCGGTCACTACCAACAGTTCTTCGTCGGAAGTGGGAAGTTGTGCGTTAAATTCGGAGACACAACCTGTCAGGCAGAGCAGCAATAGATAGATAATATATTTTGATTTCAACATGGTGTTAGAATTTTATGTTATATGTAATGAAAGGAATCGGCACTCCGAAGATAGACATCTGGTACCCCTTTATCTGACCTTCTTCCGACACATAATAAACGGAATAAACATTTTTTCTTCCGGTGACGTTGTATATTCCGATAGAAATAGAACTATGCGTTAGTAACGTCAGGTGATGGCTGGGCTCTATATTGAAAGAGATGTCTGTACGAAAGTAGTCCGGTATACGGTATGAGTTTCGTTCCGTGTAATAAGCCCGCATCGATTGTGTCGACTCATCATAATATTGTCCGGCAGGAATGGTTGTCGGACGTCCCGTGCTGTAGTCCACATTGATTGACATACTGTAGCGGTGCGTAAATTTGTAGTTACCTACAAACTTGAAATCATGAGGCTTATCATATTCCGTAGGATACCAGTCACCGTTGTTTACCGGTTTTTCGATCCGTTTGTCATTCTGCCTCAAGAATGTACGCGAATAGGTATAACTCATCCAACCGTTCAGTTTTCCAACCTGTTTTTTTACCTGCAGTTCCACACCGTAGGCATGTCCCTGCGTGTTGATAACATCAGTTTCAATATGGTGGTTCATTAGCAGTTTGGCTCCTCCGCGATAGTCCAGATAGTCGGACATCCGCTTATAATAACCTTCCACTGAGTATTCCCAGATACCGTTCGGAGAATTCAGGTAAAGTCCTGCCGCAGCTTGCCAACCTTTTTGAGGTTTAATGTTGACATCACTCAGTTTCCATGTGTCGGTTGGCGACATGATGACAGTATTCGACAGTTTATGTATATATTGCCGCATCGAGTTAAATCCTGCTTTAATTGAAAAATCATCCGTGAAGGAGTATCGTGCGGATAGCCGGAATTCGGGTCCGTGATAGGTTTTCATCACCTTTCCTGTTCCGGCAATGATAGTATCTGTTATAGTCGATTCATGTGGGAGTGTACCCGGTTCATATTTATAATACGAACGTGGCCCTAACGCATTGAATAGTGAATAGCGGATTCCTGCGTTGACTGACAGTTTTGGAGTGATTTCCCATTCATCACCCAAATAGAACGCTGTTTCCAGAGCTTTATCTTTTTGCAAAGCATCCTTTTTCACCAGTGATTCACTTCCTTTCGGTTCGTAAGTTCCCGAATTGATATTGTACAGCATTGATTTAAAACCAAAGTTTAATGTATTATTACCGGTCAGTTTGTTTGTAAAATCTGCCTTAACGAAATATTGATTAATGTCAAACGATAGCTTATATGCGCTTGAAGCATTGACCGTCTCCCGGTTATTGTAGTCGTAGTGATCGTATCCGGCCGAGAAATATCCCACCAGTCTCTCATTAAATACAGCCCTCCATCGTGCTGAGGCATTAAGGTTGTTGTAACCGTATTTTTCGTTTGAGTTGAAAGCAAAGCGGTCATGGCTATAATATCCGTAGATATTAAGGTTGTGTTTATCGTTGAACTTATGTGCCACAATGGCGCCCAGATCATAAAAACCGGCGGTGCCGTCTTTGTAACCGCTTTTTTCCGGAAGTTGTTTCATAATCCAGTCGGAATATGTAGTACGTCCGCTTAGTAAGACAGATGTCCTGTCTTTGATGACCGGAATCTCCAGATTCAGCTTGCTTGTCACCAGTCCGATACCCGCCGAACCTGTAAATTTTTCTTTATTGGCCTCTTTGCCGGTGATATCCAGAATAGATGAGATACGTCCGCCATATTGTGCGGGGATACTGCTTTTATATATTTCGGCCTCTTTCACCATGTCCGAATTGAAAGCGGCGAAGAAGCCAAATAAGTGGTTGGGGTTATAAATGGTTCCGTCATTAAGTAAAATCAGGTTTTGGTCGGTAGCTCCACCACGTACGTTGAATCCGCTTGAAGCTTCACCTACTGTTTTTACTCCCGGCAAGGCTTGTACCATCTTCAGAATGTCCACTTCCCCCAAAGCCATTGGGATATTTTTCAGTTGTGTAGGGCGCAAAGTCTCAGCTCCCAGCTGTGTGCTCTTTACATTCTGTATGCGTCCGGAAGTAATGGTTACTTCGTCCAGCATATGTGCACTCTCTTCCAATTCTATATTGAGTGTTCCGTCACTGAAAAGCATGATTTGACGTCGTGTATCTTTTACATTCAGTCCTTTTATGTCCAATTGCTTATGTCCGGTAGGAAGCTCAAGGGTAAAGTTACCCTTTGCGTCTGTTATTGTCGCTATCCATGGGTCCTTTAAAATCAAGTTGATACCGATCATGGGCTCACCGGTTTTAAAGTTAGTCACTTGCCCTTTGAGTGTCGCTTTCCGGGGCCGTTGTTTGATCCGTACATCTCCTACATTATATACTTTGTTTTCTGAAGATGCTTTTTCCGGTTCGTCTCTCAGATAAGTATATACATCCCCATAGTAACCTTCATCTTTTTCCGGTTCGCCTGTCAGTGTGGGAGGCAATAGTGTGATAAGTTCCTGTTCTTTCAGCACGAATAAAATGTTCCCATATACCGATAGTTTATAGGGTGTCGGTGCCAGTGCTTCTTTCAACTGCCGTAAAGGCGTAGTCCTTCCTCTTACCAATACCTTGAAGGAGGTATCAATGGTAGTATAAATTCTGTAGGATGTATTTTTCTCCATTGATTCCAGTAGGGTATCAATGGTCATACTGTCGGCAGGAAGTGAGAGCGGCTGTTGTGCCACTGCTTGTTGCGGCCACCAGAATAACAGGGGCAGCATCCATAGGTATGTATTCTTTTTCATCGTGTCTGTTTGGGGGCTATCAATTCTTCACAATAGTTTGTAAGGGCTGTCAGGGAGGCGTCAGTATCATGACGGAAGTTTAGCTTCTGTTTTCGTACATAGTGGCTTATCAGTTTACGCTGTTCCGGAAAGATCCTGGCAAACGTCTTTTTGTTACTGACGGAATAATATACTCCGTTGTACTCCAGATAATATTTTGCTTTGTACGTGAAATATTCAGTCTGGTGTTTGCCGGTTTTTATTATTTTTTCCGCACTGATATGAGCAATATAATATTTTTTGCGTGCCAATAGTCTCAATTCTTTTCCATTGTGCAGTAATTCGTAAAATCCTTTGTCCAGATTTGTATTTGACGTTGGACGGAAGTAGATGAATGTAGCATTGTGTAGTTTTACCTGTTCGATTCCTTCGTTATTAATAATAATGCTATGGCGGCTACCGGGATTCAGAGCCGAAAGTTGGTCTTTGTACAAATCCAGGTGAAGGGCCAGACCCGGATACCGGTTACCTCTGAAGATGATCTCTCCGGAAGTAAATTCGTCACTTTGAAAATAAGGGAGATTTTCGTATTGAGCAAGACTGTACGTAAATTCTATTTCACCATTATAAATGGTTGCATGGTCTCCTGCCGCTTTCAGATAACTTTCTATCGGATGGGTTTGTGAGTAGATTGCTTCTCCATTGAATAATAATGCGGTAATCGCCAGCATATACTTCAAGTAATGTCTGTTTTTCATAAGATGTTGTGTGTTGGTTTGTGATTAGATTAATGGTTGTGATTACAAAGTTAACTAAAAAAGTCTTGTCGTTTTTAGTTTTGTGTTAAAATACATTAATACTACTCTTGCTGATTATGGAAATATGCCCGATCTGTTCTCTTTTTTTATAAGAAAAAGAACAAATCTTTAAACTTTATTTTGTTACTTTGTTAATTATGTATTGATACTTAAACTTTTAAGATATGAAGATTAGACTGATTTGTATTATCGTGTTACTTTCTATGGGAATGTCCTCATGGACACATGCCCAATCATACGATAAGTTATGGAAGCAAGTGGAGCAGGCCCAACAGAAAAGCTTGCCCGAGACTATCGTCCGGTTGACCGGCGAAATTTATAAGAAAGCTGAAATTGAGAAGAACTCTCCTCAAATGCTGAAAGCCTATGTCTGGCAGATGAGATTCAGGGAAGAGATCACTCCGGATAGTTTCTATGTGTCGTTGAACGGATTAGAGCAGTGGGTGAAAACTACGGATAAGCCACTGGACCGCGCGGTTCTGCATTCGCTTATCGGCAGTATGTATGCCGATTATGCTTCTCAAAATCGTTGGAAACTAAACCGCCGTACAGATTTGGAGGAAGTGACTCCCTCGAATGATATTCGGGAGTGGAGTAAAAATCAGTTTGTAACGAAAGTGATGTCAGAAACAGCCGTAACGTTTCAGGATTCCCTGTTACTGCTCGATACTTCATCCCGAAGTTACATTCCTTTTGTCGAGCTGGGGGTAACAAGTGATTATTATCATCATGATATGTATCATCTCTTAGCTTCCCGTGCCATTGCTTCATTAGAGAGTTTATCCGGGTTGGGCAGTGATTCTCTGATAAATGCACGTATCGAAGGGATTTATCGACACATGATGGATTCATATCGCCGGACCGATAATCCGGACGCTCTGTTGCTTACTAACTTGGATTATTTGCAGTGGAAAAGGCGCACCGATCCCGGTTTTCGTCCTTATCATGCTCCCGAAGGTAGAATCGGGCTGACGCAAGATCCTTATCTGGCAGCATTGAATAAACTGATTGCCAAGAACCAGTCACGTGACATTTGTGCCGAGGTTTATTTACTTAAGGCCCAGGAGGCGGTGAATGCTGGCGTACCTGCTTCCGGATTGCAATTGTGTGATGAGGCTATTTCCCGCTATCCGGCTTATCACCGTATTAATGCCTTGAAAGAGCTGAAGCAGGATATCCTGAGCCCGGATTTTACAGTGCAGACCCCGTCAGCGGTTTATCCCGGTGAGGAATTCGACTTGAAAGTCAGTTTTAAGAATCTGAAGAGTTTTGCAGTTCAGTTGTATGCGATCAATTTGCCGGCTCGCCCCAATGCGGTGGAAGTACCTGATGAAACATTCTTGAAGAAATATGGGCGCTTGCTTTCGTCGGTGCATTATGTCCTTTTCCCGTCTGGTGACTATAAAATGCAAGACTCTATATTTCATATGAAAGCTCCTGAAACAGGCCTCTATGCCCTTCGTATTGTTCCGGATGCTGAGGTTCGTTCTAATTCTGCGAAGTTTCTGTCTTCCACCCGCTTCAAAGTGCTGACCCGCTCTTTGCCTTCCAAGCTAAGTGAGGTAGCTGTACTCGATGATATGAGTGGGAAGCCTATAGAGGGGGTTCTGCTTTCAGTCTTCGACCGACAGAACAAACAGCTTCTGACCGCTACCACTAATGCTGACGGGAAAGCACAGTTTGCTTCATCAGGAGAGTACAGATACCTGACGGCTGCCAAAGGAGCCGATACGGCTATGCCTCAAATCTATTTATGGGGTGGGAATTATAACTTTACAGATGATACAAAGCCGGTTTCTGCCGTAACTTTGCTTACCGATCGTTCTCTTTACCGTCCGGGACAAACTGTATATGTGAAAGGAATTGCCTATGAACAATACCCGGATTCTGCCCATGTGCTTGCCGGGAGAGAATATACATTGACACTTACGGATGCCAATGGGCAGGAAGTGGGTACAAAGAAGTTGCGTACCGGTGATTTCGGTTCTTTTACTGCTGAATTCGTATTACCATCCGTTTGTTTGAACGGCATTTTCAGCCTGAATACTCAAAACGGTTTCCGTACCATTAGGGTGGAAGATTATAAACGTCCTACATTTGACATTACATTTGAGCCGGTGACTGAAAGTTATCGTTTAGGAGACCGTGTCGAATTGAAAGGGAATGTGAAGACTTTCAGCGGTGTGCCTTTACAGGATATTCCGGTTACTTATACCATAACCCGCTCCCTTTGTTCCTGGCGGATGTGGGGAGTGAATCCCGTCATATTGGCTTCTGACACCGTGCGTCTGGGGGCAGATGGAAATTTTGAGCTCCCTGTTGACCTGAAACCCGATACTTCAGGCTCCGACCTTGACGATGGTGATGACACTTCTTCCTATTATGACTATAAAGTACAGGTCTCGGTCACGAATGTTGCGGGCGAAACGCAGACTTCGGAAATCAGCCTGCGGGCCGGAAAGACTTCCTTGCTGCTATTTGCCGATATAAACGGACTTATCTGTAAAGACGATTCCATAAAAGCTACTTTTCAGGTAAATAATCTGGAACGTAAACCGGTTGCCGTCGAAGGTAGTTACCAATTGTTCTCTATTTCAGGTTATGAGGAATCCAAAGCTGTGAAAGATCAGAAAGTTTCTGCTCAGGCAATCCTTTCAGGTTCGTTCAGATCCAATGAAGAGACGTTATTGTCCGACTGGAAAACACTACCTTCCGGTGCTTATAAACTTGTAGCTTCTGTGACGGATGCCCAGGGGCGTAAAGCAGAAACGGAAAAGGTTGTGATCCTTTTCGCTTTGAATGATAAACGTCCACCGGTGTCCATGCCTTTATGGTATTATGAGGTAAATACCCGGTTTGATGCAGAACATCCTGCACTGTTCTACTTTGGAACTTCCGAAAAGGATGCTTATGTACTTATGGATGTATTCAGTGGTAACAAGCATCTGGAGAGCAAACTTCTTCATTTGTCCGATTCGCTTGTCCGTTTTGAGTATCCTTATCGGGAAGCTTATGGAAATGGTTTGGGCATTACTTTTGCATTTGTTCGTAAAGGAATAGTTTACGAACAGGAAGTAAGTCTGACAAAGCGTTTGCCCGATTATACTTTGAATATACGCTGGGATGTATTCCGTGACAAATTACGTCCCGGACAGGAAGAGGAATGGAAGCTGACGATCCGGAATCCGCAAGAATCACCGGTTTTGGCCGAGATGTTGGCTACCATGTACGATGCTTCACTGGATAAAATCTGGAAAGCTGACCAGTCTCTGCAGTTATATTATCATCTTTCCGTTCCTGTTTCCCATTGGAGGAGGGACTATGCAGATTCGAACTATTTCTATTTTGGTTTCCGTCAGCGTAGTTTGAAAGTACCTTCTTTCAGTTACGATCATTTTGTATTACCTCCTGTCGGATATGCTGTTCCCGAGGTGTTGTCGATAACCAATGACGCCGCTCCGGTTACCCGTTATGCTCGTATGCGTGGAATGGGAGCTATGAAACAACAAATGAAAAGCGAGGCCGCAGACGATGTCCTTTTTGAATCCGAGTTGATTTCTGTTTCACAAGATGCGGGGGCTGTAAATCAGGCAGATCATCCGGCTGTGAATGGGGCTGCAGATATAGAGTTACGTACCAACTTTGCTGAAACAGCTTTTTTCTATCCGCAACTTCATACCAATGCTCAGGGTGAGGTCAGCTTCTCTTTCCGTATGCCGCAAAGCCTTACGACCTGGAATTTCCGTGGTTATGCCCACACACAGAATATGATGACGGGTCAGATAAACGCTACTGCTGTTACCAGTAAAGAGTTTATGCTTACCCCAAATCTGCCGCGGTTTGTCCGGGTGGGAGACCATACTTCCATCGCTGCTTCTGTCAGCAATCTCACAGGTAAAAGCATGTCGGGTACAGTGAAACTTGTGCTTTTCAATCCTATGACGGATCAGGTGATATCTACCCAGCAAAAGAAATTTAATGCCGGGCCCGGACAGACTGTCGGGGTGGATTTCCTGTTTACGGTTACTGATAAATATGAAGTTCTGGGATGCCGGATGATAGCCGAAGGAGGCAATTTCAGCGATGGTGAACAACACCTGCTTCCGGTTCTCAGCAATAAAGAGAATCTGACAGAGACCTTGCCTATGCCTGTCCGTGGTGAACAAACGCGTACTTTCTCTTTAGCAGACCTTTTCAATCATCATAGCAAGACTGCAACCAACCGGCGTTTAACCGTTGAGTTTACTGCCAATCCGGCTTGGTATGCCGTACAAGCATTGCCAGCGCTGTCGCAACCCAGAAATGATGATGCCATTTCATGGGCTACTTCCTGGTATGCCAACACAATGGCCTCTTACATAATGAATGCCCAACCACGTATTCGAGCTATTTTTGACAGTTGGAAACTCGGGGGAGGCACCAAAGAAACTTTCCTGAGTAATTTGCAAAAGAATCAGGAAGTGAAGAATATCCTTCTTTCCGAATCTCCCTGGGTGATGGAAGCTACCTCGGAAAGCGAACAAAAAGAACGCATTGCCACTCTATTCGATTTGAATAATATCCGTAATAATAATGCAGCAGCCTTACTGAAACTACAGGAACTCCAATTACCTGATGGTTCGTGGAGTTGGTATAAAGGAATGGACGGTAGTCTTTTTGTTACCGATTTTATTGTGGAGCAGAATGCACGTATAGCCCTGCTTACAGGAAAACCATTGGAAGGCGCAGCCTTGAATATGCAACGGTCGGCTTTCAACTATCTTCATAAAGAGGCCTTACAGGAATATCGTTCTATTTGTGAAGCCGAAAAAAACGGCAGTAAATCACAAGGAATTTCACGAAGTTCATTAAAGTATCTCTATCTGGTTGCTATTTCTGACGAAAAAGTGCCGGCATCCATGAAAGAAGCATATACCTATTTCCTTTCGAGAGTAGCTCCGTCATTGTCTCAGCAGTCTGTAACCGAAAAAGCTTGGTCGGCCATTATCTTGCAGAAAGTAGGCAAGGTGAAAGAGGCTCAGGAGTTTATGGCATCCCTTAAAGAATATCTCACTCGGACAGATGACCAGGGTATGTTTTTTGATACAGCCGACAGTCCATATACTTGGAATAACCTGAAAGTACCTGCCCATGTGGATGTAATGGAAGCTTTTGAACGAGTGGGAGAGGATGCACAGGTTGTTGAAGAAATGAAAATGTGGCTTTTAAAGCAGAAACAGACCCAGCAATGGGATTCTCCGGTAGCTACTGCAGATGCTGTTTATGCCCTGCTTTACAATGGAACTAATTTACTGGATAATCAAGGAGATGTCCGTATTGTTCTTGGCAATGAAGTGTTGGAAACGGTAAGTCCTGCTAAGACGACTGTTCCGGGGTTAGGTTATATCAAAAAGACTTTTACGGACAGAAAGACCGTAGATGCCGCTGAGATTATTGTTGAAAAACGAGATCCGGGTATTGCCTGGGGAGCAGTATATGCACAGTTCGAAGAGAGTCTTGATAAAGTAGTTCGCCAAGGGAGCGGTCTGGATGTAGATAAGAAATTATATGTGGAAACGATTGCTCATAACAATCGTCAGTTGCAACCGATTATTGGTAAGACTCAGTTAAAGGTTGGTGATAAAGTGGTCGTTCGTCTGACTGTCCGTCTTGACCGTACGATGGATTTTATACAGTTGAAAGACCAGCGCGCTGCCTGTCTCGAACCGATTGAAGTCCTGTCAGGATATCGCAATGTTGGTGATGTCGGTTGTTATGTAGCAGTAAAAGATGCTTCAACTGATTTCTTTTTCGATACCTTGAATAAAGGAACTTATGTTTTAGAGTATAGTTACCGTGTCGATCGTGCAGGAAGTTACGAAACAGGAATTGCTACTATTCAGAGTGCATATGCACCCGAATATGCAGCCCACTCAGCTTCGTTTCGCTGTAACATATCTCAATAAATAAAATTAAATATTTTCAGGAGGGTGTGTCGAAATTTTTTTCACCACGGAGTAACACAGAGTCTTTTTATTGATAATCAACAACCTAAAATCGTCTCTGTGTTACTCTGTGTCCTCTGTGGTGAGTTTTGATGCAGCCCCTGTTTTTTTGAGTAAAGCCACTATGTCCTGTGCTTAAAAATATGTAATCAGTGGCAGATTCTCGACGAAAACTCCTATTTTTGTACTTTAAACAACTAACAATAATAAAATAGGAACGAATGAAACGTAGTTTACTCTTCATATTTACTTTACTTACTATTACTTTATCGGCTGTAGCTCAACCTCGTATCTCTTCTAATAAGGAGACCCATCATTTCGGACAGATTGAATGGAAGCGTCCGGTTTCTGTAGAGTATACTATTACCAATACAGGTGATAAACCTTTGGTACTGACTAATGTTACTACCTCTTGTGCCTGTTCGGTTGCTAACTGGACGAAAACTCCGATTGCTCCCGGAGAAAAAGGAACGGTTAGTGCTACGTTTGATGCAAAAGCGTTGGGGCATTTCAATAAATCGATCGGCATTTACAGCAATGCGCAGCCTGATTTGGTTTATCTGAACTTCGATGGAGAGGTGGTTCAGGAGATCAAGGATTTTACTAAAACCCATCCCTATGCAATCGGACAAATCCGGATTGACCGTACAGATATAGATTTTCCTGATGTACACAGCGGAGAAAAACCGGTCATTACGTTGGGGGTAGTCAATCTTTCCGATCGTCCATACGAACCTGTATTGATGCACCTTCCGCCTTATCTGAAAATGGAAACTAATCCTACCGTCCTTTTGAAAGGTAAGAAAGGAACCATTACCCTGACACTTGATACCAAACAACTGATGGATTTAGGTTTGACTCAGTCTTCTGTTTATCTGGCTCGCTTTGCCGGTGATAAAGTGAGTGAGGAAAATGAAATCCCCGTGTCAGCAATACTTCTTCCTGACTTTTCAGGAATGACCGAGCAAGATAAAGCTTTAGCTCCTGCTATTCGTCTGTCCGAATCCAAGATTGATTTAAGCCGGGTTTTGGTTAAGAAAAACAAAGCCCGACATGACATTGTTATCACTAACACAGGTAAGTCTCCTTTGCAGATCAGTAAACTGCAAGTATTCAATCCTGCGGTAGGTGTTGCTTTGAAGAAAACTATACTACAGCCGGGCGAAAGTACCCGCCTGAGAGTGACTGTCTTGAAAAAGAACCTTGGAAAGAAGAAGAGACACTTGCGAATTCTGATGATCACCAATGATCCGGTACAGCCGAAAGTGGAGATCGATGTAAAAGCTACGAGTAACGAATCACATAATTAATATCTGCCATGGAACATCCTGAAAATAACGAAGCATATAAAGGTTTGGTTGTGAATGCAGGCATTGAACAACCGTCATCTGTAAATCCCTATCTGAAGCGAAAAGTAAAAAAGCGCCAGTTGTCGGTTAATGAGTTTGTGGAGGGCATTGTCAAAGGGGATGTGACGATTCTGAGTCAGGCTGTAACTTTAGTGGAAAGTGTGCGTCCCGAACATCAGGCTACCGCACAGGAGGTCATTGAAAGATGTCTGCCTTATTCCGGTAATTCGATTCGTGTAGGTATCAGTGGTGTGCCGGGAGCCGGTAAAAGTACTTCGATTGATGTCTTTGGGTTACACGTTCTTGAAAAAGGAGGAAAGTTAGCTGTTTTGGCTATTGATCCGAGTAGTGAACGCAGCAAAGGAAGTATTTTGGGTGATAAAACCCGTATGGAGCAGCTTTCTGTACATCCTAAATCATTTATACGCCCCAGCCCCTCTGCCGGTTCGTTGGGAGGAGTGGCCCGTAAGACTCGTGAAACGATTATTCTATGTGAAGCTGCAGGGTTCGATAAGATCTTTGTGGAGACGGTAGGAGTGGGACAAAGTGAGACGGCAGTTCATTCAATGGTCGATTTTTTCCTGTTGATTCAGTTGGCCGGTACGGGAGATGAACTACAGGGTATCAAAAGAGGGATTATGGAGATGGCTGACGGTATTGTGATAAATAAAGCTGATGGCAATAACATTGACAAAGCCAAGTTGGCGGCTGCGCAATTCCGTAACGCTTTACATCTTTTCCCGGCTCCGGATTCCGGATGGACACCGCGTGTACTTACTTATTCGGGATTCTATAATCTTGGAGTAAAGGAAATATGGGATATGGTGTACGAGTACATCGATTTTGTGAAAGGTAATGGCTATTTTGAATATCGTCGTAACGAACAAAGCAAATACTGGATGTATGAGAGCATCAATGAACAGTTACGTGACAGCTTTTATCACAATGCCAAGATTGAATCGATGTTACAAGAAAAGGAGCAACAGGTGCTCAAGGGAAATCTCACCTCTTTTGTTGCTGCCAAGAGCTTACTCGATACTTATTTCGAAGATCTGAAATAACGATGAAGAGGTGTCAAAATTCGTATTCACCACAGATTACACAGATAATTATTATTGGTTGTCAGTAGATTAAAATCATTTTGTGTAAATCTGTGTAATCTGTGGTGAGTTATGATACACCTTCCAAATCTGCCTTCGATTTACTTTGAGTCACAAAGTAGACTCCAAGAAATACCAATGCAATCGCAACTCCTTTTTCCCAGCCGAAGCTTCCGATTCCCATTAAGATCGCCGCTATGGAAGCAACAATGGGTTGCACATAGTTATACATACTTACTACTGTAGGGCGCATCAGTTTTTGTGCAGTCATGATGCAGATGTAAGCAATGAAGCTTCCGCATAGTACCACATAAAGTACCTGATAAATGGCAGCGGTCGAAATACTGTTCCACTCGATGCCCGCTATATCCTGATAAGAAAAAGGAATATAGCATATAGATGCATAAATAAACATCCACTTATTGATTGTGATGGCCGAATAGCGTTGGGATAATCCTTTGAATACGGTCAGGTAGATAGAGAAGCTGAGTTGGGCGATCATACAAAGTAAGTCTCCCCAGATGCTTCCTCCTCCTGCGTTTGTCGCCTGACTGCTTAAAATCAAGATCAATGCTCCCATTGCTCCAATGAAAATTCCCAATACCTTTTTGTTTGTAACCGGTTCTTTCAGATAGATAGCTGCCACAATCATGGTGATGATAGGTGAAGTCGTTGTTACGATAGATGCGTCTATCGGAGAAGTGAGAGACAAGCCGAATATAAATATTCCCTGATTGAAAACAAGGGCGAACAGAGAAGCGAAGAAAATTTTCAGCATGTCACGGTGTCCTACCTGCTCTTGTTTACAGAAAGCGGAAAGTATCCAGAAAGCTGCTGCCGCCCCTACCATGCGAAAGGTGGTTACCGAAAGTGCCGAGAACTCTGCCAATGCCGATTTGCCGATAGGGGACATTAATCCCCACATCACGTTGGCCGTAAATGCCAGTGCATGTCCTTTCAGATTCTTATCAATCTCCATACCGAATGTTACCTTTATTGAAAACTGATGCAAAAGTAACTAATTTATCGTTTGAATTTTCTATATTTGTTTAATTTAAATGCAACCATTTATGGAACTATCAGCCAATTATATCAAACGAATCGAAATAAACGGATTATGGGACCGGTTCAACATAGTCTGGGACCTTCGTCCGGATGTCAATATACTATCCGGTATCAATGGAGTAGGGAAAACTACTATCCTGAATCGATCGGTCGGGTATCTTGAACAGTTATCAGGCGAAGTAAAGAGTGATGAAAAAAACGGGGTACGTGTCTTTTTTGATAATCCGGAAGCTACTTACATTCCGTATGATGTTATCCGTAGTTACGATCGTCCGCTTATTATGGGGGATTTCACAGCCCGTATGGCAGATAAGAATGTAAAGTCCGAGCTCGACTGGCAACTTTACCTGTTACAGCGCCGCTACCTTGACTACCAGGTCAATATCGGCAATAAGATGATCGATCTGCTGAGTAGTAATAACGAAGAAGAGCGCGGCAAAGCAGCTACTCTTTCAGTAGCCAAGCGCCGTTTTCAAGACATGGTCGATGAACTGTTCAGCTATACCCGTAAAAAAATAGACCGTAAACGCAATGATATTGCTTTTTATCAGGATGGTGAACTTCTGTTTCCTTATAAGCTTTCTTCCGGTGAGAAACAGATGTTGGTGATCCTGCTTACTGTACTTGTACAGGATAATGCCCATTGCGTATTGTTCATGGACGAGCCCGAAGCTTCTTTGCATATCGAATGGCAGCAAAAGCTGATTGCGATGATCCGTGAACTGAATCCGAATGTACAGATTATACTTACCACTCATTCGCCTGCAGTCATCATGGAGGGATGGCTCGATGCAGTAACCGAAGTCAGTGATATTGCAACCAGTTATAAATAGCATTTAACCAAAACACGACCTATGGCAATTAGTCTTAAAGATAATCTGACCTCTTCCTACTTCAGTGCAGCCCATAAGCTGTACTCTAAAAAGGCACGCCGCCGAATCGTTGCTTATGTTGAGAGTTATGATGATGTAGCTTTCTGGCGTACCCTGCTTGAAGAGTTTGAGGACGAAGAACATTATTTTCAAGTGATGCTTCCTTCCGCTACATCGCTGGCCAAAGGCAAGAAGATGGTGTTGATGAATACTCTCAATACCGCTGAGCTCGGGAAAAGCCTGATTGCTTGCGTAGATAGTGACTATGACTTTCTGTTGCAGGGAGCTACCTCCACCTCGCGTAAGATTAACCGTAACAAATATATTTTTCAGACCTATGCCTATGCCATTGAGAACTATCATTGTTACGCCGACAGCTTGCATGAGGTTTGTGTACAGGCAACTTTGAATGACCGTCACCTCATTGATTTCAACGAGTTTATGAAGCGATACTCCCGGATTGTTTATCCGCTTTTCCTATGGTCTGTCTGGTTTTATCGCCGCCATGATACTTATACGTTTTCCATGAGTGAGTTTAATGGCTGTGTTCGCTTGCACGATGTTAGCCTGAGACATCCGGAACGTTCTCTGGAAGTGGTGAGACGTTCGGTTACAGCTAAGTTGTCCGAATTGTCTACACGCTTTCCGCAGGGGCTCGAAGAGATCGACAGATTATCGGCCGAACTTGAAAGGCTCGGAGTACTTCCTGATACTACTTATTTGTTTGTTCAAGGGCATCATATTATGGATAATGTAGTGATGAAAGTGCTGACTCCCGTCTGTACGGCTTTAAGGCGCGAGCGTGAACAGGAAATCAAGAAGTTGGCAGAACACAATGAACAATTTCATAACGAACTGACTTGTTATCAGAACAGTCAGGTGAATGTGGAAGTAATGCTCCGCAAAAACAGTGCATACAAAGATTTATACCTCTATCAATGGTTGAAAGAAGATATTAAAGAGTTTTTATATGGAACAAATAACCGAAAAGATAAATAACTTATTCGTTTCCTGGGGATTTAACAGCAATGAAGTAGGTCCTATTATCACACTGATACTGATTATCGGTGTTGCCTTTTTAGCCGATCTTATTTGTCGTAACATTCTTTTAAGAGTGGTTGCTAAATTAGTGAAAAAGACCAAAGCAACCTGGGATGATATTGTATTCGACCGTAAAGTACTGATTTATCTCAGTCATCTTGTCCCCCCCATCATTATTTATGTGTTGATTCCTTTGGCAATTCCAAATGTAAGTGCCCTCGATTTTATTCGTCGTATTTGCATGATTTATATCATTGCGGTTTTTCTACGTTTTATCAGCGCATTTCTGTCGGCTGTTTATCATGTATACAGTGAGCGAGAGCAGTTTCGTGATCGACCATTGAAAGGTTTGTTGCAAACAGCGCAAGTGATACTATTTTTCATTGGAGGAATTGTTGTTATCAGTGTATTGATAGATAAATCTCCGATGGTATTGCTCACCGGGCTTGGTGCTTCGGCTGCCATCCTGATGTTGGTGTTTAAAGACAGTATCATGGGATTTGTGTCCGGCATCCAACTTTCTGCAAATAATATGCTGAAAGTAGGTGACTGGATTGCTATGCCCAAATACGGAGCCGACGGTACGGTGATTGAAGTGACGCTCAATACAGTGAAGGTGCGCAATTGGGACAATACCATCACTACCATTCCTCCCTATCTGCTGGTCAGTGATTCTTTTCAGAATTGGCGGGGTATGCAGGAGTCCGGTGGACGGCGTGTGAAGCGTTCTATCAATATCGATATGAACAGTGTCAGATTCTGTACCCCCGAAATGCTGGTTAAATATAAGAAAATCCAATTGTTGACCGATTATGTGGAGCAGACCGAGAAGGTGGTGAAAGAGTATAATAAAGAACATCACATAGACAACTCTATTTTGGTTAATGGGCGACGCCAGACCAATCTTGGTGTGTTTCGCGCCTATTTGACGAACTACCTGAAAAGTCTTCCCGACGTGAATAAAAATCTCACTTGCATGGTACGCTATCTTCAGCCCACCGAACAAGGTATTCCGGTCGAACTTTACTTTTTTTCTGCTGTGAAAGAGTGGGTACCTTACGAAGGAATCCAGGCCGATGTATTCGATCATCTGCTTGCTATTATTCCGGAATTCGGATTACGTGTATTCCAGAATCCTACGGGAGAAGATTTTAGGGAGTGGAGTAGAAGAAATTAAAAAAGTGTATTATATTTGTAGCTAATAATACTATATTAGCTATGAATGCACTACAAAGCAACATTATCCGGGAGATCACTCCGTTGTCTGACAAGGATTGTTTTTATATTGCCGAACGGTATAAAACGGAGTTTACCTATCCCATTCACAACCATGCCGAGTTTGAGCTGAACTTTACGGAGAAAGCCGCCGGAGTACGTCGCATTGTCGGCGATTCGGCAGAAGTGATCAGTGATTATGATTTGGTTCTGATTACTGGAAAAGACCTGGAACATGTATGGGAGCAGCACGATTGCCATTCAAAAGAGATCCGTGAAATAACGATCCAGTTTTCCTCCGATCTCTTTTTTAAAAGCTTTATCAATAAGAATCAGTTCGATTCCATTCGTGATATGCTTGAGAAAGCTCAGAAAGGTCTTTGTTTTCCGATGTCGGCCATCCTGAAAATCTATCCTCTGCTCGATACCCTGGCATCCGAGAAACAGGGGTTTTATGCTGTTATCAAATTCCTGACTATCCTTTACGAACTGTCACTTTTCAACGAAGAGGCTCGTACGTTGTCAAGTTCTTCTTTTGCTAAAATCGGCATTCATTCGGATAGTCGTCGCGTACAGAAGGTGCAGGAATATATTAATGCCCATTATCAGGAAGAGATCCGCCTGAATCAGCTGGCCGATATGGTAGGAATGACTCCGGTATCTTTCAGTCGCTTCTTTAAATTGCGTACCGGCAAGAACCTTTCGGACTATATCATTGATATTCGTTTGGGGTTTGCTGCCCGCCTGCTGGTTGATTCTACTATGTCTATTGCTGAAATCTGTTATGAATGCGGGTTTAATAATCTTTCTAATTTCAATCGGATTTTCAAGAAGAAGAAAGAATGTTCACCCAAAGAGTTTCGTGAAAACTACAGGAAGAAAAAGAAACTGGTATAATTTTATGTGAGAATACTTACCCTCAATTAACATTGTTAACGCCATTTCTCCGTTATTTTATTCTTATGTGCAAATAACAAGCCTTTTGCATTTAAAACACTTGCTATTTGCATTTAAAGAACAAGCTTTAACGTAGCGTTAAAACAAAGCTTTGGGCGAGAGAAATCTTGTGCTTTAAAAACACTGTGTTTTAGTTTGTTAAGCACACTCTTTACTTCTTTGTTTCACTGAATCCCTTTTGGGATAAAAGCCTGTATACTTGTTTTTTCGTCAACTACAAATCGGGGACTGACACTCTCTGCTATCTTCTTTTCGCCTTGTTTAGCGCCGCTATCAGGTATCTTCCTTTGGCTCCGATATCGCTCCAGCAAGTGTTTGCAATCAGTTTCCATACCGTCGTTCCCTTCCTTCCATAGTCCGACAGCCTGAGTATGGAGTTTACTTCCCCGGTGTCGGTAACGCTCAATCTCTTTAGCGTGTCCATCAGTCCCGAGTAATTGTGCGTCATTGTATTGAAGGCGTATCCCGGTATCTGTAGATAAGCAGAATCCTCCTTCCGCTCTTCCCCCTCCCCTTCAGGGGGAGCTGAGGGGGGGAATTCTTTACTTTCCTCTGCTTTACTTTCCTTTCCTTTACTTTGTCCGGAATCGCATGCATTTTTTGCGTCAACGGCTACATGATGTACTACGTTTTTCGGGTTAACAGGTGTTTTTTCCTCTTTGAACAGCTCTGGTTGCTGAGTTTCCTGTGGCGTAGAAGGAGCATCGGGTTTTCCGTTTTCCTTTTCCGGTTTTACTATCAGATAGGGGAGCTCCGACAGTTCTCTTTTCCTTCGCTTCGTAGCTTCCAGCCATACCTTTTGTATGCTTTCCGAAGTCAGTATTCCGTTTTCCCGATAACTGTTTTCGTCCAGTATCCCTTTGATGAACAGAATCTTGATGATTCCCTTCACCTCTTCTGCTTGCACCTCTCTTCCTGCCTTGTTTGCGAAAATCAGGCACTGTTCTTCATCCCACCGTATGTAGTATCCCTCCTTGTAAATCTTGCACATCAGTTTCAGCACAATTGCCGACCCTTTTATTCCATATTTTACTTCTATCACTTCCATTGCGTTCTCTTCCATGAAGTTTACGCTCACCGGAAAATAATTGATCCCGTCGTATGTTGTCGCCATATTTGTTTTTTTAGATTAGTTGTTTGCTTTATTTGCAATACTTTTACTGCGGATTACACGAGATTCGCATAGAATATCAGAATCGATCCGTCGGTTAGGATGAATAATTATCTGTGGAAATCCGTGTAATTCTGTGGTGTCCGCTTTTACACCACCGGTCTCCATTCCATGAAATTCTCCACTTGAAACGTCGTCCACCGCTGTTCGTCCACATTCCAGTACACAACCGCCCCTTCTACTTCTGCGGGATCATATTTCCTATGAAACTCCGCTTCGTAATAAATCAGTGTTGCTTTCGCCAGTTGGAAACTCCCGTTCTGTTTTCGGTAAGCCACTGCCGCATGTCCATATTGCATGTGATCCAATAACGCTTCCAGGCGTTCCGCCATCCATTCCGCACACGATTCGGTGTATCCTTTCTCGAAGACGATACGTCTTTCCCATTTTAGTCTCATGGCTTCACTTTGTGATGCCGGCCTTTTTTTTCGTTTCATACATATACGATTTTAAAGTTTATAAATTGTTTACGGCCCGAAGGTAGAGTGTTTGCCGATTAAGTTGGAGTATAATAATTCATGGTGTGTTTTCTTGTCTATTTTATGCCAATGGATTTATCTTGTAATGTTTCGTTCCAGATGGTATTTATTTCCTTTAGAATGGTGCTGAGCTTCAATGGAATGAATATTCCGTTTCGAATATTCCCTAATAGTTTTTTGTCATTTATATATCGGGCTAACGCAATTTGTGATGTCTCCTTTTTTATACCCATTGCTCCATTTTGATAGAGTGTGATTAGTAGCTTTAAGCATTCGTAGTGTTTCAAAACAATCCCTTGTATGGGTTTCTCCTTTTTTCGTCCCCTGTTTGATTTAAGACTTTTATTGTCAGGGGTTTGCTTGTTGTCCGTTTTGTTTTTTTTGAGTTCCTTTTTTTTCTTCTTGTTGTTTGTTTTCGTAGTTCATACTCTTTTTAATTTTAGTGATTTTTATTTGTGTAAAATATGGCAAAGGTATGGACGAAATATTTAGTAAACTTGCAAATACAGGATAAAATGTGGTGTTTGATTTTTATTGGAGTAGTAAGTTGTTGGGTTATAATGCGATAGTTTGTTTAAGGAAGGGTGTTTCAAAAAACGTTCGTTTATTTGAACGCAAAGATAAGGGGTATTTTCATAATAGCAAAATGTTTAATAAAAAAAATGATTTGCACTCTTGGGACTCTATTTTAACATATTAATTATTAGATAGATATCTATGAATAAAAATCTCTTTTTTATCTGTCTGTTTTTATGTTTCGATAATAAAAAAATGAAAACAAAAATGGTGTTCAAATAAACGAACGTTTAAAAACACGTTTTTTTAGTATAATTCGTTTGTTTATAGCTTCTTACCAGACAGGTAATGAGTAACTACAAGAAACCGTGGCAAGAGAGTACAAAGCTTGCTGTATATTACATAAAGTACTCGCAAGTGATTGAATTTCAAGTGTGTGCAAGAAGTTCAAAGCCCCGGGAGAATGTCCTTTTCTGAAATAATCGAATAATGGAAGTGGAGAAAGAAACCGAAATATGGTTCGCTATGCGTGCCACCTACCGTCGTGAGACTGACGCTATGCGGTTGCTTGCGAAAGAGAACTTGGGCTGTTTTGTTCCCATGCAATACAAGATAAGTATAAAGAAAGGAAAAAAAGTCCGTGTCTTGGTTCCTGTTATTCACAATCTGATTTTTATTCACGCTTGTCCTTCCGAAGTGAAGCGTGTCAAGTCTATGGTTGCTTATTTACAGTATATCACCGATACCCGTAGCGGCAAGAAGATAATTATCCCCGACAATGAAATGCAGCGCTTCATCGCTGTAGCCGGCACCTACAGTGACCATCTTTTATACTTTCAACCCGATGAACTCAACCTGTCCAAAGGCACCAAAGTCCGTATTACGGGTGGTGACTTCGAGGGTCAGGAAGGTGTTTTCCTGAAAGTGAAAGGCGCCCGGGATCGTCGCGTGGTCATTGCTATACAAGGTGTCATAGCAGTTGCCATGGCCACCATTCATCCTGATCTTATAGAAGTAATCAAATAATTCATAATTCAAATTTATTATGACTCTTTCCGAAGAAGTAGCTTCCCTTCAGCGTGCCGCGCACGACCTGATGTATTTGGGCATGGACGGGAGTCCCATTTACAGCGATGACTTGTCCCGCCGTAACAATGAAGTTTACCGCTTGACCACAACATTGTATAATTCCGGTATCAAAGGTTCTACGGTTGAAGAGCAGGCCTCTGTCTGTCTCGCTCTCCTGATGGGTTACAACGCATCGTTCATCGACCACGGAGAAAAGCGCGAACATATCCAGGAAATATTAGATCGTTGCTGGGATATCCTCGATACCCTTCCCGCTTCGCTATTGAAGCTCCGCCTGCTTACTGCCTGCTATGGTGAGGTATTCGACGAGCCTTTGGCTGACGAAGCCCGTGCAATTATCGCTTCTTGGGATTCGGTGTCACTTACTACTGAACAGCAAGAGGCTATCAACGAGTTTCAGACTGTGGTGGATAATCCTTATCCGTGGGAGTATGTTGAAGAATAAATTGGGATGAACGAAAGATAGTGATTTTTTGAGTAATCTGTAAGCATTCAATTTAGGGCTCAAAAATGATATATATCTTTGCTGCCAATCAACAAACAACTGTTATGGCTGTATGCCAATAGTTACAAATCAATCGAATTCCCTTTAAGTTTTAATTATGAAAGGTATTGTTTTGGCCGGTGGTTCCGGCACTCGCTTATATCCGATCACTAAAGGGGTAAGCAAGCAGTTACTTCCGATATTTGATAAGCCGATGATCTATTATCCTATCTCTGTACTCATGTTGGCGGGGATTCGTGAAATATTGATTATTTCCACTCCTTATGACTTATCCGGCTTTCAACGTTTGCTGGGTGACGGTTCTGACTTCGGAGTGCGTTTTGAATATGCGGAACAGCCTTCTCCCGATGGTTTAGCACAAGCTTTTATTATTGGAGAGAAGTTTATTGGTGATGATTCAGTATGTTTAGTTTTGGGTGATAATATTTTTCATGGCAATGGCTTTTCGGTTATGTTAAAAGAGGCAGTCCGTGTTGCTGATGAAAAGCAAGAGGCAACGGTGTTTGGTTATTGGGTGAATGATCCGGAGCGTTATGGTGTTGCGGAGTTTGATAAAAGAGGTAATTGTCTTTCCATTGAAGAAAAGCCTAAAGTGCCTAAAAGCAATTATGCCGTTGTTGGACTTTATTTTTATCCTAATAAGGTTGTAGAAGTTGCTAAGAACATAAAACCTTCTGCTCGCGGTGAGTTAGAAATCACAACTGTGAATCAGTATTTCCTGAAAAAAGAACAATTGAAAGTACAGACTTTGGGGCGTGGCTTTGCTTGGTTGGACACAGGTACTCACGACTCTCTGAGTGAAGCAAGTACTTTTATCGAAGTGATTGAGAAACGTCAAGGGTTGAAAATAGCTTGTCTGGAAGGGATTGCACTTCGCCAAGGTTGGATTAATTCTGATAAAATGAAGAAATTGGCTCAGTCTATGTTGAAAAACCAATATGGGCAGTACCTTTTAAAAGTAATTGATGAATTAGCTGCAGACCAGTAATGAATATAATAGAAACCGCCATAAAGGGTGTTGTGATTATTGAACCTCGCTTTTATTGATTCTTAACTCGTTTTGAGTGTCAAGTAACTACTCATCTATACGAATACGTAAGTAAGGGTACGATTTATCGATTGGCCTATCGGACCAATGCTAAAACGGCATCCCAACGTGAATATTGATTCTTTTTTGCCGTATAGGTGACCGAATGTATCGCCATAAAGTTTTTGGCGCCTTTGTCGCTACGGAAGCCACCGCTTCTTTTTTGTTTCACCTTTAAGATTCTGATTCCACCTTCCATCAGATTGTTAAAAAGTTTGGATGACGAAGTTGAGCGAACCATTCGAAAGCTGACTACTCAACGAAGCAGTTCGCTTCATTACGATAGTGACGCAGGAGCTGAAATGGCTGCAATTTATCACAGTGTGATTGGAATAGTGAAGCTTCATGGCAGTTCTATTTGGAACTTCATCGGAACTTTTTTCAAAAATATCTTTAACGGGTGCAGGGATTATGTTAACATGCTCCCTGACAAAATCACTTTGGCTACATGCCAATGTTAAATTCAAAACCAATTAATTAACGAAACTCAGTTTAGGGCACACTTGTGTGCCCTTTCAAAGGGGGTATGCCCTAAATTGAATGCTTACGGTTGTTGTAATGCCAACTAATTAATTGTGGATAAAAGTTAATACGATATGCAAGAATACAAAGATTTGAAAATCGCCGTTGCTGGTACAGGCTATGTAGGTCTCAGCATGGCAGTACTATTGTCACAACATCATAATGTGGTGGCTGTGGATGTGATACCCGAAAAGGTAGAGAAGATAAACCGTCGTGTGTCACCGATACAGGATGAGTATATTGAAAAATACTTTGCGGAAAAGGATTTGAAATTGGCCGCAACCCTTGACGGGAAAGCAGCCTATAAGGATGCGGACTTTGTTATCATAGCTGCTCCCACCAACTACGATCCTGTCAAGAATTTCTTCGATACTCATCATATTGAGGATGTAATAGACTTGGTGTTGGAGGTGAACCCTGATGCCGTTATGGTTATCAAGAGCACTATTCCTGTTGGTTATACACGGTCGCTTTATAAGAAATATGCCCAACTGTTTCAGCTGAAACCAGAATTGAAAGGTAAGCATTTCAACCTGCTCTTCTCGCCTGAGTTCCTTCGCGAAAGCAAGGCACTCTACGACAACCTCTATCCCAGTCGTATCATCGTAGGCTATCCAAAGATCATCGATGGAAAAGAGTTCGATGAGGAGAATACAGCCATTAAATCTATCGGCAATTCCGATGCAGAGGAATATGCGAAGATATTTGCAAAACTTTTGCAAGAGGGAGCGATAAAGGAAGAAATTGATACCTTGTTCATGGGTATGAAGGAGGCAGAAGCTGTGAAGCTATTTGCTAACACCTACCTTGCCCTGCGTGTCAGCTACTTCAACGAATTGGACACTTACGCTGAAATGAAGGGCTTGGATTCACAAGCCATTATCAGCGGTGTGGGGCTTGATCCACGTATTGGTACGCACTACAATAATCCCAGCTTCGGCTATGGCGGCTACTGCCTACCGAAAGACACAAAGCAGTTGTTGGCCAACTATGCAGATGTTCCCCAAAACATGATGTCTGCCATTGTGGAATCAAATAGAACCCGCAAAGACTTCATTGCCAACCAAGTGCTGAACAAGGCCGGCTATTACCATGAGAGTGCGAATTGGGAAGCTGAAAAGGAGAAGGAGGTGGTTATCGGCGTGTATCGCTTGACGATGAAGTCCAACTCCGATAACTTCCGTCAGTCGGCCATTCAGGGCATCATGAAGCGCATCAAAGCCAAAGGGGCCACGACCATTATCTACGAGCCCACCCTGGTGGACGGGGAATCTTTCTTCGGTAGTAAGGTAGTCAACGACCTCGATGCCTTCAAGCGGCAGTCGCAAGCCATCATTGCTAACCGCTACGATGCGTGCCTGGACGACGTGAGGGAGAAAGTATATACGCGTGACATTTTTAAAAGGGATTAGTTTCATGTTGGAATACAATATAGATTTGAAAGGCAAGACTATTCTTGTCACAGGTGCCGCAGGTTTCATCGGCAGCAATCTGGTGAAACGGTTACTAACAGACTTTGACAATATCAAAGTTATCGGCATCGACTCTATTACTGATTACTACGATGTCAATCTCAAATACGAACGTCTGACGGAAATAGACAGTCTGTCTAAGGATTGGACGTTCCTCAAAGGCAGCATCGCCGACAAAGCACTCATTGAGAACGTTTTCACCGAAAACAAGATAGATGTAGTAGTCAACCTCGCCGCACAGGCAGGTGTACGTTACAGCATTACTAACCCCGACAGCTATATCGAGAGCAACCTCATCGGTTTCTACAACATATTGGAAGTCTGCCGTCACCATGAGGTAGCACATTTGGTCTATGCCAGCAGTTCCTCTGTCTATGGTAGCAACAAGAAGATACCCTATTCCACCGATGATAAGGTGGACAATCCTGTCAGCCTCTATGCTGCCACCAAGAAAAGCAACGAACTGATGGCGCACGCTTACAGCAAACTATATAATATCCCATCTACAGGTCTTCGTTTTTTCACTGTCTATGGTCCTGCCGGTCGTCCAGACATGGCATACTTCGGTTTCACGAACAAACTCGTGAAAGGTGAGACCATTAAAATATTCAACTACGGCAACTGCAAGCGTGACTTCACCTACGTTGATGACATAGTAGAAGGAGTAGTCAGAGTGATGCGACACGCTCCCGAAAGACGAACAGGTGAGGACGGTCTGCCCGTTCCTCCCTATACCATATATAATATAGGCAATAACCAACCCGAGAACCTGTTGGATTTTGTCACCATCCTGCAAGAAGAACTCGTTCGCGCTGGTGTACTTCCAGCTGAATACGACTTTGAGGCACACAAGGAACTCGTCCCCATGCAGCCTGGTGATGTTCCTGTCACTTACGCGGACACAACACCCTTGGTGCAAGATTTCGACTTCAAACCATCGACCCCTTTGCGTGAAGGACTGTGTAAGTTTGCGGAATGGTACAATGGGTATTATAATAAATGAACGTAAAATTAAAATATTTTTTAAGTTTTCAAAATTCTCAACAGTTCGTTTCATAATGGTTTTGAGAAATTTTGAGGAGAAATGGACGCTTAGTGTGTCACGAGGATTATAATATAAATCTATATATGGATATAATTTGTAACTTTAAAAGAGATGAAGGTAGATCTTCCGCATTCGGTGTGCAGGCATTGATTACAAACCACTTTGTGCTGCCTTTCAAGACTCATCAAAACCAAGATGTTAAGCAAATTTTGGGATAAGGACTGATAAATCAAGTGTCTATCTCTATGACCCATGATAAAAACAAAACACGATGAATCAATCCATCAAAATAACTCCAAGAGTAATCGCAAATTTTGCGAGAAGACTTAAAAAAATGGAAGCATAGCATTTGTGCAGTTGATAAAGTACTCCCACTGAGGACAAGTGTCATCGTTCTTTTGAAGATGAAATATAATAATTGAAATATGAAAATAGTATTAAGACCAATCACATTGCAAGATGGAGTTCATCTTGTAAAGTGGCGTAATGACGAAAGAGTGATTAACCATTGTCTCAGTCGAGCAACAATTACTGAAGAATCAAATAAAGAGTTCTACGAGAATTTTGTGAAGACAGGCAAATATAAGCAGTTCATGGTGGAACGCTTGAATGAGGATTTCCCTATCGTAGCATATCCTATTGCAACTGTATATCTGAAGGATATGGACTACACCAACAAGCGTTGTGAGCTGTGTATTTTCACCAGTACAGATACAGAGTGGACACCAGATAGCCAGAGTATGGCTATTCGTATGCTTGTTGATAAAGCTTTCACGGAATATGGTATGCATAAGGTGTATTCGTACGTATTCTATAAGTATCCCGATGAAGTAGAATTGCTTAAGAACGCAGGATTCTCTGCAGAAGCTATTCTTAAAGATGAGGCTCTCAATGCCGAAGGGAAGTATGAAGACATTGTTAGATTAAGCATTATTAATACTGAAAAGTAATGAACGTAATCAAAACTACCATTGAAGGCGTAGTTGTCATTGAACCCAAAGTGTTTAAGGATTCAAGAGGATATTTCGTCGAATCCTTCTCACAACGAGAGTTTGATGAAAAAGTTGCTATACCCCAATATGGTAAACCAATACTATTCGTACAGGACAACGAAAGTATGTCCAGCTATGGGGTAATGAGAGGCCTTCATTTTCAGTTACCTCCGTTCACTCAATCCAAATTAGTCCGTTGTGTCAGAGGTAAAGTTCTTGACGTAGCCGTTGACATCCGCAAAGGCTCACCCACCTACGGACATCACGTTGCTGTGGAGTTGACGGAAGATAATCATCGCCAGTTCTTTGTACCAAGAGGCTTTGCGCATGGCTTTGCTGTTCTCAGTGAAACCGCTGTCTTCCAGTATAAATGTGACAACTTCTATGCACCACAGGCAGATGGAGGCATCTCCATTAAGGACGAGAGCCTTGGTATTGATTGGTGTATACCGATGGACAAAGTAATTCTATCCGAGAAAGACACACAACACGAATGTTTAAAAGGCTTTACCCCCCCCTTTGATATTGAGGTTTCTTTGTATTAATGATATATGGCAAAGGCTAATGGAATAATAGGTTCATTATTGTGGAAATCAGGTGAACGGATAATGGTGCAAGGAATAGGTTTGTTGGTTCAGATAATCCTCGCCCGTCTTCTTATGCCTGAAGATTTTGCGAGCCTTGCGATTATTACCGCTATAGTCAACTATCTTGGTATCTTTGTGCAATGTGGTCTGTCAGCCGCAGTCGTCCAGAAGAAAGACCTATCAGAGATAGATGTATCCACATTGACTACGCTTAGTCTTTTGGTGGCATTAATTCTGTATGTAGGCTTGTTTCTTATGGCACCCGTGATTAATTCGTGGTACAATATGGAAGAACTTGTGTGGCCAATCAGAGTAATGGGTATAGCATTGTTCTTATACTCCTTCAATTCCATACAGAGCGGATTATTGCAGAGAAAAATGATGTTCCAAACTATGTTTGTCCGTAGTTTGCTTGCCACTCCTATATCAGCGGTCATCGGTATAACTATGGCCTATTTAGGGTGTGGAGTATGGGCACTTATTTGTTACGTCTTGTCGAATATTCTGGCAATAGTCATATTTATGAATATGCTTCCAGAAATACGTTTGAGGCTTGGATTCTCAAAACAAAGCGCAAAAGCATTGTACTCTTTCAGCCTTAAGATATTAGGAACTAATCTTGTAAGTGCAGGAGGCGACACTATCCGTACGATGACCATAGGAAAGGTTTACAAGCCTGCTACACTTGCGTATTATGACCGGGCATATACTTACTCTGGTCTTGTTACTCAAGTAGTAAATACTTCAATATCATCAGTCCTATTGCCTGTCTTTTCCAGATCACAAGACGATAAAAGTCACATTAAGGAGATGGCTCGCCGTTCCGTCAGTATGTCGGCATTTGTGATGATACCTGTTCTGCTTCTTGTGGCGCTTGTATCAAAGCCATTGATTTTAATTGTCCTAACAGATAAATGGCTACCGTGTGCCCCATTCTTAAGTCTGTTCTGTTTGCTTAGAATTCCAGGTATCATAACATCTGTAGATAAACAAGTATATCTCTCTTTATGGAAAAGCCAGATAGGGTTGTATTATGAGATGATTCTTTTGGCAATCAACTTACTATCCCTCGTCTTGATGATTCCATACGGAGTGTTCGCTATTGCAATAGGCTATGTTGTAGTCGAGTTTGCTGGCAATTTTATGCTATGTGTTATCAGTGATAAAGTCTATAACTACTCTTTGATTGAGAGAACTAAAGATTTGATTAAACCCGTTTTCTCTTCCATAATAATGTTAGCTTGTGGCTATCTTCTGTCTCTCATAGAACTCCCTCTGTGGATGACTTTGATATGTCAAGTATTGGTATGTTCAGTTATATATCTGTTCATGCAATACATCCTAAGAGATAGCAGTTTAGCATTTATTATAAACAAGTTCAGAAAGAAATAAAATAGGACAACAAAGACAATCTGGAATAGAACTGTTGCGCTTGTTGGCAATGTTTGGAATAGTATTAAGTCACTGGGGAGGACACGGTTCGTGGAAACTAACACCAGACAATACGAATCTTATCAACAAAGTTTTCATTCAGCTATGCAATATTTTGGAGAGGTAGGCAATTGCATATTTGTGATGATTACGGGATTCTTTTTGGCCTCCATTTCATTGGAAGGTTTGCAATCCTGCCGATTATAGGCGCATTAGGCTTGTTCTTACTCTTTAGCAAGATGAATATCACATCTACTATTATCAACTTACTTGCTCAAAGTGCGTTTGCAGTTTATTTGATTTCAGAAAATCCAAATGTCTATCCATGGTTTTGGAAACGAGTGTTCGACAATATCGATTATTTCAACACTCCTTATATGATTGGAGTGGCACTCCTGCAATGTGCCATTGTATTCGTTACCTGTATTACCATAGATATGTTGTACAAGAGATTACAGAAATTGATTGAATTTCGACATCGATAAAGATTTTAAGATGTTCAAAATCAATACATAGGTATATGTAAATATTAAATTTTATTTATCATGATTAATGTTTTTCAACCTACTTTAGGGGGGGAGGAATTAGCCCGCATCAAAGAGGTTTTCGATTCCAATTGGATTGGAAAAGGTAAACTCGTCAACGAGTTTGAGAAGAAATGGGCTGAACACGTCGGTTCGACTGCAAATAGAGTGCTGACAACAAACTGTTGTAGCGAAGGGTTATTCTCTTCTATGCACCTTTGCGACATCAAACCAGGTGATGAGGTCATCCTTCCTACCATCAGTTTTGTCGGAGCTGGCAATGCAGTTTGTGCCAACGGCTCAAAGATGGTTCTTTGTGATGTTGACCCACGCACACTTAATGCTCGTGCTGAAGACATCGAAAAGTGCATTACATCCAAAACAAAAGCAATACTTCTTCTTCACTTCGGAGGAATTGCCTGCGGGATGGACGAGATTATGGCATTGGCTGATGCCCACAATCTGAAGGTTATAGAGGATTGTGCAGCAGGAGTATGTTCTTCCTACAAAGGAAAGGCATTAGGAACATTCGGAGACATCGGTATGTGGTCATTTGATGCCATGAAGATTCTTGTTTGTGGCGATGGTGCAGCTTTACATTTTAGAGACCCTGAATTACGAGAGCGAGCTGAGAAGTGGCTCTATTTCGGACTTGAAGCCAAAAGCGGATATGAGAACAGTGTAGCTCAGAAGTGGTGGGAGTTCGACATCAGTTCATTCGGCCATCGCGCCATCATGAATGATGTGACAGCAGCCATGGCTCTTGAGCAATTCAAGAGACTGCCGTCCTTTATGGAAGCACGTTCAAAAGTTCACGAGTTCTATAACGAAAACCTTAAAAATGTCAATTGGCTAGACCTTCCTCTGCCTATAGCAGTAGGTTGTACTACGTCATATTATTTCTATCACATTCAGGTTAAGAACGGCAAGCGAGATGAGCTGGCAAAATACCTGCGCGACCGCGGAATTTACACTACTTATCGCTACTTCCCGCTTCACAGAGTCCCAGGCTATGGTGTTCATGCATCTTGTCCTAATGCAGACTATGCGGTCGACAACACTCTTTGCATGCCGATGCATCAAAGCCTCTCGCTCGATGACTTAACCTTGATTGTCGATACAATCAAGGAGTTTGGCTCTAAGTATTGTTAATGCTTGATGATTTAAAACTCCTTGGATAGTATGAAAAAGTTTATCAACATAAAATTCTTATGCATATGTGGTTAACTGGTGAGGATGTACAAAAGATAGCTACTATATAAACGCCTTTGTAAAATAACCCAAATGGCAGCTGGCAATATAGGTAGTTTCTTTGGAATGTGGTTCAATACTACCTGCCAGTTCAAAATGTAATTTTTAAAATATGGAATATAAATACAATTATGTCATCTTTAATTCACCTGATAACAAGTTAAGAGTAGACAATGACGGTTACTATACAATTTGTACAAAAGATCTGGAAAATTTAGAGCAGGCAAGAGTTGTTTCATATCCGTTGGATAAACACCTTTATTGGATACGGTTGCTTTTTGCTTTACACACATCTGAAAAAATTTCAAAACATATAAAGTTGCCTTTTCAGAATCTTTGGTATCCGCTATATTTTAAAAATAATTTTTCTGTACAACTACCTATATGTTTTATAATAATAAGTCGTAGCCTACCGTTAGGCTATTTACATTATCTCAAGAAGAAGTATCCTGATTGTAAAATTGTACACATACACAGGGACTTTCTTTCAGTCGGGCAAAGAATGAGACCAGATTTGCATTTTAATCCAATTTTTGATTTAGAAATGACTTATGATGAGGCTGAATCAAAAGAATATAATATCCCACATTTTGACGAATTTGAGTCTGCAATAGAAATAACAAGAGAGAAAGAGTTTGAGTCCGATGTTTTTTTTGCAGGAAAAGCAAAAGATCGACTTCCATTATTGTCAAGAGCATATAATCAGTTAACAAAAGCTGGTCTTAAAGTATTCTTTTACCTTACACAAGTGCCAAAAAAAGAGAGAATAGAATTACCAGGAATAGTGTATTCTGATACTTTTATGTCATACAGGGAAATGCTTTATCATTCCGTAAACACAAGGTGTATGCTTGATATTACGCAGAATAATCAACAAGGTTATACATCTCGTTTTTTAGAAGCTGTTATTTATGGAAAGAAGTTAATAACGAGTTGTAACTATGTACAGAAATCTAAGTTTTATGATAGAAATAAAATTCAAGTCCTTGAAGATATGAATAATATAAACATTGATTTCATTACGGAAGGAACTGGTTTTGTTGATTATGGCTATCATGGTGAATTTTCTCCTTTGAATATGGTAGAAAGAGTTGAAGAAGAGTTAAATAAATTATTTAGTTAATTGTGTTAAATTTGTTTGTGAGATTAGTTAACTTATACTGGCGTTTTCTTGTGTCTCCAGAAAAGTATGCTTTACATATTGGCGTAAAAATAGGTAAGAATTGTTTTATTGCTACAAGAGAGTGGAGTAGTGAACCTTATTTGATATCAATAGGTAATAATTGTCAAATAACAAGAAATGTCTATATACACACGCATGGTGGAGGTCAAGCAGTACGCAATATTTGTCCAGAGTTTGATGCATACGGAAAAGTAACAATTAACGATTGGGTTTATATAGGAGCAAATTCTCATATAATGCCAGGAGTAACAATAGGTGAAGGATGTTTGATAGCAGCGGGAAGTGTGGTTACAAAATCCGTCCCCAAAAATTGTGTAGTTGGCGGAAATCCTGCAAAAATAATTTGTTCTACTAACGATTTTCTAAACAGGAATCACTTTTACAACCTGAACACTAAAGGAAAATTTAAAAACTCAGAGGAGAAGAAGGCATATTTAATGAGTATCCCAGAAGAAAAATTTATCAAAAAAGAGTTGCTTAAAAAATAACTCTCAAATATAGTATTATGAACTTATCTAAGATTATACCAATACGATATAATTTAGGCAATTTAAGTCAGTATAGGACTCTATTGATGGGAATGTCCATCATTATGGTTTTATTATGTCATGTGCGAATGGATGGCACACAGTTGCCAGATGTCGTTTTAAGTATATTATTGTTAGGCAATTGGGGTGTTGACATTTTCCTTTTAGTTCCAGGGATAGGAATGTATTATTCCATTATACATTATTACTCCTTTACTCTATAAACTTCTCAGTTCTTCGTATAAATATTTAAATTTAGGTGTTTTACTTGTTATTGTTATGATAATTTATGTTTGCTCAGTAGGAGATAATACTATAGTAAATACGATATAAAGCTGCTTGTCTCGTACTCCATGTTGTCTTATAGGCTTATGTATCAGCAGTGAGGTAAAAGAATCAAAAAAATCATACCTTATTTAATTCCGATAATTTTGTACATAGTATTACAAATCTTTGATATCTTCTCGGCTGTATATAAAGGTTGGATTAGGGCTTTATTGATAGCAGTTCTTTTTGCTCAACTATTTTCTTATATGTTTCGTAGCCGTCTTTATAATGTTACTTAATTATATTGGGAAGTACATATTGGAGTTATATAGATATCTCCAAAAATATTCTCATTCAATTTATGGGTTTAAGCACATCTTATTGGCTTCTATTAATTTGTGGCAGTATAGTATTCGCGTTTCTATATAATGTAGTATTCTTAAAAATATTCAGCGAAGGTTTGAAATGGAGTTGACAATTGTATATATCATAATAGTATTATTATTAGCTTTTACATCCAATAACAAAGGTGTCAACATTTTGTTAGTGTTAACCCTTTATCTTTTGCTGGCATTTGAGCATTCAGATCAAGATTATTTAGTCTATGTTAAATCTTATGATACTGTAGGTGCTGGCAATATTCTTGAATTGTTGGGATACGAACCCTCCTTTTTCTTATTTTGCATGTTAGGTAATAAATATGGTTTATCATTTGATGCAGCAAGGGCAATTATTTGCTTATTTGAAGTTTTTGCTATATGGTCAACCATTAAAGTATTTACAAATAAAATTGCATGTGTTATAGCTCTCTTCTTGATTTTTCCAGCAACAGCTGATGCTGAACTATTTCGATGGCTGGCAGGAATGTGTGTGGTTATCTTTGCGTTGCCTTATTTGATTAGAGGAGAGTCGAAGTGGGATTATCTAATGTATTCTAGTTTGGTCGTAATAGCGACTACTCTTCATACATCATGTTTATTTTTTATACTTTACAATCTTCTTTGTATAAAAGATAGAAAGATTCTATCTATTGTTGTTTTAATTGCATTTATAGTGCTTTTTGTAACTGCTCAAACAAGATTATTATACAAAATAATCGCTTTTCTCCCTATTCCAGATACTCTTAATGATAAGTTTCAACTGACAGGAGAGTCAAATATATTTGGTTTGATTGGTTTGACTATTAGATATTTTTTTGTATTGAGCTTAGGGTACTTTATCTATATAAAATCTTATTTTATTGCAAAAAAGAGTATAAAGTCTTTTGAACACTTCTCTTTCAATAGATTTAAGTATCCACAATATGAAATGTCTGTTTTGTTGTTTAATAAATTGTTTAGTATAAATATTATTTCGCTTTTGCTTATAGTTATTGCTATATATACACCCCAAGTTCAACGTTTATTTCATGTATTGTTGTTTATAAATTATGTGGCAGCGGTAAGTTTGTATAAAGAGAGTAAAAACAAGTCGGTACTGACTGTCGCTTTCTTGTGTTGTATAATAACATTGCTGTTGCATCTAATTAATGGCGAGCAAAATGTAGCGATTTTGCTTAGCCATTTTAAGGAGGGTTTTTTAGTAAATTTGATATCCTGTATCAACAATTGGTAATATAGGAAATGACAAGAGTAATAACATACGGCACATACGACCTTCTGCACGAGGGTCATATTAACATTCTTCGTCGAGCAAAAGAACTTGGCGACTACCTTATTGTTGGTGTCACCAGCGATAGCTTCGACAGAGGTAGAGGGAAACTCAATGTGCGCAATAACGTTTTAGAGCGCGTTGAGGCAGTCAAGGTGACAGGCTATGCTGATGAGGTAATTATTGAAGATTATCTTGGTCAGAAGATTGATGATATCCAGCGATATGATATTGATATATTCGCCATCGGATCTGATTGGAAAGGTAAGTTCGACTATCTCAGCGAATATTGCAAGGTTGTTTATCTTCCTCGTACCGAAGGCATCTCTTCTACTATGCTTCGAGAGCAGACAGAAGAGGTGTACCGCATTGGTATTGTTGGCTCAGGAAGAATAGCTAAACGTTTTGTTCCTGAAAGTAAGGTGGTCAGTAGTGCAAATGTAACAGCTGTTTTCGACCCCAACAAGGAAAATGCTGTTGCTTTTGGAAAATTATTTGGTGTAAAGCCATTTTCGGATAGTTTTGAGGATTTTCTTGAGGAAGTGGATGCTGTTTATGTGGCATCGCCCCATCTTACCCACTATGATTACACCAAAAAGTCTCTTTATGCTGGCAAACACGTGCTCTGTGAGATACCTTTTATGCTCAATTCTGAACAGGCTCGCGAGCTTTATGAGTATGCCGAGGCTCACGACATTGTCCTCTTGGAGGCCAGCAAGACCGCCTTCAGTCCGTCGTTCAATCATCTTGTGACGTTGGTAAAGAGTGGAGTGATTGGTGATGTGGTAGATGTAAAGACATCACTCTCAAAGATGGTTGACGCTCCCACTCGTGAACTCGATGCTTCTCTGGCAGGTGGAGCGATGAACGAGCATGCCCCGCTTAACATGATGGCTATCGTGAAGCTGTTAGGAAAGAACTATACCAAGGTGGACTTTTACTCAAAAGTAGAGAATGGAGTTGATATATATACAAAGGCAAACATCTGCTATCCACACGCAACTGCTTCAATGACTTTGGGTATTGGAGTGAAGACTGAGGGTAATATGATTATCTCTGGCACGAAGGGTTATGTATATGTTCCTGCTCCATGGTGGCTAACTGACTTCTTTGAGATTCGATATGAAGACCAGACAAAGAACAAGAAGTATTTCTACAGCTATGATGGTGAAGGACTCCGCTATGAGATACAGGAGTTTATGTCAATGATTGTGAATCATCGCAAGAGTTCATACAAACTCCGTCGGAGAGAGAGTATTGCTATAGCTGAGGTAATAGAGAAATTCAATAAGAAAGATAATTTTAATGAAATATGAGAAAAGCATTAATTGTTGGAGGTGCAAATGGCATTGGCTTGTCTATTGCAACCCAATTGTCAAATCGTGAAGATTGCGAAAGGGTCTATATTGTTGATAAAGCCCTTATTGCAGAGCAATATTTGAATCAAAAATTTGAGAGCATACAGTTTGACCTTATTACTGAAGATTACTCAATATTTGATAGCTTTAAAGATGTAGATACCCTTATGATAACAGCTGGATTTGGAAAGCCGAGCCTCTTCAAGGATATTGCTGAGCAGCACATAACAAGTTCTTTTAGCGTGAATGCTGTGGCTCCAATAAGAATCATCCATCATTTCATGGACAAGCTCGTAGGAAAAGAGGATTTTCGTTGTGGCGTAATGGTAAGCATTGCTGGCTTTATGTCTTCACCTTTCTTTGCCGTTTATGGTGCGACAAAGGCTGCACTCAAGATTTTTATTGAGAGTCTGAATGTCGAGCTTGAGAAGGGCGGAAGCACTAATCGCATACTAAATGTTTCCCCTGGTTCTATCAGGGGCACGAGTTTCAATAATGGGAAGACAGACCTTTCTGTTACAGAAGCATTGGCAAACGAGATTATTGAACATCTCGAAGCAAAGGATGATTTATTCATCCCTCAGTATGAGGAAATCTTCAAGCAAGTGCTCGCACGCTATAAAGCTGACTTTAGAGAAGAGGGAAGACACAGTTATGAATATAAATTGAATCGTATGAAATCAGAACGATTACCCCTCCCACACCCAACTGCACAAGTGAAATAGAAATTTTTTACTTCTACCATATTGTTTTACAATTAAAGAGCGAATCGTTTGCAGAAAGGAGAGCCGCATGAAATACGCAGTTGTAACAGGAGGCACTTTTGGAATGGGTTTAGGTGTTGCCAAGATGTTAGTTAGCAAAGGATATTATGTTTTTGCAACATACATTGGTCCAGATTTCACAGAACATGTTGCGAACTTCAAAGCTATCAAAACCGATCAGACGAATCGTGAGGAAGTGTATAGGTTCATCAATTATGTGAAAAGCAAGACAGATCATTTGGATTGTTTGCATTGCAATGCAGGTATGAGCATACGTAAGTCATTTACTGAATATACCGATAAGGATTGGGATATGATGATGGAAGTAACTGTCAATTCGCATTATATTATGTGTCGATAGTTGTTCCCTATCATTCCCGATGGCAGTCGTATCCTTTTCACAGGCTCGCAGATGGGTGTACATCCCCATGTAATGGTCTTGGCTTATGGTGTCATCAAATCGACTGTTCATGCCCTTTGTAAGAATCTTGTGAAGGAGTTTGAGGGAACAGGAACAACGGTAAATACCATTGTCCCTGGGTTTGTGGAGACACCATGGCAGAAAGAAAAACCGGAAGAGATTAAACAAAACATATATAAGAAGACAGCTATTCACCGTTTTGCTACTATTGATGAGATTGTTGATGCATTCAGATTTTGCATAGACAATCCTTTTATAAATGGCAGTTTGATAGAGGTGAATGGTGGCTATAACTTTAAATAGTAAAGAGATAAAATGATAAAGGTTATAAAGGAATTGACATTTGAAGAACTGCATCATCATTTACTTGAAATAGCAAAAGCATTTGATGCAGTCTGTAGAAAAAACAATATTCCATATTATATGTTAGGAGGAACCATGTTGGGGGCTATTCGTCATAAAGGTTTCATACCTTGGGATGATGATATGGATTTTGGGGTGCCGAGAAAATATTTTGATACTCTTATTGAAATATTTGAACGGGATTTGCCTTCTAAATATAAATGCCGTACAATTTATAATTCAAGGAACATAACACTACCATTTTATAAAATAGAAGATACAACAACCAAGTGTCAAAATAATCAGTATTACGGCAAAATACAAGATTTCTTTGGATTAAATATCGATATATTCCCTCTCGACAGCTGTGATCCTCACAATCACGATGTTAAGAACCTGTTGTGGCTTGTTGATAAATATGCGAGAATATATACACGTGCAGCTAATGATAGTAAGAAAAAAGAGTTTATTAAGAGAATAATTAGATTCTTTATACCTTTTTCTAAAAAAACGATATATAATTATATTGAGAGAAAAGCTCACGCACTTTCACCAGGTAATTATTTAGGGAATCTTTATGGACGTTGGAAAGAAAAAGAAATTATACCAACGGAATGGTATGGAAACAATTCATATTATTCGTTTGAGGATTCATATTTCCAAGGTTTTGTAGAGTATGACAAATATTTAACACGACTTTATGAATCATATATGGAGTTACCACCAGAGGAAAAACGTACAACTCATTCAGGTAAAGTAGTAAAGATTGAAAGGCAAGAGAAATGAAAAGAATTACTTGCTTTACCTCGAACCTAACAGGAGGGGGAGCTGAGCACCAGTTGACAATTCTCTCAAACCTTTTGGCAGAAAAGGGTTATGATGTTACTATTGTAACATACAACAACATTCCAGACCATTATGTCCTAGATAAAAGAATAAAGAGAATTCTCCTCAATGTTGATGGGAAGAACAATATCATTAAGCAATTGATTATCTCAAAATTCTTTTTTACACATAAGACTGATTGTATCATCAGTTATAGGTCTGTGCCAAATTTCATATTGTTGCTCCCCCTTTTTATAACAAGAAAGCCTAAGATTATTGTGAGTGAAAGAAATACGACGATAGTTCCTAGCTTTCGCGAGATAATCAATTACAACATACTATACAACAGGGCTGACCATGTTGTCCCAAATAGTCACACACAGGCAAAATATCTTAAAGGACTAAATAAAAAATGGAAAGACCGTATAACAACAATCACAAACTATACAGATGTAGAAGAGTATTCGGTAAAGCCTGTTCCTAAAAGCACTGAAGTTATCAAAATAGGTGTATTTGCACGACTTTTTCCTCAAAAGAACTACGAGAGATTCTGTTTTATGCTCTCAAAATTAAAGACTTTTTCAGATAGGCAATTTTGCGTATATTGGTATGGTGATAAGAAAGAGGGAGAATTCATAAAAGGCTCTATTCACATACATCAATTGATTGAAGAGTATCATATTGCAGATGTGTTTAAAGTAAAGGAAGCTGTGAGTAACGTCGCTGATTATATGAATCAGTTCCATGCAATGTGCTTACCATCTTTATACGAAGGATTTTCAAATTCCATTTCAGAATATATATGTTGTGGAAAGGCTGTTTTGTGTAGTGATGTGAGTGACAACCACATAATGGTACATGATGGGGTTAATGGTTTCCTGTTTGCCCCAACAGATGTAAATTCCATGTGTGACGCTTTTTGTAAATTCTTTCAGCTAACACAAAACCAAATTATTGAAATGGGTATAAATAGCAGACAAATTGCTGAAACATTATTTGATAAAGATAATTTTATTAACTCATATGTCAGACTTATAGAAGACTGATTATGAAGATACTACAGGTAATAACTTCCCTTCAAATAGGTGGAGCGGAGAAACTCATTTCTGAAATATCTCCATTGCTGCGAGACAAGAGGCATGAAGTGGATGTGCTGGCTTTCGATGGAGTGGAAACACATTTCAAGAAATCTCTCGAAGAGGCTGGCATTAAGGTCTATAGCTTCAGTAAAAACTGTAATGTCTATAATCCCCTTGGGATTCTCAAGTTGGTAAAGATGATGAGAAACTATGATATAGTACATACACATAACACTGCTCCACAGCTATTTGCTGCCATAGGCAGCATGGTATGCTCGGTGCTGCTCGTCACCACCGAGCATACCACTTCCAATCGCAGACGCAATTGGAAGTGGTATGCTCCTATCGACAGATGGATGTATAAACGATATAGCAAAGTGATTTGTATATCCAATCAAGCAGAGGAAAACCTTAAGGCGTTTCATCCTTCGTTGAAAAACGTATGTACTATTTACAATGGCGTAGATGTACAAAAATTCTATGACGCAAAGCCTCTTGAATACATACGAAGTGAGAAAACGACTGTTGTGATGGTGGCTGGATTTAGGTATCAAAAGGATCAAGATACGCTCATCAAATCATTCAGTCATCTTGACGAAAATAGATTTGAATTATGGCTTGTTGGAAATGGAGAACGCCGTCCAGAGTTAGAGTGTTTGATTAAAGAACTCAATCTTGAATCAACTGTTAAGCTTATGGGAATAAGAGCTGACATACCTGAAGTCTTACAGTCAGCAGATATAGTAGTGATGTCTTCACATTTTGAAGGTCTTTCTCTGTCAAACGTGGAGGGGATGTCTGTCGGCAAGCCATTCATCGCAAGTGATGTTGACGGTTTAAGGGAGGTCGTAAGCGGATATGGACTACTTTTCCCACATGGAGATGACAAAGAACTCGCTTCTATTATTAAAAGGCTTGCAGAAGATAAGGATTTTTATAAACAGATAGCAGATAAATGTTGGGAACGCGCTCAGATGTATGACATAAAGAAGATGGTTGATTCTTATAATGACTTATTTGTCAGTCTGAAAAGGGATTTAACATGCTCTCTGCCCGCACAAGTGAAGCCTTGATGGCTAATGGAGCGATACCATCGGTGGCGGGACGGATTATGCGTCACTTTTACCTGTAAATATTACAAAATAACTTAAAGTTTAATCAATAAGATAGCTCAATGTGTGCTGTAATATCTCTTAGGGCATTATAGACGTACAGTGAGTGCTTACATATAATGAAACGTAAATTGCTTCGAATCACAACTATCTCAGATAGTTTATTTGGATTGTTAAAAGGACAACTGAATTTTTTTAATCATTATTATGATGTTGTTGGAGTAGCGTCTGGTAATAAGTATTTGACTTCCGTAGCATTGAGAGAAGGTGTAAGGGTCATTGATGTACCAATGAAACGCGAAATTAATTTATTTTTCGATATTCAATCTTTAATAATATTAATTGCGCTATTTATTAAAGAACGTCCTTATATTGTTCACACTAATACGCCAAAGGCAAGTTTGCTATCAATGATAGCAGCCTGGATTACAAGGGTACCAAATCGTATTTATACCGTAACTGGTTTAAGGTTCGAAACAACCACTGGGACATTGCGTTATGTACTTATGATTATGGAAAGAATTACATGTTGGTGTGCAACGAAAGTGATACCTGAAGGTGAGGGAGTAAAGCGAACTTTGTTAGCAGAAAAAATTACCAATAAAACTTTGCATGTAATTCTTAATGGTAATATTAATGGTATTGATATAGAATATTTCCAGCGATCTCGTGGTGTCATATTGAGTGCTGATATTTTTATGAGTGATTCATTTACATATATTTTTGTCGGCCGTTTAGTGAAAGATAAAGGTATAAATGAATTAATTCATGCTTTTGTTAGATTATATCAACGATATTCTGGAATTCGTTTGTTGCTTGTTGGTTCATTTGATTCTAAATTAGATCCACTAGAAGAAAATACTTATCAATTAATACATAATCATGAGGCTATTTCCTTTGTGGGTTTTCAAGAAGATGTACGCCCTTGTTTTGCAGCTGCAGATGTCCTTACTTTCCCGAGTTATCGAGAAGGGTTTCCTAATGTAGTTCTTCAAGCTGGGGCAATGGGACTTCCAGCTATAGTGACGGATATTAGTGGCTGTAATGAAATAATAGAAGATGGAGTTAATGGAAAAATAATAAAACCTAAAGATGAAACATTATTGTATGAAACAATGAAATGGTTTTATGAACATAAGGATAGGGAAGTGTTGAGTATGGCAAAGCAGGCTCGTCCCATGGTTGTAAGCCGATATGAACAAAATAAAGTTTGGGAAGCGTTATTAAAAGAATATCAATCATTAGAATGAATACGTATTATAATTTTACAAAGAGGTTAGTGGATTTCTTTGTTGCTTTTTGTGTGCTAATTGTTCTTGCTCCTCTGTTGCTTATTATAGCCATTATTTTGTGTTTTGCTAATAATGGAAAATGTCTTTTTTTTCTTCAGGAGAGGCCCGGAAGGCATGGTAAAATCTTTAAAGTCATCAAATTTAAAACTATGACAGATGAACGTGATGCAGAAGGAAACTTACTTCCGGATGATAAACGATTAACGAAGGTTGGTAAATTTGTTCGTTCTACTTCGATTGACGAGCTTCCACAGTTGATTAATGTTTTGAAGGGTGATATGTCCTTTATTGGTCCCCGTCCGTTGTTACCTCAATATCTTCTTTTATACAATAAAGAACAGGCTCGTCGGCATGAAGTCCGTCCCGGGATAACCGGTTGGGCTCAGGTAAATGGGCGTAATGCTATTTCATGGACAAGGAAGTTTGAGTTGGATGTGTGGTACGTAGATCATTGTTCGTTTTTACTTGATTTGAAAATTTTTGTTCTGACCATTAAAAAGGTTTTTGTGCGTGAGGGTATCAGTTCTGATACTTCTGTTACGATGGAGCCTTTCACTGGTAATAATTAGTATTTATGAAAAAGATAGCAGTTTATGGTGCCGGTGGGTTTGGCCGTGAAGTGGCTTGCATGTTGAGACACATAAACAATATAACCCCTACTTGGGATTTGGTTGGTTTTTTTGACGATGGAAAAATCACCGGTTATGAAACAGGATATGGAAAAATTCTGGGAGGATTACAAGAGTTAAATCAATATTCCGAAATGCTTTCTGTAGTGATTGCTATTGGTAATCCCCAGGTGGTATCTGTCTTGGTATCCTCAATCACCAATCCTTTAATCGATTTTCCCAATATCATAGCTCCGGATGTTCTATTGTTGGATAAAGAAAACATTACTTTGGGTAAAGGAAATTTGATCTGTTCGAACTGTTGGCTAAGTTGTAATGTACACTTCGGTAATTTTAATGTATTGAACGTTGGAGTTACTGTTGGGCATGATTCAGTATTGGGAGACTTCAATTCATTGATGCCCGCTACCAAAATATCGGGTGAGGTAAAAATAGGTAATTGTAATTTCTTTGGTGTTTCATCTGTTGTCCTTCAGCAGATTGTTATTGGAAATAATACAGTCGTTGGAGCTAACAGCTTGATTATAAAGAAGACAAAGGACGGGTTTACCTATGTTGGAAGTCCGGCTTTGAAAGTAGAGTATTAACATAAAGGATTAAAAGTATATAATATATTAAATGTAATATGGATTTAAATGATTTTATTTTGAAATTCTCGGAGCAGTTTGATGAAACTGACGTGAATGATTTTACGGGCGATACTTGTTTCAAATCATTGGATGAGTGGTCATCTTTGATGTCATTATCTATTATAGCGATGGTAGACGAAGAATATGGTATTCGTATAAAAGGTGATGACATTAAGTTGTCTGAAACAATTCAGGATTTATATAACATTGTACGTAGCCGCCAGTAAGTATGTATTCTCCTTTTTCATTGGAAAATAAGAGCATTCTTATAACAGGAGCTTCTTCTGGGATTGGACGTGCCATAGCAATAGAATGTTCCCGTATGGGCGCACACCTGCATCTTACAGGACGTAACGAAAAGCGCCTGTTGGAAACATTATCATTTTTGGATCAGTGTAATCATCATACCGCTTTAACTGCAGATTTGTCTTCTGCCGACCAAATCGACAATTTGGTTGACTCTCTTGAAGGAAAGCTTGATGGTGTTGTCCAATGTGCAGGTTTTACTATTCCAAAGCCTTTTCAATTTATTTCTTCGGAAGATATAAGCGCTATCATGGATGTGAATTATAAGGCTCCTGTTCTTCTGTCTCAAAAGTTAGTCAGACGAAAAAAAATCAATAAGAATGCCTCTATTGTTTTCATTTCTTCTATATCCGGAGTTTATGTTTCCTCGGTTGGCGGTTGTCTGTATTCCGGATCTAAAGGAGCAATTAATGGCTTCTTAAAAGGTATGGCTCTTGAGTTATCTTCTAAACGTATACGTGTAAACAGTGTCAATCCCGGGATGATCGATACGAATATTTATGAGGATGGTGTGATCACAGACGATCAATTGTCCGAGGATGCCAAACGTTATCCTCTGGGTAGATATGGTAAACCGGAAGAAGTGGCCTATGCTGTGGTTTATTTACTTTCTGATGCCAGCTCTTGGGTGACGGGTACTAACCTTCTGATAGACGGCGGATATACATTATTGTAGAAATTGTAATGGTAAGAAAAGCATATATAAAACAAATAGATTATTATCTTCCTGCCGATGTTGTGAGCAATGAAGATATCGTTACAGATTTTCCTGAGTGGAGTGTTGAAAAGATTGCCCGGAAGGTGGGCGTAAATAAGAGACATGTCGCTTCAAAAAATGAAACGGCCTCCGATTTGGCAATAAAGGCAGCAGAACGTCTTTTGGGCAAAGGTGAAGTTTCTCGGGATGAAATAGATTATGTTCTATTTTGTACTCAGAGTCCAGATTATTTTTTACCTACATCTGCCTGTATTATTCAAGATAAATTAGGTTTGCGTCGTAATATCGGTGCACTTGATTTCAATTTAGGCTGTTCAGGATATGTCTATGGTCTGTCTTTGGCGAAAGGTTTGATATCATGTGGTGTTGCAAACTCAGTCCTTTTGTTGACAGGCGAAACATATAATAAACATCTTCATCCCAAAGATAAAGGTAATAGAACTATTTTTGGCGATGCTGCATCGGCTACTGTGATCAGTACAAACGGGATTTCGGAAATCGGTGATTTTAGTTTGGGGACGGATGGTAGCGGAGCCGATAATTTGATAGTGCGGTCTGGTGGCATGCGTATTCCTGAAAAGCGATGCGATTTGTCGTTTGATGAGAATAATAATCCTGTTTCATCTGATTATTTATACATGAATGGGGCTGAGATATTTACCTTCACATTGGATAATGTTCCTCCTCTTATTGATGATGTATTGTCTAAGAACGGTTTAGCTAAAGATGATATAGATCTGTACGTTTTTCATCAGGCTAATAAATATATGTTGAACTTTCTAAGAAAGAAGATACATATTGAGGAAGAACGTTTTTATTATTGCTTGTCTGAGGTTGGTAACACTGTTTCTAATAGCATTCCCATTGCTTTGAAAACCGCTTTAGATGACGGAGCTATTAATGGTAAGATGAAGGTGGCTATTGCCGGTTTTGGTGTTGGTTATTCTTGGGGAAGTACGATTCTCTATTTTAATTCATGAGATTGTTTCTTTTTTGGTTGTTTGTTCCTTATTACGTATGGCGTAATCGAGGTAAAAAGCAATGAATTAAATATTATATTATTTATGAACAAACGAATCTGGCTTTCGCTTGCTCACATGGGTGGCCGTGAGCAAGACTTTATAAAAGAGGCTTTTGATACGAACTGGGTTGTTCCTTTGGGACCTAACGTGGATGCTTTTGAGCTATCTTTGGTCGAATATTTACATGAAGACCGCCATGTGGTGGCCTTGAGTGCTGGAACGGCTGCACTTCACTTGGGCTTGATTCTTCTGGATGTGAAGCCCGGTGATGAAGTGATCTGCCAAAGTTTTACTTTTGCCGCCTCTGCCAATCCGATTTCTTATCTGGAGGCCAAACCTGTTTTTGTGGACAGTGAGAAGGATACCTGGAATATGGATCCGGTATTGCTCGAGGAGGCCATAAAGGATCGTTTGCGCAAGACGAGTAAGCTTCCGAAAGCGATTATTCCGGTTCACCTTTATGGCATGCCTGCTAAGATGGACGAGATCATGGAGATTGCCGGTCGTTATGGGATTCCGGTTCTGGAAGATGCTGCCGAGGCGTTGGGTTCGGAATTGAACGGACAGAGATGTGGAACCTTTGGCGAACTGGCAGCGCTTTCTTTCAATGGGAATAAGATGATTACCACTTCCGGTGGAGGTGCTCTGATTTGTCGCACGGAGGAAGAGGCCCGGCAAACAAAGTTCTATGCGACGCAGGCTCGTGATGCCGCTCCACATTATCAGCATACCCACATCGGTTACAACTATCGGATGAGTAATATTTGTGCGGGTATCGGTCGTGGGCAGATGTTTGTCCTCGATGAACATGTTGCCCGAAGACGGGCTATACATACTCTTTATACGGAGCTGCTTAAGGACGTTCCCGGTATAACGGTTCTTCAAAACTCTGATGGGAGGTTTGATTCAAATTTCTGGTTAACTTGTATTCTGGTTGATCCGAGTGTTGCCGGTAAGACTCGTGAGGACATTCGTTTGAAACTGGATGCTGAGAATATAGAGACTCGTCCGTTATGGAAGCCTATGCATCTTCAGCCTGTATTTGTAGATGCTCCATTCTATGGAAACGGTACGAGTGAACACTTATTCGATATCGGGCTTTGTCTGCCTTCAGGACCGACATTGACAGATGAAGATATCAGGAGAGTAGTAGATACGATCAGACAAGATATGTAAAAGTATACCCGTTGGGGTATAAATAAATGCTGTGCTCCCACTTTTATACCATATCGGGTATAAAAGTGGGAGTCTTTTATTATACTTGTGCCCCAACGGATATAATATGGAAAATCAAACGATAACAGAATACGTAAAACAAATGCGTAGGGAAACCGGACTAATACAGGTGGATCTGTCAGAGAAAGCCGGTGTAGGATTAGGTTTTGTACGTGCGTTGAAACTGTTGATAATGTGATACTTGTAACTTTCCATGAGGGATCGGTTCCGGAAGCCCTATTTCCCTTTGTCATCTTCTTGTAAATGTTCACCTTTGCAATGTTGATCAACGAAATGTGAATAAAATCAGTAGTAGTAACATTAAAAAAAAGGAGATATAGGAATATGACTTTATTTTATAAAGCAGTGCAATCGACCATGGCAACTAAGGCCGGTGACAAGAAGTGGCATTTGAATCTGGTGAAGATAGGTAAAACGGTGTCCACCCAGCAACTGGCAGAGATGATTGCGGAGAAGTCGTCATTGACCCCGGGTGATGTGCATAATGTGGTCCGGAACTTAATGACGGCAATGCGCAGCGAGTTATTGAACAGTAAGACGGTACGCCTGGAAGGGTTGGGTACTTTTACGATGAAGGCGCGTAGCCGGGGGAGGGGAGTAGACAAAGAGGAGGATGTCAATCCGAACCAGGTGGGAGCTCTTCTCTGTCACTTCACACCGGAATATACCCGGCCTGCCGCTATTGGCACTACCCGTGCTTTGCTTCAGGGTGTTGAGTTTCAGAAGATAGGCAGTATCGGCACTTCGGGCGGTAATGGCTCTGGAAATGGTGATGGAGACATTGTGGATGATCCGACTGCATAATAAGTTTAATCAGATAAACAGATGAAGAAGAATAGCTGGAATATCCTTTTAAAGGTGATCATAGCTGTGGCAAGCGCCATTGCCGGAGTGATAGGAGGGCAGGGACTGCTCTGATAACTGACCGATCGTTTCGGTTGAATAATAGAGCCAAAACTCACCACAGATTACATGGATTAACACAGAGAAGAGATTAATTTGATTGATAATCTGAATATTACACATCTGTGTGATCTGTTAATCTGTGGTGAAAAAGAGTTCTGATTCTAGCTAAGGAGGGATATCCTCCCTCAGGATGATATAAGACGCATGGTCGTATTAAGAAAATTGCTTTTATGCTTTGTATACTGACGGAAATTGCTTATATTTGCTCTGTATAAAGAGCGATTTCATGGAAAAGAGAATCATTAAAACCATAATCAGTGAAAAGCAACAGGAGATTGCTACGACTGAATTAGTAGAAAGACCCATCTTTTTGGAGGAAGTCTGCAACTATGTTTTTGTAGGGCTTCGTCGTGCCGGAAAATCATATTTGATGTTCCAACATATTCAATCAATGATAAAATCCGGCAAAGCGACTATTGAAGATATCTTATACATCAATTTTGAGGACGAGCGAATATCCTCCATTCAAATGGAGGAGCTAAATCTACTTCTTGAGTCGTATCGTGAATTATACGAAAATAAACGGCCATTGATATACCTGGATGAAATACAAAATATTGAAGGATGGGAACATTTTGCCCGACGTTTAGCAGACTCCAAATATAGAGTATACATTACCGGAAGTAATGCTAAAATGTTGAGTCGGGATATTGCAACAACACTTGGAGGCAGATTTATCATCAAGGAGGTTTACCCATTTTCGTTTTCGGAATATCTGACCTACAAGGGAGTCAAGCTTTCTAAAAATTGGGAATATTCTGATGAGAGGATTACAGTTGCAAAGCTCTTTGATGATTACTTTCACTTTGGCGGATTTCCTGAAACATTTGATTTGAGAGATAAAAGAAGTTGGATAAACTCATTATACTTAAAGATTCTTCTAGGGGATATTATTAGCCGGAATGAGATCCGCAATGCGGATGCTATCCGTTTGCTTGCTAAAAAAATGGCCGAAAGTGTAATGCAGCCAATAGCTTTAAGTCGATTACAGCATATCGTAAGTTCTGCAGGAGCTAAGGTGAGCCGAAATACGATTGCGGATTACATTGGATATATGAAAGATGCCTATCTTGTTTTTGGTATCTCTAATTTTACGGACTCGTTGAGTGATCGTGAGATATCTCAAAAGCGATATTTTTGTGATAACGGGCTACTGAATGTTTTTTTGGCAGATCCGGAGACTAAGCTATTGGAAAATATCGTGGCGTTGGCACTGATGAAGCGGTACGGTAATGAAGAACTATCTTATTATAATAAGAACGTTGAGGTGGACTTCTATCTTCCGTCGCAGAAGATGGCTGTGCAAGCTTCGTTTAGTATTTCCGATAGCTCTACTTTTGAGCGAGAAACTAAGGCTTTGGTAAAAATCGCAAATAGCTTTGATGTGGAGAAATTCATTATAGTGACTTATGACAACGAAAGGACAGTAGAGATTGCTGGAATATTAATAGATGTTGTACCTGTGTGGAAGTGGTTGCTGAATATTGAAGGGTTTTAGGCAGAGATGATTGCAGAGAAGTCGTCATTGACAGGGGCTGTTTCAAAACTCACCACAGATTACACGGATTAACACAGAGAAGAGATTAATTTGATTGATAATCTGAATATTACACATCTGTGTGATCTGTTAATCTGTGATGAAAAAGAGTTTATTGAAGAATGCTCCCGATACGTTGCAGCTCGTCCGGACTGAACTTACAGTTTTCCGTCGCTTTCAGGTTGTCTGCCAGTTGACTGACGGAACTGGCGCCGATAATGACGGAGGTTACCAGATCATCTTTCAATATCCAGGCTAATGCCATTTCGGCTAAGGTTTGTCCGCGACTGCCTGCCACTTCATTCAATGCTTTGATTTTATTTAATACTTGATCGGTCAGTTGTTCTTTTTTCAGGAAACCTCCGCGGGCTATCCTTGAATCTTCAGGAATTCCATTTAGATACCGGTTGGTGAGCAGACCCTGAGCCAGAGGAGAAAAGGCGATAAAGCCGGTACCGTTCTCTTGGGCTTGCCGGAGGATACCTTGTGCTTCCGGTTCACGGTTAAACAGGTTATATCGTCCCTGATAGAGGAGACAATGTACGTCTCGCTCTTCCAGATATCGGTAGGCAAACTCTGCTTTTTCTTTGGGGTATTTGGAAATACCGATGTAGAGGGCCTTACCTTGCCGGACAATGTCGACGAGTGCCTGAAGAGTTTCTTCAAGTGGAGTTTCGGGATCGTAACGGTGGGTATAGAAAATATCTACATATTCCAGATTCATGCGTTTTAAACTCTGGTTGAGACTGCTCATCAGATATTTTCGGGAGCTCCAGTTCCCGTAAGGACCTTCCCACATATCATGTCCGGCTTTGGTGGATATGAATAGCTCATCACGATAGGGCATAAAGGATTTCTTCATGATTAGCCCGAACGTCTCCTCGGCTGAGCCATAAGAGGGACCGTAGTTATTAGCCAGGTCGAAATGTGTGATGCCTTTGTCGAATGCAAAGTGAGCCATTCGAAGGCTATTGGCTAATGTATCTACATCACCGAAGTTATGCCAGAGGCCCAGGGAAACTTCCGGTAACAGTATACCGCTTTTGCCACAACGGCGATACTTCATTCCACCTGAGTATCTCGCCTTATCTGCTGAATAAATAGGATTGATCATATTCTGGAGTATTTGAGGATTAACTATGTGCAAAGATAATGGATTTATAAAGCAACATAAGTTATCAAAATAATAATTGTATTATGAATGGATAAAATAATACTGGATGGTTTGATGGAATCCCGATAATTTTGCATTATTGAAAAGCGTATGAACTAAAAACAGTGGAGATAGAATATGAAAGACATGCAAACAAAAATAGTAATGATAGGGATTCTACTTTCTGCCGGTATAATGTTGAGAGCTCAAGACAATGGAGGGTGTGAGGATTGTCCGGCTTTTAATGCAGGAGGAAAAGTGGAAGTCCGCGGTGTGAAAGAGAGGATTATCGGAGATTTGTCGCAACCGATTGCCGTTCGCGTGAAAACACTCATCCAACAGATGACACTGGCAGAGAAGGCATCTCAACTCGTGAGCGAAAGTGATAGCATCCCCAGGCTGAATCTTCCTGCTTATAATTATTGGAATGAATGTCTCCATGGAGTGGCTCGTGCAGGTGAAGTGACTGTTTTTCCACAGGCTATTAATCTGGCTTCTACCTGGGATACGGTATTGGTAAAGCGGGTGGCTTCTGCTATTTCTACGGAGGCGCGACTGAAATATCTGGAAATAGGAAAGGGGCTCACTTACTGGTCGCCTACTATCAATATGGCTCGTGACCCGCGCTGGGGAAGAAATGAAGAGACTTATGGTGAAGATCCGTATCTGACTTCACGGCTTGGAGTAGCCTTTGTGAAGGGGCTACAGGGTGATCATCCGGCTTATCTGAAAACTGTCGCAACAATCAAACACTTTGTGGCTAACAACGAAGAGAACAATCGCTTTTCCAGCTCTTCGCAAATACCGACGAAACAGTTGTATGAATATTATTTTCCGGCTTACGAAGCTTGCGTGAAAGAGGCAGGCGTGCAGTCGGTAATGACGGCTTATAATGCTTTTAACGGTGTGCCTCCCAGTGGCTCCCGTTGGCTGCTCGGTGAAGTGCTGAGAAAAGAGTGGGAATTTGACGGATTTGTAGTTTCTGATTGCGGGGCCATTGGGGTGATGAATTGGCAGCATAGGGTCGTGAATTCGTTGGAGGAAGCGGCAGCGCTGGGTGTCAACAGTGGGTGTGATTTGGAATGTGGCACTACATATAAAGAGAAATTGGTTCAGGCAGTGAAACTGGGCTTAATCTCGGAAGCTACTATTGATCAGGCTTTAACGCGGGTGCTGACCGCGAGGTTTAAGTTGGGAGAATTTGATCCGATGGAACTTGTGCCTTATAATCATTACGATAAGAAGCTATTGGCTGGCAAGAAGTTTGCGGAACTTGCTTATGAAGCGGCTGTCAAGTCGGTTGTGCTATTGAAAAATGAAAATCTGTTGCCTTTAAGTAAGGAGAAGACTAAATCGGTAGCTGTAGTAGGCCCGTTTGCCGATCATAATTATTTAGGTGGATATAGTGGACAGCCTCCTTATTCGATTACACTTTTGAAAGGGGTGAAAGATTTGATGGGTAAAAGAGGAAAAGTCAACTATTTGAACGGTATAGGAGCTTCCAGGGATTCTATTGTGGCTGCGGTAAAAGGAGTGGATGTGGTGCTTGTAGCTTTGGGAAGTGATGAAAAAATGGCAAGAGAGAATCATGATATGACTTCTATTTACTTACCGGAAGAACAGGAGAAACTGCTGAAAGCTATTTATCAAGTGAACCCGAGGATCGTATTGGTTTTCCATTCGGGAAATCCGCTAACTTCTGAATGGGCGGATGTGCATATACCGGCGATTATGCAGGCCTGGTACCCCGGGCAGGAAGCCGGTAGAGCCCTGGCCGATTTATTGTTTGGGAACGAAAATCCATCGGGTAAGTTACCTATGACTATTTATCGGGCAGAAGATCAGTTGCCGGATATCCTGGATTTTGATATGTGGAAAGGGCGTACTTATCGTTATATGAAGGAAGATCCTTTATATGGTTTCGGTCATGGGTTGAGTTATACATCATTTGGGTTCGATGGTATACAAGGAAATGATACCTTGAAATCGGGCACAACGTTGCAATGTTCGGTTGAATTATCCAATACCGGTAAATGGACCGGAGAAGAAGTCGTCCAGGTGTATGTTTCCAGAGAAAATACTCCTGTCTATACATATCCGTTGAAAAAATTGGTAGCGTTTAAAAAGGTGAAACTTGCTCCGGGTGAAAAGAAGAGAGTTGAATTTAATATACCTCCCCGGGAGTTGTCGGTCTGGGAAAATGGAAACTGGAGGATGCTTACCGGAAAGTATACGCTGTTTATAGGTTCCGGACAACCGGGACTGGCAAAGGGTGTTACGAAAGGTTTTGAGGTTAAGATACAATAAGGTTGGTTTTTACAGGTTCTGAGGTAGTAGTGTTTTTTTAAGGAAAGATTGTTTGAAGGTAATTTCTTTATGTACTTGTTCTCTGATGTAAGGGTGTGCTGATTGTATCACTATCGGATAAAATAATACTGGATTGTTAATGATAACTGCACTAATTTTACATTTGAGAAAGTTCTCCGATATTGGGATAAAACAAGTCTCGATTTCGTCTTTTAGATAAACTATGGTAGAATAACGGATGCATTGAAGGCAGAAAAGAAATAAAGAGTGTTTGTCTGAATTGCATAAGTGAATGATAAAATCATACTTGTTTGTTCTCCCGGTTGACTCTATTTTTGCATTATCACAAAATTAATCATTTTAAATCAGTGTAATAGTATGAAGAACATGATGTTGTTTCTGATGGCGCTCTTGATGAGCAGCCATATGATGGCTCAGCAAACCATTGTTACAGGCGTAATCACCGATGCTAACGATGGATCTCCATTGATTGGAGCCAATGTACTGGTCAAAGGTGCCGGAACCGGTTCTATTGCCAATGTGGACGGTAAATACAGTGTAAACGTTCCGAGTGGCAAAAATGTACTGGTCTTCTCGTGTGTGGGGTATAAAGAACAGGAGATTACTTTAAAACCCGGACAGAAAATACTCAATGTGACAATGAAGGAAGATACTGAACTGCTGGATGAGGTGGTAGTCATAGGCTATGGTACAATGAAGAAGAGTGACTTGACAGGATCGGTCACCAGTATCAAAAGCGAAGACTTGATGAAAACCAATCCGATCAGTATCAACCAGGGACTTCAGGGGCGTATTGCAGGTGTGCAGGTCAACCAGAATGATGGTGCTCCCGGAGCAGGCGTGAGTATTCAGATTCGTGGTGCGAACTCGTTTTCAACTTCTACAGAACCGCTTTACATTGTAGATGGTATTCCTTTTACCAGTAGTGGAATGCCCGGAACAGGTAAAGATGGTATGATGCAGACGGCCAATCCGTTGTCGACGATTAATCCGTCGGATATCGAGTCTATTGAGATCCTGAAGGATGCTTCAGCTACGGCTATTTACGGATCACGCGGTGCGAACGGAGTGGTGTTGATTACCACCAAGCGTGGTGCGAAGGGAAAAGACAATATCAGTTTCAGTGCTAACTTCGGAATTTCAAAGGTAGTGAAGAAACTGGATATGCTGGATGGATATACATATGCATTGTATAGGAATGAAGCAGCACGGATGTTTAATGAATACGAGAATGCAAATGAAGCTATTCCTTATCCGGGCACTTCGAAAGTGGACCCGAATACCGGTGAATCGGTTTATTCTCCGGGACCGGAAGATTATCGGAATGGTACGTATCCCAGTGTAAACTGGCAGGATGAAGTATTTGAAACAGCTTTTTCCCAGGAATACAATCTGAGCGTGAACGGTTCGAATGATAAGGGGTATTATGCAATCTCCGGTAATATACTGGATCAGAGCGGTATCATTCATAACTCCGGATACAAACGTTATTCATTCCGTGCGAATCTCGCTCGTAAGGTACACGACTGGATTGAAATCGGTACGAATATGAGTTTTACCAATTCATTGAACAAGCTTGCCAAAACCAATTCTGTCAGTGATGGTATTATCCGGGGGGCCTTGTTCTATCCGGCTACAGCACCCTTGGACGATGAAACGAATAATGCCCAGTTGAACTGGTTCTCATCGAATCCTTATGTATATACCCGTGCAGCTAAAGATGAATTGACAACGAATAGTTTCTTCTCTTCTTCATTTGTGGAAATCACACCGTATAAGGATTTGAAAGTTCGTCAGAATGTGGGTTTCTCCTATAATATAAACGAACGTGATGTGTACTATAACAGAGAGACGGTGGAAGGTAAAGATCCGACAAACGGATACGCCTCAAAAGCTGATAACTGGGCGAAGAATCTGGTACTTGAAACGATGGCGACTTACAACAAAACTTTCAATAAGAATCATTCGTTGAATGTGGTTGCTGCTTTCTCTTATGAAAGAGGGGACTATGGTAATAAAGCAATGGTAGCTACCGGATTCCCCCAGGACCTGACGGAAGACTTTGATATGAGTGCCGCTGTGAATCCGCAGAAGCCGACCAGTGGACGCGGAATGACTTCTCTGGTTTCTTTCCTGGGACGTGCCAACTATAACCTGATGAATAAGTATCTGTTTACTGCCTCTTTCCGTCGGGATGGTTCCAGTAAGTTTGCACCGGGCAACAAATGGTCTAACTTTGCTTCAGGAGCTATTGCCTGGAGAGCATCGGAAGAGCAGTTTATTAAGGACCTGAATTTGTTTAGTAACCTGAAGTTCCGTGCAAGTTATGGGCAGACTGGTAATCAGGCGATAGGCGCCTATGCTACCCGTGACTATCTGACTGTGGCCAATTATCCGATTAACGGTGCACTTTCCAGTGGATTTGCCAATCTTACCTGGAGAGGACCTGCCAATCCGGATTTGAAGTGGGAGACCACGAGCCAGTATAATGTGGGTGTGGATATGGGATTCCTGCAGAACAGAATTAATTTGACTGTCGATCTGTATTACAAAAAGACATCTGACTTATTGCAGAATATACAGATACCACAAAGTACAGGTTTCTCGAATATGACGACTAACTTTGGAAATGTAACGAATAAGGGACTTGAAATTACCGGAAAGTTCTATGCGATCACCGGTAAGAACTTCAACTGGGATTTTGATGCTAATATTTCCTTTAACCGTAACAAGATCAGCGGACTTCCGGGAGATCAGTTTGCCCAGGGATGGAGTAAGGCTGATAATGTATTCCTGCAGCGCAACGGAATGCCGATCGGAACCATTTATGGATTTGTGGAAGATGGTTTTTATGATAATATTGCTGAAGTAAGAGCCGACCCGTTTTATGCAAAAGAGTCAGAAGCCGTATGTAAAGCAATGGTGGGTGAGGTGAAATATAAAGATTTGGATGGAGTAGCCGGTATTACAAATGCTGATCGCCAGGTAATTGGGGATACGAATCCGGATTTCACTTTCGGTATGACTCACAATTTTACTTATAAGAACTTTTCTTTAAGCTTTTTCCTGCAAGGATGTGTCGGAGGTGATATTTTCAATGCGAACTTACTCGAGGTGACTATGAGTGGTATTGGTAATATTCCGCTGAATATATATGAATCTCGCTGGACACCCGAAAACCGGGAGAATGCCAAATGGCCGAAAGCTTATGCCGGCTATGGAAGAACGATGAAACTGTCTGATCGTTATGTAGAAGACGGATCTTATCTGAGAATGAAGAATATTAATCTGGGGTATAAGTTTGTCTCTCCGTTCAAGGGAATTGAATCGATCAATCTGTTTGCTTCTGTCAGCAATGTATTCACCATTTCGGGATATAGCTGGTATGATCCGGATGTAAACTCTTTCGGTAGTGATGCTTCTCGCCGTGGCGTGGATTTATTCTCGTATCCAAGTAGTCGCACCTTCTCATTTGGTTTACAGTGTACGTTCTGATGTTTAACTCAAATCAAGAAAAGTCATGAAAAAAATAATATTCAAATCGTTGTTATTGCTATGGACAGTCCTGTTGGCATGTTCATGCAATGATTTGCTGGAAGAAAAGGCCTATGATTTTGTGTCACCCGAACAGTTGGGAGACAGTGAGAGTGCGGCTTCCCAGCTTGTGACAGGTACTTATAATACAGTGATCACCAGCTTTATTGCTCCGGGTTCTTATCTTTATCTGACCAATATGGATTGTGACTATGCGTCGGGTGCATCATGGGCATTTGGTAATGTCGGAGCAGGTAATCCACAAGGATTCTGGGGCATAGATCATATGTGGCAGGGCAGCTATACGTTGATTCACCGGGCAAATCTGGGTATATCCAAGATCTCGGCTATGAATAACCTGACTCCGGAGAGTAAACAGGACGCTTTGGCACAACTCTGCTTCCTTAAGGCATGGGCTTATTTTAACCTGGTGAGAAATTACGGTCCTGTGCCCATTTTCCGGAAATCGATATCGGAAGGGGAAGCTATGAGCCAGCCTCGTGCCTCGGTATCGGACGTATACACACATATCATTGAATTGCTGGAACAAGCAGAAGGAATGTATTCGAAAGATGATGCCGGGTTTGTAGCGGGACGTGCCTCGAGCGGAGCTGCCAAAGCGTTATTGGCGAAAGTATATGTTACTATGGCTTCCGGGGCGATGTCCGGTGTGCCTATCGTGGTTAAGGGAGGAGATCCGAATATATTTGAACCACAACCTATCACGCACATTGCAAAGACTGTTGCAGGTTATGAGTCTTTTGATCCGTCCAAGTATTATGCGCTGGCACGTGACAAAGCTTGGGAGGTGATAAACGAATATACCCTGTTTGATAATTATATGGACGTATGGGCCATAGGAAACCGTAATAAGGGAGAACACATCTGGATGGCACAGGCCATCAGCGGTGATAAGGACTTTGGAAACACGATCTGCCAGGATTATGTGGGCATTTTCAAAGAAGACGGTACGATGGAAGGTAACTGGTATGGTATGCGCGATCACTGGTATCTGCTTTTCGAAGAACAGGATACGCGTATTGTCGATGGAGTTATTCACCGATATGCGTCGGATGGAATATCCAATGGTAAGGTTATCTATAACTATTATCCCCGTTGGTATGCAGATAAAGTGGAGAATAAGGAGGTATATGACAGTCAGGGCAATGCTTTTGATGGTACGGAAGTCTATCATGAAGGTCAGGGGTGGACATTGGCGAAGTTGACGAAATTTACTTTTGTTACAGACCGGAAACAAAAAAACAGTGATTTTCACTTTCCGTTACTCCGTTTGCCGGATATAATGTTGATTTATGCTGAGGCTGTCAATGAATTGAATGGCGGACCGGACGCTGAGGCCTATAATCAGGTGAACCGCATTCGTACGCGTGCCCATGCCACTCCGTTCTCCGGAATGAATCAGGATGAATTCCGTTCGGCTGTACTGGAAGAGCGTGCCCGTGAATTGGCCTATGAAGCTGACCGCCGTTATGATCTTTTCCGTTGGGGTATCTATCTGGATGTGATGAATGCCATCGATATGGATGAGCATAATGTGACTAAACGTCGTTTGGAGCGTAATCTTCTATATCCGATACCTACCAGTGAGGTGAACTCTAATGATAAGATTGATTCTAACAATCCGGGATGGTAATGAATACATTCGTAACATTTAAAATTGAAGATACAATGAAAACATTTAGATATATTTTATTCGTATGGGTGATTCTGGGCTGTGGTCTGTTTGCATCGTGTAAAGATGATGAAGTGGAATATGCCCCTCTGGCTGTCACCCGGGTATCTACGGTACTCGATCGCGAACAGGGGATCGATCAGGCTAATCTTGCACAATATATCATTGTGCAAGGTACAGGATTGAATGCTGTTAATTCGATTCTGGTAAATGATGTACAGGTTGATTTGAGAGATGCGTATATCACTTCCGGAGAAATAACTTTTCCGATCCCCAGGGTAATTCCGGGAGAGGTAAATAATCTGATAACTTTAGGAAACGGAAATTCTACCGTAACTACTCCGATATCGGTGTTTATTCCTGAATTGGAGGTGAACGGTATGTTCAATGAATTTACGCCGGCAGGTGATACGATGCAGGTGGTTGGCGATTATTTTGATCTTTATGAGATAACGACCGAATCGGGGCAGCTGTTCTTTGGTGGAAAAGAAGCGGAGATAACAAAAGCAACCGGTAACAGTCTGAGTTTTGTGTTGCCGGAGGATGCCGTAATAGGTTCAAAAATTAAATTAGTCAGCCCAGTTTGTGGAGAAGTCATGGTTCCCGGTAAATATATGGAAAAGGGCAATATGCTGTGTGACTTTGACCCGTTCACCGGTTGGGGAGGTGGTAAATATGTGATAAATGGTCCCGTTCCTGCTCCGTACAGCGGACAATTCTCCCGTTTCAAGATTAATAAGGGAGATGCGAATGATTGGGACTGGAACGAGGTGACTACTATTGCACAGTGTGCTGTCGAATACTTTCCCGAGGTTATTGCCGATCAGGATAAATATTTGCTGAAGTTTGAAGTAAATACAATCAAGCCATTGACCAAAAGACAGATCCGATTTTACTTCTCGCAGATTAATTACGATTGGGAACCTTTTGCATCGGGACTCGCCTTGAATACGAACGGAGAGTGGAAAACGGTTTCTATTGACCTGGGAGAAATGTGGAAAGGGGACATTCCTAATGATGGAGTTTTACAGATTATGGGTAATAGTTGGGCGGAAGATACGGATATCTGCTTTGATAATTTCCGTATTGTTCCCAAAGATTAAGGTGTGTTTAGTGAAAGGTAGTTTATTGACTGCCTGATGTAGGGTAGAGTTGGTAAAAGAGGGGCAGTTTTCTTATAACTATCCCTCTTTTTAACTCACTCCGCAATATGAATAAAAAAAGAATGACAATGCGGAAAATTCAATATTTGTTTATCGGTTTGTTCTTCTGTCTGGGGATGCAGGCACAGGAGAAATTTAATATCAGGGGGGTACTTCCCTGGCATAATTTCTTGTCAGGACCTACTTCATGGAACTTGTCAGATTACCGGAATTATCTGGATGAATGTCAGAAAAATGGTATCAACTTCATTGGTTTCCACAATTATACGGGGGGTGGTGAGCGTTATGCCACTTATGTGGAACCTATGATAAAAATAGAATATAAGAATATTCTTCCTCAAGCCTGTTTTGATAATTCTCTGACTGCACGTTGGGGCTATCTGCCGATGGCTGTGAAAAACTTTGCTTATGATACGGGAAAAGCATTCCACTTACCTGCAGGGGCAGAAGCTTTCGGTAATGACGGTTCGGTTACCTCGCACTCTCCCCGGGAGCATTACGAAAGGGCCCAGGGGCTGATGCGTGATGTATTGAAAATGGCACATGAACGGGGAATTCGTATGGCTATGGGATTTGAATTCGGAGTGATTCCTCCCGAATACTTTTCTTTGAATGTAGCCGGAGACTGTTTCTATTGGCCGGGTGAATCGAATATGATTCCGAATCCGAAAAGTCAGATAGCAGCCGAGATACATTATGCTGCAATTGATGATATCCTGAAAGCTTATCCGGATATTGATTACATCTGGATGTGGCTGAATGAACATTCGTTTATGGGAGTCGATACTCAGAAAGCATTGCGGAATGCACCTTTTGCCCGTGCTTATCGGGAAAATGAAAGCTTCTTTGAGGAAGCGGCCGATTCATCGGCCCGTTTTGTCGGAGTGTGGGCGCTGGAATATATGAAACTGACTTATGATTATCTGAAATCAAAGGGTTCGCATGCCAAATTGATCCTTGGTGGCTGGGGGGGAGGACATCAGTTACCTTCATTGCTGAAAGGATTGGACAGAGCTTTGCCCAAAGATATTATTTTCAGTTGTCTCAATCCGGATCTGGGGAAAAGTCCACAACCGGAGTTTTTGGGAGAGATTGCCCGGAACCGTAATGTATGGGCAGTTCCCTGGTTGGAAGGCGATCACCAGTTGTGGCATTTTCAGCCAAGGGTCCATATGATGCGTGAACATGTGAAACTTGCCGCTAAACAGAATCTGGACGGAGTGGTTGCTATCCACTGGCGTACGGAGGAACCTCGTTTTAATTTCCGAACGTTTGCCCATTTTGCTTCGGATAAAGATGCCAAAGAAAGTGTGGAGCAGTTGTATGACAGATTTCTGACGGAGGAGTTCGGAAAAGATGCGGCTAAAAAAATGACCCCGTTGCTTGCCGGAATGGATCGGAAACAAATTCAGTGGAATGTGCCTTCGCCGGAGTTTTACGCCTATACTCCGGAATGGGGACTGCTGGACGAAAATAATGTGCGGATACGGAAAGAACTGGTGTCTTCCGGAGAATCATTATTGAAAAAGTTAAAAGGGGAGCAGCGGGATAATCTGGAACGTTTCATAGCAATGTTTCGTTTTGAACTTTTCTTGGGAGAGGTGGATCAGGCTATGATACCTGCTTTTACCTTAAAGAAGAAAGAAGCGCAAGGTGAGAAAATAGATGCTTCACAGGAATATGCGGATGCATACCGGTTATTGCTTTCAGCACCAATCAAAGAGATGTTCGATACTTATGTGAAACGGGTTCATTCACGTGGAGAACTGGGAGTTCTTAGCTCTTTGAACCAGCGTGTGTGGCGTGAATACAATGAACTTAAAACTTATCTGGAAAATAAAATAAAATAGAAATGAAACGAATGGCATATCACCTGCTGGCTGTTCTGATTCTGGCAATGACAGTATCGACAATCAAAGCACAGATTTTATTGGCTACTTCGGGTACACCGGTCGAAGAATATGCGGCAGCAGAGCTTCAACGATATTACTATCAGTTGTCCGGGCGGCTATTATCTGTCGGACATGGAGAAGTGCCGGACAGGAAAACGGAATTTGTGCTTATAAGACTGGATCATCCGTTGATGACTTCTTGGAAAGACAATGGAGTGCTGTCTCTGGCATCAGTGCCCGGAGCACAGGGGTATGTCATTCGGACAGTGAAGGAAAAAGGCAGGCAACTGGTGGTTATTGCCGGTGCGGATGCCAGTGGACTGCTTTATGGCGTATATGGGTTATTGGAGGATCATTTAGGAATGCGTTTCTATATGAACGGGGATGTGTATCCCGATAAAAAAAAGCCGCAGACAAAGTTACCGTTTATCCGGGATGAACGTACGCCGACAATGACCGTTCGCGGATTTCTTCCCTGGACTAATTTTCCACAATCGGCTACGATTTATTCATGGGATGATTGGCGTTACATCATAGATCAGGCTGCGCGGATGCGGATGAATTTTATTATGATTCATAACTATAATGGGTTTTGCGGGCATAATGAATTGTTTCATAATTTTGAGTATAAAGGTCATTTGTCACGTGGATGGATGCCTACCATAAAGACCGGACACGGATGGTGTTGCCCCGGATGGGATGTCAATGAATATCTTTTTGGAGCATCCGGGATTTATGATGACTATGATTTTGGAGCTGATTATGGGTTACATAATGAAACGCTGACGAATAGCCAGATCAAAGAGAAAGGAGCAACTATATTCCGCAAGGTGATCGCCTATGCACATTTGCGTGGTGTGAAAATAGGCTTAGGATTGGATATCGATGTCCTCTTGCCGGAATATCAGACTGAGCCGGATAATAGAGAAGTAATTAAGGCACAGGTTACAGAAATTGCCTGTGAATATCCGGAACTGGATTATCTGCTTTGTTTCCAGTCTGAGGGTCAGAAGAATGAAGCTTTTTATGCCCGCTGGCGGAGAGTTTTTGATGGATTCTATGAAGAGATGAAGCGGATGTCGCCTTCTACCCGTATAGCTGTATCGGGGTGGGGACTGACCCCGGAATCAGTGAATAGTCTGCCCGAAGATGTTATTTGTGCTCCCATATCTTATTATTCGGCAGCGTTCGAACCGGGAAGTGTGTATGGCAGTCGTGAATACTGGGGATGTCCCTGGTTGGAACGGGATTTTAACAGTTCTGAATATTACTATCCTTATAATGTGGATCTTTCGGAAACCATCCGGGCCTTCGGAGATGCTTCTCCCAATATGAATGGTTTTTATGCACTGACGTGGAGACTGGCCGATGCTATTTCTCCTAAAATGTGGTATATCAGTAAGGCCCCCTGGTATAAGCGTGAAGTACTGGATTCTTCGGAGAAGGTATATCGGGATTTTGCATGTGCCAGTTACGGGAAAAATGCGGCCGATGCCATTACCGGTATTATCAATCAAAACGAGCCTTTTGCCACTGACTTTGGCGAGTGTCAGGAAACACCCGGATTTAATCAGGTGGTGCATACTTATCCGTTGATGAACTTTTGTTCGATGGCTTTTATCGGGAAAAATGGAGAAACCGTAAAGATAGAAGCTACCGGATACAAAGAGAAGAAAGGTACCCAAAATGCCCCTTGTGATGAAAGTGGTGAGTGTGTAGGGTATATTATGGCGGATGACTGGTTGGAGTATCCTGCGGTTGATTTTAGTAATAGTCCTGAGCGGATGTCCGTTCGGGTCGCTTCTGCATCTTCGGGTGGGGTTGCCACTGTTTGTCTGGACCGTCTGGAAGGCCCTGTTATCGCCCGGTTTGAGGTAAAGAATACGGAAGGGTGGCAATCTTGGAGAACGCTGACGGTTCCGGTGAGCGGATTGAAGGGTATTCATACATTGTATATTCGTTTTCAACCTTTTGATGTGATAGCCGGGGCGGAAAAATTAGCTGAAGCACAATTGAAAACCATTGATAGTTGTATGGCGGTTACTCCGGATGCACTTCAGAGGTTGCGTCTTTCCCGGTTGCGTGCGCGTATTCAGGGTGCTGCTTGCCACATTGCGTTGAATGCCGGTTTTGAAGCTTATCGGTGGGATGATTTACCCGGAAAGATGGATGAATGGGCGCGCAGCTTCCTGTATCGTATCGAGGATATTTCGTCCTACGGGAATATCATGAGTACTCAGAATAGATTTGTCAAACAGAATTATGTAGCGAAAATCAATCAACTTCGTAAGCAACAGCGGGTACAGGCACCTTCGCATATCACAGCCAAGGGAACCCGTGAGGGAGCATTGGTCAGTTGGCGTAATGAAGAACCGGTGGCAAAGGCTTTTGTTGTTTGTCGTAATGGAGAAGAAATTGATACATTGGTAGCCAGTGTGACATGCTATCGGGATATGTTTCATGGAGTTGCTGTCTATTCGGTGTACACGGTGGATGTTGAAGGGCATAAGAGTCCTTTGGGAATACCTGCCCGGTGTCCGGCTGGAAATGCAGATCGTGAAGCACCGGTTATTGTTATTAATTCTCCGGTGACTTCCGTAATGAAGGGAGCTCCGTTGCATATCCGGTTTTCTGTGGTTGAAGACCGCTTGCCCGAAGTTGTATCCGGAACACTTCACTATCGGAAACCGGGAGATAAAGTATGGAAAGAGTTGCCGTTTGAACGCCGGGTCAGAGCTGTCTTCACATTGACGTTGCCTGCTTCCGGGATTACCGAAAAAGGAATAGAATATTATATTTCTGTTTCCGATTCTCACAATACCTCCTTTTATCCGGCCTCTGCTCCGTTCCGGAATCATATGGTAGTGGTGACGGGAGTACAGGGGAATGATAAGCCGATACCTCCGGTGGTAAAACAAATCGATAATAACCGTATGTACTGGACTTGTACGGAAAATGCGGAAATGTATCGCATCTATCGTGCTAAGACTCCTGATTTTGCAGTCGGGGTAGGTACGTTTGTGACGTTTGTAGCTGGAAATACATGCACCTTTGCCGATAATGGATTCGATTTTGACGGAACTCCTTTAAAAGGGACTTATTATTATCGCCTGACTTCCGTATCACGGTGGGATTGTGAAAGTGAGGTATCAGATATCATTCAAATAGATTATCAATGAAAAGAATTGGAATATACATTGCTACTGTGGTCTGCATCCTGTCCTGTGTTCCCCCGCAAAGGAATTTGCTGACAGAAACCAGACAGATGCTGGTTGATTCAGGCGCAACTGAACGGACGGCAGCTTTGTTTTATAACTTGCGCCAACTGACCGGGAAACAGGTTGTTTACGGACAACATAATTATGAAATGGATGGGTTTGACTCGGATACCACACGCTGGCGGGATGAAGCGAACCGATGTGACGCATACGATGTGACGGGAACTTATCCTGCTTTGGCCAGCTTTGATTTTCTTCATTTTACAAATCCCCGTAGTTGGGAAACAAAAGACCCGGATTACATCCGGCAGAAGTTTCATGCTGCATATAACCGAGGTAACGTGATTACATTCTGCTGGCATTATTACAATCCGGTGACCGGTGGAAACTTTTATGATACCACCCGGGTGGTCCGCCATATCTTACCGGGAGGTTCCCATCATGCTATATTTAAGGCTGACCTGAAAATCATTGCCGACTTTGCCCACAATGCAAAAGCCGACAACGGAGAATTGATTCCCATTATATTCCGTCCCTGGCATGAGTTTGATGGCAACTGGTTCTGGTGGGGCAGAAATCATTGCCGGGTTGAGGAGTTTAAAGAATTATATCGGTTTACGGTCACTTACCTCAGGGACTCTCTGCAGGTACATAACTTTCTGTATGCTTTCTCTCCTGATTGTGGCTTTACTACCGAAGCCGAATACCTGGAACGCTATCCGGGAGATGAATATGTAGATGTGGTAGGAATGGATAATTACTGGGATTTTCGTCCGGATGGAGGAGACACTTCTCTGGTTGTTTTGAAAGCACGTATACTGACTCAGTATGCCCGGCAGCATGCAAAACTTTCGGCTATTACCGAGACCGGTACACAGACCCGTGACTCGTTGTGGTATACGCAATTGTTGTCCATCCTGCGTTCGGAAAGAGTAGCCTTGAACTATGTGTGTAGCTGGTCCGGGTTTGCTCCTTATAAAGGACATCCGGCTGCAACCGATTTTTGCCGGTTTAAGGAAGATTCCCTGATACTTTTTGCAGATGAGATTCCCGATTTCTATACTTGGCCTTAACCTGCTTATAATAATATCATGGAATGCTAAGATAGTATTAGGTATATATGGGGACGACGCTTATCTTTGCAATATCAGTTACAGAGTGAAAAGAATCTTATAAATAAAACATCTGATAATTATGAAAACCCTATCGAGTATACTACTGACCTTGCTGGTCGTGTTCGGGGCATGTACTTCTCCCCGGATTTCTTCCGATCCTTTTGTCCGTGTGTCAGACGGGCGTCTGACGGTGAATGGAAAACCTTACTATTATATTGGGACCAATTTCTGGTATGGAGCCATATTGGGGTCACAGGGGCAGGGGGGTAATCGTGAAAGGTTGCTTCGTGAACTCGATCACCTGAAAGCCCATGGAATCAATAACCTGCGTGTTCTTGTCGGGGCCGATGGAAAAGATGGTATCCCGACAAAAGCTGAACCTGCGCTTCAGATAGAAGCAGGCGTATATAACGATACTATTTTCGACGGACTCGATTATTTCTTATCGGAGTTGGGCAAACGGGATATGTATGCTGTGCTTTTCCTGAACAATAGTTGGGAGTGGTCGGGCGGATATTCCCAATACCTTTATTGGGCGGGGCACGGTGAGGTACCGATGCCGAATATAGCCGGGTGGGATGCTTTCTCCGGTTATGTGGCACAATACGCTAAGTCTGAAAAAGCACACCGTCTGTTCCGGAATCATGTTACCCACGTCGTGAATCGTGTCAACCGGTACACGGGAAAGAAATACAGTGAAGATCCTGCGATCATGTCCTGGCAGATAGGAAATGAGCCCCGTCCGTTCGGTGAGGAGAATAAGGAAAGCTTTGCGGCGTGGATTGCGGATTGTGCGGCACTTATTAAATCATTGGACCCTAATCATCTGGTCTCGGTCGGATCGGAGGGAATGGCCGGTTGTGAAGGAGATCTTTCACTTTGGACTTCCATTCATGCCGATGCCAATATCGATTATACCACGATTCATATCTGGCCGAACAATTGGGGATGGATCGATAAGAAAGATATTCCGGGAACTCTCGGACAGGCCATAAAGAATACTTGCTCTTATATTGACATACATGCCCAAGAGGCCCATAAGATAAACAAGCCGTTGGTGCTTGAAGAGTTCGGTTTGCCGAGAGACAGCGTAAAGTTTGCCTCGGACAGCCCGACTGTCCAACGAGACCTTTATTATAGGGAAGTGTTTGATATCGTCAAAAAGCATGCTGCCGGGAAAGGCGTTTTTCAAGGATGTAATTTCTGGGCATGGGGTGGATTTGCACAACCCCGCCACCTCTTCTGGCAAAAAGGAGATGACTACATGGGAGATCCGGGGCAGGAAGAACAAGGGCTGAATTCGGTTTATGCAACGGATTCGACAGTGTATATGATTAGAGAGACGGTAAATGATATTAACCAGATAATTCAGAAACAATGAAAATGAAATTACTGTGTATTCTGTTGCTGGGAGTGATTCCCATATGCCCGATCCATGGCAAGGATACGTTCGGGAAGAAAAAAGATAAAGCAACGCGGCTCCTTTTTTATGATCTGAATAAGAACGGGCAGATGGATACCTATGAAAATCCCTCTGTTCCGGTAGAAGAGCGTGTGGAGCACCTTCTGTCACAGATGACGCTGGAAGAAAAGGTAGGCCAGATGCTTACTTCATTGGGATGGTCGATGTACGAACGGGTGGGAGAGGAAATTCGCCTGACTGCACGGTTGGAAAAGGAAATCAGCGAATATCATATCGGGGCACTCTGGGGCTTTATGCGGGCCGATCCATGGACACGGCGCACACTGCATACCGGCCTCAATCCTTCATTGGCTGCCCGCGCCTCCAACCGTCTTCAGGCTTTTGTCATGGAGCATAGCCGTTTGGGCATTCCGTTGTTCCTGGCGGAAGAATGCCCTCATGGACATATGGCGATTGGTACAACCGTTTTTCCCACTTCCATTGGTCAGGCCAGTACCTGGAATCCGGAGCTGATCCGGCAGATGGGGCGTATTATTGCAACCGAAGCAAGTGCTCAGGGAGCGCATATCGGTTATGGGCCGGTACTTGATTTAGCCCGCGATCCGCGTTGGTCACGTGTGGAAGAGACTTACGGAGAAGACCCTTATCTGAATGGAGTGATGGGAGCTGCTTTGGTTCGCGGTTTTCAAGGGGACACACTAAGGGGGCGTAAAAGCGTAATTGCCACTCTCAAGCATTTTGCCTCGTATGGCTGGACCGAAGGGGGACACAACGGAGGTACTGCTCATCTGGGCGAACGTGAACTGGAAGAAGCTATTTTCCCTCCTTTTCGTGAAGCTGTAGGGGCAGGAGCATTGTCGGTGATGAGTTCGTATAATGAAATAGACGGTAATCCGTGTACCGGAAGCCGCTATTTGCTGACAGATATTTTGAAAGACCGTTGGCAATTCAAAGGTTTCGTCGTGTCCGATTTGTATGCTATTGGCGGATTACGGGAACACGGAGTTGCAGGCAGTGACTATGAAGCAGCCGTGAAAGCTGTGAATGCCGGGGTGGATAGTGATCTGGGGACGAATGTATATGCGGAACAACTGGTTGCCGCAGTTCGAAAAGGAGATGTCGCTATGGAGACAGTAGATAAGGCGGTACGCCGCATATTATCTCTCAAATTCCACATGGGATTGTTTGATGCTCCGTTTGTTGATGATAAGCGTCCGGCACAACTGGTCGCCTCTCCCGAGCATATCGGACTGGCTCGTGAAGTTGCCCGTCAGTCGATCGTTCTGCTTAAGAATGAAGACAAGCTGTTACCGTTGAAGAAGGATATTCGTACCCTTGCCGTCATAGGTCCCAATGCCGATAATGGTTATAATATGCTTGGTGACTATACAGCCCCTCAGGCAGACGGTTCTGTGGTGACTGTTCTGGAGGGCATCCGGCAAAAAGTTTCTAAAGACACCCGTGTGCTTTATGCCAAAGGTTGTGCCGTGCGGGATTCTTCCCGTACCGGATTTGCCGATGCCATAGAGGCTGCCCGTAGTGCCGATGTCGTGGTGATGGTAGTAGGAGGATCGAGTGCCCGGGATTTTTCTTCGGAATATGAAGAGACAGGAGCCGCCAAGGTCTCTGCAAACCGGGTCAGTGATATGGAAAGTGGAGAGGGATATGACCGTGCCACACTTCATCTTATGGGCAGACAATTGGAATTGCTGGAAGAGGTTCGCAAATTGGGTAAGCCGATGGTATTGGTCCTGATCAAAGGGCGCCCGTTATTGATGGAGGGAGTCATTCAGGAAGCAGATGCAATTCTTGATGCCTGGTATCCGGGTATGCAGGGAGGAAATGCTGTGGCAGATGTGCTATTTGGCGATTACAATCCGGCAGGTCGTCTCACACTTTCCGTTCCGCGTTCGGTCGGACAGCTTCCGGTATACTATAATACGAAACGTAAGGGAAATCGCAGTCGCTATATAGAAGAGGCGGGTACTCCCCGTTATCCTTTTGGCTATGGCCTTAGCTATACGATGTTCTCCTATACCGGCATGAAGGTTCGGGTGAGTGAAGAAAGCAATCACTGCCGGGTAGATGTATCGGTAACTGTACGCAACCAGGGTACAGTGGATGGTGACGAAGTGGTGCAGCTTTATCTGCGGGATGAAGTCGGCAGCTTTACAACTCCTGACAGACAGCTGCGTGCTTTCAGCCGTGTACGCCTGAAAGCAGGTGAGACCCGGGAAATAACTTTTACTCTCGACAAGAAGTCGTTGGCCCTGTATATGCGGGACGGTGAATGGGCCGTGGAACCGGGACGTTTTACAGTCATGGCAGGAGGCTCTTCCGAAGACATTGCCTGTCAGCAGGAATTTGAGATAAACCGAAAATATACTTTTAAAATGTAAATGCTATGAACGGATCAAGAGATAAAGTGCGCAGTGCACTCAATCACCGGAATACAGGTAGTGTACCGGTCGATTTCGGTGCAACAGCGGTTACAGGCATTCATTGCCGCATTGTAGAAGCATTGAGGAATTATTATGGGCTGGAACCCCGGCCGGTAAAGATTGTGGATGCCTTTCAAATGTTAGGGGAAGTAGATGCGGAACTGGCTGAAAAGATCGGGGTGGACTGTATCGGTATAGGAGGTCCTAAAGATATTTTCGATCTGGATGTAACCCGTATGCGTGAACAGACAACACCTTGGGGACAACTGGTGCTGGTACCTGAAGCGATGGATCTTACTCCCGATGCTCAAGGAGATGTTTATGTGTATGCCGGAGGAGATAAAAGCTATCCCCCCAGTGCCGTGATGCCTAAAGGATGCTATTTTATTAATGCCATCGAGCGTCAGCACCCCATTGACGAAGAACAGCTGAATCCGGAAGACAATGTGGAAGAGTTCGGATTGCTGACGGAGGGAGATCTGGCTTATTACCGTTCGGAGACAGATAAAGCATATCAGACCGGCCGGGCCGTCGTGGCCAGTTTCGGAGGCACAGCCTTGGGAGACGTTGCTTTTGTTCCCGGTATGGGGCTGAAGCAGCCGAAGGGGATCCGGAGTGTAGTGGAGTGGTATATGTCTACAGCCATGCGGCAGGATTATCTGCATCAGGTATTTGAGAAAGAGATTAATATTGCCATTGCTAATTATGAGAAACTTTGGGCTGCACTCGGAGATAAAATAGAGGTGGTGCTGACATGTGGTACAGATTTCGGTTCACAAGAGTCGCAGTTTTGTTCCATAGATACCTTCCGCGAACTTTGGTTGCCGCATTATCGGCGGATGAACGACTGGATACATCAGCATACCACCTGGAAAATATTCAAGCACTCTTGCGGAGCTATCATTCCCATTTTGCCCGGGCTGATCGAAGCCGGATTCGACATTATCAATCCGGTCCAGATTAATGCCAAAGACATGGATTCCCGGAGGTTGAAAGAGGAGTTCGGCAGCCGGCTGACTTTCTGGGGAGGAGGGGTCGACACGCAGAAGATACTGCCTTTCGGCACTCCGGACGAGATACGTCGCCATGTAAAGGAGCAGTGTGAGATATTGGGACGTGACGGAGGGTTTGTTTTTAATGCCGTCCATAACATTCAGGCCAATGTTCCCGTCGAGAATGTAGTTGCGATGTTCGATGCTTTAAAGGATTTCCGCTGAGGACCGTTTGCGGGGCTATAATTATTGACAATATGAAAATCGGCCGGCAACTGTTGCCGGATGAGGATACATCAATGCAATGAATCTATGTCAGAGGTTCGTTGGGAAAGAGTACGTATATATACATTATTAATCTTATAAATGATAAATGCCATGAATAACCTCAATGAATTATATGAAGCCATCTTGGCGGGTAAATTGGAACAGGCAGTCAGCGTTACCAGAGAAGCGGTTGCCGAAGGAGTCGCACCTCAGGAGATCATCAATGAATATATGATCAAGGGCATGGAAGCCATCGGTGCACGTTTTGAATCGGGACAGGTGTTTGTGCCGAATCTCCTGATGAGCGCACGTGCCATGCGTGGTGCACTCGATATACTCAAACCACTGATGCAGGGAAAGGCCGATTCGTACATCGGCAGGATTGTGATTGGTACGGTCAAGGGAGATTTGCATGATATCGGTAAGAACTTGGTCGCCTCCATGTTTGAAGGGTGTGGATTTGAAGTCATCAACCTGGGAGTAGACGTATCGAGTGACAAATTCATCTCTGCGGCACTGGAGAACAAGGCAGACATCATTTGTATGTCCGCGTTGCTCACCACTACCATGAACTATATGAAGGAGGTAATCGATGCCCTTGAAACCTCCGGATTGAGGGGAAAAGTGAAGGTGATGGTGGGAGGTGCGCCTGTCAGCGATGCTTTTGCCAGGTCTATCGGTGCCGATGCCTATACCAGTAATGCCAATGCAGCCGTAATCATGGCTAAAAAGTTGATAAACGCCTGCTGAACATGCTTATGAATCCGCATATCGTTGAAGGATGCCTGCCTTTCACCTCGTTGAGGCTCGATCCGGAGGACATCAGTCTTTCGATGGGTGCCGGTTACGTGCCCGACGCAGAGATGCGGGCAATGTGCCGTGCACTCGAAGAAGAGATTGCCGGCATTTGTATTCCCCGGTTTCTGTATATTCTGTTCGATTCCGAACCGGCCGGTACTTGCGAAGTGGGAGTGAATGGGATTTGCCTGAAGACGGGAGCCGTTATTACTCCCTATCTGAAAGATGCTGCGGGCTATGCGCTCTTTGTGGCCACTGCGGGGCGTGAGTTTGAGGCTTTTCAGCATGAAACGTGCGCCCGGGGTGACATTCTGCGGGAGTTTCTTCTGGATGCCTATGGTTCGGCGATTGCCGAAGCTGTCGTCCGTGAGGTGTGCCGGAAGGTGGAAACACAGATGTTCGCTTTAGGCTATGGGGTGAGCCATCCTTACAGTCCCGGTTATTGCGGGTGGCATGTCACACAGCAACAGTTACTTTTCAGTTGCCTGCCCGAATCTCCTTGTGGGATTCGGTTGAGTGATTCTTCCCTGATGTCACCCATTAAGTCGGTCAGCGGTATTCTTGCTTATGGTCCCCGCATGGCCAAGCGGAAATATGGATGCGAACTGTGCGGCAAAGCCGATTGCTATAAAAACAGAAATAAACTAAAAAGATAGAATGCTATGGAACTGTCAAAATATATAAAAGATAAATTAATATCAGAGAAACGGGTGGCGATGCCCATCATGACCCATCCGGGCATCGAGTTACTGGGTAAACGGGTGCTGGATGCCGTAACGAACGGAGAAATCCATTATCACGCCATCCGTGCCTTGAATGAATGTTTTCCGCAATCGGTGGCTTGTACCACCATTATGGATCTTACAGTAGAGGCAGAAGCCTTTGGAGCACAACTCAGTATGTCTTCAAATGAAGTACCCAGCGTGTCCGGGCGCCTGCTTGCCGGATATGCAGATGTAGAGGCCTTGCAGGTTCCTTCACTTGAATCCGGGCGTGTGCCTCAATACTTGCAGGCCGACCGCCTGGCGTCAAAAGGGATAGATAAGCCCGTGCTGGCGGGATGTATCGGTCCTTACTCTTTGGCAGGACGTCTGTATGATATGACGGAAATCATGATGGCTATTTATACAGAACCCGAAACAGCCCGGCTATTGCTTGAAAAATGTACGGAGTTCATTCTCCGCTATTGTCTTGCTATTAAGGAGACCGGGGTAGCCGGGGTCATTATGGCGGAACCGGCTGCGGGGCTTCTTTCGAATGAAGATTGCTTGCAATATTCGTCTGTCTACGTGAAACGCATTATCGATGCCGTGCAGGACGATTCGTTTACGGTTATCCTGCATAATTGCGGTAATACGGGACATTGTACTCCGGCTATGCTGGCTACCGGTGCCCAAGGATATCATTTCGGTAATAAAGCGGATATGCTTGCCGCTCTCCGCGAGTGCCCTTCGGATGTATGGGTGATGGGGAATCTGGATCCTGTGGGCGTATTCAGGATGTTAACTCCCGAGGAAGTTTTCGCGCAGACAGAAGAACTTCTGAGCCGTACAGGCGGATACGCTAACTTTATTGTCTCTACCGGTTGCGACACTCCGCCCGAAGTACCTTTTGATAACATTCAGGCTTTTTATCTGGCTGTAGAGAAATACAATAAGGGGAGATGAATGATAATACCAGTATTGGATAATATTGTACTTGTTTCCGGGGGGAATCCCTCCTACTTTTGTGAAGTATTCATTGCTAAATAAACGATTTATGATTAAGAGAATAAAGATATTGGCTACAGGTGCACTGCTGATGGCAGGATTGGGTGCCTGTTCTCCTTCGGGAAAGAAAACGGGGTCGGAAACAGTTGCCGATACCCTGCGTACAGCGGAAACGGTGAACTTATTGAATAATCTCCGGCAGATTCCCGGACAAGGATTCATGTTCGGTCACCATGACGATCCGCTTTACGGTGTGGGCTGGGAAGGTGACGAAGGGCGCAGTGACGTGAAAAGTGTGTGCGGTGACTATCCTGCAGTTATGTCGTTCGATCTGGGGCATATAGAATTGGAAGGTGAGAAAAGTCTGGATCATGTGCAGTTCCGTAAAATACGGCAGGAAACGATTAACCAGTACAAGCGTGGAGGAATGGTTTCTTTCAGCTGGCACCTCGACAATCCGTCTACAGGCAAAGACGCATGGGATGTGAGTGACACGACGGTCGTTGCCTCCATACTTCCCGGTGGAACACATCATACCAAGTTCGTGGGTTGGCTTGATGCCGTTGCGGCCTTTATGAATACTCTGGAAACAGAAGACGGGACAAAGATACCGGTTCTTTTCCGTCCCTGGCACGAACATACCGGAAGCTGGTTCTGGTGGGGACAAAACCTTTGTACGGCTGAACAATACAAAGCCCTCTGGCGGATGACGTATGAACGTATGCATGCCAAAGGAGTAAAGAACTTGCTTTATGCTTATTCCCCGGGATCGGAACCAAAGGATTCGGCAGCTTATCTGGAACGTTATCCGGGAGATGACATCATCGACCTGGTGGGCTTTGACACCTACCAGTTCGACCGGACGCAGTATATGGAGCAACTGGATAAGTCACTTGCCATCCTGACAGAAGTGGGGCAGTCGCACAATAAGCCTATCGCCATCACCGAAACCGGTTTCGAAGCTATTCCCGATTCTACCTGGTGGACACAGACACTCTATCCGGTAATCAGCAAGTACCCTATCAGTTATGTGCTGGTATGGCGCAATGCACGTGAACGGGTGAATCACTATTATGCTCCTTATCCCGGGCAGGTGTCTGCCGATGACTTTGTGAAGTTCTACCGTGAGCCGGAAACTTTGTTTGTCTCGGACGTGAAAGACCTTTATAAATAGAAAATCAAATAAATAACGATAAAAACACTGTCCATTATGAGTCTGTTTAATGATAAAGTTGCTAAATTGCTCTCCGGGCATGAAGCACTGTTAACACGCAGGAACGAACCGATAGAAGAAGGAAACGGAGTGATAACGCGTTACCGTTATCCTGTGCTGACCGCTGCGCATACGCCTGTCTTTTGGCGATACGACCTGAATGAGGAGACGAACCCTTTCCTGATGGAGCGTATCGGCGTGAATGCAACGCTGAATGCTGGGGCCATTAAGTGGGAGGGGAAATATCTGATGCTGGTGAGGGTAGAGGGAGTCGACCGCAAATCATTCTTTGCTGTTGCCGAAAGCCCGAATGGCATTGATAATTTCCGTTTCTGGGAATATCCGGTGACTTTGCCCGAAGATGTGATTCCGGCAACCAATGTATACGATATGCGTCTCACCGCCCACGAAGACGGTTGGATTTACGGCATCTTCTGTGCCGAGCGGCATGATGATGATGCTCCTGCCGGTGACTTGTCGTCGGCTACTGCCACGGCCGGTATCGCCCGCACCAGAGACCTGAAAAATTGGGAACGTTTGCCGGATCTGAAAACAAAGAGCCAGCAACGCAATGTGGTGCTTCATCCCGAGTTTGTGGATGGAAAGTATGCACTCTATACCCGTCCGCAAGACGGATTCATAGATACAGGTAGCGGAGGAGGTATCGGGTGGGCACTGATTGACGACATGACTCATGCAGAGGTGAGTGAAGAGAAGATTATCGACAAACGCTATTACCACACCATCAAAGAGGTGAAGAACGGTGAAGGGCCGCATCCCATCAAGACCCCTCAGGGATGGCTTCACCTGGCTCATGGGGTACGCAATTGTGCCGCCGGACTGAGGTATGTGCTGTATATGTATATGACTTCGTTGGAAGACCCTACCCGGCTGATAGCCTCTCCGGGCGGCTACTTTATGGCTCCGGTAGGAGAAGAGCGCGTCGGTGATGTATCGAATGTACTCTTTTCGAATGGCTGGATAGCCGATGATGACGGGAAAGTGTTTATCTACTATGCCTCGTCGGATACCCGGATGCACGTGGCCACCTCGACTGTCGAACGGTTGGTGGACTATTGCCTGCATACCCCTCAGGACGGTTTTTGTTCCTCGGCTTCGGTGGAGGTACTGAAAAACCTGATTGAGCGGAACCTGAAACTGATGAAATAAGAAAACCAAGAATAGAATGACCACTATGATTACACTGAAAGAGAAGATCGGCTACGGATTGGGCGATATGGCTTCATCCATGTTCTGGAAACTGTTCGGTTCTTATCTGATGATTTTTTACACCGATGTGTTCGGGCTGCCGGCCGCTGTGGTAGGAACCATGTTTCTGATTACCCGGGTGTGGGATTCGGCTTTCGACCCTATTGTGGGAGTGATTGCCGACCGTACCCAGACCCGGTGGGGCAAGTTTCGTCCTTACCTGCTGTATCTTGCTGTCCCCTTTGCGCTGATAGGTATCTTTACCTTCACCACTCCGCAACTGAGCGAAACGGGAAAACTTGTCTATGCCTACATCACCTATTCTTTGATGATGATGGTATATTCGGCTATCAATGTGCCTTATGCTTCTCTGCTGGGAGTGATGAGTCCCGATCCGAAAGAGCGGAACACGTTGTCCACCTATCGCATGACTTTTGCCTATATCGGCAGTTTCATCGCTTTGTTGCTGTTCATGCCGATGGTAAATCTGTTTGGAGGTGCGGAGGATGAACAGCGTGGCTGGATGTTGAGTGTAGTGGTGATCGCTGTGATGTGTGCGGTTCTGTTCTATCTCTGTTTTGCGTTGACGCGTGAACGGGTGAAACCGATCCGGGAAGTGCAGGGCTCTCTGAAAGATGACTTGAGGGATCTGCTTCACAACCGCCCGTGGTGGATCTTGCTGGGTGCCGGAGTGGCGGTCCTGGTCTTCAACTCCATCCGTGACGGAGCTACGGTTTATTATTTTAAGTACTTTGTGGTAGAAGAGGATTATTCAACAGTCTCCCTCTTCGGGGTCTCTTTTGTGCTGAGCGGGCTTTACCTGGCAGTGGGGCAGGCTGCCAATATCGTGGGGGTGATTCTTGCCGCGCCGGTCAGCAACCGCATTGGCAAAAAGAATACATATATGGGAGCCATGAGCCTGGCTACCATACTTTCCGTCATTTTTTACTGGTTCGGAAAAGGAGATATTGCTCTGATCTTTGTCTTCCAGGTACTCATCAGCATTTGTGCCGGAAGTATCTTCCCTTTGCTCTGGTCGATGTACGCTGATTGTGCCGACTATTCCGAACTGAAGACAGGTAATCGGGCTACGGGGCTGATCTTTTCCTCTTCGTCCATGAGCCAGAAGTTCGGATGGGCCATAGGAAGTGCATTGACCGGTTGGCTACTGGCTTACTTCGGATTTCGTGCCAACGAGGTGCAGAGTGTAGAAGCCATTCACGGAATTAAGATGTTTCTCAGTTGGTTGCCGGCCGTCGGGACGGTACTGTCTGTTATCTTTATCAGCATGTACCCACTGTCGGAGAAGAGAATGAAAGAGGTGACCTCGGAATTGGAGAAGAAAAGACAAACTGCTCAATCATGATTCAAAATACTATGGACAAGATTCTTAAACAGGAAATGCTGGAAGAACTCACCACCCACATCCTTCCCTACTGGATGGAACGGATGGTGGATCAAGAAAACGGTGGATTTTACGGACGTATCACCGGACAGGAAGAACGGATGCCTCAGGCAGAGAAAGGAGCCATTCTGCATGCACGTATTCTGTGGACCTACTCTGTCGCTTACCGCCTGTTGGGCAAAGAAGAATACAAAGAGATGGCAACCCGGGCCGAACGTTACCTTATCGACCATTTTTATGATCCGGAGTTCGGAGGAGTTTATTGGTCTCTTGATTACAGGGGTGAGCCGTTGGATACCAAAAAACAGATTTACGCCATCGGTTTTGCCATTTATGGTCTGAGCGAATATCACCGGGCCACCGGAGATCCGGAAGCATTGGAGTATGCCGTCCGTTTGTTCTATGACATAGAGTCCCATAGCTTCGACCGAATAAAGAACGGCTACTGTGAAGCGCTTACCCGGGAGTGGAACGAGATAGCCGATATGCGCCTTAGCGAGAAAGATGCCAATGAACGCAAGACGATGAATACCCATCTGCACATTCTTGAGCCTTATACCAACTTATACCGGGTTTGGAAAGACGAGGGGCTGAAACGGCAGTTGCGTAACCTGATAGAACTTTTTATGCAGAAGATATTGGACAACGATACATTCCATCTGCGACTCTTTTTTGATGATGACTGGCAAAGTAAATATGCCGTTATTTCGTACGGGCATGATATTGAAGCCTCCTGGCTGTTGCACGAAGCTGCCCGCGTACTGGGAGACGCCGAACTCCTTGCCGAAGTGGAACCTGTTGTGAAGAAGATCGCTGCGGCCGCATCCGAAGGTTTCACTCCCGACGGAGGAATGGTGTATGAAAAGAACCTCGCTACGGGACATGTGGATGGCGACCGTCATTGGTGGGTACAAGCCGAAACCGTAGCCGGATACTATAACCTGTTCCGCTATTTCGGTGATTGCGAAGCTTTACAGCGTTCCGTGGTCTGTTGGCGATTCATCAGGCAACATCTGATTGACGATGTCCACGGTGAATGGTTCTGGAGCCTTCGGGCCGACGGCACTGTCAACCGGGATGATGACAAAGCCGGATTCTGGAAATGCCCTTATCATAACGGGCGTATGTGCATTGAGCTGTTGGGCGGATAAACGCATTGTTTCCCCTTTCGTTAGATTGTTTTCCAAACTTTTTGTACTTTTGGGCACAATTTAGCGAATATGAAAAACAAACACGTCAAGAGAGTGAACCTGCTTCTCTCCATCCTATTGGGAGCAGGTGTCTTTATCTTCTTTGGAGTATATTATCCTTATCATCTGCACTATCAGGAACAGTTCCAGATGTTTCTTTTCACGTCCGGGTATTTTGTCGAACGGGCATCCCATCCCGGTGGAGTGGCGGATTATTTAGGTAATTTCCTCACTCAGTTTTATTATTATTCGTGGGCGGGAGCCGCTGTCTTAGCAGGTGTATTGTGGGGCATGCAACGTTTGGTTGCATTTATTGCCGGACGTATGGGAGAGTGCTCTTTGTGGTATCCGCTTACCCTGCTGCCCTCTTTGTGTTTCTTTATTCTTCTTTGTGACGAGAACTATCTCCTTTCGGGAGTCCTTTCCGCTTGCATGGTGTTGGGGGCAGTTGCGGGATATACCTGTATTTTCAATCCTGTCGTACGCCGTATCTCCCTTTGGGCAGGCATTCCGGTACTCTATATGTTGGCGGGAGGTTGTGCCTGGTTGTTCATCCCGCTGGCTTTGATGGTTGAGTTTTGGCGCTTCGGCACGAAGCACTCTTCCTTATGGCTTCCGGCAGGCGGAGCGATTCTTGTTGCCGGAGTCACAATCTGGGCTTCCCGGTGGTTGTTTCCTTATCCGATGGACCGCTTGTTGTGGGGAATCGGGAGTTATCGTTTCCCTTTATTCTTTCCGAAAGCACAAGTGGTTGCCTGGATAGCTCTCGTGTTGGTTCCGCCGTTAGTAGCCCGCCTGCCCGGGAAGATTACCCGGGGACGTTACGTTATGGCCCTTACGGGGCAGTTCCTGTTGATGCTGTTGGCCATGAATCTCCTTGGCAAGCGCAGCATCGCGATGAATAAAGAGGCAGTAATGGCCTACGACTGTCACGTACGTATGCAGGATTGGGACGGTATCATTGCCCTGGCCGGGAAGAAATTGCCCGATACTCCCATGGCGGTTTCCTGCCTCAACCTTGCCTTAGGGATGAAGGGGCAATTGGCCGACCGCATGTTTCACTATCGCCAGCGTGGAAAAGAGGGGCTGTTCATGTCGTTTGTCAATGACTTTACAATTCCTCTGGTAGCTGCCGAACCCTATTATTACCTGGGAATGGTGAACACAGCCCAACAACTTGTCTTTGAAGCGATGGAGGCCATCCCCGATTATCAGAAGAGTGTCCGCTGTTTTAAGCGGCTTGCCGAAACAAATCTGATAAACGGAAGATATGAAGTGGCAGGCAAATATCTGCGTATCCTGCAACATACCCTTTTTTATAAAGACTGGGCCACGGAGATGCTGGCTTGTCTGGACGATGAGGCGCGGATCGATGCACATCCCGAGTACGGACGCCTGAGAAAACTCACCCCGCAAACCGACCTGTTTTTCAATCCGGCAGAACCGGAGATGACGTTGTCATTGTTGTTGCAGGCAAATCCGGAGAACCGGATGGCCTATGAATATCTGATGGGCATAACCCTGCTGAAGAAAGACATGGGACGATTCGTTCACTATTATCCTTTGGGAGAGAAACTGGGCTACCGCTCGATACCGAAGAGTTATCAGGAGGCACTGCTGTTTGGCTGGAGTATGCAGAAGCATACGCCGGGAGAGGAAATCCCCTGGAAGATTAACCGGGAGACAGGAGAGCGGTTGCGGGAGTATGCGCGCATTTACACTTCTACACGGTCTGAGGAGGCGTTGGCACCCCGGTTTGGAGATACTTACTGGTTCTATGTACATTTTAGATAAAAGATTATGAATAAGATAAAACAGTGTTTAGGTATCCTGCTGTTATCATTAACGGTGGTTTCCTGCCGGCAAAAGGTGGTATCGCCCGTTCCGGTAGATGCACTTCCTCCGATATGGCCCGACTATGCGGGGGTAACGATTCCCGCTACCATTGCACCGCTCAACTTCCGTGTGACTGCCGATGGGGCGGAGGCGGTAGATGTCGTGATTTCCGGAAAGAAAGGAGATCCCATCCGGACAAGCGGAGAATCTGTGGAGATCCCTGCCGGAAAATGGAGCGAGTTGCTGGAGAACAATAAAGGGGACAGCCTTGAAGTGAAAGTATGTATCCGTCAAAACGGAGAATGGAAAGCGTATCGGTCTTTCCCGTTCTATATCAGCCCGTTTCCCATTGATTACGGATTGGTGTACCGCCTGCTTGCACCGGGATACGAAATATACAGCAAGATGGGTATTTATGAGCGCGAACTTTCTACGTTTCGCCAGACTCCTTTGTTTGAGAATACTCAGGTGACGGCCGCCTGCGTCAATTGCCATGCTTTCAATCAGACGAACCCCGATCCGTCCAGCCTGCATGTCAGAGGCGGACACGGAGCCACGGTGATGACCATCGGTGGAGAGAGCGAGTTCCTCGATACAAAAGCTGACGGACAGCTTTCTGCCTGTGTTTATCCTTATTGGCATCCTTCGGGCGAATACATCGCTTATTCGGTGAACCGGACCAACCAGACTTTCCATCTGGGAGGGAAGAAGCCTATCGAGGTTTTTGACCAGGCTTCGGATGTGGTAGTTTACCATCCGCAGTCACATCGGATACTGACTACTCCTCTGCTGAGTACCGCCGCATTCGAAACATTTCCCGCCTTCTCGCCCGACGGACGGACACTTTATTTCTGTTCGGCGGAGCAGAAAGAGATGCCTGCCCGGTATAAAGAGGTGAAATACAGTTTGTGCAGTATTGCTTTCCATCCGGAGGACGGAACGTTCGGCGACCGGATCGATACGTTGATCTCAGCCCGCACGCTGGACAAAAGTATCTCTTTCCCCAAACCTTCGTTCGACGGAAAGTATCTGATGTTCACGCTTTCCGATTATGGGAATTTCTCCATCTGGCACAAAGAGGCCGATCTCTGGTTGCTGGACTTGAAGACCGGAGCCTATCGCAACCTGGAGGAGGTGAACAGTGACGACACGGAAAGTTATCACAACTGGAGCAGCAATTCACATTGGTTTGTGTTCAGCAGCCGGAGAGGTGACGGGTTGTACACCCGCCTTTATATCGCCTCGGTGGACAAGCAGGGGCGTATCGGGAAGCCTTTCCTGTTGCCTCAGCAAGATCCGTATATATTCTACGATCAGTTGATCTATTCGTATAATGTTCCTGAGTTTGTATCCGCTCCGGTGCAATGGGACAAACGGGAGATAGCCAAAGGGCTGATGTCGAAGGAGCGAGTTAAAGTGAAATAAAAGACGAGTAAGAGTATGGAATACAGAAAACATAGAATAGAGTATTTAAAGACTACTGTTGAATATTCCCTTTTTGGGGGTGAGGGAGAAACGAAGGAGGCGCATCTGATGTTTCATGTCGATCCGGAAGCGGGGAGTTATGAAGAGCAGCTGACGGCTATTTGCAAAGCATATCATAAGACATTGGGCAGGAAGATAAAACTCAGGGGAATGGTGCCGGCGTTTTGCCGTTACTTCCTGAGTGATGCCGCCAATCAGTGGGAGGTTTTGCAAGCTGTTTTGCAGGAAGAGCCATCGTATGCTGTCTCGGTCGTGCAACAGCCTCCGTTGGATGGAAGTAAGATTGCTTTGTGGGTCTATCTGACCTCCGAACGGAACGCTGCTTATAAGCATTACTGGACAGCCAGTGCGGGTGTGCCTTGCGGTAATTCGGAGCAGCAGATGAAAACCTTGTTAAAATCTTACGAAGCCGATTTGACCGGAAAAGGCTGTACGCTGGCTTCCGATTGCATCCGTACCTGGATCTTTGTGCAGAACGTGGATGTGAATTATGCGGGCATTGTCAAGGCGCGCCGTGAAAACTTTGTCGGGCAGGGACTGACCGAATCGACCCATTATATAGCCAGTACCGGCATAGAGGGGCGGCATGCCGATCCGAAGATACATGTGCTGCTCGATGCCTATGCGGTGAAAGGATTGCAGCCGGGACAGGTGACTTACCTGCATGCGCTGTCTCACCTCAGCCCGACAGCCTTGTATGGAGTGACTTTCGAACGGGGAACTTCCGTAGAGTATGGTGACCGTCGTCATCTCTTTATCAGCGGTACGGCGAGTATCGATCATCGCGGTGAAGTGGTTCATGTAGGCGATGTCCGGGAACAGACCCGGCGGATGTGGGAGAATGTGGAGAAGTTGCTTGAAGAAGGTAAGGCAGGTTTTGCCGATGTGGCGCAAATAATAGTCTATCTTCGTGACGCTTCCGATTATCCGGTTGTCCGGGCTATGTTTGCCGAACGCTTTCCGCAAATACCCATACAGTTCGTTGCCGCTGCCGTGTGCCGCCCTACCTGGCTGATCGAGATGGAATGTATGGCAGTAGCCGGAAACGATAACTCCAGTTATCAATCGTTTTGATAGAATTTATTCTATTTCGCTTTCTAAAAGATATGAAATGCGCTGTTTGCCAAACAGCGCATTTCTTTTTTTTGATAGATCCGGAAGAAGAAGCCTTCCTCAAAGGGGCTTTGGAAGCTGGAAAGCCGGGCTTGAAGGCTCCGAAAGCCGGGGTGTTGAGAGAATAGAGCCGGGCTTTCTGGAAAAAGAAGTAAGCATTTGCCGAAAATGCTTACTTCTTTCGGGGCAAATGCTTACTTCTTTTTGAAATATCTCCTAATGTTTTTCCGGATTACTCTTATTGTTTCCGATCGGAGCTCCAAAAGAGAGTGGAATTCTCCTGGTTGCTACTCCGGAACGAACGAAGTGGAAATGACAAAGAAACGGATCTTTGGGGCAATTTCCGTCTATGGGTCCTGCTTTTTGCAGAAACGGTGTTATCTTGTCCGTCCATCGGCTGTTCGGGTGATAAAAGTAAAAACAGCGATCGCCATAGAAGGCGATTTTAGTCTTGCGGCTTTATGACGGGCCGAAAGAAAGCAATCTGAGAGGATTGAAGTATCATTTTGACAGAATGTCAAAACCGCAGGAAGTGTGCCGAGGTTCACCACAGAGGACACAGAGTAACACAGAGGTGAAAAGGGTTTTGATTCACCTCATTCCGGTGAATTCAATACTCCGTTTCCTGCGGATTAAAGTTACACCATCCTTTTGTCCACTCCGGATAGTTGATTTCTTCCTTTTCACTGAACACTACATTTTCCATTACGGCAGGTGTCCCTTCTATGTCCGACGGATATCCGTTGATCCGGCAGTTCCAGAAAGTTACTGACGTATTGGTCCCCAGATACAGTGCCGAACCGAACAATCCCAACATACTTTCATTCTCCGGCCGCAGTCCGCCGCCATTGATGAAGTCGGGACGGTTTACGAATGAAGCGTCTCCCGAGGCGGGACCATAGATCGTGACATCTTCAAAGGTGGCGGCTGTGGTGGGAGTGGCCGGGCTGTTTGTACCGTTGTTGCTGCATTCGAAGGCATGAGAACCTGTGATGTCGGCTATTCGCGGATGGCGGATACCCAAGAGATGCTTGCACGTACCACTGTAACCATTGTCTGTATCGAAGTCGTCGTCCCAGCAATGATAGGCCACCAGATATTCTGCATTGACCGTTCCGCCGAACCATTCGAAAGCATCGTCATTGGCATAGGATACTTGCAGATGGTCTATCTGCGTACCGTTTCCTACCGAGCCGAAAGTGATTCCGTTAATCTCCTGGTTCTTCTTGAACGGATACCCCGCAAACTCTATGCGGACGTAACTCAGGATGCCCGAATTATCTGCGTTGTTCGGACCGCCGTGCGTGGTGCGCGGACCTCCTTCTATCTGCATGATGTTTTCGTTGTTCCGGGCATAGCCACAAAGAATCAGCCCTCCCCAGTCGCCCGGTTTCCGCTTTCCGGCAGGCATTTCGGAAGTGAATACAATCGGTGCATCCACTGTTCCTTGGGCTATCAGTTTTCCGCCCGGTTCTATGATCAGGGCGGCACGGGTCTCTTTGTCGCCCTTGATGACGGTGCCTGCCTCAATGGTCAGTGTGGAGCCGTATGTGACGTAACACCAACCTTTCATCAGGTAAGTGCCTCGTTTCAGGTATTGATGATCTTTTATCTCAAAGGTCTGTTCTCCGTTTCCGATGATGTTTTCACCGTAAACAATGTTGTTACCCTGTCCGCCGTTCTCGTCGTCCGTACAGCTACTGCCGGTCAGGCAAACCAGTGCTGTCAGTGCGATAATCCTTAGTCTGTATCTGTTCATAGTTTGAAAAACAGGTAAATGTGTCAAAATCCACCACAGAGGACACAGAGTAACACAGAGACAATTTTAAATTGTTGATTATTACTGAAAAACTCTGTGATGCTCTGTGTTACTCTGTGGTGAAAAGAGTTTCGACACTACCTCTTCATTCTGTGAGTGTATATGTGATTTATAACTTTGTCCAACCTTTGGTCCATTCGTTGTCTGCTTTCACTGCGCCTTTATAAGCCGCTTTCTCAAAGAAGCTGTCTGCCGAGAGGTCGGCTCCTCCTTCTTGGATTCCGATGAAGGTGTTGCTGAAGCTGAAAGTCTGGTTGATGGCATTGTGATTCTCTGCGGCAGTGAACAAGGCAGAAGAGTAACCGCCGTCACCGCTGGCTTTGATATCTCCCGCGATAGCGATGTAGTTCAATACCGAAGGACCATTCACCAAGTACTTCTCGGTTTGTTCTGTTTCGGTAGTCAGGTTATTGGCTTTGCCTGTAACCAGAGCATTGTAGATTTTGGCCTGAGTTCCGGCACGCAGGCGGATGCCTCTTTTACCTTCGTCATTGTTGGCGCCGATCAGTGTCAGGTTAGCCAGTGTGGGGCATGAAATCGGAGTGGCATCCATGTTCTTGTCATAGTTGTCGGCTTCGATCAGGCAGTCACATGTATATCCCAAAGTGGCGGGATCTTCCTGGTAGGCGACAAAGAATTGACCTTTTCCGCTCCATCCTTCTGTCCAGTCGAAAGAATCGTCACTGTTGCTTACCGATACCAGATACTTGGCATTGACCGTACCTCCGAACCATTCGAAACCGTCATCCGTACCTTTGTATGCTTCCAGATATTCGAGGGTAGTGCCGTTTCCTACACCGTAGAAGGTGAAACCGTTGCACTCTTTTTCTGTGGTGAACTTATAACCTGCGTATTCCAGGCGGATGTACTTCAGGATACCTGAGTTATCTGCCGGATCGGAACCACCGTAAGTAGCGTCTCCTACTTCCGATTTACCGGTCGATCCGATATTGATAGGGGCTTTACCGCAAATATGGATACCGCCCCATGCTCCGGGTTCTTTGGTGTCGGAGGTCATGATAATCGGAGCAGAGGCAGTACCTACCGCTTCGATCTTGGCTCCTTGTTCCACGAGGATGTAGTCGATGGTGGCATCGTCGCTCTTGGCGCTGATTGTCACACCTTCACCGATCTTCAGGGTAGAACCGGCTTTGATGATATATTCTCCGTCGAGGGAGAAGTTGTAGCCTTTGGTCAGGATCACGGTTTTTGATCCGTCTACGCTTCCTTTCAGTGTTCCGTTGTTGGCTACCACTTCTTCGCCTTCGCCGTTTCCGCCACCTTCGCCGTTGTTGTCGTCACTACAAGCTGCAAGCGAACACATTCCCATCAGGGCTGCTACGGCCCAAGAGTTGAGTTTTAGATAATTCATTTTCATCTTCATACTGTTTATGGTTTATACTATCTGTTTGATTATTAATATAAATACTCTGTGTGATTCTGTCTCTCCCTGTGGCGAGCCTTAGAATCTGTACGAGACTCCTATCTCCGCATTTGTTCCCGGACGGAATGATTCTACTTCCACCTTTTGTCCCGTTGCCGGTAGTTCCTGCTTGAAACGGATGGTACTGTTCAGCAAATCTTTCATCTGTAAGCGCAGGTTTAGATGCTTGTTGATGGCATAGCTTGCTATGAAGTCCATCGTGTGCAGGGTCTGTTGCTTGATATTGCCTGTTCCGTAGATACCTACTGTCTCGATGCGTGGCCCTTGCACATTATAAACCAGTGCCAGTGTCAGGTCGCTTTCTCCCCTTAATTGGGGAGTGTAGCTGATATCGGCATTGATCAGGAACAGGGAGGCTCCCTGCAGAGCGCGTTCCGAGTCGGTATATACCCCGCCTTCAGGAAGGATGACGTTTGTATACATATATGAGCCGTTGGCACCGATACGGAGATTCTTGAACAGTTCTTTGCGGAACTCGATTTCCACTCCCGTGGCTATTCCGTCTTCGGCGTTGCGGAAAGAACGGATCACTGTTCCGCCCGAAGACTCCTGGGTCTGCTCAATGGGCGACTTCAGTTTCTTGAAGTAACCGGTAACGGAGAACATGTCGCCATTGTTACGTTTCGGGAAGAAATCGTAGCGCAGGTCTATGTTGTAGTTATAAGCATTCTTCAGCTCGTTGTTACCACGGATGTAGGCACTTCCGTAGGACTCCTGGTAGAGGAACGGAGCCATTTCGATGAACGAAGGCCGGGTGACGGTGCGTGATACGGAGAGGCGCAGGCTGTTGGTTTCGTCGATGGTGTACTTCAGGTTCAGTGCCGGGAAGAAATCACCTTTGTCCAGGTTCGTCTTCTTCTCCTGCCCTCCGTCTGTCCAGTAGCGTACCCATTGCTTGGCTTGCTCGTAGCGCAGCCCCACGTTGACCAGCAGAGATTCAACCGGATAATATTCTATTTCGGCAAACCCTGCCCATACATCCATGCCGGCGTAATAGTTGTAACGGGGTTGTGCGTCGATATTGGCTTTTATCGTTCCGTTGGCTATGTTTTCCTGATTCAGGTATCCGTTGGTATCGTATATGTTGGTGACATCGGCATTCAGGGCATTGATGTCATAATAGAAGTTCACGCTTTCAAAGTCGCGTTTTTTGCTTTTGTAAGTCCCTCCCACACGAATGAGGTTCGCGTCACCCCATTTGTACGAAGTGCGCAGGTCACCTACAATCTCCTTTTCCTGCAATTCTCCGAAATAGCGGTTGGTGGTCTGGTTCAGTTTAAAGAGGTTCAGCTTGTCGCTTCCTTCATTGCGGAAGAAGACAACCTGCCGGCGGTCCGGTTCATCGCTGTTGGTCAGCCCGTAGGAAGCACTCCAGTTTACATCCCACTGAGAGGTCAGCTCATGGTGTCCCATCAACTGGTTGTTCAGCAGTGAATACGCATGAAATACGCTGTTGCTCGACGTAATGTTGTTCTTTTCTGCATCGATCCCTTCGCGTGCCATGTAGTCGTTGATGGCATTGCGGGCATAAAACAGGGTAAAGTTGATGTGGTCGGCCTGCCGGAACGAGTATCCGATGCTGCCCAGTCCCGCTATTTTCAATGCGCTGGAATAGCTGTCGTAATTAAACTTATCGAGATGTGTGCCTTGTGCCGTCATGGTAGTGACGTAGGCATCTTTCAGAATCTGGTTTTCGTTGCTGATACCTACCGAGGCGAGCAGGCTCAGGCGGTTGCCGTTGGGCAGAGTCCAGCTCTTGCCTCCTCCGAGGTTACCGCCGAACTCGGGTAACGAACGGTGCTTGCTGATGGCGAAGTTTGTACCGAACGGATCATTGTTGCGGGCATAATCGCGGAACTCGCTTTTACCCATAGCCAGAATCCGGTCTTTGTTCTTTAGGTTGCCTGTACTGAAGAGTCCCCCCTTCCGGTCGCTGTAATAGAAATCTTTTCCGATGGTGTTGAAGCGTCCGCCTACGTTGAAGCCGATGGAGAAAAAGTCACTTCCGGTATTCTCCTTGGTGCTGATGTCGATATGTGCACCCGAATAGTCGGCGAAAGATCCGGCGGCATATACTTTGCTGACCGTAATGTTCTTTACGGTAGAGGCCGGAAAGAGGTCGAGCGGGATCAGCTTGTTGTCCGGATTGGGCGAAGCTATGGGCAGCCCGTTCAGGGTGGTGGTGCTGTACCGGTCTCCCAGTCCGCGCACAATCAGTTGTCCGGCACTGGCAATGGAGATTCCCGTTATTTTTTTAACCCCATCCTGTACGTTCGATATACCTTTGAGAGTCATCTCCTTGGCTCCCATGTTCTCGATGGCAAGCGTTGCTTTTTGTCTTTCCTGCAACAAAGCCTTTTCACCTTCCAGGTTCTTGCGGGCCACTACGGTGACGGCATCCAGCGTTTGTGCATCCACTTCCAGTTCGAAGTTCAGTGTCGCATCGGTTTTTATCTTCACTTCATTCATCCGGAACGTTTTATATCCTATGTATTTCACTTCGAGGGTATAAGTGCCGTTGTTCAGTGTAAGGGTGTAATTACCGTTTAAATCGGCTACGGCACCGGTGGCGGAACCTGTAACCTGTACGGTAGCTCCCGTGAGCGGTTCTTTGGTTTGTTTGTCAATGATGGTTCCCTTGATGACACCTGCTGTGATTCCCAAGGAAAATGTAGTGAGAAGAAGGGTGGAGAGAAGTCTCCCGATTCGTTGTTTCATGTCTTTTTATCTACGTTTTTCTGTCGGTGCAAAGTTGCGGGATTCAGGTTACGGGGGTGATACATGCACTATACGATTCGTTAACATCTGTGTTACATTCCTGTGTATTCTTTCCCCTGCAATACTCTTAGAGCACCGTTACCGCAAATATTTAATCCATTCTCTTGATAGAAATGGATAATTTTCTAATTTTGCATACTTACAGCAGACAAACATATACCCCTGTAAACTACTTTTATGGATAACGATATCGAACGGTTACGGCGAATGGCCTCCATGGCACAGATCGGGTGGTGGGAAGCTGACTTCACAGCCGGACACTATTTATGCTCAGAATATCTATGTGATTTATTAGGACTGGAAGGTAATACTATCTCTTTTATGGATTTCAGAGAACGGGTGCGGAAGGACTATCAGGAACAGATAGTCCGGGAGTTCAATGCTTCTATACACCGGGAGTTTTATGAACAGACCTTTCCCATTTATTCCAAAGAGGGAATCATTTGGTTGCATACACGCCTGGGCAATCGGGAGGAAGTGCCGGGCAGGGGGATCATTTCCTTCGGTACCATACAACGGGTAGAGGCTCCCAATGAAACCTCAGAACGTATCCTGGAGCGTGTAAACGATTTGCTGTATCGTCAGAACTCCATTTCCCATTCGCTGTTGCGCTTCCTGAAAGATGACAGTGTGGACCTTTGTATCATGGATATATTGAAAGATATCCTCGACCTTTTTCGTGGCGGACGGGTGTATATCTTTGAGTATGATGAATATTACCGTTATCAGGACTGTACCTATGAAGTGGTGGCAGAGGGAGTGCCGGCGGAGATTGAAAGCCTGCAACGCATCGCTACCGACAGTTTGCCCTGGTGGACGAGTCAGACCTTATCGGGTAAGCCGGTGATACTGGATTCATTGGATCAGCTTCCGAAACATGCGAAATCCGAATATGCCATCCTCAGCCGCCAGAACATCAAGTCGCTGATGGTCACTCCGCTGATAGCGGGCGAACATGTATGGGGATATATGGGAATCGACCTTGTGGAGAATTACCGCAACTGGAGTAATGAAGATTTCCAGTGGTTGTCGTCTTTGGCCAATATAATCAGTATCTGCATCGAACTGCGCAAAGCAAAAGATGATGCCATCCGCGAACGTTCTTTCTTGCGTAACCTGTTCCGCTTCATGCCGATGGGATATGTGCGTATGTCTATCATCCGGGATGCCGGCGGGAAACCTTGCGACTACCGGATAGCCGATGCCAATGATCTGAGTTCGGAACTGATCGGATTGCCTCTTTCGGATTATGTGGGGCGTCTGGGTAGTGAACTGTATGCAGATACGAAAGCACCAATAGACTATCTGGTGGACGTTATTGAAGATAATGTGCATAAAGAGACGGATGTCTTCTTTGATCGCTCCCAGCGCAGTTCCCATTGCATCATATATTCTCCGGAGAAAGACGAGGTGGTTTCCTTGTTTCTGGACTCTACGGAGACAGTACGTGCCCACAAGGCTTTGGATCGCAGCGAAAAGCTCTTCAAGAGTATCTTTGCCAATATTCCTGCCGGAGTGGAGCTTTATGATAAGGATGGCTATCTGCTCGATTTGAACAACTGGGACATGGAGACCTTTGGGGTGAAGGATAAAGCGGATGTAATAGGTGTCAGCTTCTTTGAGAACCCGAATGTGCCTCTTGAAATCAGGGAACGGGTGCGGAACGAAGATTTGGTGGATTTTAGGCTGAATTACTCTTTTGAGAGGGCAGGCGACTATTTCCACTCGGATAGACAGAAGATGATTGAACTCTATACAAAGGTCAGTAAGCTGTTTGACAGTCAGGGGAACTTCAACGGATATGTATTGATTAATATCGATAATACGGAGCGTATCGACGCCATTAACCGTATCCGTGATTTTGAGAACTTCTTCCTGCTGATATCGGACTATGCAAAGGTGGGGTATGCTAAACTGAACTTGCTTACCAAACGTGGTTATGCCATCAAACAGTGGTATAAGAATATGGGCGAGCCTGAGGATATTCCGCTGTCGTCGGTTGTGGGAGTCTATGATAAGATGCATCCGGAAGACAGGCAGAAAGTCGTTGATTTCTACGAAAAGGTATTGAAGGGTGAGGAGAAGGATTTCCGTAGCGAAATGCGTGTGTTGAAGCCCGGCACTGCCGATGAGTGGAACTGGGTGCGCATGAATGTGGTGGTTACCAAGTTTGAACCGGATAACGGGGAGATAGAGATCATCGGCATTAACTATGACATTACCGAACTGAAAGAGACGGAAGCCATGCTTATCGAGGCTAAAGAGAAAGCTGAAACGATGGACCGCCTGAAGAGTGCTTTTCTTGCGAATATGAGTCATGAGATACGTACACCGCTCAATGCGATTGTCGGCTTCTCGGGGTTGCTGGTGGATACGGAAGATCTGGAAGAACGTCGTGAATACATTAAGATTGTACAAGAGAATAACGACTTGCTGTTACAGCTGATCTCTGATATTTTAGACCTGTCGAAAATAGAGGCGAGGACATTTGAATTCACCTATGGCGAGACGGATGTGAATATGCTTTGTGAAGATATTGTCCGCAGTTCCCAGATCAAGGTACCACAAGGAGTTGAGTTGGTTTTTGATCCGCATCCGTCGGAATGCAGCGTGGTGAGTGACCGGAACCGCCTGCATCAGGTTATCTCTAATTTCGTGAACAATGCTTTGAAGTTTACTTCATCGGGCAGTATCCGCGTGGGATACGAAGAAAAAGAAGAGTGCGTGGAGTTTTATGTGCGGGATACGGGAATTGGAATTCCCGCAGGGCAACTGCCTCATATCTTTGAGCGTTTCGTCAAGTTGAACACCTTTATTCATGGAACCGGCCTCGGGCTTTCCATCTGCAAAAGCATCGTAGAGCAGTTAGGCGGAGTCATAGGAGTGGATTCGGAAGAGGGAAAGGGCTCCCGGTTCTGGTTCACCATTCCGAAATAGGGGCTTTCATAGCAAAAGACATTTCACCACAGAGGACACAGAGGACGCAGAGGGAAACCGAAGATATTATTATCCTAATGGATAACGTATCTTTATCTCCTTCTCTGTGTCCTCTGCGTCCTCTGTGGTGAAATATGGTTAAGCAAACTTATCGATTCCCTGATAGATGCAGCTTGCGATACCTAAGGCTATGATGCCCAATGTACAAAGTGCGAGACTTAACTTGGTATAACCGTCACTGCGGAAAGCGGGGATGGGTTCTTCGTTGGGATTGATATACATGGCTTTCACGATCAGCAGGTAGTAGTAGAGTGAAACTACTGTGTTGATCAGGGCAATGAATACCAGTAAATGGAACCCACTGTTGAATGCGGCCATGAAGATGAAGAACTTGGAGAAGAAACCCGCAAACGGAGGGATACCGGCCAGTGAGAACAGGGCAAGTGTCATGATGAAAGCCAGTTTGGGGTTTGTCCGGTACAGTCCGTTATAGTCGTTTATTTCTACCTTGTTGCTACGTTGCTCCACAATCGAGATAACCGCGAACACACCTAAGTTTGCTGCCAGGTAAACCAGTACATAATAAACCAGGGCGGTCATTCCCATCGCACTGCCACCTATGACACCCAGCATGATGTATCCGGCCTGAGAGATGGCTGAGAATGCCATGAAACGTTTTAGGTTCTGCTGGCGGATGGCAAAGAGATTGGCAATGGTGATTGAGGCAATAGTTACCCAGAACAGTACTTCCTGCCATTGTGCCGTCATCGGTGCAAATACTTTCGTCAGGATGGTCATCAGCACGAAAGCTGCCGATCCTTTGGAGATCACACTTAAATAGGAGGTCACGGCCGTAGGTGCACCTTCGTATACGTCGGCGGTCCAGAGATGGAAGGGAACCAGGGAGATCTTGAATCCCATGCCGGCAAAGAAGAACACGAAAGCCATGACCTGAAGCATGTTACCTGTAATGTGTTCGGGCAGGTCATCGAAGTAGAGAGTGCCTGACGTTCCGTAAATCATCGAAAGACCGAACAGCAGCAAGGCACTTGAGAACAGAGCTGTCAGGATATACTTGGCACCTGCTTCTGCGGAGTGGTGGCGGTATTTGTCGAATGCCACCAGTGCGGCCATAGGGATACTCGCCATTTCCAGCCCGATGAAGAACATCAGGAAGTGTCCGGCAGAGATCATGAAATACATACCTAACAGGGTGGAGAGTGTCAGGACATAAAACTCTCCCTGCTTGATGCTGGTGTCTTCACGCTTCAGCCATTCGTGGGCCATCAGTATCACGATGAGAGTACCTACGTTGAGCACTGCTTTGATGATGGTTTGCATCGGTGCATACTGATACATTCCGCCGAAAGCCTCCGCCGGAGCTCCGGGGAAGAGGTTGATTACGGTGTGGATGGTCAGCAGGATGACAGCCGGCAAGGTAAGCGACCTGGTAGGTAGTTTGGGAGCCGTGCCTTTATGGTCCGGGCAGGTAAACAGGTCGACCACAAACAGGATGAGGATAACCGCTATCAGCGATAGCTCCTCTTTCATATATAGAAATTGTGAATAATCCATCTTCTTTTTATGGTATTAAGTGTGAAACAACGGGCAATACACTTTCGCCGATCATGTGGCTTACCCAGAAAGGAGCCATACCCAGTCCGGCAACACAAATAATGAGACAGATAACGGCGAAGCGTTCATCCCAGGTTGCGTCTGTCAGTGCCAGGTGATGCTTGTTGGTACAAGTCCCATACAGAATCTTGCCTACCAGCCGGAGGATATAGACCGCAGTAATGACAATGGATGAACAAGCGATAATGGTCAGTGTGCGGTGGAACACATCGAAGTTCTGGAATGAACCGACAAAGATGGTCATCTCGGCTACGAAGCCGCTGAGTCCCGGAAGTCCCAGGTTGGCAAGTCCGGCAATTACATAGCAGACACTGAGGAACGGCATCACTTTCATCAGTCCGTTCAACTCGCGTACGTCGCGGGTATGTGTACGTCCGTATATCATACCGATGAGGGCGAAGAACAATGCTGTCATTAACCCGTGGCTGAGCATCTGGAGCACTGCACCGGTGGCGGCTGTCTGGTTCATCATCAGTATAGCGAAGAGCACCAGACCACAGTGGCTCACTGACGAGTAGGCATTAATATACTTCAGGTCGGTTTGCACACAAGCGCTGAAGGCACCGTATACAACCGATATACCTGTCAGGATCAGGAAGATCCAGCCCAGTTCGTTGGCAGCTTCCGGCATCAGGTACATGGCGATGCGGAAACATCCGTAACCTCCCAGTTTCATCAGTACGCCGGCATGCAGCATGGAGACGGCAGTCGGTGCCGAGGCATGACCGTCGGGGCTCCATGTGTGGAAAGGAAAGAGTGCGCCCAGTACGCCGAATCCCAGGAAGGTGAGCGGGAACCAGATGCACTGTTGTGCGAACGGGATGTTGTGCAGCCGGGCTATTTCGAGGATGTTCATTGTCGTCCCGCCGGCACCGAAGAATATGCCCAGAATACCGATCAGCAAGAAAGCCGAACCACCCATCAACATCAGGGTCAGCTTCATGGCTGCGTATTCCTTGCGTCCCGAGCCCCATACACCGATCAGCAGATACATCGGGATCAACGCGATTTCGTAGAACATGAACATGGTGAACAGATCGATGGAGATGAAGAATCCGAATACTCCCATCGACAGGAGTGTGAACCACAGGAAGTATTCTTTGGTCAGCGGTTGCAGCTTCCAGGAAGCGAAGGTACCGGTGAAAACAATGACGGCACTAAGCAGCAGCATGGCTACCGATATTCCGTCGACTCCTACTGAATAGGATATGTGGAGGGGAGCATACCATACTGTGTCGGCACGGAACAGCATTTCGGCTGTGGCTCCTGCCTGGCGCTCGCCTAAATAAAGGAACGTCAGCACAATACTCAGGATAAGCAACGCTGTACTTCCCGCTACCATCACTCCACGGATGGCTTTAATGCCTTTGGCAAGGTATAACCCGCCAAGCATCAGCAGAGGAATGAGTACGAATAAGGATAAAAAGTTCATATCTTTTGTGCTTTATAAGATTAATATTAAGATCAGTATCAATGCTCCAAGCAAGAATACGTAAGCGTATTGCTGTACGCGTCCGTTTTGCAGTCCCCGTATCTCGTCGCTTGTGGCGTGGGTTCCCCAAGCTATGAAGTTGAAGAATCCGTCTACTACGTGGCGGTCGAACCAAGCGATCGGCGTAGAGATGCAACGGAAGATGATGCGGTGCGTGATGAACTGATATACTTCGTCGATATAGAAACGGTGGTAGGCTGCCCGGTGCAGTCCGGCGAACCGTTTGGCAAGTTTGTCTGCCAATGGCTGTTGCGGACGCAGGTACATACAAGTGGCCAGAACGATGGAGCCCACGGCAATCACTACGCTGGTGACGGCCACTGAAGTTTCCAGATGAATGGTATACGATTCACCGTTGGCACTGATGAAATGTCCGAAAGGAATGAAACCGGCCACACAAGTAACGGCAGCCAGGAAGATTAACGGAACAGTCATGGTGAGGGGAGACTCGTGTGGAGTGTGTGCGTCACTTACTCCATTGCTTGCCGACTTTTGCCCGGGCGTTACACCGGCCCAGAAAATGCCGTAGTAGAGACGGAACATATAGAAGGCAGTCATAGCCGCGATGATTGTCATCACCCAACCCATCACAGGGCTGTACTGGAAGCAAGCTGCCAGAATTTCATCTTTAGAGAAGAAACCTGAGAACGGAGGAATACCCGCGATGGCAAGACAGGCTATCAGGAAGGTGATATGCGTAATCGGCATGTACTTGCGGAGTCCGCCCATGGCGGACATCTCGTTGGAATGTACGGCATGAATGATGCTGCCGGCACCCAGGAAGAGCAATGCCTTGAACATGGCATGTGTGAAAAGATGGAACATGCCGGCCATATAGCCCAGTCCTCCGTGATGCGGGTCGGAAGAGGTGCAGACACCTAATGCCACAATCATAAAGCCGATTTGTGAGATGGTGGAAAAAGCAAGTACACGCTTGATATCACTCTGTACGCAAGCCACGCTGGCTGCATAAAACGCAGTGAAAGCGCCCACCCATCCGATCAGGTGCAGTACGTCCGGTGCATATTCGATGAAGAGCGGGAACATGCGTGCCACCAGATAGACACCGGCTACCACCATGGTAGCGGCATGAATCAATGCACTGACAGGAGTCGGACCTTCCATGGCATCCGGTAACCAGATGTGCAGCGGGAACATGGCACTCTTGCCGGCACCGCCGACAAACATCAGTCCGAGGGCCAGAGGTAACATGCTGGCGCCACCGCTCAACATCGAAACTGTGTCGGGAGTGAAGCCGAATGTACCTCCGTAATATCCGTATAGCAGGATACCGATCAGGAATCCCAGGTCGGCGAAGCGGGTTACGATGAACGCCTTTTTGCTGGCGGCAATGGCTGCCGGGCGGGTATAGTAGAAGCCTATCAGCAGGTAAGAAGATACACCTACCAGTTCCCAGAACAAATACATCTGGAAGATATTGGTTGCCACTACCAGTCCGAGCATCGACATGGTGAACAAGGACAGGAATGCGTAGTATCGCTGGAATCCTCGTTCACCTTTCATATAACCGAAGGAGTAGATATGTACCATCAGGCTGACAGTGGAGATCACGATCAGCATCATTACCGAAATAGGGTCGAGCAGGATGCCCAGGTTGAATGTCAGTGTCTCCGTAAACGGAAGCCATTCGAAGTTATAAGGAATGAGCGTGGCGAACGTTCCGTCCGCCAGGCGGGGAGCCGAAAAGTATTGTATGGCCGTGATGTACGAAAGTACGGTCACCGCTGCCAATACCAGCGTGCCAATGGTGCCCGCTGTCCGGTGGCTCATCCACTTGCCTCCTATTCCTGTTGTCAGGAAGGAGAGGAAGGGGAGAAGAAGGATCAGAATTGTATATTCCATAATCTATCTGTTGTTGTATATTATACTATGTTTATACTGCAGGAGGTATGCTCTGCCTACCATTTTAATTCATCGAGATTCTTTACCTGTATACTGCGTATATTGCGGTAAATATTAATCATGATGGCAATGGCGATAGCCGTTTCCGCAGCCGAGATGGCGATGGAGAACAGGGCAAAGAAATATCCTTCCAGCTCTCCGGGGAAAAGGAAACGGTTGAATACGGCAAAGTTGATATCGGTCGCATTCAGCATCAGTTCCACAGAGATCAGGATTGCAAGTGTGTTGCGCCGGGTGAAGAACCCGTATATTCCTGCAAACATCATGATGGTAGAGACCACCAGATAATATTCCATGTGTATCATCATATCTTTCTATCTTTTACGTGCAATTAATAATCCGCCTACGATACAAGCCAGCAACAGTATGCTGACTGCTTCGAAAGGCAATACATATCCATATTTGCCGCTGCTTAGCAGTGCATGCCCGATGGTCTTGATACTGATTTCTACCGGTTCCGGATCGCTTGTCGGTACGAATTTGTGGGTCAGTGTGATAAAGAGCACCAGTGCCGCACCTACTATGGTCGTGGCGAGTCCCGCCAGGAATTTACTCCGTTTCAGGTGAGCCGCCCGGTCGCCTTCTCCACTCGTCAGCAGGATGGAGAATACGTAGAGCACCACAATACCTCCGGCATAGACCATGATCTGTACCGATCCGAGGAAAGTATACCCCAACAGAAAGTAGATGCCTGCTGTGCCGAAAAGCACAAACAGCAGATAGGTGGCCGAACGTACGATGCGTTGTGTAGTCACCGTCAGTATGGACATGGCAATGATGAACACTGCCAGAAAGTAGAATACTACTGTTTCAAGTGTAAGTCCCATATTCTTTTATTCTTTTTTCTTTTCGATTACTTTACTGCCTTCGTGATTGAGCTGCAGGATGAGCTTGCTCCGGTCGAATACGGCATGCTCAAATACCTGGTCGAAGGTGATTGCGTCGTGCGGGCAGGCATTGACACATAGCTGGCAGAAGATACACGAGCCGAGGTCGTACTCATACTTTGCCAGTATTTTCTTCTTTTTACCCTCTTCCGTTTCAACGGTCTCACTGGTCACTTTGATGGTATCGTTCGGACATGCCATCTGGCACAGTCCGCAGGCTACGCAGCGATGCTCATTGTTTTCGTTGTGAGGCATGGTCAATGTACCGCGGAAACGGTCGAACATCTTGAGTTCTGCACGGTTTTCCGGGTATTGTTCGGTTACTTTCTTCCGGAAATACACCTTGATGGTGGTTTTCATACCCGTCAGCAGAGAGCCGATGCCTTGCATCAGGCCACCTAAATATGTATATTCTTCATTCTTCATTTTTCAGTCCTCCGGGTTAGAAGTGCAGTCCGAAGACTACGATTAATACCATGATTACCAGATTGACCATCGAAATGGGCACTAAATATTTCCATTCCAGATTCAATATCTGATCAATGCGCAGACGTGGAAAAGTCCACTTGATCCACATCAGCAGGAATACCACGAAGAATGCCTTGCCGAAAAACCAGATGAAGCCCGGGATGTAATCCATTACGGCATTGAATCCGTCCAGACCGACGATATGCAACGGCATCCAGCCTCCGAGGAAGATGGTGGCGGCTACGGCGGCTACGATAAACATATTCAGGTACTCGGCCAGGTAGAAGAATCCGAAGTGCATACCCGAATATTCGGTATGGTAGCCCGCTGTCAACTCACTTTCCGCTTCGGGAAGGTCGAACGGGCCGCGGTTACATTCTGCGTTTCCGGCTATCAGGTAGATAATGAAGGCGATCACCGCCGGGATGTGTCCCTTGAATATAAACCATCCGTTGGCCTGGTTCTCTACGATTTCGGAGAACTGCATGGTACCCATCAGTACCACCATCGTCAGGATACTGAGTCCCACGGACAGTTCGTAACTGATGATCTGTGCACCGCTTCGCATGGCACCGATCAGTGAGAACTTGTTGTTCGAGCCCCATCCGGCCAGCAGGATACCTACCACACCGATGCTCGAAGCCGCCAACAGGAAGAATACACCCACGTTGAAGTCCAGCACTTCCAGCCCCTTGCTGATGGGCAGGCAGGAGAAGGTGAGAAACGAAGCGATAATCACCATGAACGGAGCCAGGTTATAGAGGAATTTATCCGAGTGTTTCAGCTCGATGATTTCTTTGGTCATCATCTTAAGCACGTCACAGAGCACCTGGATGCTTCCCCACTTTCCTACACGGTTCGGTCCCAGACGGCACTGGAAGAAACCGCATACCTTACGCTCCATATAAATAAGGAGAATGGCAAGTATGGCATACAGGGCCACAATGCACACCCCGATTACGACACATTCAATGAATACAGCCAGCCCCTCCGGCATGACGGAGGTCAGAGTCTGGTGTATCCAGCTTGTTATTATACTAAAGTCAAACATATGCTATATTTACGATTAGACGATTTACTATTTACTTATCTGTCGATATCCGGCACCACATAGTCCAGCGTTCCGCCAATGGCGATCAGGTCGGCAATCTTGGCTCCCCGGCAGATGGTATCGACAGCCGAAACCAACGGCAGTCCCGTCGAACGGTAATGCAGGCGGTAGGGGGTCTTGTCTCCGTGGCTCTCGAGGAATACCCCGAATTCACCTCGGCTGCCTTCGACAGCAGTGTAGTAACTTCCCTCCGGCACCCGGATGATAGGTTTCATCTTCTCCTGTATCGGTCCTTCCGGAATGTTGTCTATCAACTGTTCGATGATGTTCAGACTTTCCATAATTTCATCCATACGTACCATGTAGCGGGCAAAAGAGTCACCTTCGGTGTAAACGATCTCTTTAAAATCTACTTTGTCATATACACCATAAGGCATACGTTTGCGCACATCGCATGCCCATCCGCTGGCACGGCCTGTACCACCGGTGCATCCGAAGGAAATAGCATCTTCGCGGCTCAGTACGCCTACACCTTTCAGGCGCTGCCGGGCAATGACGTTGCCGGTAAATACGTCGTGATATTCGTGAATGATGCCACGCATGTAGGGGATGAATTTTTTCACTCTCGGGATGAAGTTCGGGTGTAGATCCGCTTGTACCCCACCAATAGTATTATAGTTCATAATCAGACGTCCGCCACAGGTCTCTTCGAACATGTCCAGAATCATCTCACGGTCACGGAAACCGTAGAAGAAAGCGGTCAGTGCTCCCAAGTCCATCGCGAGGCACGAATAGAACAGCAGGTGGGAGTCGATACGCTGAAGTTCGTCCATAATGGTACGGATGTACTTCACACGTTCGCTGACTTCGATTCCCATTGCCTTTTCGATGCACATGCAAAGGGCATGGCGGTTTTGGTGTGCTCCTAAATAATCGAGCCGGTCGGTCAGTGCAAGGGTTTGCGGATAGGTGAGGCTTTCGTTCATCTTCTCGATTCCCCGGTGGATGTAGCCGCAGTTGGCATCGAGTTTCCTGATGGTTTCGCCTTCAAGCGATACGCGGAAACGCATTACTCCGTGGGTGGCCGGGTGTTGTGGTCCGATATTGACTACATATTCACGGTCATCAAAGATGACATTTTCCTGGGTTTGGTAAGTTCCGTCCGGGTTCAGTTCTATTTCCTGCGTGGTGTCATAGGTCTCTTCATTATCCATACGCAATGGGTTATCCTTTTCCGGATTATTATCTTTACGCATCGGATATCCTACCCAGTCGTTACGCAGATAAAGGCGCCTCATGTCGGGATGTCCGATGAATACAATGCCATAATAGTCGAATACTTCACGTTCGTTGAAGTCGGCCGCTTTCCAGATGTCACTGACGGAAGGGATTTCCGGAGTTTCGCGGTTATCTGTGGATGTTTTTACAGCGATGCGTTCGCCGGTTACGGTCGATTCCAGATGGTAGACTACTCCAAGTCCCCGAGTTACGTTCGGTGCGTCGCCTTCCTCTGCCACTCCCCAGTCCATGCCTGTCAGGCTTTCGAGAAAGTCCATCTGCTTTTCGTTACGCAGACGCAGCATCTCGTCGTGTAGTGCTGCGGGTTCTATGTATTTTATTTCTTCCATATTTTAATGATTAATGCGAATCTGTGATGCATCTGGGTTTATTCCTTCTCAGGTTTCTTCTCTTTCCGGTTTACTCCTCCGAAGAATTTTTCTATCTTCACTTTGCGTTGCAGTTGCATCATGCCGTAATAGAATGCTTCGGGACGGGGCGGACATCCGGGAATGTATACATCGACCGGAAGAATCTTGTCTACTCCGTTTACCACATGATAGGACTTGCGGAACGGACCGCCGCTTACTGCACATCCTCCTACGGCAATCACATATTTGGGATCTGCCATCTGATCATACAGACGCTTCAGCACCGGGGCCATTTTATTGGTGATGGTTCCGCATACCATAATCATGTCGGCCTGTCGCGGGCTGGCACGGGCTACTTCAAACCCGAAGCGGGCCATGTCATAACGCGCGGCACCCAGTGCCATGAATTCGATACCGCAACAGCTGGTTGCGAAAGTAAGCGGCCACAGCGAGTTGCTGCGTCCCCAGTTGATAAGATCGTCAAGCACTCCCACGAAGACGTTGGCTCCGCCTTCATTGAGTTCTTTGACCATCTTTTCCAACGATTCGTTATCGATGAAGTCTTCATAGGGGATAGACTTTATTTGGGGCTTTTTCATTATTTCCATTCCAGTGCTCCTTTCTTCCAGGCATAGGCAAGGCCCAGAACCAACACAACTAAAAAGAAGAGAATACTAATTAATCCTTGGGGTCCCAGATCGCGGGCAATCACTGCCCAGGGAAACAGGAATACCGTTTCGACGTCGAACATCAGAAACAGGATAGCAAACAGGTAGTAACCTACGCGGAACTGCATCCATGATTTACCGCGTGTAGGGATACCACATTCATACGCTTCGAACTTTTGCGCATTATACGATCGTGGTGAGATAGCGTTTGAAAGGGCTATCACCACACCGACAAAGGCAATTGCGGTCAGCAGAACGACAACTAACAATGTAAAATTCATAATCCAATAGTATGTTTAGATTGAATAATCTGAAAGATGCAATAAATCGTCACACCTCTGAGTGACAACTGATTGAGAAAGGGTTGATAGCTACAGGACACAAGTGAATCTGTTCACAAATGGCATCGCTGTTCGTAGCTTGTAGCTTTCCTAAATAATGATTTTCCTTAATCCGTAGACATAGTAGGTCAGTGGATCCGACGGATTGTATGTATGTGAATAGATTGAATGATCTGATAAGGGATTATTTCTCATTCTGTATTTATGGAAGACCGTTTCGGGACGGATAAAGCTTTTATCCGTTGGTACATGAGAAATATCTGCATGACCCATTTCGCAGGGCATGATGGTACAATAAAAATGGAATCGCTCCAGAATGTTCCGGTTTGCAGGAGCGGCTTGTGAAATAAAACATTCGTCCTGATCCGGATCTTCTATTATATAAGAGGTATTTGCCGCCTTCATCGTTACCGAATGAAGCAGCACGGCAAGCGCTATCAGTATATAATATTTTAAGCTTTGTTTCATTTCTATTCCTTAAACGGTTGCAAATATAGAATTTAATTTTATCTCTTTTGCAAACTCCATGTGACAAAAAAGGTTTTTTAATAAATCATATATTGTTCTATATTATACAACAAATGAGGTTATCCTCTTGTTTCTAATTCCTTTTCCAAAAATCTGAACTGAATAAAAGCAGTACGGTAAACAGCTCGAGACGTCCCAGCAACATGAGGAATGACAACAACCATTTTGCCAGTTCGGGAAGTCCGTTCCATGAATAAGCGGGGCCGCAGCTACCCAGTCCGGGACCCATATTGCCGATACTTGAAATCACCGTACCGATGGATTCGGTAAAGCCTACTCCCATTGCCATCATCAATAGTACACTGATGATGATGATAACGGCATATAGAAACGAGAAGGCCAGTACCGTCGAGAGTATGGAAGGGGAGATGACCTGTTTGTTCACCCGGACCGGGAGCACTGCATTCGGGTGTACGATGTGTTTAAACTCATTCCGTGATACCTTGGTGAGAATCACCATCCGGATGCATTTCATACCACCTGTGGTACTTCCGGCACAGGCACCTATCAGCATAATGACAGTCAGGGTTCCCCAGAGTACAGGTACCCATTGCATATAGTCGGCCGTTACAAATCCGGTGGAAGTATGAAGCGAAGCTACTTGGAAGAAAGCTTTACGGAATGATTCTTCTGCGCCCATTGAAGTAGTACGGTAAAGTACCGCTGCGATGAATCCGGTAAAGATAATCACTGACATGACGTACCATTTCAGCTCGGCATTCTGGGATACCTTCTTCAGCTTGCCGGTAAATAATAATAGAAGCAGCGTAAAGTTGATTCCGGACAGGAACATAAAAATGCCTATTACATATTCTATATAAGGTGAGTTGTAGTAAGCTATGCTGTCTTGTTTAGTGGAATAGCCTCCTGTACCTGTGGTGGCGAACGAATGGCAGATACTGTCAAACAATCCCATGCCGCCGAATAACAACAGAATTACTTCGATGGCTGTCAGTCCGGCATAAATCGTCCATATCCATTTGGCCGTCACGCCGATACGGGGGTGCACTTTATCGTAAGTCGGTCCGCTCGATTCGGCTGCGAAAAGCTGTACGCCGCTCACTCCGAAAATGGGCAGTACGGCAATGGTAAAAAAGACAATACCCAGTCCGCCTATCCATTGTGTCATGCTTCGCCAGAAAAGGAGTCCGTGGGGCAGTGCCTCTATGTCGTCAAGAATGGTGGCTCCGGTACTGCTGAATCCTGACATTGTCTCAAAGAAGGCGTTGGTAATGCTTGGTATGTAATGGCTAAGGTAGAACGGGAGCATTCCGAAGAGGGAGAATACGACCCATGCCACACTGACAATGACATATCCGTCGCGTCGGTTGAGTTGTTTTTCAGCTCCTTTTCCGACGGCAAGCAGGAGGATACCGACCAGAGTGGTCAATCCCGCCGACAATAGGAAACTGTTCAGGTCGTCTTCACCGTAAATCAGCGAAACGCCCGCACAGCAGAGTAACAGGGCGGTCTCTATCAGCAAGAGAAAACCTGTAATGCGGTATATCATTTTGGAGTTTATCATACCATCAATTAAAGTACTTTTCTATCTTCTTGATCATCATGCTCAGGCAGAATACGACGACGTGGTCGCCTGCCTGGATAAGGGTGTCGCCCGTAACCAGTACACCTTCACCATTGCGGATCAGGCCGCCGATGGTAGTCCCCTTGGGCAGTCCCAGGTCTTTCACTTTGTTTTTGGTGATTTTTGCGTTTTCGGGTACAGTGAATTCCGCTACGTCCGCATTGGCAAAGGTCAGGCATTTCACGTTCGACACGTCCGCATCCAGCATCATCTGGTAGATGTGGCTGGCAGCAATCATTTTCTTGTTGATTACCGTACCGATATCCAGACTTTCGGCCATACCGATGTAGTCGATATTTTCGACTTCGGCCACAGTTTTGCTCACTCCCATGCGTTTGGCGGCAAGGCAGGCCAGGATGTTGGTTTCCGAGTTGCCGGTCAAGGCTACGAAAGCTTCCGTATTCTTTAGCCCTTCTTCGATGAGCAAGTCCATGTCCCGTCCGTCTCCGTTGATGATCATTGTCTTGTCATCCAATAATTCCGTCAGGCGATTGCAACGGTTAATATCATTATCTACGATTTTCACTTGCATGTAATCCGGTACATACTGCGCCGTACGGACGGCAATGCGGCTGCCACCCATGATCATGACGTTGCGTACATCGGCATATTCTTCCTTTCCGGCTATCTTTCGGATGTAAGGGATGTATTTCCGGGTTGTGGTGAAGTAAACGATATCGTGCAACTTGATGGTATCGTCTCCCCGGGGAATGATGGTTTCAGTACCTCGTTTGATGGCTACCACGTGGTAGGGGATGTCCGGTGCACCCAGCTCGGCCAGTGTAACGTCCAGTATCTCCGCTTTTTCACGCATCTTTGTACCGATCAGGATCAGTGAGCCTCCGCAGAATTCCCACCATTGGCGTACCCAACTCATGCGCATGGACGATACGATCTCCTTGGCAGCCAGCATCTCCGGGTAAATCAGTGAGTCGACGCCCAATTTCTGGAAAAACTCTTTGTTCTTCGGCAACAAGTACTCGTAGTTGTCGATGCGGGCTACTGTCTTTTCGGCTCCCAGATTGGTGGCAAGCATACATGCTGTCATGTTCCGGCTCTCGTCGGGGGTGACGGCTATAAAGAGATCTGCCTCTTTGATGCCTACCTCTTTCAGGCCGGAGATGGATGAAGGAGAGGCCGTGACAGTCATCAGGTCAAAGTTCGAACTGAGTGTGCTTAGTTTTTCTTCGTCGTCATCCATCAGGATAATATCCTGTTTCTCGCGTGAGAGTAATTTAGCCAAGTGTGTGCCTACAGCTCCGGCACCAGCAATAATTATCTTCATTTTGATTGCAAATTGCGGTTCTATTGCGTATTCTCGGAGATTAAGAATGGGCAGTCATGCAACTTTCCACAGGAGCGTCCATCCGTAATTCGTTTTTAGTAATTGCCTTGTAAATGCCTTCTTCATCCATCCCGCACAAGTGATAGAGTTGCTGTACCGATCCGTGTTCAATAAACTTGTCCGGTACACCGATACGCCTGATTTCGGGATAATATCCGTTGTCGGCCATGAACTCCAGTACGGCACATCCCATACCGCCTTTTATAATGCCGTCTTCCACTGTTATGACGTGGCGGAACTTTTTACCTACTTCGTGCAGTAGCTCTTCATCGAGCGGCTTAAGGAAGCGCAGGTCATAATGTGCCACAGAAATACCTGTTTCGGCTTCGGCACGTTCAATGGCACGGGTAGCCAACTTGCCGATAGGACCAATCGTGATTACCGCCAGATCATCTCCGTCCTTCAGTTTGCGTCCTTTTCCTACGGGGATCTCTTCCAGCGGGCATTCCCAATCTACGAGTGAACCCCGTCCACGAGGGTAGCGGATGGCGAAAGGTCCTTTGTCGGGCAATTGGGCGGTATACATCAGGCGGCGTAACTCGTGCTCGTCCATTGGTGACGAGATGGTCAGGTTGGGTATAGGGCGCAGATAGGCCATATCGAACACACCGTGGTGTGTCGGTCCGTCTTCACCTACCAGTCCGGCGCGGTCGAGGCAGAACACTACGTTCAGTTTTTGTATCGCTACGTCGTGAATGATATTATCGTATGCCCGTTGCATGAACGATGAATAGATGTTGCAGAAAGGTAACAGGCCGTCTTTGGCCATACCTCCTGAGAAAGTTACGGCATGTCCTTCGGCGATGCCTACGTCGAAAGCGCGGTCCGGCATGCGGTCCATCAGTATGTTCATTGAGCAACCGCTTGGCATGGCGGGAGTGACCCCCATAATCAGTTTATTCTTTTCTGCAAGTTCCGCCAGTGTATGACCGAACACATCCTGGAAAAGCGGTGGCATTCCGTCTGTATTGGCTACAATCCGTTTTCCCGTTACAGGGTCAAATTTACCCGGAGCATGCCATATGGTGGCCTGTTTCTCTGCCGGACCGAATCCTTTTCCTTTGATGGTGTGTAGATGCAGGATTTTGGGTCCCTGCATATCTTTGATGTCATGCAGGATGCGGGCTATGTTCTTTACGTCGTGCCCGTCGATAGGGCCGAAGTAACGGATATTCATTCCCTCGAAAATGTTCTGTTGCTGGGCTGCCAGTGACTTCAGGCTGTTGCCCAGCCGTATCAGGGCTTTCCGTCGCTCTTCGTTGAGCAGACCCATTTTAAACAACAACCGTGATGTCTTGAAACGCAACTGATTGTAGCGGTTCGAGGTAGTGAGGTTAAATAAGTATTGTTTCATGCCACCTACACTGCGGTCGATGGCCATATCGTTATCGTTGAGTATAATCAGCAGATTGTTTGCGGTAGACGAAGCATTGTTCAGACCTTCGAAAGCCAGTCCGCCGCTCATGGATCCGTCGCCGATTACCGCTACTACATGGCGGTCCCGTTCTCCCTTTCGTTCAGCTGCCACTGCCATGCCGAGCGCTGCCGAGATGGAGTTGGAGGCATGTCCGCAAGTGAATGTATCATATTCGCTTTCTTCGGGTGAGGGAAAAGGGCGGATTCCGCCCAGTTTACGGTTGGTAGAGAAGGCTTCCCGTCGTCCGGTCAGTATTTTATGTCCATAAGCCTGATGGCCTACATCCCATACAATACGGTCGTAAGGAGTATTGTACACATAATGCAGTGCTACGGTCAGTTCCACTACACCGAGGCTGGCCGCGAAGTGTCCCGGGTTGCACGATAGTTCCTTGATGATGTCTTGCCTCAATTCATCGCATACCTCCGGCAGCTGATCTACACTGAGTTGGCGCAGGTCTTCGGGGTAATTGATAGTGTTTAGCAAGCTATATGTTGGTTCATTCTTCATGATTCGGGCAAATTTAAATGCAAATTTAGTAAAAGAAAGCGGAAGGAGCATCTTTTTGATTGGAAATTTAATAGGTAAGGGCGGAAAGAGAGGCGGACCGATAAACTTGCGGATGGTGGGATGGTTTATAATGTGGTATCTTCTTTTGTTAACATTGTTAATGCTATTTCAAAAATGTTTTCTTCCTGTTTGCATAGAACAAGTGTTTTGCATTTAAAAGGCTTGTTCTTTGCAGACAAAAGACTTGTTTTAACATAATGTTAAATCAAACCTTTTGCTTACTAAAGAATGAAGGTCTTGAAATTGTTGATATCGAGAGGGATAATACGTTCCTTCGTTTTTCTGTACTCTGATTTATCCGCTTGAAATTATAGACGATACTTGTCAAAGTCACAATGATATTAAGGCTTTGCTAACGGACACCGGTTTTGTGTTGCAATGTTGCACCGGGGACTCTGAAGCCGGTTTAAAATGATTGTAGGGTTGTCCTGCAAGAATGAGGCATAGAGGTACTTATATGGATAAACGAAACATCCTTGTTTCTACTATCATCTGTTTCTGAAAGAATGGTGAGATGATTATTCATTCCCCTATTCCTGATTAGCCACTGTATGTGTGTGATATGCGGGTGATACAGAGGAATCCGGTAACTATCGTTTTGGGGGGTGGTTGATGAAAGCTGCGATGTCATCCATTACATAAGCGGGAATAGGGGCGGGACGGCTGTATTCAAGGGGGACTGACTTACCTTCTCCTTCCTGGAATAAATGATTGAGTCGGGGATAGGTTTTAAACATTGCCTTGGGATTCCCTGCCAGAGCGGTGTGCCATAAATCGAAATCATGCATGGTGACCTGGTAATCACGTTCGCCTTGAAGGACGAGTATGGGGAGAGCCAGTTTGCGAACTACTTCCAAAGGCTTATATTGATTGGCAAATGCCCAGTAAGCGTGTGGAAGATTCATGGGTAAAGGAATGGTGATATCGAACGTATCTGTATCCAGCTTTTTCACATTGTCCACTTGTTTTTGTAACTGAGCTATGTCTTTTTGAATATCGTTTGTGGATGGGAGTGCAGAGGCGAGATATTTTACTTGACTTATGAACAGATCTTCAAGCGGACGGGCGGCGCCTGCGAGTAAAATAATTCCTGCCGGAGTTTTATCGCTACATTGGGCGATGCGGGGAGCCAGAGTTCCCCCCAGACTATGTCCGAGGATGTAAATTCGTCCGGGATCTATAGTCGGTATTGATTCGGCAAGCTTTACTGCCGAAAGGGCGTCATCTACCGATTCTTCATCGAAAGTAATTTCTTTGCCCGCAGGCGCGCTATCGGCTCCATACACTTTGGTGCGCTTATCGTAACGGATCACGGCTATTCCGCGCTCGGCCAATCCGTACGCTAAGTCCCGGAAAGGTTTGTTGACTCCTACCGTTTCGTCGCGGTCGTTGGGACCCGAGCCATGTACTAAAATGACTACCGGCAGGTTTTTGCCGTTTTTAGGAAGAGTCAGTGTGCCGGGAAGCTTAAAGCTTCCCGTACAAATTTGTATGTCTGTTTCTTTTATTTTATCTTGTACCGATGCTGTCGGGGGAGTGGCATTTGTAGCCGGAACAGGTACGAAACGAATGGTATTCACCTTTCCGTCCGGATTGAATGCTGTGAGAAAACGTAGTGGAATACGTTCGAATTTAGCGTCGCAGTAATAAATAGTCATACCGTTTATTTGTTCGTTTTTCCACTCTCCGTGCGATTGGTACTTACCTACTTGTTGTTCCAATTGCTTGAATAGTCCGTTCAGCATTTCAACGGAAAGCATTTTCCGGATGTTATCGTCCAGATGCACATACACACTGTCTCCTTTACCTGCAATCAGTCGGTCGAGCAGTTCGGATGCCTGTTGCATACGATCCTGTGCTTGCAATACAGGGGTTGCCGCCAGCAGTAGCCATAACAGGCACATCCCTTTGAATAGATTGTTTTTTATCATAACTTGTTTATTAAGAAATCTCCGATAAAAAATAGAGTTCCGAAGAAAAAGATTCCGTAAATCAGCAAGGAGACAGAAGTCAGCCAACGGGGTTGTTTCCGCTCTCCGGCGGCACGGATACGTGCGAACGTACTGAACAAACATTCGGCGGCGGCAAACAGAACTATCAGATAGATGATCAGGTCGGTCCACGATTGCAGCCAAAGATCTTTGAGGTTACCTATCAGGCATACCAGTATCACGATGACTACAAAATATGAAATACGCATTAAGTCAGTTTTCTTTGATCCCATAGGCATCTCCTTTCTTTTTTTAAGTTCATATTCTTCCCTTTGGGGTGCTATTTCACAAACTTAAAATATTTTCTTTGAAAAAGAAGTTTTCCGGACTGATTCCGTATCCCTGTTAACAAATATTATGATAGCGGTGTCGGCCTGTCAACGAAGTTATTGCCCTTAGTTCTCTATACTCTCAAAAAGATGGAGCGTTGGTAGAGCAGCCATAAGATGACATATACGATAGATATGCTGACTAAAGAAATTAATACAGGATAGTAGGCACCCATATAAGGTTCGAGCCCATAAAACAGTGAATTTCCTATGCATCGGAAATCGAAGATGCAATCCAGCAAGTAGGCGAGGATAGAGTTCATTCCATATACTTTCAGCAGCGTCAGGTGAGAGCGGTGTTGTTTATAATCGATCCAGTAATAAAACAGTCCCATCAGCAGGAAGCAATAACCACTGCTGACCAGTACCATCGAACTGGTCCATATGGTTTTGATAACTGGAAATACGAGTCCCCATGTCCAGCCTGCGAGAACCATGCCTGCACCGATGCCAAAGTACAACCGAAGCTTATGTTTACCTTCTGTTGCATCTTTGGCAATGTAACCGGCAAACAATCCGGTCATTACAGTGACTATAAAATTCAGGCTGCTCAGTATCCATGTATAATAGTAACCTTCAGCAAAAATGATGGTTCCGTTTTCTACGGAAGCTCCGTCCCGGAAACGTCCCAATACAGTCCGGTCGATCCATTCTGCCAGATTACCTTCGGGAGTATAATTGCCACCTCCGTAGCCATCGATGCTGATGAACTTCATGGCAGCCCAGTAAATGAGTAGCAATGCAACGCAGAGAACGATTTGAGTTTTTCTGCCGGTATAGAGAAACAATAAGGCAGCAGCAATATATCCCGTAGCGATGGATTGCAGAGTGTTTGTATACAGATACAGATGATCGGGATCAAAAGACAATAGGTTACCTTGGCACATCATGCCGAAAATCCAGAGTAACAGTACTCGCTTGCATAACCGATAGATCAGTTTACTCTTGTCTGCCTCCCCTTTGAATCGGGATAGAGCGAATGGGATAGAGATTCCGGACATGAAAAGAAATAAGGGCATGATTAAATCCCACGGGGAAAAGCCGATCCAGTCGACGTGTCGCAGGCACCAGTTTACTCCATCCAGATGGGGAGAGTCTATGGCTCTGACTAAAGTTCTTAACAAGGGGCCTAATGCCACCAGAAAAAAGAGGTCCAGTCCTCTTAAAGCGTCCAATGATTCTAATCGTTGTCTTATCGGCTGTTTCATACAGATGTGTTTTTAAAGCATCAGAATAAATAGATAGTTACTAATAAATACGTGTATAAGAGCTTTATCCCTCAAAATTCAATCCCTTTTTTGTCACTGTCGTCTTCCCGTTAACAATTATTATAAAGCTTGTCGGTGGGATGACAGTAAAGTTAGCGCTGAATTATCCGTATCTTTGTCGTAAACATAGAGATATAAAGAGATGAAAAAACTGATAATATTCGATTTGGATGGTACTTTATTGAATACCATCGCCGATCTGGCACATAGTACGAATCATGCTTTGCAAGTTTTGGGATACCCTACTCACGAAGTTGCTTCCTATAACTTTATGGTGGGCAACGGTATCAATAAGTTGTTTGAGCGTGCATTGCCCGAAGGAGAGAAGACGGAAGAGAATGTGCTCCGTGTCCGTAAAGAATTTCTTTTGCACTACGATCGGCATAATGCTGACGAGAGTCGTCCTTACCCGGGAATTCCGGAATTACTGGAAGCATTGCAGAATAAAGGCCACAAATTGGCCGTGGCTTCCAACAAATATCAGGCAGCCACCGAGAAACTGATTGCACATTATTTCCCCGGGATACGGTTCGTTGCCGTATTTGGCCAGCGTGAAGGTGTGAAGGTAAAGCCGGATCCCACTGTGGTATATGATATCCTGCAGATAGCCGATGTACCGAAAGAAGAAGTATTGTATATCGGCGATTCGGGAGTAGATATGCAGACGGCTATCAATAGCGGGGTTACTTCCTGTGGAGTCACGTGGGGATTCCGCCCCCGTACGGAGCTTGAATCGTTTTGTCCTGATTTTATAGTGGATAAGGCGGAAGCTGTTTTGTCTATTGTTTAATAAGTAAAGAGGAAAACTGAAGGTCCTACGGGGCTTCAGTTTTCCTCTTTTATAAAGTTGCGTCTATTCGCGCGGTTATTTGATTTCGTCCGGCCAGGGGCATGGTTTTCCGGTGGCTTTGAACGATGGGCGTTGTCCGCCGACTTTACGCAGATAGTTACCCAGATCTTTTGACAGGTGTTTTACGATATCCGGATGCTGGGCTGCCAGATTATTTTTTTCACCTATATCTTGAGGAATGTTGAACAGCTCTTTCTTACCGTTTTCATAATAATAAATCAACTTCCAGTCTCCTTTACGTACCGTACAAGTCGGGCCTATACCCGGACCGTCGTTACCCCAATGGTTCGGGAAGTTCCAATACAGGCTGCGTCCTTTCGAAGGGTCGCCTGTCTGCTTTAATAGCGGGATAAAGCTGATACCATCAATCGGCTGAACAGTTTTGTAATGCTTCACTTGTGCCATCTCAAGAATGGAAGGATAGAAATCCTCGATAATCAGATACTTGTCACATTTGGTATCCGGTTTCACTACACCGGGCCAACGTACGATCATCGGTTCGCGCACACCGCCTTCGTAAGCAGAACCTTTGCCGCTGTTGAGTGGAGAGTTTTGCGTATGTAATTTGCCGTCACGCCATCCCGGTTCGCTGGACAATCCTCCGTTGTCACTCATAAAGATGACGATGGTATTGTCTGCTTCTCCGTTTTTATCCAACCAGTCCATCAGGTCGCCTAAACTCTTGTCCATACCCTCAATCAGGGCGGCGTAAGCGGCTTCTTTAGGAGTCAGTCCTTTGTCGATGTATTTTTGGTAGAAACGTTTGTCTTTATCGATGGGAACATGAATGGCGTAGTGTGCCATGTAAAGGAAGAAAGGCTGATTGTATTCTTTGGCGTGGTTCAGTGCTTTTATGGCTTCCAGAGTCAGTGCTTCACTTACAAAAGTGTCTGTTCCCCAGTATTTATCCAGTCCCGGAACGGCAAACCAAGGATTCGGCTTTCCGTCCGTCCGGTTTCCATAATTGTTTTCACCCAGATAACTGGCCAGTCCGCCTCCTGCATGTCCGGCAATGTTCACTTCAAATCCCATGTGATAAGGACTCTCTCCCGGAGTATTCACTGCGCCGAAGTGTGCTTTTCCGCAATGAATCGTATGGTAGCCATTGTCTTTCAGAATTTCTGCCAGCGAGGTCGCCTGGAAAGTATGGTCGATGTTGGGGACCTGACAAACACCGTTAACGTTCCAGTCCGCTACATTGAATACATCGCTCGGACGGTCTGTTTGCTGACCTTTGGGATAGGTCCAGTTTGTCACCCGGTGACGGGCGGCATTCGTTCCCGTAATCAGGCTGCAGCGGGTAGGCGAACTGATACTGCTGGCATAGGCCTGCGTGAACATTACGCCTTGTTTGGCAAGACGTTCCATGTTAGGGGTTTCGTACACTTCATTATAGTGCGTTTTTTGTGTCCAGAAAGGTAGCGAGGTATCCTGCCACCCCATGTCATCCACCATGAAAAGGATGATGTTGGGACGTGTGTCCATGCGTCCGTCGGACTGTTGGCTCTGTGCTTGCAGAGCAGGGGCAGCCAATGGAGCCAGTGCGAAGGGAATGATTAGTTTTTTATTCATCGTGATATATATTTAGAGTATTACTTTTTGAGGGTTATTTCTCCGGGAGTTTTGATCCGGATACTTCTTAGTTCCTGTCCTCCGGAAGTCTCTGCCCATACTTTTAAGGTTCCGGGGCAAAGTACATTGAGAGTCAGTTGGTCCGGTGTGGAGGAGAGGATCTCTACGGTTGCGGGAGACAGATACTTCTCTTGTATGCCGATTACGGCCCAACCGTTGCGGATGGGGCATAAATGGAACAGCTCGTCTGTAAATCCCTCAAGTTCCACGGGATATGCCGAAGTCAGTTCGGTGGCTGTCCGGGCCTTCCAGTCGAACAGGAGTATCCGTCCGGAGGAGGTCATGTCCGGTTTTCCGGTAAGGGTTTCTCGTAACAGATAGTCTTCTTTGGCAATTCCGGCTGTCACTTCCCGGTATTTGGAAGAAGTGTTCAGATTGTAGCAGATGATGCTTACTGCTTCATCTCCCGTGGGAGCAAATACCCGATATGCCTTTCCATCCTGTAACGGGTTGGTAAGGATTGATTCGGGAGTCGGTATGGCAGGTGCTGCCGGACGGAATATCTTTCCGTTGTTGTCAATCAGTGGGAAGATGTTTTCACTGACAAATTCTTTCGGTGAATCCGAAAGATAAACCGGTCCGCCGGAGATGGCTTTCGATCGTGCCATCAGGCTGCCGCAGATCGTGTCGCTGGAATGAAACATGTCATGATCCGGCCACACTGTCTGTCCTTGCAACAGGGTATTGGTGTACGATTGGAAAAGATGGGATTTAGCCATGTCTTCATCATACTTTTTGTAATCGATGCTGACGCGGGTTACTCCGCTATACAATGTATGGTCAGTATTGAGAGTGTTTTGTGCCATGCAGTTCATCAGCCCTACCTGTTGGTTGTGTGTCTGCCTTTCCAGTGCCAGATTGCATTCTTTAGCCTGCCGGACAACTTCTGTCCCACCCATATAGAGAGGTAAGGTGAACGCCTGATTGTCTATTTTGAGAAAATCGAATCCGTTGTTCTTTAGCGAACGTACGTAGTACCGGTAAAAATTATCGATGTTCCGGGGACTTTTGCCGGGTAACAGGCTTCCGTTGAACGTGTAGAGGCTTTGCTTTATATCTGCCGGGAAGTCATTGTCGGAAGATATTCCTGCCCAGTATCCTGAAAGGGCGTACCATAATCCCATCCAGCGGATTCTGTCTTTGTTCTTGCGAGCCATGATTTTATTCCATCCGTTAGGGAAACGCTTCGGATCGGGAACAAAGCTCATCAGTTGGCGTTGTCTGTTGGCTATGTGCCCGTCATCGATCAGCACGTAGCGTACGGGAATGCCGGACGCTTCGATGGCATCGAGATCATTCAGTATTTTAGTTTCGTCAATATCGTAGTGATAATGTTCCCACGTACACCATCCGAGGTAATTCAGTGCTTCGAAATACTCTTTGTCCGTACGCTTTTGCAGTGCGGAAGTTTTATGGTCTGCTATCAGTGTTTCGTAAGCCTGACGGAGTACCTGATAAATGCTGCCGGCATTTTGAGTTAATGCTACCGGCACTTTACCCGAGAGGCGGTCGCATCCGAGTGTGGATACATAGAGGTTCAGGGAACCGTCTTTGTTTATCTGGAACCAACTGAGACTATTATCTCCGGACAGAGCTTTTACGAAGAGGTAATTGCCATCGGCCAGTTGTAGTAACAATGCGTCTCCCAAAGTGGAAGGACGTGCATTTGAAGGAATACCGGGGTAGTTTTCCTGTGTAAGGTCTTTCAACCGACCGAACATCCAGGGCAAGAGCCGGTTGGTGTTATTAGGCCACTCGAAGTCGCCGGGACGGGAGTCTCTGCTGAAAAATGCACCTCGTACATAAGCAGGTAGCTGAATGTTGTAGCAAAGAGTAGATTGATTGTCGGGAACTGTTTCTGTGTACATGATCGGCGCAGATGTCCCGTCAATCCGGAGAGGTTCCGGAATCTGACAGGCATTTACATCTTTGAACGATTTACCTTTTTCATAGATAAACGTGCTTTGTGCGAGTATGGTTGTTCCGGAGAAGACCATACCCGCTAAAGCAAGCAAACTCATGATGAAATGTTTCTTCATTCTTGTGGTTAATTTACGGAGAAAGCACTGAAGTTTGTAATATCGGGCAGGGCAATGGATTGCAGCACTGTCAGCCGTAATGCCGTTGCTTCAATGGGATCGAATTTCTCGATCCGCTTGTGCCCTACGGATTCTCCGGTACATACGGTTTTCCATTTTCCGTTTACTTTAGCTTCGATTTTATATTGGCGGATGCGTTCTCCGTTTTTTATGTTTTCCTGAATAATGCAGTAATTGACCGGTTGCTTGGATTTCAGGTTCAGAGTCAGGCTCTTCTTTTGTCCTGAAGTCTGTGCCAGAGGTGAAGTAAAACGGCGGTTGATTTCTTCACCCCACTCTTTGAGGCGTTGTTCGTCACCTGCGGGAATCAGGCCGGTCGGATCGGGAGTCAGTCCGACAATCAGGGTTGCATTACGTCCGACGGACTTCTCGTACATATTCATCAACACATCCAGCGAATAAATGTTATTTTCGTCATCCGGTTCCCAGAACCATTCATGACGTCCGTTAGCTCCTCGCAGGGGAGTATCGGCCATGGCGGGTACCCAATATTTTCCGTCTTTGTCACCATGCTTCAGCAACTCAAGTTGGTTGACATTGCTTTCTATCCTTTTGTGATGTGAGCAGGGAGCCGGGAAGGTAGACCAACAAGGATATCCCACTGTCCCCGATTCAGAACCTCCCCAACGAAAGTCGGCACGGTCTATGTTATGGTAGAAGAGGCAATTGGGCTGATATTTATTGACTATCGGCTCTACATCCGGACCGTCTCCCCGGGGATCATCTGCTCCACCGTCAAACCAGATCATATAAAGGTCACCGTATCGGGTGCAAAGTTCTGTCACCATCTTTTCGCACAAGCGTTTGTACCAGGCCTGGCGGTTATGGGCGAATTCACCTTCTCCTTCGGCTTTAAAGTTATGAATACCCAGCAGAGAGTTCCAACGGATACCGATATAAATTCCGGGTTGTAATCCATATTTGCGGCAGGAGTTTACGAAATCACGGACAATGTCTCCTTTTCCGTCTCTCCATTTCACAGCTTTGAGGCAATATGGGTTTACGTCACTTTGCCATAGCCCGAAACCGGTTTCGTGGGTTGCGGTAAGTACGGCAAATTTGCATCCGGCGGCTTTGGCTGCTTGTACCCACTGGTCAGTGTTCAATTCGGTCGGATTAAAGATGTTGTAGTCTTCTATCGGGTTGATACGGTTGTTGCCTTGTCCATAACGTATTCCGTCGAATACATGAAGGTCATAGTGGAACACAGCTCCCATTTCAGCCTCGTGCCATTTCATTTGAAGAGGTTTGGGCACGGGAATGTTACTTTGTTGAGCCACACAATAGGTAGAAAAAAAGAGTAAGAGTAGGGTGTAATTAAGTTTGTTCATGGTGGTTAAGGGGTTATATAATTTGCAAATGGATCATTGGTTTGGGTAAGCCATGCTTGCAACTGTCGGCTGAATTTCCGTATCAGTTCGGGTTGTTGGTTGGCTATGTTGTCCATTTCATACGGATCGTTGTTACGGTCGAAAAGGATCACTTTATCGATTTTACCATCGGTGGCATGAACCACGTAAGTATATCGGTCGGTACGTAGCCCGCGGTATCCGGTTGCGTGATTGTCATATTTCACGAAGTAGTAAGGCTGGACAATCTCTTTTGGTTCTCCGGTTATTATTGCGTTGCCCAAATCAAATGTCTGTACGGTAGAGGGTATTTCCTTTTGAAATCCCATCATAGAAAGTAGAGAAGGGTATAGGTCGGCAAAGGCAATCATCAGTTTATCATCCCGGCGGGGTTTGATTTGATCCGGCCAGGAGATGATCATCGGAATGCGCATTGATTCTTCGTAGAAAATATCTTTTCCGGCATTTTCGTGAGCACCCATGCAGATGCCATGGTCGGAAGTGAAGACCACGATGGTATTATCGAACAGATGATTTTGTTTCAATGCTTCGATAATGCGTCCTACATTTTCGTCTACCCCTGTGATGCAGGCATAGTAATTGCGGATGTTGTTACGGAAGTAGTCTCCCATTTCCGTGCCTTTTGCCGGAATATCCGGACGGTCTTTGCAGAGAGCTTCTACATCCAGATTTTTGTATATCTCTTTGTATCGGTCCGGTACCAGTTCGTATCCCGTGTGGGGCGGATTCATTGATACAACCAGTGCAAACGGCTGTTTCTTGTTCTTTTGTTCGTTGATATACTCGATGGCTTTATCTGCTTCATATTCCGGTCCCCATTGGTTGACGTAGTAGAAGCTGTCCCGTGAGGCAGTTGTATTCCAGTACATGGGTTTAAGGTGATAGTCGTACGTTCCGTATGCTATCCAATGTTCAAAACCGTGGCGACGTTCGGGCGGACACCATTCATTCCATGCCACTTTTCCGCGGTTGTTGTAAGTATCTACGTAGGGTTTGTAAGGGGCATCCAGGTGCCACTTTCCGATATATCCGGTGTTGTATCCCTGATCTTTAAGTACATCACTCCAGCACCTGGCGTCTTGTGGGAGTTCCACTCCGTATGGGGCTGTGGCAGAATTGCAGTTACCGGTTACCTTGCTGGAGATGGGGTACATACCGGTCATCAACATTCCTCTCGCAGGCGATGACACCGGATAGCCACTGACAGCATTGGTGAAATTGATACCTTCGGCAGCAAGTTGGTCTAAACTGGGGGTTTGTACAGGCTCTTTGCCTATGCATCCCATTGCGTCTCCTCGATGTTGATCGGCCATAATGAAGACCAGATTGGGGGGAGTTTGCTTTTCCTGTGCCTGTAGTCCTGTGGCCAAGATAGGCAAGGTAAGCAGTGTTTGAGGGATAATCTTTTTCATAATGCTGTAAAGTTACATCTTTTCTATAAAAATACAATTTTTGGTGAAAGAAACAAGACCTCCCCGCACTTTTTTTGAGGAGGTCCTGTTGGTTATCGGATATCTAATCTACTGAAAACTAATCTCCATCGGGGAGACTGCTGGTTTCTATCTTCCATCCCGGATTTTGATAAATTGTGGAGGTGGTATAGTCTGTAGACCCTTCTTCTGCTGTTGTCAGACGGAAGTGATCGAAGGCTATCGGATTCAGGTATTTATTCTGGTTCCAGTTATAGCCGTTATAGGCTATGTTATTTGTATTAATCCGGTAAGGACGCAGGTACTGGCTTTCTGATTTTGCTGATACATTGGCATTGGCGTTCCCTGATTCTATCAGGTTAATAACAGAGAGAGTGACGTCTGCTGTTGGTGCCGGATTGGGAGTTGTGTAGCGTTGATAGTTTTCGCTCCACAAATCGAATCCTTCAATATGATAATTTTGCATCATATCCAGTGCGCGCCAGCGTTTCAAATCGTTCAGACGAAGCCCTTCGGCTGCAAACTCAATACGGCGTTCCCGACGGATGTTATACAGAGTGTTTGATACGAACTCTGAACCGGAATAGCGGGCAAAGTCCAGTTCCTTACTCAAATCTGTCGCATTGATTGTTTTCTGATAATCGGTATCCATTCCTGCGCGGCTGCGGAGGGCTTTCCAGTATTTATCACTGTTGGCATCGAGTGAGTTATTCAGTTCATAATCTGCTTCCATATAATTCAGGTATGCTTCTGCAGCCCGGAATACAACGCATGCTGTAGTTGAAGGCAGAGTCGGACCTTGTGCAGCATCTGTTGTCAGTCCTTTTTTTACAGAATAGCCGGTAGGACATTTGTTTTCATTCTGTCCAAGTACAATTGGTGCACGGTAATAATAGCCATATCCTTTGACCAGATATTCGATATTGCTGCCTCCTTCTGATAATAGATCACCAGGTAATAAAGTATTGTATGTCAGACGTGGGTCACGGTCGGTTGCAACTGCTTCATAAGATTTATCTCCTTGATAACCGGAATTGCCGGCATAAATAGGTAATCCGTTTTCCATCAGGTAAGTTTGCATCATACTGCGTGTCCATCCGGTGTTACCTCCTCCATTACGCTGAATATATCCTACTACGAAGTGATTCACAGAAGGAGTCAGGCTGGCATCATAAGCTCTCCACAGTAATACTTCCGAAGCATTGCTTAATGATTGGCTGTTGAATAGTGACGGATAATCATTGAACAACGGATACTTATCTGCAACAATTTGGGCGGCTTCTTTTGCCTCTGTCAAGAAGAATTTGATTTCAGAATCGATGTCAATCGTGAAATCCTTCAGATAATCCTTTTCTGCTCCGGGCCATCCCGGGCCTCCCGGAACGCGGGCAGTTCCTTTATGATACTTTTCCCAAGTGCCTTCGAAGAGAGCTACACGGCTTTTCAATAAAGCAGCACAATCTTTGTTTAGACGGTTACTCATAGGAGCAGTTGTTTTCATGTAATAGTAAGCAGAATCCAGATCTTGTAAAATGAAGCGTGCCACTTCATTACGCGGGCGACGTTTACTTGCTTCCCTGACCGTTTCATAGTCTTCCGAAATCCATTGTTTTAGGATAGGGAAGTCTCCGAGAGCAACTAACTTGGTGTAATAAATGTAAGCACGGAAGAAATACATCTCTCCCAGATAATGCATGTTATTAGCTTCCGTTCCACTTAGTTCGCCAGCTTCCAGGCGAGGGCGTACTTTGTTGATGAAGTAATTTACATTTCGAATTTTACCGAAATCCCAGGCGCCACCACTTTGAGCTACACGAGTTTCTCCTTTTACAAACGAACTGTTGGGGTTACTTGCAGCTTGGTTATCACTGTTGTTATCAGTAGCAAATACTCCCATACTGTATTGTCCCGGAGTGTGGGATGGAAGTTGGTCATACAAATTAGCCGAATAAGCCGCCAAATCACTTTCTGCCAACAGATATTTGTCGGTAGGTACGGCATCCAATGGCTCTTTATCGAGAAAATCATTGCAAGAGCATAAAACACTTGCTAAACTAAAAATATATAATAGATTCTTTTTCATTATACTTGCTTTTTAAAGAGTTATATTTAAACCAAATGAAATAGTCTTTGACAATGGGTAGGTCTTTCCGTTACTGAATCCGTTACCGGCAGTTGCTTCAGGGTCGAACATATCGGCGATACCACTAATTGTAAATAAGTTCTCACCGCTGACATAAACACGGAGCTTTTCAATTTTTGCTTTATTCATCCAGGCTTTGGGGAATGTATATCCGATTTGCAGATTTTTCATACGCATATAAGCACCGTTCTGCAAATAGCGTGTTTGAGTCTGCTTGTTTTTGTTTCCTTTATCACCCAGATATGCTTTGGGATAGTATGAATCGACATTTGCTCCGAATATAGAAGTTGTGTTTTCAGGACGGAAATAATCGAGATGTTCGTCGAAACCTACAGATTGCCACTCGCCACCGTCTGCTCCCCAGAACATCGGACCGCTCAACCAAAGATCACGTTTCATGACACCTTGGAAGAACATCTGGACATCAAAGCCTTTCCAGTCAGCTCCTAAGCTCAATCCGAAACGAAAGCGGGGAGTACTGTTCCCGATTTTCTTTAAATCACCATGATCTGTTGCTGTACTATTTCCTTTGTCTACTACACCATCGCCATTGAGGTCCCGGTACATAATATCACCTGCTCCCCAGGCAGAACCTATCTTACTTTGGTCATTGTTAGCCAGCCATTCCGTCATTTGAGCATCTGTATGGGCAATACCTTCGGTTTCGTATCCCCATATCTCTCCGATAGTCATTCCATTGTAATAAAGGGCGTTGCCGTTTGCATCCCACAGAGCTTTAGAAGCGTTAGGATATGAAATGACTTTGGCACGGTTGTCAGAAAGATTGAATCCTACATTATAGTTTACTTTTCCGATATTATCTCTCCAGTTAGCCTGTAGTTCCCATCCCTTATTTTTTAATTCAGCATTGTTGGTGTTGGGTAGTGAAGTTCCTAAAATAGCACCTACTTCGGCTGCCGGTCCTACCATATCTTTGGTTCTGCGGATGAAGTATTCAAAAGTCATGTTCAGACGATTGTTGAACATGCCGAGATCGATACCGAAATTGGTATTATAGATTTTCTCCCATGTAAGTGTGCTACTGACCATTCCGGGAACTCCGGCTGTTGTTGGTCTGCTGCCGTCCATTAACCAGTTGCCACCGTTGGCTGTTACACTTTGTGTCAGATAGAACGGATAGTAAGAGTCTGTGTTCTGGTTACCTAACATACCCCATGAAACACGAGGTTTCAGTGTGCCAATAATATCGTTGATTGGTTCAAAGAATGATTCACGGGCTACATTCCATCCTAAAGAGAAAGAAGGAAATACGTTCCAGCGCTGATCTCTCAAGAAGCGGGAAGAACCGTCGTAACGAACATTTACTTCAGCCATATAACGGTCTTTATAAGCATAGTTGAGGCGTCCGAAGAATCCGGCTGTGGACCAGTCATTGTATTTGGAACTATTAATCTTGTCTTCTCCTGTCGCTGCACTGATTTCCGGAACAAGACTGCTGATTACATCAGGACGCTGGGCTGCGAGTTCGCGATAAATATATTCTTCGGTATTCATTCCGACCAATGCCTTGAAGTAATGGTCTTTTATTTGTAATGTGTAATCAGTATATACACTTGTTGTGTAAAAATTGCTATTTTGGTAGGCTGAGCGTGCGAATGAGGATCCTGGAGAATAACTGCCGCTGAAAGCCAATGCCAACGGGTTACCGTTTACATCGTGCTCGTAGATGGGGTTTAGGTTTGTTTGTTTATTTTGGTTGATAACCCGCATTCCTGCTTCTGCATAGATATTCCAACCTTTCATAGGGTGAATCACCAATTGTCCCTGAAGGTAAATATTGTCATTGTGTGTTTTGGCACGTCCGCCGTCAGTCAATTGGCTGAGTTTACCATTCCTCATATAATAGCCGTTCGGGTCTTTAAAAGGCATCATAGGCCACATGCGGGCAATATCATGATAAAGGAGTCCACCTTCTTCAAGGTAAATAGGATTGTCAAGATCAAAACGAACGAATTTGGTGTTTATGTTGAAGTCTACGTATTTATTAATTTGCGCATTTACTTTTGCCGTTGCATTATAGCGTTTGTAATTATCGTTACCGTAACGGAGGTTACCGTCCTGATTCAGGTAACTGCCCGAAACGTAGTATTGCAATTTTTCTGTACCTCCGTTCAGGCTGATATTGTGTTCATTTGACCAGGCCCATTGAAAATGCTTTTTCCACCAGTTTACGTTATCATTGGCTTTCTCGTGGAAATGCCAATTGTTGCCGTTAGCTATGGTAGTTGTTGTAATTTCACCTGCCATATACTTCTGGATACGGTCTATGGTCTCTTCATCAAATATTGCACTACCACCTTGGTTGATAGATGCTTCATTGAAATAATTGGCAAAGCGATACGAATCGATTTGGTTAGGAAGATTAGTTGGTCCGGAATAGCGGAAACTGTTGTTGTAGTTTACCTGCATTTTACCCGCTTTACCCTTTTTAGTGGTGATCAGGATAACACCGAATGCGGCACGTGATCCATAAATGGAAGAAGAAGCGGCATCTTTTAGTACAGAGATGTTTTCAATATCTTCCGGATTCAGATTGTTCATGTTACCTTCCATTCCGTCGATCAAGATAAGTGGTGAGGCACTTGATCCTTTACCAATAGTACCTGTTCCACGGATGTTTACGTTCATTGTTTGTCCCAACTGTCCTCCTAAATCAGGGGTGGACAGGTTTAATCCCGGAACTACTCCTTGCAGAGCTTGTCCCACCTGTGATACCGGGCGTGAAGCCAGTGCTTTGGTATCTACACTGGCAACGGCTCCGGTTAAGTTTACTTTCTTTTGGGTACCAAAACCGACTACCACTACTTCATCAAGTGTTTTTGAATCCTCACTTAATTCAATCCTGAAAGATGTTTGGGCACCATTGAGGGAAATTGACTGAGTTACGTATCCTATATAAGACACGTTTAATACACTTCCTTTTGCAACATTTTTTAGGGCGAACTCACCATCCAGATTTGTGACGGTTCCGTTGTTTGTCCCTTTTACTTGAACAGTGGCACCGATGATTGGCTCATTGAGCTTTTTGTCAATCACAGTACCCGTAATGTTGAATTGCTGTGCATGCAATGAAGTGATGCCGAGCAGCAACATGAATAAGATTGAAATTTTTTTCATTCGTTTCTTATTTAAAGTTATACATAAGGTTTAATTACATGGCAAATTTACTGGGATTGCCAGATTGCGGGGGGACACGCTTATATCATTCAGCATACACGTTTAATTCAATGGCGTGTTTTTTTCAAATCTCTTTTGTATGTTTAGTCTTTATTTTGTTTATTTGCAGTAAATTGATATTATGATGAAGCAGCTAAATCTCTTTTTACTGATTCTGTTTGTATGTAGTTACCCGATTGTTTCCGGTTATGCTTTTTTTGATAAAGATATTCGTCTGCTAACTATGCAAGATGGATTGGCAGATAATACCATTTCCTCGATTTATAAAGATGGGGATGGGTTTATGTGGTTCGGGACTAATAATGGTTTGAGCCGTTATGATGGTAAGTCAATAAAGAATTTCTCTCCTTCACAAGCATATATGCATGTTTCCGAGATCGTAGAAATGTCCGATCAATATTTGGGTATTATTGCCGGAAATATTTTATATTGTTTTAACCGGACAACAGAGACATTTATACCGGTTGTTTACGCAGCAGATTATAGTCGTGTATGTATCCCTCACATCATGCCTGCAGATGACAACTCTTTTTGGGCGTTTTCAGGGCATACATTATATTTATATACAAAAAAAGAGGTTAAGAATGAGAAGGGAGAAGTCGTCCAGATAAAATTGGAATGTGAGAAACAATATAAAGACCTGATTGATTCTACTGATGGTTTTTATGCAATGTGTTATGCTGATAACCATAAAACTCTATGCTTAATTACGGGACGGGGAACTTTAATTTTGTTTCGCCCTGAATCTTTGGAGCAGTCTAAAAAGGTGTCTTTATGGGAAAATAAAGTTTGGGATGTAACTTCCGTATTATATGATAAAGGAGTCGTCTGGATTTCTACTGTCGGGCAGGGCATCTTACGTTATCATGTTACTTCCGGACATACAGACAGGATTACCTATCAGGAAAACAATAAGGATAACAGTCTTTCACATACTGATGTTTTTCGGGTTATTCCCATTAAAAACGATCGTTATTTAGCTGTAACTTGGAATGGGTATACCTTATTATTACAAGATAAAGATAACCCGGAAAAGATGACTACTGAAATATACAATAATACAGCTTCGCAACTTCACCGGAGTTTGGAAACAAGAATGATATCAGCGTATTATGATCCCAATGGCATTGTCTGGATAGGTACGAATGGGGGTGGAGTGATGTATTCTGATTTGCGGTCACAGTTTTACAACCAGTTTCATCAGGAAAGGCATAATGAAGTTTGTGGTATTGTTATGGATGGCAGAAAATACGTTTGGATGGCTACTTTCCATCAGGGTATTATGAAAAGTGAGCAGCCTTTTCAATCGGCAAGACGAATGAACTTTACTACTGTTGGCACTCCTGATGTGCGGAAAAGAAACACTGTCCTTTGTGCTATGAAGGACGATAAAAACTCGCTCTGGTTTGGGAACAGTGATGGAACATTGACTCTTTATGATGAAGCGACCGGAGAGTTTCGGTTGCAGTTTTTACAAGACAAGGGGAGGGTTAATACGGCCGCTGTATGGGCATTGTATATGGACGCTGACCGATGTTTATGGATAGGTACCAATAATGGAGTCTGGAAGTTAGACACTGATTCCGGAGTCTCCCAAAAAGTCCCGATTGAAAGGGCCTTTAAAGAATCTACCCAAGTTTATGTGCGGGCTATTGTTGGGACGAAGGATGGGGTGATCTGGTTGGGCACAAGCAACGTGGGAGTCTGTAAACTGAGAGTTGATTCGAAAGGTGAGATAAGTATAAAGACTGGTTATGAAAAGGCTGCGAATATACAAAATAGCTCAGTTCGTTCTTTATTGGTTTCTTCCGATGGTAATATATATGTGGGCTATATGGATGGTTTTGCCATTCTTTCACCTAAGACAGATGCGATACGAGAATACTATACGACTCGAAATGGATTGTGCAGTAATTTCATCGGATGTCTGGTCGAAGACCACCGAGGACATATTTGGCTGGGAAGTAATTCGGGCGTTTCTCGTTACAGCCGGCATCAACATCTTTTCTATAATTATTATATCAGTGGTAGTAACCGTTCTGCGTTGCTCGCCGATAAAACGTTATTTTTTGGCAATAATAAGTCGCTTACCTATTTTAATCCGGATGATGTGGATGTTCATCTGGCCGATGATCAGGTTCTAATTACCGGACTTGAGGTGGACAGCCGTCCTGTTGGGATCGGTGATAAGATAAACGGGCAAATGATATTGGCAGCGGGTATTTCATATACAGGTTCGGTTACTTTAAACAATGAGAATCGTGATTTCGCTTTGACTTTTAATAATCTTTCTTATGCTGAAGAGCAGCAGAAATATAACTATCGCTTATTGCCTTATCAGACGCAATGGTTGGTTTCTAACGATGGAGAGAAAGCGGCTTATACAAATTTGCCAGAGGGAGATTATACATTTGAGGTGAAAAGTATCTATCCTGACGGAAGGAATGGAAAGGTGACTTTGCTCCAGATACATATTTTGCCACATTGGAGTCGTACATTGCCTTTCCGATTATTAATTCTCTTATTATTAGTTGGAATAGTGGCTTATTTGATCCGTTTGGTTAAACTTCGTCAGAGGCGCATGGAACATGAGATGCGAATGGAGCATGAACTATTGACGGTAAATCTGGAGCGTGAAAAGGAGCGGCAGATCAGGATGGAGCGCGAGAACTTTTTTACAAGTGCCGCACATGAATTGCGTACTCCATTGACTTTGATTCTCTCACCTCTACAAGAGCTGTTGCAGTATATTAAAGCCTCCGATCCGTTATATAGCAAACTATATACCATGTATAAAAACGGAGCTTCTCTGCATACGCTGGTCGATCAATTACTCTATGTACAGAAAATAGAAGCCGGAATGGTGAAACTCCGTTTATCAGAGGCGGATATTGTAGGATTAGTAAAGGAGGTAGCTGAGTCATTCCGCCAAATGGCAGGAGTGAATGGGGTTACGTTCAATGTACAGCTCCCGGATGATCCTGTTTATCTGTGGATTGATACGGAGAAAATAACTTCATCAGTCAGTAACCTGTTATCCAATGCTTTTAAATATACTTCGCCAAACGGAGAAGTTTTGCTTTCTCTGACCCGCATGGAGCGGGATGGAAAGGGCTTTTGCCGGATAACAGTATCAGATACGGGAACGGGAATTCCGGATGAATTGCAAAAACGTATTTTTGATTCTTTCATCACCGGCGATAATTCACCGGCTTTTTCAACCAAAGTCGGTATTGGATTGCGGATTGTGAAAAATACGATAGATCTGCATCATGGACAAGTCACTCTTGACAGTGAACCTGGGAAAGGTTCTACGTTTGTTCTATTGATACCGGAAGGTAAATCTCATTTTATCGGTGACTTATACGAAGTGGTAGATTATCATAAACATGAAATGGAGCCGCAATTTCAACCCTTGTCCGTACAGGAAAACACAGAAGGGGAGGTGCCGGTCACTAAAAAAACGCTTCTGATTATTGAAGACAATGTAGATGTACGTCAGTATATCCGTTCCTTGTTTGTAGCAAAATACACGGTACTTGAGGCTGCCGATGGTGAAGAAGGTATTCAAGTTGCCACAAAAGAAATTCCCGATTTAATTATTTCGGACGTGATGATGCCAGTCAAAGACGGATTTGCTTGTTGCCGGGAGATACGCGAACGACAAGAGACAGCCCATATTCCTATCCTGATGTTGACAGCCAGGGCAGAAGATGCAGATGTACTGCAAGGTTCTCGTAGCGGGGCGGACGACTATATGATGAAGCCTTTCAATCCGGAAGTGTTGAAAGCGAAAGTGGAGAATCTGATTCTTCAACGCGAACGCTTGAAACGGATTTATACCAAAGCTTTGATGTTGAAGCAGGAGCCGGCTGAAGATGAAGAGGCAGATGACGTATTTATGCAGAAACTTATTAATGTGATTGAGAAGAATCTGTCTGATGATAATTTTAATGTCAAGATGCTGGCCGAGCAACTTCACATGAGCCAGCCTACTTTGTACCGGAAGGTAAAGCAGCGCAGTGAGTTATCTGTAGTCGATATGATCCGGAGTATACGGGTAAGTAAAGCTGCTTCATTGATTATGGAGAATCGTTATTCCATTCAGGAAATCTCCGAAATGGTAGGATTCAGCGATGCCCGGACGTTGAGAAAGCACTTTACGGAACAGTTTGGTGTACCTCCTTCAAAATACATGGAAAGTAAATAAAGAGTTAATTCTTCACCCCCTGTTCAGGAACGAAGAATTAACTCTTTATTTCAGTCTGCTATGTGCTTGTTTTAATCCAATATGATGGGTTTATACTTGGGAACCAATGCCTTCATCACAATCCATCCAACGAGGTAGGCTACCGAACAGATGCAGAAAATTATAAAGTACCCGGCCGGTTTACCGACGAAGCCCATAAATACCATTTGAGTTATATCTGCATGTACAAACAGCTTACCGGCTGAATATTGGAGAATCATCGAACCCACTCCACCTGCCATGCCGCCGATACCGGTAATGCTGGCGATAGCGCTTTTGGGGAACATATCACCTACAGTAGAAAATATATTGGCGGACCAGGATTGATGGGCAGCACCTCCGATACCGATCATGATAACCGGAAGCCAGGGGGAGATGGTTCCCAGTGGTTGGGCGAGTAGTACCAACAGAGGGAAGAAGGCGAAAATCAGCATAGCTCTCATGCGGGCTGCATACGGGTTTAGTCCCGTTTTATTAATGATAATCGTGGGAATCTTTCCACCATAGATGGACAGCATTGTAATTGCGTAAAGAGTGAAAATCAGTGCCCGACCCAATCCTTCGGAGGTTTTTATATCAAATTGAGTGCTCAGGTAGGAGGGTGTCCAGAAGAGGAAAAACCACCATACTCCATCCGTCATGAACTTGCCGAATGCAAAAGCCCAGGTTTGTTTATACATAAAACATTGCCGGAAAGTCATGCCTTTCTTTTCCTTATCTTCTTTTGCGGGTATTGTTCCGTTCTCCTGTTTGTCTTGTTCGATATATTCGAGTTCTGTTTTGTTTACGAATCTGCTTTTAGAAGGAGCTGTATACATGAATACCCAGAACCCCATCCATATGAAACCGAGGGCACCGATGATAACAAACGCCATTTCCCATCCCCAGGCTTTGGCCAGTAATGGAATGCTTAAAGGAGCAATCAGAGCGCCGATAGAGGCACCGGCATTGAAAATGGAAGTGGCATACGCCCGATCCTTTTTCGGGAAATATTCGGCCGTTACTTTAATGGCAGCCGGAAAGTTACCCGCCTCACCAAGTGCCAGGATGCAGCGTGCAACCAGAAAACAATACATGCTTATAGTGGCGAGTATTACCACTACATCGCCTGTCGCCGCTATCAGTTCGGCTGCACTATGCATACCTACATACTCTTCGGTCACAACTCCACAAAATGCATGCATGCAGGCACCTACCGACCATATACCGATAGCCCAGAGATAGCCTTTCTTAGTACCCATCCAGTCGATAAACCGACCGGCAAAAAGCATACAAATGGCATATACAATGGAAAACACAGAAGTTATAATGCCGTAATGTGATTCGTCCCAATGAAACTCGGGCTTGATAAATTCATCCCAGGTCAACGATAGCACCTGGCGGTCGAGGTAGTTTATTGTTGTTGCGAAAAATAACATGGCGCAAATTGTCCATCTGTAGTTTGTCATTTTCCCCACAGTGTTTTGGAGTGTATTCATACTATTTGATTTAAAATTTTCCGGTTTTGTTTCGGAGCCAAAAATACGCATTATTTGATGTTATCCAATGATATTGGCTACTTATTTTCATACTTTCAGAGATTATTTTATGATATATTCATAAAAAGGAAGAATAAATACGTTATCGAACACAATAAATGTTGTTTTCGCACACGGTTTGTCTTACTAAAAAATAGGAACTACGTTTGAATTGAAAATAGACCGGACTTACTTTCTTGGGATGCGTTGGAGTACTTCCAATACGAAATAGACTTTAATGAAGCTTGAAATGTAAATAATATATGAAAACTTCGGGGCGCTGATCCCGGATTCGGTCCGGATTGTGGTATAGGCAAGGATGTGCGGTTCGATTTTTATGTTTTTCCTTTTATTTTGTATTTCAAGATAGAAATTTTATCTTTGCCTTAATTGAGACAAAACATAATTAAAATAAAATGAAAAACAACCGATTGATCATTACCCTTATTGCCTTGTTTATTTTAGGGTTTGGGCTGAACGCCCAAACGACTCCTACTGAGGAAACGGCTGCTCAGAAAGAGAAAAGAATGGAATGGTTCTCCCAGGCCAAGTTAGGAATCTTTATTCATTGGGGAATCTATGCTGTGAACGGAGTATCTGAGAGCTGGTCATTTTTCAACAATTACCTTCCTTATGAAGAGTACATGGCTCAGGAGAAAGGATTTACGGCATCGGCCTACAATCCTCAGGAATGGGTGAAACTGATTAAGGAAAGTGGTGCCCGTTACACCGTCATCACTACCAAGCATCATGATGGTGTAGCTCTTTGGGATACGAAGGTGGGTGACTTGAGTACCGTGAAAAGCACTCCTGCCGGGCGTGACCTGATTGCTCCTTTTGTGAAGGAGGTGCGCAAACAAGGATTAAAACTTGGATTTTACTATTCGTTGCTCGACTGGTCGCATCCCGATTATCCTAATAAAACCCGCACGGAAGTACGTTACAAAAACGATCCGGATCGTTGGGCTAAGTTTGTTAACTTCAATTTCGGAGAGCTTTCTGAACTGAATAAAACCTGGAAGCCCGATCTTTATTGGTTCGACGGAGACTGGGAACAAACCGCTGAAGCCTGGGATTCGAAAGGGATCATCAATTTGCTGCGTTCCACTAATCCGAATGTTATAGTAAACTCCCGTATCCAGGGATATGGCGATTATGCCACACCCGAGCAAGGAGTTCCTGTGGTTCGCCCTGCCGATAAATATTGGGAACTTTGCATGACCATGAACGATTCGTGGGGCTATCAACATGCTGATACCAATTATAAAACTCCGTTCATGCTGCTGCGTACTTTTGTCGATTGCCTCAGCATGGGTGGTAATCTGCTTCTGGATATAGGACCGAAAGAAGATGGAACTATTCCTGCTGAACAGATTGCTGTTCTGAAAGAGTTCGGACGTTGGACGAAGAAGCATAAGGAAGCTATCTACGAGACGCGTGCCGGTATTCCATGTGAGCATTTTCAAGGGTATACCACACTGAATAAAGCAGGCGATATTCTTTACCTTTACTTACCTTATAAGCCAAACGGACCGATTGAGGTGAAAGGGCTTGTCAATAAGGTGAACCGTGTATGGGTAGTGGGTAACGGAGCTATGTTGCCATACAAGGTTTATAACAAGAACTATTGGAGTGAGGTGCCGGGAAACCTCTATATCGATATTCCCGAACGTGTGCAGGATGAGCAGATCACTGTGATTGCTGTGTTACTCGATGGTCCTATCAAGCTTTATCGTGGAGTGGGGCAAGTGATTGAAAGTAATTAAAAAAATAAACCTTTATGAATTTCAGATTAACTTCTTTATTCGTTTTTCTATTCCTTTCTGTTCAGCTTTGGGCGGGAGGACATAAGAACCTGCCTGCCAAAGGCGACCTTCACGTTCCGGTATTTGAGAATGTGAATGTACGTTTCTCTCCTGATACGTATCCTAATAATTATAACGGGCCGGATGAGTCAGGTGTATATCATCTGGTCAACGGGCGTATCATCCTGAAGAAGATAACTCTTCCTGCATACAAACGAAATGTGTCGGTGAACCTAAAGATTACCCTTGCTTCCAACGGTGATCGCTGGGATAAGTCGGGTTCTTGTTTTGTGTTGCCCAAGTCATCAGCTGTCAATCTGTTGACAATCGCTCGTGATGGTGCGAAGTTTCCTCCGATAGATAGCTTGAAGCTGGAAAAAATGGTAGGTATCGTTTCCGGAAAAGACTATTTGCCTACAGTAGAGTTGATGCGTTTCATGACTCCATTCGGTGTGGGGCACTACAGCAATAATAATGATTCGCTGAGCAGTAAGCGCCGTCCGGTTTATATCCCCAAGTGGGAAAGCAATGTTACCTGGCAGCAAGATATTACCGATCTTTATCCTTTGCTTGAAGGAGAGGCTTATGTCGGTATTTATATTGATACCTGGACTTCTGAAGGTTATCTGGTAAGTGCGGATATTGACGTGAAAGAAAGTCGCCTTACTTGTGACGCTCTTCCGAAACGCCATGTAGAACCGTTGATGAATACCGTTTATTATATGGGACAGAGCTATCCTGATATTTTTGCCCGTCGGGATGTATCTACTGATTTTACAGTTCCCAAAGGAGCAAAAAATATCCGTCTTAAATATATAGTGACCGGACATGGTGGCCATAGCGGTGGGGACGAATTTGTGCAAAAGCGTAACATTATTTCTGTTGATGGGAAAGAGGTGCTCAACTTTGTTCCTTGGCGTGATGATTGTGCTTCTTTCCGGCGTTTCAATCCGGCGACCGGTGTTTGGCTGATCAAACGTTTGGCATCTTATATCGGTGAAAAGGGGTATACAGAGAAAGAAGTGGAAGAGCCGCTGGCTTCTTCGGATCTTTCCCGTTCCAATTGGTGTCCCGGTTCGGACGTTGTGCCCGAAGAGGCAATTATTGGTACGCTTACTCCCGGCAAGCACACTTTTACGGTCAGTATTCCTGAGGCTCAGGTTGTAGATGGGAATAAACTGAACCATTGGCTGGTTTCAGCTTATCTGGTATGGGAGGAATGATTGCGTTAGGGTTCATCCCGTAAGTGTATAATTCTATACTGCTTTGAATTTGATTCACCACAGAGGACACGGAGGACACAGAGAATATTTTCTTTAATATACTAAGCAAGAAATTAAAACTCTGTGTCCTCCGTGTCCTCTGTGGTGATTTCTGTCGATAGGATATAAAAAAAGCCTCTTCTCACGAAGCGGCTTTTTGGGTTTACTTTCTTTTTATGCTTTAGCTCAAAAAGAAAGCAAACTTTAAGATGAAAAAAAGGGAAGTCTCACGACTTCCACAATTCTTCTAACCTTAAATCTAAATCTCTATGAAAAAAACGTAGTGCAAATATAGCGGTTTGCGATATACTGAGGTGTTAACGAAGTTCAGAAAGAAAGAATAAAAGCTAAGGACTGCAAAATTAAGATAATGCCTCTCGCTGTTTTATTAATTTTATCAAACTGTCATAAATTGGATTCTGTTCAAGCAGTCGGGGCACTCCTGTAATGAACATTTGCTTGCGTGCGCGGGTCAGCGCGACATTTAGTTTCCGGTCTATAAGGACTCCATTTTCTTCTGTCAGATTAGAGAGGAAGCGAAGTTGGTAGGGGTAGTTTACACAAAATGAATAGATGATGACATCTCGTTCGCTTCCCTGAAAACGTTCTACGGTATCTACCAGAATTGAGTTCAGTTCCGGGATTCCCAACATGGCAATTTCTTTTTTAATCAAAGCGATCTGGCTTCGGTAAGGGGTAATGATCCCCAAGGTGCGTGTACTTTCAAAAGTCCCGGCATATTGCCGGTAAATGTCTGCTGCAAGCCGGGCTGTGATACACGCTTCCGAGTGGTTGACTTTTGCCGAAGCTCCTTGTGGTTCTGCTTCCGAAGGAAGGAAGACTATTCTTGACATTCCTTCTATGGTTTCAACCTGGTGGGGAAGTCCCACCGGGATCAACCGCCCTTCGTAAAAAGCACGGTTGGCAAAAAGGGCTACTTCGGGGTGCATCCGTCCCTGCTTGCAAAGCATATCGAAGGAGCGATGTCCTTTGGGTGATGAAGAGGAAACAGAAGGGAGAAGATCGGTTGATGATGTACGTGCGGTACGGTAGAGGCGCTCAAAGAGAGAGTCTTTGAGGTTTTTCAGTCCGATGGCACGTAGCTCCTCATCATAAATCTCCGATTGTCCGGTATTTTGCAATACGACAGCAGGTAGCTGCTTATGGTCACCGATCAGAATAAATTTGCCAATGGCATTTTCTCCATCTTCACTGCGGGCACAGAGGATGCCCAACAGTTGAGGCTCCAGAATTTGAGTGGCTTCATCCACGATGGCTACATCGAACTTTTTCAGGCGAAAGAGTTCGGGCTTACCGGAAATGGAGGCCACTGTCCCTACAAAGATACGGCAGTGACTGATGCGCTCGGTTACTTCGGACCGGCGGAAGCAGTGTGATAGTTCATTTTCAATCAAGTGGTCGCGATAGGCTTCATCACATGAAAGTTCGTTGCCCACACGGATAAAATCGACTTTCGGGTGGATAGACGAAAGGGCTTTGCAGATTTCATCTACAGCCCGGTTAGTATATGAAAGTAGAAGTATTTGCGCCTGTTCTTCCCTATGAAAGGTTTCTACCATTTTCTTCAGGGCACACGAAGTTTTGCCGGTTCCCGGAGGACCTACCAGTAAGAAATAGTCTTTGGCAGCCTGTGCTTTCAGAGCCACCCGGGAGAAGTCATCGGTGGCGGAAAGAATGTGTCCGTCCAGTCCGGAGTCAAACTCGGGCGGACGTTGTCCCAACAATAGATCACGCCGTTCCTTTGTTGCTGAAGCAAAAGCTGACAGTCCCTGATACATGCTTCGGAAAGTGGTATCCATGGTATCGTGTTCGATTGCGTAAAGGCTGTCCGGAGGAAGTACGGAACTGTTTCGCTGAGTGGAGCGCAGGCGAATACCTATCTCTTCTTCTGTGATGAATTCGATATTGCCTTTGAATACCATTTTGTTAGTAGCGTTATCCTCATCTCCGTTACGCTCGTAGAGAACAATGGCATCTCCCTGGCGGAAATTAGGCAGGGCTTGTGGCTCGTTTTTTTCCGGAGATGATATTTTGTTTTTTTCCGGGGATGTTTTCGTCTCTTCAGACGAAGGTTCGCTCTTCTTTTGTGAAAGAAGAATATGTGCTTTATGTTTGTCCGCTGCATGGTTTTCTTTGATGTGCAGGTCATAAAGAATTTCTCCGGCTTCGCATTTCTCTGCTAAAGTAGAGAGCCACAAGGCAGCTGCACCGGTGCGGCCTTCATAATCGACATCTCCAGATTTGGAAGTGTATAACTCCTTGGTTATGAAATTATAGAGTACGAAGAAGTACGACCGTTCCAACGAGGTGAGTGAACCCAGTTTCTGCGATAGGTTGTCGATGGAAGGGCGGAGATATTGTTCCCAGAAACGGCCGGATAATCCTCGTTCATTAAGTACGTTGGACTGTATGGCTTGGAGTTTTAAAGCAGTATACTCCACGCTGTTTCGTAGCTGGATTCCGTATTCATCGGATACGATCCGGTTGCGCAGATTGATGACGCGGCGTACCATTGCCCACGACGGACGTGCCGGATAGAGTAAGGGATAGCGTGTATAGAGTAGGTAAGCCTTTACCCGGTGATGATCCATCCCCATCGAATATTGCAGCACTGCCTGGTAAAGCAGCATCTGTACTTTATTGTTTTCTTTCGGTTCTACTTTGTTGCGGATAGAGTATTCGTCTGCTTTTCCGGATTTCATTTCGATGAAGGACGACATGTCCCGTTGCATATAATCCAGTCGTCCTTGCAGACCGAGTGCTTCACAGATGTAAGAAGGTTCAAGCACAGCGTCCCTCTTGTCCAATTCGTAACCCGGAGCATGGAAAGTGTCGTTTACCACTTCCCGGATATGTTCGAAGTGTAGTTTGCAATCGTCAAAAAACTGACGCTCTTTCTCCTTATCGCGTAAGTCGGCGCAGGCTGCCAGCTCAATCGGGTAACGGCGGAAAGCTTTCTGCATACATTCTCTATAGTCCGGTTCCTCTTCAGCATGAATCCATTCGTCAAGAAAAAGGTTGGCAATGTTTCCCAGAAGTAGCGGACGGGCGTTCTCAATGGGCTGGAGGCGTGCCAATACATAGTTGGCAGGATGATGTCCGTAATCGCGGAAGCATTCGGCTAACGAACTGATATCGATCAGATAGTCCGGTTCAAGTACAATGAACGAAGGGGTCAGAATGCCGGCTTCGTCAATAGCTACATCGAGCAAATTGAGTTGGGCATGGTGCCATAGAATTTCACAAGTCTGCGCAAATTCCTCGTTGATTTGAGGAACGTTATAGCGTACCCGGAGAAACTCATCGGCAAGCGCATCCACCGGAATAACATAAAGATACTGTTCGTCTGCATATTGATAGCATACACGCATTCGTTTTACCTGTTTCTTAGCCGGAGGAGCCACGATATAAGTTGCATCGGTACGAGGCAGTAGGCGATAGAGCGTACTGGGAATCTCAATTTCATAAAGTTTGCGTATAAAGAAAGCAAGTGTCTTGATATCTCGCAGCAGTTTTTCGCGTACCGGTTCTTCCTTGCGGTTAAGAATGGCATTCGAGGTCAGCCGGAAAGTGTGCAGCCGGTTTTGTTCGACAACCGTCAGGCCGGCTCGTGCAGATACGAAACTGATGCGTGCTGAGAGGTCAGTCATCTGAAGGCTTTCATCCTGCATTTGCGCCCGGCACAATCGTTCAAGCAGGTCACGTAACTGTTTGTAAGCCATTGCCAGATTGTCGTTTGTGGTCTGGCAAGCTGCAAGCAGGATCTCAAAAGATTCGTTCACTTCATTTTCCATACAGCAAAAATAGACAAATAGAGTGAGAATCCGATGAATCTCTTAGAAATATCGTTGAATGATGTGGTGGTAATAACGTTCTGAATAAATAGGAACTTCCTTGATGGGAATAAACAAATGTTCAATTTTCATTTTTTTATCCATCAAACATACATAGGGGATATTCTCGTCTTGCAGGATGTTATCGGCATGGGTATTCTCACTTAAAAAATAAATGGGTAAAGTGATATTGTGTGCTTTCGTAAAAGCAGAAAATCCTCTTTTATTATCATATTCAGCAATGATGATAATTCTGTCTTTAGGCATTCTTTCGGCGATTTCTATAATGTTTTTTAGTTCAAATTCAACGCAAGAGGAGCAATGTAAATATGAAAACCTGAAAATAATTTTATAATGATCATCTAGTAGATTGGATAGTTTTAAAGTAGATCCAGTGATATTTGTCAGTAGAAAGTCATTTAATTGATATCCATTGTTAGCATATTGCATTTGCATATTATTTAAAAGCAAATCTTTGTCCATAGCTAAACTTCCTATTTGATTCTCTTTTGTGCTTACCAACTTTCGTAAGTGATTGTTTTTCTGGAAAAGTGAAAATTCACTAATACATAATAGAATTAATAAGACGATAATGCAAATACTACTTATTCTTTTCATGGTCTTAAATTTTTTTCATTTTTATGGCAACGATTACAGGGTTATCTTCTAAAGTCAGTTTTTCTAACTTTGCTTTTTCAGATACGGGAATTAATTCTGTGTGACCTATAATTGAAGAAGGCTCCATTATACTGTAAAGAGTATTTTTATGGACTGCATAAGGTAAGAAACGAGCGAGACCATCCATGTCATTTTCTATAGGACTCTTTTGGTATGCAGAAGCTTCAATATAAGTTTGAGATTCCGGATAATAAAATCCGAAGAATGCATGAAACCCAATTCTATAGAAGAAATAGGAAAAATAACTACCTTCATAGTAGGCTGTCAATACAGGAAATTGTGCTCCATCTCCCAACATATTCATAGCCTCATCAACAGACACATTTTCAGATTTTAGTTTTTTTATGTATTCTCTTTGAGCTTTTTGATAATTCTCGCCATAATTCATAACGAATTTTCTCTTTAAATGAAAGGAATCTAAAATTTGATAGATTGTGTCATTTAATGGAATAATTAAATTTTTGTTGTTTGTTAGATTATTGGGCAATCCCCAAATTCCTGAGGTTGATAATTCTGAACTGAAAAATAGATCTGATTTGCTGTCCTTGTTTTGGGTATTGAGGAATAGTAGGTTGGGATATTGGTCCTTTTCCAAAAACAGATGGTTGTGTTTATAATCACCATAAAAAGCTATTTCTGAATCGTTAATAACAGCAAATGTCTCAGCTGAATATTTGGATGTTATTGTCTTAATATATTCCCCATTTGAATTATATATTAGTAGTTTATTGACATCTCCGTCCCAAATATACATTTTCCCATTATGAATATTTATGTCGGTTATTGATATATATTCTTTATCAGAGGCACCTCTATTTCCTATCTTTCTGACAAACTTACCTTTTTGATCGAAACAATATGTGGCAGTAGTAATGTTTTTATCTAAAACGTAAATTTCTTTGTCTGTTACTATAAGTTTATCAATGTTTCCTATTAGAAATTCATCCTTAGTTTCTAAAGGAATATAATATATTGAGTCAACAAGTGAGGATAATTTTATATTAGATTCTTTTTTTACCGGAGCATTTATTATAATAAGGTTTTGATTGTCTATAGGGATAGGCTGTGAGCATCCCCATAAGTAAATAAGCAATAGTATGACGAGAAATATATTTTTCACCTGTAAAATGAATCTAAAATAAAAATATGGATTTTTATGTGAGGCTGTAAGAACATAGTCCATCTTTTGCAGTTCTATTGTTTTTTCATTTTCATTGCAACAATGATCGGATTATCCTCTGATTTTAGCTTATTCACTTTTGCTTTTTGAGATGCTGGAATCCATTCTGCATGTTCAAGAATTGCTGAAGGTTCCATTACACAATAAAGGAAATCTTTATGAACAGCATATGGTAAAAAACGGGCAAGACCATCTATATCGTTTTCTATGGGATTCTTTTTATTGGCAGAAGCTTCAACGTATATTTGAGATTGTGGATAATAAAAACCAAAATAAATATGGTACCCCATCTGGTAAAAAAAGTAAGAGAAGTTGTTTCCTTCGAAAAAAACATTAAAGATGGGGAATTGAGCGCTTTCACCAGCCATTGCCATTGCATCATCTACTGTAACTTTTTCTGTTTTCAATCTTTTTATATAATTTTCTTGTGCTTTTTTGAATTCATGGCGATAGTTTATGACGTATTTTCTTTCTACTTCTGATGGTAAAATTTGATATATCGTATCATTTAAAGGCATGATCAAGTATTTATTGTTGGAGATATTATTAGGTAAACGAGTGATGCCGGAAGTTGATAGTGATTCTTCATAGAATAAATCAGTATCTATCTTTCTATTGTCTAAATCGAGAGTTAATAAGTTCGGATATCTTCCTTTATCCTCAAATTTATAATTATGTTTGTAGTCACCATAAAAAGCAACTTGAGAATCATTCAAGATAGCTATTGATTCTGCTGCATAATCCGATGATATGGAACGTATAAAATCACCATTGGATTTATAAATTAATAATTTTCTTGAACTACCATCCCAAATATAAATTTTCTCATTATAAATATTTACGTCTGTAATAGAAACATATTCTTTATCGGAAGCGCCCCGATTTCCTATTTTTCTGATGAATTTTCCTTTTTTGTTAAAGCAATAAATAGAAAAACTAATATCTTTATCTATAATATAGAAAGAATCATCAGTGACTATTAGTTTATCGACGTTTCCAATAAGATATTCATTATCAGTTGCTAATGGCACGTAATCTATTGAATCTATAATTGTTGATAATTTAATTATATTATCTTCTTGATGCAAGGGTACATTTATTTCAATTATATCTTTAGGCCTTGTCTCGGAAGAGGGGGAACATCCTATGAATAAAACGGATAGCCACAGGATAAAAGATAAATGTTTCATTGTTATTGGCGTTTGGTATATTAAATTTTAGATAAAATAAAAAAACTTGGATTCACTTCAAAAATAGTGTTTTTAATGAATCCAAGTTTTTTAGAATTTTATAATTTGATGATTCCCCCACAGTCAGTTCCTTTACTCGGATCGCAGCAAACGCTTGGATCATCTTTACACTTTTTGTGGGTACCTCCATTCCAACAGTTAGCAGATTGTAGAGATTGATTTTTTATAAAGGTCGGGTTATCTGCACAGCCATATTCTTCTGGAGCGGCTTCACCTCCATCAGCAAATGCGGATAATTCAAAAAAATCATTGAGTCTTGTTTGGGATTCTGTTACTTTTTGATTGGATTGTTGTACGAAATAAACGTTTATGCTTATTAGCATAATGACGAATGGAATGATGATTTTTTTCATGATTTTGAGTTTTTAATTTTGATGTTGCAATTATAAAAAAAAATGATTCATTTATTCAAAATTAAATAATATTATTGTGTTTTCTTAACTTATCTGTTCTTGTTTACTATACTCTTTTCATAAAATAGATAGAGAAAAATGATACTGAACAGGAAAAACCACGATATAGGTTGTATTGGTAGGAAGGAGTAAACTCTGTGTTTATCGATGGTGAAGGAGGGCAAATCGGACGATAAAGTCCGATTATTCCTTTTTAGCGTGTGGTTTAAAATGTATTTTAATATCTTTTGTATCGACATTCGGCTGATTTAAAACGATGATATAAGCCTTTGCGTCGAATGCCATAGACATTAATTCCTCTCGTAGCACATCTATTGATAAAGTAAACTTGCTTTTTCCTTTATATACGTATACATTGCATTTGTCCATTAATGTATTTGTATAGACTTCTGCAACTAACAAAGTCTGTTTACTCCAATCTATCAAGGGCAAATCATTTGAATATTTGGAATATTCCACTTGAAAACTTTTCAGGTCAGAAAAAGAAGAAACCAAAACCGTTTCATCCTTTTTTGAGTCGGAATGGCAAGCTACTTCCTTGATCTCAACATTATTTTCAAGAATACCATCTATTTCATCGTATTCTTCGCCATTATTGCAAGAAGTTGCAATTAATGCCATGAATAGTATCATGGTTAAATAAAGAAATTTACGTTTCATACTATTGTTTTTAGAGGTTTATTTTATTAATACTGATCATGTCTTTCTTTGAAGAGGTGTATAAAGAGGTCGTAGTCATAGCTATACTTCTTATTTGATTTTCTTTCATACCTACACCTTTTTTCAGTTGATCGTTTTTTGAAAAGCGAAATTCAGTGATGTATAAAAGTTCAATAGGACAATAATAAAAATGCTACCAATCTTTTACATAATTCTATTGTCTTTTTATTTTCATAGCAACAATAACCGGATTGTCTTCTGATTTTAGTTTCTGTAGTTTGTTCTTTTCAGATATTGGAATCAATTCAGTGTGTTCGAGAATTGCGGAAGGATCCATTGCGCAATAAAAAAAATCTCCATGAACAGTACGAGGTAAAAACCGAGCGAGACCATCCATGTCATTTTTTATAGGATTTTTCTTGTATGCAGAAGCTTCAATATAAGTTTGAGATTCCGGGTAATAAAAACCGAAATAAAAATGATACCCCATCTGGTAAAAGAAGTAGGAGAAGCTATTTCCCTCGAAGAAAACATTAGTAATAGGAAATTGAGCTCCTTCTCCAGCTATTGCTATTGCTTCGTCTACTGTTACTTTTTCTCTTTTTAATCTTTCTATGTAATTCTCTTTTTCTTTTTTGTATTTTTGCCGGTAATTTATAACGTATTTTCTTTTCACTCCGGATGAAGAGATTTGATATATCGTGTCGTTTAAAGGCATGATGAGATATTTATTATTGGAAATATTATTAGGTAAACTAGTGATACCGGTGGTGGATAGGGTTTCTTCATAGAACAAATCGGTATTTGTTTTCTTATTGTTTAGATTGATAGTTAATAAGTTGGGATATTTCCCTCTATTTTTAAATTTGTAATTATGTTTGTAATCACCATAAAAAGCAATTTGGGAATCATCCAAGATGGCTATTGCTTCTGCTGCATAATCCGATGATATGGAACTTACAAAGTCACCATTGGACTTGTAGATTAATAATTTCTTAGAACTGCCATCCCAGATATAAACGTTTTCATGATAAACATTTACGTCTGTAATAGAGATATATTCTTTATTAGTATTTAGAATGCCATAACAACCCAAAATAACAAGAAACATCCAATCGTAAATCTTTAATTGTCAAGCTATTCTAAAAATTAACACTTCCCGGATGCTTTTTGATGCTTCCCAAATTTCCACATATTTTTGAGACATATTTCTGACGTGGAGAATTTGCGGAGCTTATTTTTTGTCACATCATGCAAGGAGTTGACAAGGGCTTACAACCGTTTACGATAAGCGACAACAACCGCCCCGATATGCAGCGACAATCACATCGTGCAGAAAGGCGACAACAGTTGACTTCCGTTTACACCCGTTCACCATTTCAGAGATATACGAGTGAAGAAATGAACACGTAAACGATAAGCAGTATGAAAGCAACCAAGAAATGCCAATTTTGCGGCAAACCGTTTGTAACCCGAAGTGGTATGCAAAGGTATTGCAGCGAGGCTTGTCAGGCGGAAGCCAAGCGAGCCAGAACGGTACAGAAGAACAACCTCTTCAAAGTCGCCCGACCACTCATGGAGATACAGCATCAGGAGTATCTCACCTTTTCCAAAGCTGCCACGCTCATGGGCTGTTCCCGGCAGTACGTTTATAAACTTGTAGCCCTCGGCAAGCTGAAAGCCTCACGTATCAGCAGCCGCATGGCATTTATCCGCAAGGCAGACATCGAGCGGATGCTGGAGGGCAACCCGTATCATCGTGTTTTACCCGGCAGTACCTCCGCATCGAGAAAGCCAGCTCCATCTTCCTTGCCTGCCAAAAAAGAAAAAAGGGAAAAGGAAACCGATGAGGTGCCGGACTTCTATTCGGGCGAAGAGGTGATGACCCTTTATAAGGTCAAGCAGTCTTGGCTCTATACCACCGCCAAGCGCAACCGCATCCCCATCTGCCGCATCGCAGGAAAGAACTATTACAGCAAGAAGCATATTGACGATTTTTTCGGTGTGTCAGTTGATATAAGTAGGATTACCGACTGGCTCCTGACAGAAGAAGCGGAAGAATTGTTCGGCATGAACCCCTCCGTACTCCGGGCATACGTCTATCGTCACAAGATACCCACCAAAAGAGAATACGGGCGCACCTATTATTCCAAATCCCATCTGGACGAGCTACGCAGAACCGACCTTGTAAATGATGAACGCTACTATACCGTGGAACAGGTAAAGCAGATTTACGGGCTTTCCTCCGCCAACATCTGCCATATCGTCAAGGTAAAGCACATCGAAAAGATAAAGGTCGGTGTAAAGAACCTGCTTTTGCGCTCCGATGTGGAGCGTGTCATGGCAGAGAGGAACAAGTAACCGTGAACAACCTACATTACCGGAAAATTATTTCAGAATGATTGTCCGTGAGGTTTCTCACGGTTGTTTCACGTTGTTTCTTTGCCATCGAAAAGTTCGGGAAACACCCACAAACGTATTATCAATTAAAACAGTATCCATATGAGCAAATGCAAGACAGTGACCTTGCGCAAGCGCAAGATTAAGAACGGGACACAGTATTCATTGTGTCTGGACTATTATCCGGGCTACCGTGACAACACCACCATGAAAGTGATTACACGTGAAGCTCTGGGGATCTACATCTTCGCCAAACCTGCCAACCAGCAGGAGCGTGATTTCAACGCACGCATGATGAAAAAAGCGGAGATACTGCGTAACCGGCGTTACGAAGCCATCTTCAATGAGAACAACGGTTTCTTTGACAAAGCCAGGCTGAAAGGCGATTTCCTTGCCTACTTCAAGGCATTGGCAGACAGGAAGAATATCAAGTGGCGACACGTCTATAAACATTTCGAGCGGTTTGTGAACGGCAAATGTACCTTTGAGGAAGTGGACGTGGACTTGTGCCGCAAGTTCATGGAGTATCTGCTTGGAGCTCCGCAGTCGATACATACCAACCAAAAGCTGCATATAAATTCCGCAGCAGGGTACTGGTCTGCTTTCCGTGCCGTTCTCCACACCGCCTACCGTGACAGGAAGATAAAGGAGAATCCCAACGGTTTCTTAGACCGCATCGAGAGCATTCCTACCATGAGGGAACATCTGAGCCAAGAGGAACTGATAAGGCTTGCCGAAACCCCATGCGAAGAAGAGGTCTTGAAAAGGGCGTTCCTTTTCGGTTGCCTGACCGGACTGAGGAAGAGCGACATCAAGCAACTCACTTGGCAACAGATACAACCGTACACTAACGGCAAGATGTTCGTAACCACCCGTATGCAGAAGACAAAACAGATTGTACACAACCCCATCAGCGATGAAGCCTACGGGCTGCTTGGGGAACGGTGCGAGGGGCTTATCTTTGACGGTTTCAAGGACAAGATGCTGCAAGGACCGCTGAAACGGTGGCTCTTGGCGGCAGGGATAACCAAGAAGATAACCTTTCACTGCACACGGCACTCATTCGGAAGCCTGCACGTGGAAATGGGTACGGACATGGCTGTCATTCAAGCCTATCTGGGACACAAGAACATTACCACCACACAGATTTATTCCAAGATGGCGGCGCGGCAGATGTGTGAGGTCGTGGATAAGATAACCCTGAAACGCAAGGAGGCATAAGGCGGTCTCAAGCCATGAATTGTTCACAGGGAGCGGTTATTGCGTGGAGCTTTAACCGCTCCCTATATTTTTGACGGTAGCCAATAAGTCCTTAAAGTATGATAATCGGGTATGATTTCGGACTTTTGGTGAAAAACATTGAAAAAGAAACCACTGACAAAGGATAATGAGTAATAATTGAAAGAAGACTATTAAATTTGCGAGAACAGTAACAAGTAATAACCGAATAAGACAAAGAATATGGAACCGTCCGTAAAAGACAAATATATCATTTTAGGATTTGTCGGCTTTGCCATCCTCCTAATATCTTCCATAGCGACACTGATTGTCGCTGAGAAATTCAATCAGGACAACTTTGTCAGACTGATAGTTTTTGTATGCGGCAACCTTTTAGGCTGGCTGCTCTATTTCTCCTTCCAGACAGTCATCTTCGATACATACGAAATCTACAAAATAAAGTTCGGCAAGAAAAAGACACTTGCCGAAACCATAAAGGGACGGGAAGAACTGCCTCAAAGTACACTTGAACCGACAGCGGCACTAAAACCGATGCCGGCAAACGGAGAAGCCCCCGCTGGCACAGAGCCGCCGATAAAACTTTCCATCGCTCCGGAACTTCACGAGAAGAACCGTGCCGACTATGAGGACAGGGAACAACAAGAAAAGGAAGAGCGTATCCGCATGGTCATGGAGTATATTCATTTCTACATGCCCCGTATCGCTGACGAAGAGACTGTGAACCATATCTGCAAAGAGGTGAACAGTTGGATGAACCTTCACACTTACAAGCCGGAGCCGATAACAAGACGGTTGACGAAAGAGATTACCAATATCCCACTCCGCCATTTCGTGTGGAATATCTCCGAGCGCTTCATGTACAAGAAATATTATAATGGGGACAACCGTGCCCGTTTCATCAAAGCCCTTTTCCCACATGAATTTGCTGATACGGATATAGCGACCATCAAGAACTTCAAGGTAGAACCGTTAAAGACACTTATTCCGATTGATGAACCCGAAAACGGCAATCTGGATTTCCATTATCCTGCGGATTATGTACGGGAGAAGCAGATTTAAGCCTGTTTTAGAGAAATCACGATAATAACGACAAACAGCCGGCAACTCATAATCTGCTGTTTTACAATGTTTCCTGAATAATTTTATCCGTCATTTGCGGTTGGGCATCGTTATTCGGGAATTATTTTGCAATGACCTGTCGTGGAGATATTCACGGTTATATCATTGCTGTCCTTTGCGCCAAGTCTTACAAAAGAGACGAGCGCAAAAATGGAAAAAACAATTCTTACATTCAATGACCTCCCCGAGGTTGTGGCTCAGCTTCGGGACGAAGTGATGAGCCTTAGAAGCCTGCTCACCGAGCAGCACTGTGTAAACAATGCAAAGGCAGTGGACACCCATGTCCCCATGTCCGTGGACGAAGCGGCAGAGTATCTGGGTATTCCAAAAGGTACGCTCTACATGAAACTTTCGGAAGGAAGCATTCCCGCCACCAAGCCCGGAAAACGCTACTGCCTCTACCGTGACGAGCTTGACAAGTGGCTGGAATCCTCCCGGAAGAATCCCGTTCCGTTATCCGATGAGGAACTGGGCGAGTCCTTATCCTCTTCCCACCGCCGCAAACCCAATCCCCGTAACTGGTAAATGTCATGGAAGAGGACAAGAACTATATCAGCCTGATACATGGCGACCTTACAAGGGCTGCCCAAGTGCAGGACGGTATGCCGGAGAGTATCGGTGTGATGAGTATCAAGACTGCCAACAGGACTGTACTCGAAGCATCGCTGTTGCCCACGCCCCGTGCGTTGTGGGACAGTTTCTGGTACGAGGGGGAACTGTCCTGCCTCTTTGCCGATTCCAATGTGGGCAAGTCCATCCTTGCCGTACAGATAGCCGACCGCATCGCACGGACTGACAATGTACTGTATCTGGACTTCGAGCTGTCCGACAAACAATTCCAGCTCCGCTATACCGATGAACACGGATACCTCTACACCTTTCCGGAAAAGTTGTATCGGGTATCTCTTGACTGCAATTCGCTGTTGGAAGCAGACTTTGAAGAGGCGATTATCGGCAGCATCGAGCAGATGGCGTTGCAAACCCGCTGTAAGATTTTCATCGTGGATAACCTTACCTATCTGTGCTGTGCAATGGAAAAGGGCGATGCCGCCGGACGGCTGATGATACAACTCAACAATCTCAAAAAGAGGTATGACCTGTCTATGCTTGTCTTGGCGCATACCCCCAAACGTTCTTTGGACTGTCCCATCACATCCAATGACCTTGCAGGAAGCAAACGGCTCTACAACTTCTTTGACAGCGTGTTTGCCATCGGCAAGAGTGCGCAGGACGGTGGGCTTCGTTATGTGAAGCAGTTGAAAGTGCGCTATGGCACATACTCATATGATGCGGACAATGTAATCCTCTATGAAATTGAAAAGGTGGATGCCTTCTTGCAGTTCGTGTACCGGGGTTACTCCACGGAAAAGGAACATCTGAAAAAATTGGGTGACAATGAATCGAGCCAAAGGGACTGCATGATTTTGCAGCTATCCCAATCGGGCAGGTCTGTAAGGGAGATAGCCTCACAGGTGAATTGTGGCAAGTCCACCGTCAGCCGGATAATCCAACGCAGTAAGGAGAATAAGGATATGGCTGTCCCAAGTGTCCCACCGTCCCAACCCACAACAAGTGGGACAATGGGACAGGACGGGACAATCAGGGAAGTAAAGCAAGCGGAACTGTTTGCCGGACAAGAAAATGGGGAGGGCAAGCCATGAGAAAGCGGTATTCCCCGAAGCGTCCCAAGGTGTCCCATCGTCCCATGCCCTATGAGCCGGGACAGTGGGACAGGACGGGACAGCGGAACAAGCAACGGAAAAAGAAAGGAGGAAAGCGATGAGCAGCTATTCGTTACAGAAATATAAAGGAGCGGCAACACGGCATACCTGCCCGGGTTGTGGTGACAGACACTCCTTTGCCTATTATGTGGATGAGCAGGACACACCCCTGCATCCATCGGTTGGCAGGTGCAATCATGAAAGCAGTTGCGGGTATCACTACACCCCCAAGCAATACTTTCGGGAACATCCCGAATGTCGTGCCACAAATGATTTCTCTTCCGGCGGGCGAAGGGTGGAACAAAAGCCCAAACAGGTATCACAGCCGGGTGCCATAGGTTACATACCACCCCATTATGTGGAGAAATCGAAAAGCGTTCACAGCAATTTCTTCCGCTTCATTACCTCGCTCCTTACTTCCTATTACGGCAGTAAGGCAAAAGAAGTGCTGAAACGGTTGCTGGAGGAATACCGTTTGGAGGCTACACGTGACGGGGCTGTCATTTTCTGGCAGATAGACAGCAATAACAAGGTACGCACAGGTAAGGTGATACAGTACAATCCCGAAGACGGACATCGTATCAAGGGAGGACAGACATCGGCAGTGGACTGGATACACAGCATACTGAAAAGGCAACGGGTACTGCCGGAAAAGTGGCAACTCTCCCAGTGCCTCTTCGGGGAACATCTGCTGGGCGGCAATCCCGACAAAGTGGTGGTCTTGGTGGAATCCGAAAAGAGTGCCGTAATCGGCTCATCCATATTCCCCGGCTATGTATGGCTGGCGACAGGTGGCAAGAGCCAATTAAGAGAGGAAAAGCTCCGTGTGTTAACCGGGAGAACCGTACTTCTTTTTCCTGATGCGGACGGATATGCCGAATGGAAACAACGTGCCGGAAGTATGAACTTTTGCAAGGCGATTGTATCTGACATCATCGAGAAAAATGCCACTCCGAAGCAAAAGGCTGACCATATCGACATTGCCGATTGGATTATTTACCAGATACGGGAGGGCAAACTGATGTGTACAGCCGACCACTTGGTAGAGGCTGAAAAAATCCTCCAACGGATGATGGAAAAGAATCCGCTCCTGCAAAAGCTGATAGACGATTTAGACCTTGTACTGGTTGGTGCAAGTCCAATCAGATACGGTGACTGAAGCCCTCCCTGACGGCAGGAGAGCGGAAGCCGGAGGCTGTGGTACACGGACAAGGGCTTGCCCTTGATATAGCCCACTATAACTACACGCTCCGCTTTCGTAGTTGTGGGCTCTCCCGAGGGGCCGGGCTTTGCCCCGACCCACTTAGGACTTTGCCCTAAGAACCCACTCAGGGCGTTTCTCCCCTGAGAACCCCGAGCAAAGAGTGACCCTCTCTTTGCAATCTCCGCTTATGGGTTACCCCCCTAAGAACCCTGTACGGTTACGAGCGGACAGCGGAAAATAATTTTATCTACAAATCAAATTTTAATAGTAGTATGGCAACAAAATCAAGCATTCATATCAAGCCTTGCAACACCAAATCAAGTGAGGCTCATAACCGCAGGACTGCCGAATACATGTGCAATATCGGTGAGTCCAGAATCTACATCGTACCCGAACTCTCCGCCGGCAACGAGCAATGGATAAACCCGGACTTCGGCAGCTCCGACCTGCAAACGCACTACGACAACATCAAACGGATGGTAAAGGAAAAGACAGGTCGTGCCATGCAGGAGAAAGAACGTGAGCGAAAAGGAAAGAACGGCAAAATCATCAAAGTGGCAGGATGTTCACCAGTCCGTGAGGGGGTGCTGCTCATCAAACCGGACACGACACTGGCAGACGTGAAAAAATTTGGCGAGGAATGCCAAAGACGCTGGGGCATCACACCGCTTCAAATCTTCCTGCACAAGGATGAGGGGCATTGGCTAAGCGGACAGCCTGATGCAGAGGACAAGGAGAGTTTCCAAGTGGGTGAAAAATGGTTCAAGCCGAATTACCATGCGCACATAGTATTCGACTGGATGAACCATGACACGGGCAAGAGCCAAAAGCTCAATGATGACGATATGATGGCGATGCAGACTTTGGCATCTGACATCCTCTCCATGAAACGTGGGCAATTCAAAGCCGAGACGGGGAAGAAGCATTTGGAGCGTAACGATTTCATCATCGAGAAGCAGAAAGAGGAGATGAACCGCCTTGATGTTACAAGGCAGTATAGGGAGCATCAACTGGAAACCGCAAACCAAAAGATGCAGGAGGTTGAAAGCAGAACCAACATCCTTATCGAAACGGCTTATCAAAAGGAGCGGCAGAGTGAAGACCTCGACAAGGCTATCAGCGAGAAACGCTCCAAGCTGAACAGGGAAAAAGGGAGCGAACTTCTGAACGCCGCTGTCGGCTGGGCGACCGGAAAGTCAAAAGCCCTGAAAAATGAAATCGAGGATTTACGTAGCGAGATTTCCACGCACGAGGAGACCATTGAACAGTTACAGTGTAAAATCCAGACCATGCAGAGCGACCATAACCGTGAACTGATGAACTTGAAAAGTAAGTACCAGTCCGAGCTGAGCCGCAAGGAGACGGAACATGCACAGGAAACCACAAGGCTTAAAAACCGGATTGCATGGCAGAATCATATTATTGGCTGTCTGAGTTTCCTGCTGCTCAAAACAAGCGACATTTTCCGTAAGGCAGTAAACTGCATTATCCGTTTGGCAAGGGATTATTACAAGCCACGTTTCGATACGGAGCAAGTATCTGATATCAAAAAGGCCCTTGACCTGTTCGGAGATGAGAGGCAGTCGCACCATGCAGCCGGGGACTTCTTGTATATCACAGCCATGCAGAAAGGCAAACTGGATAATCGGGAGCAAATCAAAGCCAGACGGGAAGTCGAGAACGTGGTGGGAGGCCATTATGACCAGCAACAGAGGAGAGGCTTTTCGATGGGAAGATAAAATTGGCTTTCAGTCATTATAAGTGGCTTTAGAATATAGATCTTTTACCTATAATAGAGGACGCCGTATTGTTTGTATAGACAGTCAAGGCAAAAACAAAGAGTAACTTCTACTCAAAAGTAAAAGCTACTCTTCATTCCATATAAGATTGGGGATATTCAGTAAGTTTCCCTATTTATTTGCTTTAATACGTTGCCCGTCCGCCTGAACAGCGTACAGTTCCGCTCCTTCAATGTCTGCTTCGGCAGGTACAGTAAATACAAACCGATTGGCAAACCATACTTTTTTGCCATCCTTGATTAATTCGAAAGCAACCGCCTGTTCGCCATTAGTCACAGTGTATGTTCTTCCGGAAACGGTATAACTTACAGTCTTGGTGATTTTCACATTGTTCTGGAATGTTTCGAAGTACCCTACATCTCCTCCATCTTCGGATATACCTTTTTGATTGCCTTTGGCTCCTACCTGATATCTTCGGTCTTCAATGTATTCAATAGGCGGACATTTAGTGGAAAATGTTTTCATATAAGCCAGCGTCTGATTAATCATATCCTGTGTCACGGTATATGAAAAGCTTCCGTAAGCATACAACTTGAAACTGACCGGAATAAAGAATCCCCAGGCATCGAAGAATTCGGTCATATCCATATTAGCGGCTTTTGCTACGTTGCGTGCATACATCAGCTGTGCTGCGCCCGGATCATTGAAAGGTAACCAAAATTCAGGGGTACGTCCTTGTTCGAATATCTTACGGATGGTATTCGGTTTCTTGCCGATACGTTCGAAATATGTCCACAATTGCTGGTTGAGGCGCATATGCATTTCGGAGGCTTCTCCTTGATATAATCCATATTTATTGGCATCATCAGATGTCATGTCCTGAGGGGTAAATGCCAACGTGTTCGGGTCGCGCGGATGCATGAATCTGCTCCAAGGAGTCGGAGGCGCATACCGGTAAGTAGCTAAAGTCCCAATGGAGCTTCCACGTGATCCCCACTGGTTTATCTTGTACACCACATAATTAGAAAAGAGATTATTGCTCGATTCCGTAGTACTGGGCCAGTTGATAGCTCCCTGATGCATGTGTCCGAGTTCATGTCCCGGCCCCCATTCATTGTCCTGATTCTTGTCCATATCACGCGGATCGAAGTTGTTTTTGAAACCCCATCCATCTTTTGTGCTTACATCACCCGCTGCCATATTAATGTAATAATTGGTAGCATAAAGTCCGTCGGTGAAAGTCGTGACATGCATCAGTGAATTGAATTCTCCTGTATTCGAATAAGTATCGATGGCAGCCAGTTCCTGCTCCCAATCTATCAGGTTATCCCATCGTTCCATTCCTCTTACTACTCCATACTGTTTGAAGTTGTCCTGATTTTGCAGCAAGTCTTTCAGTGCTGTAAACAGAATCTTCCTACCTTTCAGCACAAATACACATTTGTCAGATCCGTCCAAAGTGACAGATTTTGCCTTCCGGATATATTCACGGAACAGATCATCGGTTTTATCCACAGTCAGATCCCATACATTGAAGCCTACACGCGCATGTTCCGTTATCTCCACATACTGGGGCGGAAAATGTATTTTCACTGCCGGCATGCCACGGGGATCAAGTTTCTGATAGATGACAAACAGATTTCCCGCACGTGAGAAAGAAAACTTGTTGATTCCGTTTTTCAGGAATCGTTCTTCACCGTCGGGCCCCAGATCCGAACAACACCTTAGTGAAATGGATTCACCTTGCGGTATGCCGTCTGCTAAAACGACCATCTCTTCACCCGCATTGGTTATGATACCGGTAGGGTTGCAAAGAGGCGAGTAGTAATTGGTTCTCAATTTATCTCCCCAATATTCGGGCACACTGTATGCCTGATATGACTGTATCCTGAATCTCTTTTCCGCTTCGGGATAAGTATTGCTCTGCAGAGACTTTGCCAGTACACTGAAGAATGCCGGAAGCCGATTGATAGTTTCGTCGGAAACGTCTGGGAGGAGTTCACTGCATGAACGATCGGTAAATACAGTTGTCAGCTGTTCGTCAAGCGGGTCTTCCGCAGCATGGAAAAATTCCATCTCGTCGCAACTGACGAAATCATATAATCCGCTTTTAACTTTGAATTGAACAGCTGCAGGCACAATCGAATCGTTCAGCAATATCCTGTGGCTGCCTCCTGCTCCCTTAAAATCATAATCTTGTATATGAACAAAATCCGTACTTCCTTGGGGCTTGATGTAAAGTTCGAATGCTCCGAAATTACCGTTACCATTTCGACTGTGATACAGGATATAGTCCAGCGTAAGCTTATTCTGATCGAATTGATATTCAAGAATAACGGGGAATTTTGCAGATTGATTCCATGTGGAATGATAACAGGTTCCACCGAACTGCCCATCATAAGATTTCGATATATCCTGCCCCTGCTGATGGTCGGTATCGCGTCCGCCGCTAACTTTCAGCTTTACATCCTTCTCCAGATTTATCTCCGAAATATCATTCGGTTTCTGGACTTGCGGCACCAGCTCTCCCTGTAGCTCCCTGTCATCACTCTTGCAAGCATAAAAAGTAGTGATTCCAGCCAGCAGAACAAGAGAGATATTCAATTTTATTAAAAAAAAGGTCTTCATGATATGGGTTATATATTAGATTTATATAAAAAATAGCAGAGTTGAATGGATTTGCTCAACTCTGCTTATTATTGGTTATACTACTTCTTATTCGCCGTAGAATGTCAATTCATGCAGGTTGAAGTAAGCATAGGAGTTGGTCATGTCCCCGGCTGCACTTACCAATACTGCAAATCGTACGTATGAGAAGCCTTCTTCATCAGTGAAAATGGCTGAAGAGTATTTCGTGTTTCCATTACTGGGTAAACCTTTATTAATATCTTTTAATTTTCTCCAACTACTGCCGTCGTCGCTAACAAACAGCCTGATAGAACGGGGAGCACCATTTCCGTTTTGCTTACGTGTCCAGTAGTCGAAGGATAGGCTGTGGAGCGTTTTGCCAATCTTTATATCGATGTAGTTTCCGTAATTTGCATCTAAAACCGGAGCGCTCCATTTTGAATGGAAATAGCCATTCCCCTCCAAATCACCGTCTATCAAGCCCGACAAACCTGTTCCGTCATTGTCTTGAACGGAATTGGTTGAAAGTTGGTCAACTTTCACATCCAGCTTCTTAGGAACGTACTTCACGCCTAGCAGAACAATATCATTTTGTGTGTCAGTCTCAAAATGCTTGTTCGACAAATTGCACAAATGAAGCGGTAAAATATATTCACCACACGACAACTTGCTTGCGTCGATAGTCACCGACAGGCTCATTGAAGTAGCTTCCTTTGGGAATGAAATACCTTTTCCATTAAATTTGTATGCTTTTTCCGGAAGCAGAGTGAATTTGTTATCAAACTTAGCGTTATATTCGTTGAATGCCTGCATAGCCTGTTCATCTGTGTTCGCATCAAAGGTAAAGTCCCATTGATTCGGCATTGGGAACGTCACATTGAATTCTGCCGTCTGAGTTTGGGGATCACTCGAGGTGAAAGAAGAAACCATAGCAAACTTGTTGCCGTCTGCTAAATTAAAGGCTATAGTTGGTGTTTCAACATCTAGTTGGATAAGCAGTAAATTGTTTTTTACTGTACAGTCCGAACTTACCATACGGATGGGAAGTACATATTTTTTCTGCGTTTCGTCCATTAATTTCTTGATGTCGACCGTCTTTAAGGTGACTTCACCAAACTTGTATGTTTCATCTGAAGCGAAGTTCAGTTGCGTTTCATGGATTTTATATTTGTCAGCAGGAAGATACGACTCAGCCACATTGTTGTCTTTGGCATATGTATTGAACTCTTCTTCTGCCATTACTTCGATCTTGGCTGTTGCCGCGTTTCCGACTTCCGAACCGCCTTTCATCACAGTAAACTTGTACACTGCATCTTCACCGGTAGTGTACAATGAGAGGTGCTGCATGCCATATTGCTTGAGGTTCAAAATGTGATGATATTCTGACGGAACCAGCTCATCATATGTCTCGCAACTTGACAACGCCAGCATGCCGCACATCAAGCATGAAAAAAATGCTGAATTTTTCATTGTCTTTAGTATAAATAATTATAAGATTAATAACCTGGGAATTGTACAAATTGAGGACCTTTGTAGATTTCATTTTCAAACACCGGAGATACATACATACGATTGTGCCATGCAAAGGGCTGGCTGATGAGCACCGGTTTGTTGAATTCTTCAAAAGTAGGATCCTTTTTCTGTAAGGCATTCAGTCCCATACGCACTCCGTAGCTCATGGTTTGAGGAGCAATCATCCAGCGACGGATGTCAAAGAAACGGTGACCTTCCAGCCACAGTTCGTTGTTACGTTCGTTGCGTACCCATTCTTCCAGTGATTGAGTAGACAGGTCGTTGTGTGCCAATGGTTTTACTCCTGCACGTTCACGAATGACATTCAAGTTTTTAAACGCATTTTCCTCTTCCTTTAATGCTGCATAGCATTCTGCCAGATTCAGATACAATTCAGCCATACGGATTAATGGCCTGGGTTTGGATTCATTTTGCTCACCACCTGGGGTGTGACGGTAGTTGGCTGGGAAGAACTTTTGGTTCAGGAATCCTGTTTCGCAGTTGTCTCTGTTGAACAAATCTGGGTTATAACCGTGTAACTCCGAATCCCTCATTTGCAATTTAAGCGGGATACCATTTGCCAGTTCGTTGCCGAAATCGCCGTCATCGAAAGCTACCCAGGCATAAAATCTGGGTTCGCGGTTCACATTGAAGTTAATAATGCCCGGACGACCGTCTATTCCAGCGGACTGATAATATTTGTCATCTTGCCAGTCATTGACAGGTGTTCCGTCCTCTTTGTAGAAACGGGCCAACGCATTCAATGTAGGGGCAATTCCCGAGTATCCGCCTTTCCAAGTGCCCTGGTTGTTCTTGATGGTGCGGTGAGGTAGTGACGCCACCAAGTAATCGCCTTGGTTGGCCAATCCCCAGATTGTTTCTGTGTTACCTTCGTTTACTCTGGTAGTAACCATATAACGCATCAGCATCACACGTTTCAGGAAATCCTCGTTCTTTTCGGCATCTGAACCTGTTAGCGGTTTGTCGGGCACGAAAGGAAAGCCTACCTTTTGCTGTTCCCTCAGTTGCTCCGATTGTTGCAGAGTGAAAAGCCTATGTCCGGCAGACTCGGCTTCTTTCAGGGCGCTCTGACAAGCTGACAAGGCTTTGCGCCATTTCTCTTCATCATAGTTCATACTTACAAGTTCCAATCCATAGCCAGGAGTTTCATAGTTCTTATTTTTCCAGTCTCTGTAAGGGAATCCGCCGTTCCACAATCTGGAAGCAGCATACAGTCTCAAACGCGCCTGCAAAGCTCTGACTATCGGACGGGTGGCACGGCCCCAGTCGTCTCCTTCACGAGTAGCAGGCAGGTTGGCATAGGCTTCTTCGAATTTATTGTAGCACCACTCTGTCACGTAGTCATAATGACTTCTGCCCGGAAATTCGCTGGACGGCGTATTTTGTTCTATGTACCGGTCGGTGATAGGACAGGGACCGTATTGAAACAATACCTGCATGTGGTAATAGGCCAGCAAAAAGTCGATTTCAGCTTTCATGGTCACTTTTTCCTCTTCTGATATGGCAAGTGCATAGGGCAATTCTTTCATGAACAGGTGACATTGACCGATATGCTGGTAGTATGCCCCCCATCTCCAACCATCAGCCAGGTTGGCTGCTTCGTTCTGATTCCATTGAACTTTTTGTCCTGCATTTTGCCACAAACGGGGTAAAACGTATTCGTCCGAACCCATTTCCAATCCTGTATAGGTCATTGGATTCATCACTCCTGCATAGCAAGAGTATAAAAAGCCCAATGTTCCTGCACGGTCCTTATTGGCATCTTGCAAGTCGGCTTGTTCAGGTGGTACTATATCCAAATAATCACAAGAAGTCATGCTGCAAGTCATAGCCAATGACAGTAGCGTAATATTTGCTAATTTGCTAAAAGAACTCATAATATTTTTTTATTCTTAAAGGTTTAATTAAAAGGATAATTGCGCACCGATACAGAAGGTACGTTGCAGCGGGTAGCTGTTCCAGCCCAGTTCAGGATCCCACAATTTAAACGGACTGAACACCGCCAGGTTGTTTCCGGTAAAGTAGAGGCGTACGTGGTCGAAACGGTATCCAATTTCAAGTGTCTTGAAACGCAGGAAGTTGCCATTTCTAATCCAATAAGTGCTGGATTGTGAATTATTGCTCATCTGTGAATCATTCAACCCCAAACGTGGATATTCCGCATTGGGATTTGGATTGGCTTCTGTCCAGCGGTTTTCTGCAACGAATTTCATGGCATTATAGTCATTCTGTCCAAACGGATGCAATCCGTTGATGTCAATATCGCGCATAGCCGAGCCGTTGAAGAATACACCGAAGTTGAAACGTTTCCAGTCAATGTTGACGCCAAAGCCATACTGTATGCGTGGCATACCGGCTGTTTTGGAAATCATCACCTGGTCCTTGCTGTCAATCAATCCGTTACCATCGACATCGCGGTATTTGATATCACCCGGCATCGGTTTACTACCCAGATTTTGTGTCGGACTGTTGTCTATTTCTTCCTGGCTTTGGAACAAGCCTTCAGCAATATAACCGGTTCTGCGGTTCAGTGGCTTTCCGGTTGCCGTCTGCCATACGTAAGGATAGATAGGTTCGTCTAGGTCTATGTATTTGTTCTGTGTATAGGTAAATGTTCCACGGAAGTCCACAGTCAGGTCTTTGGTCAGCTGTTTGCGCCAGTTGGTACTCACTTCATAACCCCAATTGTCCACTTTACCCTTGTTCGACCAGGGTTTGGCTCCGTGGAAGCCAAGTGATTGCGGCCACGCTTCACGATGAAGCAAAATGTTGTATCGTTTGTCATAGAAGAAGTCGAATGTGATGCTTAATTCTCTGAACAGTTCCATATCGAATCCGACGTCTAATTTCTTTACTCGTTCCCAACCGCCATTTTGAACAGCCCATTGCTGTACTACGGGGCCATAGTAACTGACATTCAAGTTTTCACCTGTAGTAAATCCCGGACGGCCATTACCTGTTACCTGTACCTGGTCGATGTAAAGGAAGTGAGGTGCACCACTAGGACCTGTCTCGTCACTACCAACCAAACCGTATGAACCTCTTAGTTTCAAAGAAGAAACGACGTCGCTTAGCGGTTCGAAGAATTTTTCGTTGGACACTAACCAGCCCAGAGAAACAGCGGGGAAGAATTCAAAACGGTCACCTTTGCCTAGACGTTCAGTCCCATTGTAACCGAAGTTAAATTCAAACAAGTAGCGTTGGTCATAATCATAGGTTGCACGTCCGGACACGCCTTGATTGCGGCTGGGCAGCACATCATTTTTATATTCACGTTGTGTGTAAAGCAACATGCCGCCTACGTTGTGTTTATTAAAGCGGCGGGCATAGTCTATTGTAAATTGCAAGAAGAACGTGTTATCACCGCCTTTGGTAATACCCGATTGGGCAATATAATCTGTTCCAGATGTCCCCAAACGTTCCAGTTCGTATGTATTGGTAGCCGGGTCGTAGCTACCTGTTTTTACCCGATAGAAATAGGGCTCGATAGTACGGGTATATTGGTTGTACGACCAGTTCTTGAAGTTAATCAATGCGGTAGCCTTCAATCCCTTGGTGATGAAATCAAAGTTTTGTGTAATCTTCAAGGAAGTATTCAGTGTGTTTGACTGGTAATTTTTGAATGATGTATTCATAAATGCATATGGATTTTCCATCAAGGTATTACCTGTACGGTATGCATTACCGAAGCGCGGATGCTTGTCACCCTCTTGTGCCGGAAAAATAGCCGGGAAACTTACCGGGTTGGTAGTGCGGGCTTTGGCGAACAAATCAGCGGGGTTATATTGAGGGCCGTTGTTGTTCGAAATCTGCGCATTCATCCTCAAATCAATAGTAGTGCTGCGCGTCAGCTTGTAACGAATATTATTTTGGAAATTGTAGGACCAATTGTTAATGTTATTGTTGAAAGAATAGAATTTCTTCGTATTCAACAATCCGGTATCATGGTTTGCCTGAATACTCATATAGTACGTGGCTTTCGAACCACCACCCGATACGTTGATGTTTGCACGTTGGCTCATAGCCATCTTCTTGAAAATGTAGTCAGTCCAGTCTATACTGGGGTATATCAGCGGATTGATCCCCTTGCGAGTGTTGTCGATAATTTCCTGGCTGTAGCGTTGAGAAGCATGCGGGTCTCGGGTAAGTTGTGCTTCGTTGTACATTTCCATCCAGGTAGCTCCATCCACAAATTCCGGGAAACGGTCCATAACGTTGAAGGAGTTTTCAATGCTGGCGTTCACTTTGGTCGTTTCATTTTCCTTACCGGTCTTTGTGGTGACCAACATCACACCATTGGCACCACGAGCACCATAGATAGCTGTGGCAGAGGCATCTTTCAAAATAGAGAAACTTTCAATCGTTTCTGCAGGAATTTTGTTCAAGTCTGATGCTGAAATTTCCACGTCATCCAGCATAATCAGCGGAGTGGCCCGTCCACCAAACGTTCCGATACCACGGATGTAGAAAGCGGCAGCCTCACCCGGAGCACCACTATTGGTAGTTGAAATAACACCGGCCAGTTTACCGGCAAATGAGTTGGTCAGCGAAGAGGTTGGAGAAGCTAAAGCCAGACCTTTCACTGATGTAATTGCACCTGTCACACTGACTTTCTTCTGTGTTCCGGCACCTACTACCACAATTTCGTTTAGAAGCTCACTGTCAGTTTCCAATTTAATGTTGAGAACACCCAGATCCCCTACCTGCACTTCTTTTGTTTTGTATCCCACAAAACTGATTTGAAGTACATCCTTGCTGGTGACTGACAATGAAAAGTCACCATCCAATCCCGAAATTGTACCTGCAGATTGACCTTTGATTTTGATTGTGGCTCCTACCACAGGTGTTCCCTCGATTGCATCAGTGATGACACCGGTAATAGTTCTTTTTTGGGGGCCTTCTTTTCCTTGCATTATGGCCTGCTTCATCACCGTCTCGGTGCCATCAGCAGCCCGTGCCGTTGAAGATAACGGTGCTGAAAACAACAATGTGCCTGATGTTAGCAACACCCCTCCCATCTTCATAAAAAAATGATTCTTTAAATTCATGAAGTTCGAAACTTTAAGGTTTAACATTATTTTTTATTTTCCGTGCAAAAATAAATAATATATTTAATTAATAATAGAATTTATGCGATTTTTTTAGAAAAACATTGATTTACTTATAGTAAGTAATTGTTTTCTCTGGAGCGGGAATATAAAATAATATATTAAAAATAAACACCAAAATATTTTTTTTGATCTACATAATTTCTTTTTTGTTTCTGTAATCAATAGATTATTATATATACGTATTATCAATTTAGTTATTTTTGCTCGTTCAGTTGTGTTGATGTCTTTTGGGATTTAATCCCTATTGATATATGCAAGAAACTTGTTGTAAAACATATATTTGTATCTCCAACTATGTCAAGTTTACATATACTGACATGAATAGACAACAATGGTAGGATAGAAATCTTCTATATTAAGTTTAATTTACAATTTTGTATATATGTTCAAAGTAAACTAAATACATACACCTACTAACAGCAAAATATATGCTGGCGAAAACAAAAAAATCATAAGCTTTTGTTTTTGCCAGTATATATTAGTGTAATGGTCAAAAGAATACCTGCAACCACAAGAAAAGATATACTTTGTGTACTACTTATCGATACTATATATTGATATTATATTTATCTAAAAAAGACTGGTTTTTGTATGTAAATTATATGCTTTTATAATTAAACACTTTCTTTTCTATTATTAATACGTAAATAATTAATAAATAAGAATATTATTCTATTTTTTGTATTGTTATTGAGCAGTTTTAAATGAATCAAAAATATAAGTGGAACTTCGGAAACGAATTGTACTGAAAAGAGAAGATTTGGCATCATATTGACGCCCTAAGAAGGTTAAGAATTAATAAAACCGTTAAATCTGTGTCCTTTAGAATGTATCATTAAGGACCACAACCATATTTCTGACTTATTGTTTACAAAATATTGATTAATAATCGGTTGTAAATACTCAGATTGAAGCACCTCGGTTTCCTATTTTTCTAATGAATTCTCCCTTTTTGTTGAAGCAGAAAATTGAAGGGTTGATATCCTTGTCGATAACATAGAAAAAAACATCGGTGACTATTAATTTATCGATGTTTCCAATAAGATATCTATCATCAGTTTCCAAGGGAAGATAATATATGGAATCTATTATTGTGGACAGTTTGACTATATTATCATCCTGTTGTAACGGCATATTTATTTTAATAATATCTTTAAGCTTTGTTTCAGAAGAAGAACAGCTCATAAACAGAAGCAATAAGCCTAAGAAGGCATAGAAATATTTTATACTACAATTAGAGTTTGATATATTTATAATTATGTTTCTTTTTTGTCTTTAATCATCAATATGCTCATTTCATAAAGCAGATAGAGGGGAATGGCTACGATGCTGAGTGTGAAAGGGTCTCCTGTTGGGGTAATGACAGCGGCAGCAATGACAATCAGGACAATGGCATGTCTCCGGTACTTTCGTAGGAATGATTTATTGACTAATCCAAGCAAGGACAGCAGCCAGGTTACCAAAGGCAGTTCGAAAGCCAGTCCCATGCAAAGCACCAGCATCATAAAATTATCGATATAAGAATTCAGGGAGATCTGATTTTCTATTTCCGCGCTGAGTTGATAGGTAGAAAGAAAACGAAGGGTAAGCGGATAAACCATAAAATACCCCAAAAGGACTCCGATAAAGAACATGACCGTGCCAATGGTCAGTGCTTTGCGGACCCCTTTCCGTTCATTAGGGTAAAGAGCCGGGCGGATGAAACGCCATATCTCGAAAAACAAGTAAGGTGTGGCAGTGACTACGGACATCCAAAAAGCTGTGGACATATGGATAAAGAAAGGTGCCGCCAGATTGATATTTACCAGCTTGACTTTAAACTCTCGGGTAAAGAAGTCATCGGTAAGGTCGAATGCCTGTCCGATATCCCGCAGGAGGTGGTAAAAAATGAAATCGTTGTGGCAGGGGGCCAGAATGACGTGGTCGAACAGATAGGGCATAGCGATGAAATAGGCTACAGCCAAAACAAACCATATACTTATGATTCGGAACAACACCCGGCGCAGTTCATCCAGGTGATCCCAAAAAGTCAGTTCTTTAATTTCTGCCATTGTACGAGAAAGGCGGTTGAAGTTTACTTTCAATCTGTCTTTAATACCGTGAAAAGAGAAGCAGTATCTTGCGTTCTATGGGTAGATGCAAGAAACGGAAACCAAACAGGATATCAGTTATCTTTCTTTTCTTTGTTTTCCGGTTCGTCGATTTCTTCTTTTGCCTTGTTTATTTCCTCTTTTGCCTCGTTCACCCCTTCTTTAAAGCTTTTCACTCCTTTGCCGAGCCCGCGCATGAGTTCGGGAATCTTTTTGCCACCAAAAAGCAAAAGTATAACCAACAGGATGATAATCCATTCGGAACCACTGGGCATGAATCCTAATAAAAAAAGGTTTGTCATAACGGTATTGTATTAGTTCGTGTGCAAAGATAGACTATTTTGAATGAAAAAAGAAAGGCGGAATCATAAAAGCGAAAACCGGGCTCATAAAAACGAAAAGTGAAAAGCAGCAGGAGGTTGATGTCCGTTGCTTTTCACTTCCCGACTTAATCTTTTGGAACTAATCCTGATAATATACCCTCTTTACCCGGGTTGAGATACCTGTCAGTACCTCGTAAGGAATGGTGTCAAGGGTATCCGAAAGAACGGTAATGGGCAGTTCGTCACCGAAAATCACGGCTTGGTCACCTTCTCTGCAATCGATATCCGTCACATCTATCATACATACATCCATGCAGATATTACCCACATATGGAGCTTTTTTACCATTGACGAGGCAATAACCGTGCCCGCATCCCAGATGGCGGTTCAGACCGTCAGCATATCCGATGGGGATTGCAGCGATGCGCGAAGGACGAACCAAATGTCCTTTGCGGCTATATCCTACCGTATCTTCCTCCGCTACATCACGTATCTGGAGAATGGTTGTTTTCAGTGTGCTTACATTGTTGATGACTGAATTGTCAATGGGGCTGATACCATACAATCCGATGCCCAGCCGCACCATATCGAATTGTGCTCCGGGAAAACGTTCGATACCGGCCGTATTGCAGATATGGCGCAGTATCTTATGTGGAAATGCTTCTTGCAGCTCAGTCGACATATGTTCGTATCGTTCGATTTGCTGACGGGTGAATGCGTCGAATTGGGGCGAATCGCTTCCCACGAAATGTGAGAAGACCGAACGGGGTATCACGGCATTCTGATTCTTCAGCCGGCGAATCAGTTGCGGGATATCTTTTTCTTCGAATCCGAGCCGGTGCATGCCCGTATCCAGTTTTACGTGGATCGGGAAGTTGGTGATGCCTTCTTTTTCTGCAGCTTTAATCAGTGCGTCGAGCAGGTGGAAGTTATATACTTCCGGTTCCAGTTTATAGTCGAACATGGTTTTGAACGCTGTCAGTTCCGGGTCCATGATAATGATGGAAGCTGTGATACCGGCTTTGCGGAGATCGGAACCTTCGTCGGCTACTGCTACTGCCAGATAGTCGGCGTGATGTTCCTGAAGGGTTTTGGCTATTTCGTATGAACCGGCTCCATATGCCGATGCTTTCACCATGCATACCATTTTGGTTTCCGGTTTGAGCATCGAACGATAATGATTCAGATTGGCTACCATTGCACCCAGATTGACTTCCAGGATGGTTTCGTGCACTTTCAGTTCCAGTTCCTCCGATACGAGGTCGAAACTGAAGTTGCGGGAACCCTTTATCAGGATGATTTCATTTTTGAGTTTCTTTATGACATCTGATGCTAAAAGTGCCTTTGTGTCGGGAAAGAAATATTTCTCTATATCAAACTTCGATGCACACGAGGAGATTTCAGCTCCTACGCCGATAATCTTCTCGATGCCCCGGCTATGAACCAGTTGTGCTACTTTGCGATAGAGCGTTGTTGTGCTTTGCCCGGTCTCCAGAATGTCTGAGAGAATTAGAGTACGTTTCAAACCTTTTGATTGCGAACGGCGGTAAAGGAAGTCGAGGGCAATATCCAGTGAAGCAAGATCTGAGTTGTAGCTGTCATTAATCAGGATGCAGTTGTTCTTGCCGTCTTTTACTTCCAGGCGCATGGCTACGGGTTCAAGACGTGCCATACGTTCGGTGATTTGGTCGGCAGGTACCATCAGGTACAGGCATGCGGCCAGACAATTCAGGGAGTTCTCTATGGAAGCGTCATCGATAAAGGGGATGCAGAATGTATTGTCCATCTCCAGATAGCGATAGGAGATGACGGTATGGTCTTCTCTCTTCTCCACCCTGCTGATGTAGAGCGGACGCTCGATGTCCTTCATGCTCCATGCGATTTCACGGGCGGTCAGCATTGACTTTCCGACACAATTGCTTATCATTTCGTTGTCACCATTGTAAATGACGACGTCGCAGTCTTTAAACAAACTCAGTTTCTCCATGCACTTCTCCTGCAATGAAAAGAAATTTTCCTGGTGTGCTCCGCCAATGTTAGTCAGGATACCGATAGTCGGTTTGATCATATTCTGTAATGGACGCATCTCTCCCATTTCCGAAATACCGGCTTCAAAGATACCTAATTCGGACTCTTCGTTCATCTGCCAGACGGACAGCGGTACGCCGATCTGTGAATTGTAGCTGCGTGGCGAACGTACGATTACCCGGTCGGGACTGAGCAGTTGGTGCAGCCATTCTTTGACGATGGTTTTTCCATTGCTGCCCGTGATGCCGATTACAGGTATCTGGAAAGAGCCGCGATGTTGTTCGGACAGTTTCTGAAGTGCCTTTAAAGTATTGGGGACAATAAGGAAATTGCATTCCTGAGCCATTGTCACTTTCAGCTGTTCACTATCCATGGTGAGCCCCTTGAAATCCTCGCTTGTTACTACAAAGTTGCGGACTCCCCGTTCATAGAGATCAGGGATATAGCGTGCGCCGTTATTCCTTTTGGTAGGAATGGCAAAAAAGAGGGTCTCTTCCGGAAAGCATAACGAACGGCTGTCTGTCAGTAGCCAGTCGATGGTAGCAGGCTTGTTTCCCAGACGCCGTGCACCTGTTTTTTCAACGATTGATTCAATTGTATATGACATAATAATAAAGCATTGGCATATTTGCACATTTATCGAAGCGCCAGTCGGCACATGTTTGTTTCTTTTTCGAAATCTAAGTACGGGTATTTTTCGTTAAGTCGTTCTATTTTTAACACAATTTGTCCTAAAAATCTTTTATACTCTTCTGACTCGGGATGGAAAGGTTTATGTGCAATGGCTTTCCGTATGGTTGCGCACTCCTTAATCAGTGCTTGCGTTTCGGGACGGAAAAATGTTTCCGAGAAGCGTTCCCAGAGGTAATTGACGGCCAATGACGACGGATGTACCATGTCATCTGCGTAGAAACGGTAATCCCGGAGCTCGTCCAATATTATTTCGTAAGAAGGGAAGTAAAAAGTGGCTTGTGGGTAACGTTGCATCAGCCGGTCGATGGCAAGGAGCAATACACTTTTGCTGAGTTGATTGGCGTGCATTCCGTCGCGTACGTGACGGATGGGGCTGACTGTGAACAATATTTTGATCTTTGGATTCAGTGAAATCAGTTCGTCCAGTAACTGGATATAGTCTTCTGTTATCTCATCGGTCTCCAGACGACGGCGTACGAAATCCTTTTCAGGCAATTTGTGACAATTGGCTACTACCTTCCCCGTCTTTTTTTGTTCATATACGTATGCGGTGCCGAAGGTCAGCATGAGCCAGTCAAGTTGTTTCACTTCTTTGTGTGCTTGCTCCAGGCGGACCCGTATATTCCGTACAACTTCTTCCGGAGTGGCTGCGGAGAAAGAGCCGTGATGCATTGGACTGTGCCAGTACTCACGATACGAGAAAAGGTCGGATTCTTCATACAGCCTTTTACGAATGATTTCACGCAAGGCCATTGAGATGGACAATGGGTTGTATAGGATACCGAAAGGATTGATATCTACTTGGAACTTATTTTCAGCAAGTAAGGTTCCGATGTTTTCTGCAAAACAGGAACCCATTATCAGCAGTCGCTGTGCATGGTGGATGGGGATGAATCCAGATGGAATTTCTACCGGAGTATTCAGGTTCATAATCAAGTAATTCTATAACAGAGGTACAAAGGTACATGATAATTTCGGTTCATCCGGGCAAATGTGTGGTTTTTCTCATGCATTGCCAAAATCTGGTTTATCCGAAGAACGCGTTGTCGTCTTGACGCTAACTCCAAGTGTGGACATCCGTAACCTTGAATGCCGGTTCCGTTTACCAGCCGGGGTAAATGCTTTTACATGCCGAGGTAAATGGCTTTACATGCTGAGGTAAACGCTTTTACATGCCCGGGTAAATGGCTTTACATCGGGAGCGAAATTCAGGTAAATATAATCTTTTGATTATCAATTCCATTTAAATGCTGGTTCAGTTACGCATTTATCGGGTAATCCTTTAGTTTTAATTAACTGCTAAAATTAGTTTTTGAACTAAATCTTTTCGTTATTTGCATGCAAAAGAAGAAAAGTTATGAAAGGATTAACAGCAAAAGAAGAGGAAATTATGGGATTTTTCTGGGAGAAAGGTCCTTTGTTTGTGAAAGAAATGTTGGCATTCTATGATGAGCCGAAGCCACATTTTAATACATTGTCTACTATTGTGCGTGGACTGGAAGAGAAAGGTTTTCTGGCACACCATACTTATGGCAATACTTACCAGTATTATGCGGTTGTCAGTGAGTCCGACTTCAGTAAACGTACGTTGAAGAGTGTGATTAGTAAATATTTCAATAATTCATATCTCAGTGCCGTTTCGTCACTGGTGAAGGAAGAAGATATTTCACTCGATGATCTCAAAAAACTGATTGAGGAGGTGGAGCAGGGAAATGATGAGTAAAATGAAGTTGGAACCGTATCTTAAATAATGAATATATGGGAGTCTTTTTTGTCTATATACTGAAGTCATCTGCTTGTTTGGCGGGTTTTTATCTGTTTTATCGTTTACTGCTGAGTAAGGAGACGTTTCACCGGTTTAACCGAATTGCTCTGTTGGCTCTTTTGTTGCTGTCACTGCTGCTGCCTCTGATTCAGCTGACTACTACCCAACAGACGGAAATGCATCAGACGATGCTTACTATCGAACAGTTATTGATGATGGCAGATATGCCGGCATCTGAGGTGACACAGGCAGAAGGGACATCTGTATCGGGTATTCAGATCATTTTGATAATCTATTTATCAGGTATTCTTTTTTTTGTGTGCCGTCATCTTTATTCCCTGATCCGTTTGCTGGCATTATTGAGGTCGGGCAAGAGAGAAAGGATGGGAAATGGAATAACTTTAGTGGTTCATCAGTGCAAAATTTCTCCTTTTAGCTGGATGAAATACATTGTTATTTCTAAGAAAGATTTAGAAGAAGACGGTAGAGAAATACTAATCCATGAAACGGCTCATATCTGTAACCGGCATTCTGTCGATTTGCTGATTGCGGACATTTGTATTTTCTTTCAATGGTTTAATCCGGCTTCCTGGCTGTTGAAGCAGGAACTGCAGAATATACATGAATACGAGGCTGATGAAACGGTGATAAGGGAGGGTGTCAATGCTAAGCAATATCAGTTATTACTGATAAAGAAAGCTGTTGGCACAAGGCTCTACTCTATGGCCAACAGCTTTAATCACAGTAAACTTAAAAAACGTATCACTATGATGTTAAAAGAAAAATCAAATCCCTGGGCACGATTGAAGTATTTGTATGTACTTCCTTTGGCCGCCATTGCTGTGACTGCATTTGCACGTCCGGAAATCTCCGGTAAGATGGAAGAGATTTCTGCCGTCAAAGTTAATGATTTAAAGCAGATAGTGGAGAAAAAAGTACCGGAAAAAACGATCGAGGTAGCAGTGGACACGGTGAAAAAGAATGCTCTGGAGAAGGTGGTCATTGAAGTGTCACAGTTGGATACAGTATCAATTTCAAGTAAAGTTACTATCTCGGATGGATTGAAAAGAAATGGATTGTCTCCGTTTGCAACCCGACGGGTCGATTTTCAGCCTCAACCGCTGATTATGGTAGATGGAAAAGAGATAACCGGCGAACAAATGGAGGCAATCAATCCGGATATGATTGAGTCGATCAGTGTGCTGAAAGACAAAGAATCTGTAAAGATCTATGGAGCTAAGGCCGAACATGGTGTTATTTTGATTACGTTGAAAGGAAAAAAAACGAATGATTTAAATAAGCTTTCTTTTTCTACCATGAATCCGGAAGACTAAAATAATTGTTATTGATATCATTCCAATAAACGGATATGCCGATAGAGACTGCAAAGGGACATGTGCAGACTCTATCGGCATATTTGTTTATTGAAATTATGTTTGATTTTAATTTGCTCCAATTATATTATTTGTACTTTTGTGACTAACACAAGGCTTAACCTTCGGTTGGCAGAGTGACAGAAGAAAATGTCAGAGTATTACACTTTAATTATTATTTACTTATGAAGAAACTACTATCTGTTTTCTTATTTTTATTTTGCTACGTTGTAGCGGCCGATGCACAAGATGATGCCGCACAGTATGATTCGATTATGAATCTGATGAAAAATAAAAAAATTCCTTTGATGGAACGTTATTACATGACCGGGGATATCGAACATCTTTCGCGGGAACATCAGATCGCTGTGCTGAAGCAATTGATTCCGGAAGCGAAAGAGGTGGAGGATAAAGCGGTCGTTACCCGTCTTTATTCCATTGTAGCTATGTTCGAAAATCAACTTGGGCACATGGCTGAAGCTAAAAACTATCTGGATAGTGCTTTTATGAACAAAGGGAAGTTTGAAAACAATAATATTGCCGGTATGATGCATTATATTGCCGGTATCTATTATTCTGATAAAAATCAGATGGAGAAAGCGCATGAAAATTATTATCAGGCTGCTGATTATTTTAATCGTAATGCGGTGAAGCCGGCAATTCTGACGGAAATATATTATGATCTTTCTATTATTTATTCCATGTGGCAAGATGATGAGGGGTTGAATGATCTGTCCGAAGCGATGAAAGATCTGCCGGTGGATTTCCCTTTTCAGCAGATATTGAAATTGACCATAAAAGCAAAGTATTTTTATGCTTTATATCAAAATGAACATCGGATGAATCTGTTGGATTCTGTGACAAAATACAATCAGGAAGCCTTTGAGGTATACACATCAACCGAGAATCCATATGACGTGGGCTACGTTATATCCGATAATTATTTGCATCAGGCAGTTGTCTATAGTGAGGCCGGTAAGATAAAGGAAGCGGAACAATGTTTTGAAACGGGTAAAAAACTGATGAATCCTAAAAAGATCGATGCAAACGTGTCACTTAGCTATGTTTCGGGGGTGATTGCCTATTATCAGGCGGATTATGAATTGGCCGAGCAACATCTGCAGGATGGATTGCATGAACTGAAAAAAATGAATGAAGAACAGGAGGTGGATTATTATCATTCTTTGATTGATTTCTATACCTTATTGGCCAAAGTGTACGAAAAACAGGAACTTTATAATAAAGCTCTGGAGGCTGCCCGCAATTCATTGAAGTATGAAACCCGGTTGTTTGATAAAAATAGTAGTAAGACTATTCAGAAGTTACGGGCACAATATAGTCTGGACGAAAAAGAGAGGGTGGTGAAGCAACTTACGGCCATCAATGAAAAGAACAAGTGGATTAATATTCTTTCTGTTACCTTGATTGTATTGGCGCTGATTACGATTGTTCTGTTGCTGATACGTTATCGTTCCCGTCAGCGTATTCATGAGGGGATGTTGCAGATTGCCAAGCTGAAACAACAGGAAACGGAATTGACGGTTGAATTGCAGAAGGCAAAACTGGAAGAGAGAGAACGCGAATTTCAAGCCTTGGTGCATGAGGCACAACAGCGTAAAGTGCAGTATTATCTTGAGGGCCTGGAGGTAGAGCGAAACCGTCTGGCTAAAGAACTCCATGATAATGTTTCGAACGAGTTGCTGGCCATTAAAATGAAAATTGCTGACGGGACGAGTAGTCGGGAAGAGGTTTTGGATACATTACAAGCTTTGCAAACCGAAGTGCGGGGAATTTCACATGATTTGATGCCGCCTGTCTTTAAATATGCTTCCCTGTCTGAGATTCTTCAGGATTATGTCTATCAGCGTAATCAATCGGGACAGACCGAACTGACTTTGGTGCTTGAACCGGAGGAGGGATTCGATCATTTATCGCAGAAAGTAGCATTGGAGATTTACCGAATTGTACAGGAAGCTACAGGCAATGCATTGAAACATGCGCAGGCCACTCATATTAAGATTATTCTTGTTCGGGAGGGAAACAGGATAAAGCTGACAATAGCTGACAATGGCAAAGGCTTTGAACAACAAACCGGAAAGTCGGGAATTGGTCTGGTTATCATAAAGGAGCGTGTGGAAAATCTGAAAGGAGTTCTGACTCTAAGTTCTGTTCCGGGCAAAGGAACGGATGTGATCGTAGAGATTGATTTAGACGGTCTGGAGAAATAAAAGAAAGATAGAATTTTTGCTGCCACCGATTGAGAGTGTGGTGAATAAAAGTTTCGACACACCCTCAATCGGTGGGGTTTGGGGATGCGGTTTATTTTACCTGATAGCTAAAAATCACCGGATTAGAGTCACTATCCAATGATTCTGTCAATTTATATAGTTTATCGGACATTTTGTTTTTGAAAGACGGATGATGGTCAACTATAGCTTTGAGGCTGAACAGGGTCGTGGGAGAAACCGTAAAGAATACTCGGTTATTGGCTCCTTCTACCGGTATATATTGGTGCAAGTCTGCTTGGTATTCCGTATTGTATATCTTATTGTATTTCAATAACTTGTTTTGATTTTTATCAAATACATATATACCGAATAGATTTGTACTGAATAATAAGTATTGGGGGGCGTCTGTCACGTTAGTCATTAAATATACATATCGGTCCCATGTGAACTTATTAAGTTCGCGGCAGGTGTATTCTTTGTCTTTGGCTGCTTCCGGAAAGCTTTCATTCATAAAATTGAAGGAGTAGTAAGGACTTATTTTCCCGTCTTCCAGTTGATAGATCGTATCATCGAACTTTCTGGTAAATACAACAGGAGCTGTTCCGCCCAGTTGATGTCCTCCGATAAAACAATAAGGAGCTATTTCTCGGAGTGGTTTTAATAATTCAGTCTTTTGATCGTTCGGGGCTATTACTGTGATGGATGATGTGGATAACTGATTATTAATAAGTGTGGCATTTTCTAAGTATATTATTCCGTTATCAATAGCTATTGAATGATAGTGTCCTGGTAGTTTTGTAGTTCTGATGAAGTTCCCTTGCAAGTCATAATATATCAGTGAGGTTGGGTCGGCTAAGAATACTAAATTTTCATTTTGCCTGTCTATGGCTATATCCAGTATACTTCCATATTCTCCTTTACCTACTCCTACACGGTGTATGGTAAATAGATGTTTGCCTTTGTCATTGAAAGCCAACACTTGCTTCATGGATTTATCTAAAATATAATAGGTGTTTTTCCACTCTATTACCCGATTAATGCGTTTTATCAATGCATTGTCTTTTGTTTCCAGACAGAAGACCTGCGGGTTTTGTAGAAAAAGAGTGTCATTCACTGATTTTTCTACTGTTTCTAACTCTGCAATCGAGCTTGTTATTTCATTCTGGGTCATACATCCACAGAACATTATCATCAATAGGAAGCCGGAGAAAAATATCTTTTTTTTCATATTAAAGAGGTCTTTGACTAATGTCTGCACTAAAATCATATTCGCATGCGATTATACCGCTGCCATAACAACTCGTTTCCGTATAAACAAAAATTGTTTCTATAGTTTTGTTTCCGTTTACATCTACTTGATAAACAGGCTCACTTTGGAAAGAGTCCATTATTCTTCTTTCAGCACCATTATTATAATCAAATTCAGTTTGTGCCAGTGCCTCAATATTGGCTAAAATTATATCCTGCTTTTGGTTTTTAAGATTAAACTCAATTGTAGTGATTGCGCACAAAGCAGTAGCTGCGATACCGCGTTTTTGCATAGTGTTAACTTTAAAAGATTAATATTATTATCTATGTTGGTAAATATATTAATTTTTTTATAATAACACTTGCTTTGCTCTTTTTTTATTCGGCTTCTTTTCTCTATTCTTTAAGAATATATCTGCTATTTATAAGTATCTAATTGAGAGTGGAGGTGCGATAGTATTTCTATCTCTTGTTCAGGATGGAACCATTGGATTTCTTTATCCCGCTTAAACCAAGTCATTTGTTTGCGTGAATAGATACGTGAGTTTTGCTTTATCTTTTCAATGGCAAAAGGTAGTTCCCATTCTCCATCCAGATATTTGAATATCTCTTTATAACCAACAGTATTCAAAGAGTTTAGATTTCGGTGGGTATATACAGAACGTGCTTCTTCCAGTAAGCCTTCTTCCATCATTTGGTCTACGCGGCGGTTGATACGGTCATACAGTTCGGTACGATCCCGAGTCAATCCTATTTTCAGAATATGAAAAGGACGTTCTTTTTTTTGTTGGGTGCGGAAGGAGGTATAAGTCTTTCCTGTCATGTAGCAGATTTCCAATGCGTGAATGACTCGTTTGGGGTTCTTTAAATCTACAATCTTATAATATTCCGGGTCCAGCAATTTCAGTTCGGCACAGAGATTATCCAGTCCTTCTGTTTCGTATTTATGTAGCAGAAGTTCGCGGGTTTCCGTATCCACGGTCGGTATATCGTCAATACCTTTACAGATGGCATCTACATACATCATAGAACCTCCTGTGAGGAGAACGACATCATGCTGTTTGAATAAAAGTTCAAGGAGAGACATTACCTCCGTCTCATATTGGGCGGCACTGTAATAATCGGTGAGTTGCAAAGTACCTACAAAATAATGTGGAACCCGTTTTAATTGCTCCGGGGTTGGAGCTGCTGTTCCTATCTTAAGTTCGGCGTATAACTGCCGGGAATCAGACGAAATGATACTCGTCTTGAAATGTTCTGCTATACGGAGGCTTAACTCCGTTTTTCCTACGCCTGTAGGCCCTATAAGTACGATTAAAGTTTTGGTAGTCATAACGATTAGTAATGTGATAATGTGTCCATGTGACAATATGTCGGCTGCTATGCAATATGATAACGTGGTCGGCAGGTGTATTGTCACATGGGCATATTATTCAAAATTTATCTTCGTCGTATGAACCTCCACCACCGGATGCACCATCGTTAACATCAAATCCTTCTGCATCAAAATCTTCCATGTCGAAGTCCTGATCACCATAGAAATTCTCATCTAAGTCGAGTGAGCCTCCTGCGGCAGCCATCTCTTCGAAATCTACTGTTTGCTTAGGAGCTTCACCTGACTTTTTGGTACATTTGGCACCTTTTATTTCTTTTCCGGTGATGATTTCGGATAATTCGATAAAGAAACAACGTTCCGTCATGTAGTCGAATACATAGAGCAGTTTTTGTTTTTCGTCTTCAATCAGTTCGTTGAGGCGGGTTTCTTTCATTATCCAGCTGTCCATTTCCGGATTATTGTCCATTTCCTCCAGAGTAATTTCTTTCTCTTTTTCCCAATCGTCATCGCAGATAAAGAAAGAAGTCATCTGGTCATTCGTGTAACCCGCTGCTTTCAAGATAGCTTCGTGAAAATCGAAGAAAGTAGCTTCCGGGTCAATCTGTATCTCTCTGACGAAATCGTCAACCTCATCAGATATAATGGTAAATCTGTATATCATAGTTGTTACTGTTTTATTGATGGCGTAAAAGTAATAAAAAACCGAAAGATTGCAAATAAGATGGCTGGGTTTATTCCACAAAAAAGGAGGATGCTTTCCGGGCATCCTCCTTTTTCTTATTGATTTCTATTTATTTACCTGATGATTCCCCGGTCCGAGTTACGAATAAAATCAACGATATATTCTATTTCGGGACTGGCGGGTATTTCTGATTCAACCTTTGCAAGGGCGTCCGATGTGTTGAGTCCGCTTTGGTAAATGATGCGGTATGCATTATGAATATTCTCAATAACTTCATTTGAAAAACCACGACGACGGAGTCCGATGATGTTGATTCCACTATAAGCGATGGGTTCGCGACCGGCTATGATGTATGGGGGAATATCTTTGCTGAAACGACAACCTCCCTGGATCATCACGTATCCGCCTACCCGGCAAAACTGGTGCATCAATACATTTGCACTGATGATGGCATTATCGTCAATAACGATTTCACCGGCCATTTTGGTAGAATTACCAATGATACAGCCGTTACCGATCAATGCGTCGTGAGCTACATGGACACCTTCCATCAGCAGGTTGTTATTGCCTACAATGGTTCTGCCTTTGGCAGCTGTACCCCGGTTGATGGTCACATTTTCACGAATCAGGTTATTATCACCTATTTCGGCTGTGCTCTCTTCACCCTTGAATTTCAAATCCTGGGGAATTGCTCCGATAACGGCTCCCGGGAAGATTGTATTTCCGTTTCCGATACGTGAACCGTACAGGATGTTGGCATTAGCCATAATTTTATTGTTATCTCCGATGACTACATTTCTATCAATGTAAACAAACGGAGCAATCTCTACGTTTTCACCGATTTTTGCTTCGGGATGAATATACGCTAAGGGACTTATCATGCTTATAAATTATTTGTTTTTTACTATTTGAGCCATGAATTCGCATTCACAGACTACTTTCTCACCGACGAAAGCATAGCCTTTCATGGTCGAAATGCCCCGGCGGATAGGAGCCAATAACTCAACACGGAATATCAGGGTATCGCCCGGCACTACTTTCTGACGGAACTTCACGCCATCGATCTTCATGAAATAAGTAGAATAACGGTCTGGTTCATCTACTGAATTTAGAACGAGTAATCCGCCGATTTGAGCCATTGCTTCTATTTGCAGTACACCCGGCATTACAGGCTCTTGAGGGAAGTGTCCTTGGAAGAAAGGTTCATTGGAAGTTACATTCTTTACACCGACAATATAGTTGGCGCCAATTTCAATCACTTTATCCACCAATTGGAATGGATAACGGTGCGGAAGTAGTTCGCGGATACGGTTTACATCCATAATCGGAGCTCGGTTACAGTCATAGGTCGGTGCCTGTATCTCATGCAGGCGGATTTCTTTACGCATCTGACGTGCGAATTTGTTATTGATGGTATGTCCCGGGCGTGTAGCGATGATTCTTCCTTTAATCGGTTTACCAATCAAAGCAAGGTCTCCGATTACGTCCAGTAACTTATGGCGGGCACACTCGTTGGGCCATACCAACGGTTTATGGTTGATATATCCCAGTAGTTTGGCATCCATATGAGGAACACCCATAATATCGGCTAACTTATCATAGTTCTCTTGCGACATTTCGCGTTCGTAAATAACGATGGCATTGTCCAGATCGCCTCCTTTGATAAGTCCGGCTGATAACAGAGGTTCGATTTCACGTACAAATACAAAGGTACGGCTGGGGGCGATCTCTTCTTTGAATTTCTTCATATCCTCCAGTGTTGCAAACTGGTTCGGGATGATGGTCGAATCGTAAGAAACCAGTACGTTCAGGCTGAAATTCTCATCGGGTAATACAATGATGGATGAACCTGTCTCCTCGTCACGAAACTCTATTTTTGATTTAATGATATAGAAATCCTTAACAGCATTTTGCTCCTCGGTTCCTACTCTCTCTATTTCTTGTACATAATATTGTGCACTTCCGTCCAGAATCGGAAATTCCGGTCCGTTAACCTGGATCAGGCAGTTGTCGATGCCCAAAGCATAGAGGGCTGCCATTCCATGTTCAACTGTGCTTACTTTTACTCCATTTTTTGACAGCACGGTTCCTCTTGTCGTTTCAACTACATTATCAGCTACGGCATCGATAATGGGTTGCCCTTCCAGATCCGTGCGCTGTATTTTGTAGCCATGGTTATCCGGGGCAGGGTTAAACGTAACAGTCAGGTCAAGTCCAGTGTGAAGACCTTTTCCTCTCAGTGAAAAGCTATCTTTCAGAGTTTTTTGTTTCAGCATTGGTTACTTATTTAATTGTTGTTTTAATTCTTCTATTTCTTTGCGGAGATTGCGTAATTCGATCTGCATCTCCGGAAGGCTTTTTTGTGCGATGGATGCTTTGAAGTATTGTTTTAGTTCCATAGGAGGAGTTCCGATAAGTTGGCTACCGGATTTTATATTCCCCGGTACACCCGATTGAGCTCCCAGATTTACTTGGTTGCCTATTTTGAGATGTCCGGCAATACCTACTTGTCCGCCGAACATACACCATTCGCCTACCTTGGTAGAACCTGCGATACCCACTTGGGCAGCCATTACGGTATGCGAACCTATTTCGTCGTTGTGAGCTATTTGGATCAGATTATCTAATTTCACTCCGCTATGAATCACGGTCGCTCCCATGGTTGCGCGGTCTATGCAGGTATTGGCTCCGACTTCTACATTATCTTCAAGAATGACGATACCGATTTGAGGAATTTTTTCGTATCCTTGCGGGGTAGGAGCGAAACCGAAGCCGTCTGCTCCGATCACACATCCTGCGTGCAGGATACAATTGTTTCCTACCCGGCAATCATGATATACTGTTGCATTGGCATATAGGATACAATTACTGCCTATTTTGGCACCACCGCCTACAGTGGCATGCGGATGAATAACCGTATTATCTCCTACTTCCGCATGGTCGCCTATGCAGGCGAAAGGAGCTATATATACGTCTTTTCCTATTTTAGCGGTTTCCGCTACATAGGCACGTGGGTCGATACCGGTTCTTTTGGGTTTGCTCATCTCATATAGATTGAGCAGTTTGGCAAGGCTCTCGTAAGCATTGTCTACTTTGATTAATGTTGCTTTTACTTCTTGTTCGGGAGTAAAATCTTTGTTCACCAATACAATGCTAGCTTCGGTCTCATATATATAAGGTGTATATTTCGGATTAGAAAGGAAAGAGATAGCGCCCGGTATTCCTTCTTCTATCTTTGCGAATGTATGTACAGTAGCGTTTTCGTCACCTATAATTTCCCCTTGGATAAATGCTGCAATTTGCTTAGCCGAGAACTCCATAATCTTACTTTAAAATTTAATTAGTACGCAAATAACGGACTTTTTTTTTATATATCCTTACTCTTTGATGAATATTTTATACTTATCTATCCCAACGCAAGTAGCAGATATAGTATTTCTTTACCTTTTTAGAAAGCAATGAAATGTTTAGCATGTCCGATGCTTCTGCAATATTTTTTATTGTTCCGTCTTTGTAAATAATATCAATGCTGTCATCTGCCGAATCGTACATGTTCTTTTCGATACTGGGGGTAGAGACAAAATAGTCTGCTTCGGAAAGAGTGATGCCTAATTGTTGGCTGATCTGCAAAGTCAATTCTTTTTTTCGCTCTTCACTGATAGGTTCAGCGCATATCTCAACCTTGAATATGTTACGATTAATCATACCCAGGCTTAATGTTGATAAAACCTTATCCGTATGGGTGCTCCATACTTTAAGAGCCGTCCAGATATCATTATCGTCCAACTGAATGAAGTTTTCCAGACAGTCAGGGTTATTGTAAAATACTTCCGGGTCGATGTGGTTGTACAGGAAGAATTTCAGCGCCGGCGAGGCAAACAGTTCCACTCCTTGCGAAGCCAGTTCCTTGGCACGTAACAGGGCACTGATCAGCATCCGTTCATAGGCCACTGACGTTTTGTGCAGGTAAACCTGCCAGTACATCAGTCGCCGTGCTGTAAGGAAGTTTTCTATGGAATAGATTCCTTTGGACTCCACTACCAGATGGTCGTCTGCTACGTCGAGCATTTTGATGATGCGTGCCGAACCTATATTGCCTTCCGAAACTCCGGTATAGAAACTGTCACGGCGCAAGTAATCCAGACGGTCCATATCCAGTTGTCCGCTGACTAATTGGTGCAAGAAGCGTTTGGGATATTCGTCTTTGAATATCTGAATGGCTAAACTAAGTTGTCCGTTCAGCTCCTTGTTCATCCGTTCCATCAGCATCAGGGAGATTTCTTCATGGGATACTCCTTTGACAATGGTGTCTTCAAGAACATGCGAAAAAGGCCCGTGGCCGATGTCGTGCAGAAGGATGGCTGCCTGTACGGCTTCGGCTTCACTGTCGAATATGAAGTTCCCTTTGGAGGCCAGTTGCGTGATAGCTTCGCTCATCAGGTGGAAAGCTCCCAGAGAGTGCTGGAACCGGGTGTGCTGTGCACCGGGATAGACTACGGATGAAAGCCCTACTTGCTTGATGCGGTTTAAACGCTGCAAAAGGGGATGCCGTACGATGTCGTACAGCAACCCCTTTGGTATGTTGATGAACCCGAATACCGGATCGTTGATTATCTTCCGTTCGTGAGGCATTATAAGATAGCTTTCAGCTGTTCTGCCATTTGCTCTTGCACTTCTTTGGCAGCGGCACGGGCGGCAGCGGCAAAATTTTCGGTCTTATCTACATAAATAATTCCGCGGGAGGAATTCACAATGAGTCCACAGGTACTGTTCATGCCATATTTGCATACTTCTTCAAGAGAACCTCCCTGAGCGCCGATACCCGGAACCAGAAGGAAGTGATTGGGGACAATCTTACGGATGTCTTCGAAAGCACGTCCCTGAGTAGCGCCCACAACGTACATCATCTGTTCATCATTGGCCCATTTCTGTGATTTTTTTAATACTTTCTCGAAAAGGCGTTCGCCGTTGGCATCTTCCGTCAGTTGGAAGTCGTGTGAGCCTTTGTTTGAAGTCAGAGTCAGCAGAATTACCCATTTCCCTTCGTAAGATAAGAATGGAGTAACGCTGTCTTCTCCCATATAAGGAGCTACAGTGACAGAGTCGATGTCGAGCTCTTCGAAGAAGGTGCGGGCGTACATGGCCGATGTATTGCCGATATCACCGCGTTTGGCGTCAGCGATGATAAACTGGTCGGGATAATTTTCCTTGATGTAATTTACTGTTTTTTCAAAAGCAATCCATCCTTTTACGCCCATGCTCTCATAGAAAGCCAGATTAGGCTTATAAGCGATGCAATAATCTGCCGTTGCATCAATGATTGCTTTATTGAAAGCGAAGATGGGATCTTCTTCCTTTAAAAGATGTTCCGGTATTTTTTTAATATCTGTGTCGAGCCCTACGCAAAGAAATGACTTTTTGCGTTTGATGTTTTCAAATAATTGTTGTTTATTCATCTTTCTTTGTTTACAAATTTACGATTTACGATTGAAGTTGCCTTCTCGTTACAATTCACTCTCTTTCAGACGTTCAGCATTTTCGGCCACAGTCAACTTATCGATGCATTCCTGGATATCTCCGTCCATGAAGGCGGCCAGGTTATAGATGGTATAATTGATGCGATGGTCGGTTATACGCCCTTGGGGATAGTTATAAGTACGGATTTTGGCCGAACGGTCGCCCGTCGAAACCATTGTTTTACGTTTGGATGCGATGTCGTCGATATACTTCTGATGTTCCTTGTCGTAGATAAACGTACGAAGGCGCGCCAAAGCACGTTCTTTATTTTTAGGCTGGTCGCGGGTTTCAGTACATTCGATCAGGATTTCCTCTGCTACTCCCGTATTGGGATTCTTCCAGATGTAACGCAAGCGGACACCCGATTCAACCTTGTTTACGTTTTGTCCGCCGGCACCTCCCGAACGGAAAGTATCCCATTTGATTTCACCTTCGTTAATCACTACATCAAACTCTTCCGCTTCGGGAAGTACGGCTACCGAAGCTGCCGAGGTATGCACGCGTCCCTGAGTCTCTGTTGCCGGTACGCGCTGAACACGATGTACACCCGATTCGTATTTTAATGTGCCATATACATTATCGCCGGTAACACTGCAAATGATTTCCTTATATCCGCCGGCAGCACCTTCATTGGCGCTGGATACTTCCATCTTCCAACCTTTCGTTTCACAAAATTTGGCGTACATCCGGAAAAGATCGCCTGCAAAGATGGCGGCTTCGTCTCCACCTGTACCTCCGCGAATTTCAAGAATGGCATTTTTGCCGTCCTGAGGATCGGCCGGTACCAGTAACAGTTTGATTTCCTCTTCCAATACCGGAAGGCGTTCCTGGCTGTTGTCCATTTCCTCTTTGGCCATTTCTCTCATATCGGTATCCGACTCGTTTGAGAGAATGTCTTTAGCTTCTTCAATGTTGGCCAGCAGTTGCATGTACTCTTTACGGGCTTTCATCAAATCGTCCAGGTCCTTGTATTCTTTGGTTAATTTTACGTATCGTTTCTGGTCGGCAATCACTGCCGGGTCGGTAATAAGGGTAGACACCTCTTCGAAACGGGCAACAAGACCATCGAGTTTTTCTAATATACTATTGTTGTCTGCCATAAATTTTGGAGTTAAATGAACTACGAATTTAATCCGTCACGGAAACTACAGAGGGTTTCATAAGTACGTGTAAGTACCTCTGCAAACTCTGTGTCCTCTGTGATGGATCTTGTTCGTTTTCTAATATGTGAATTCTCCGAACTCACTCTTGATAATCAGTTCTTTCTTATCGCTTTCTTCGATGCGTCCCACGATTTGTGCAGGGATACCGAAAGATTCGCTGATCTTGATAACTTCGGCCGCGTGTTCGGGTGAAAGGTATACTTCAAGGCGATGGCCCATGTTGAATACCTTATACATTTCTGCCCAGTCGGTTCCACTTTGTTCCTGAATGGTTCTGAACAATGGAGGCACGGGGAAGAGGTTGTCTTTTACTACGCGTACATCGCCTACGAAATGCAGCACTTTGGTTTGTGCACCACCCGAGCAGTGTACCATTCCGTGAATTTCAGGACGTAGCGCATCGAGCAATTTCTTCACTACCGGTGCGTAAGTGCGGGTAGGAGAAAGTACGAGCTTTCCCGCATCGATCGGAGAACCTTCTACTGCGTCTGTCAGCTTCAGTCCGCCCGAATAAACCAGTTCTTCGGGCACTGCCGCATCATAGCTTTCGGGATATTTTTCTGCCAGATATTTGGCAAAAACGTCATGGCGGGCAGAAGTCAGTCCATTGCTGCCCATACCGCCATTGTATTCTTTTTCATAAGTGGCTTGTCCGTGTGAGGCAAGGCCTACAATAACGTCTCCCGGACGGATATTGGCATTGTTGATAACGTCTGCCCGTTTCATGCGGCAGGTTACCGTACTGTCTACGATAATGGTACGGACGAGATCACCCACATCGGCTGTTTCACCACCGGTGGCATACACACCTACTCCCATTTCACGGAGTTCGGCCAGTAGTTCGTCTGTTCCGTTGATGATGGCGGAAATTACTTCTCCGGGAATAAGAAGTTTATTGCGTCCGATGGTTGAAGATACCAGAATATTGTCGACTGCGCCCACACAAAGCAAGTCGTCTATGTTCATGATCAGTGCATCCTGGGCAATCCCTTTCCACACGGAGAGGTCCCCTGTTTCTTTCCAGTACATATAGGCCAGGCTCGATTTGGTTCCTGCACCATCAGCATGCATAATATTGCAATACTCCGGATCTCCACCCAGAATATCAGGGATTATTTTACAGAATGCTTGTGGAAAAATTCCTTTGTCGATGTTCTTGATGGCATTGTGCACATCTTCTTTTGATGCGCTGACGCCTCGCATCATGTATCGTTGATTACTCATGAGTTATTTGGATTTTGTATACAACGGCAAAAGTACTGCTTTTTTTCCTTATAGCCAACAAATTGGCGGATATAACGATGGAGTAATACGACAGGGAGAGAGTCCGTTTTTAATTTGGAAGTTTGAAATGAAAAGTTCAAAAGTGCTTTGCAATCCGCCCTTCAATCTGTTGTTAGTGCAGATCAGGCAAATGGACTTACATACACTCGCTGCGAAGTTAAAGCCCAAAGCACGAAAAAGTTTTGGTGAAAGTTTTGCCGGACCTTTAGTAAAAAGAGCTTTTTCATATGAAATTCTTTATCTTAGCTGCTAAGATAGACATCTTGGCGGCTAAGATATGTATCTTGCCCGCTAAGATATACATCGTAGCACCTGAGATGAACTTTAATTATTGTTTGAAACGAGTTTCCTTTTAGTTCTTTAGTACTTTAAACGGAATAATATCATTTTGTATTTGAAGTACTTTGGAACAAGGTTTAAGAAAAGAGTGGGGGAGGCGAGAGCGGGACGGAGAGAGGGTGACTGCGGAGCAGATTATATGAATGAATAAAGTGGGAAATATACCCTGTTGAGGGTTATTTTCCACTTTATTCATCGGGTATTGTGTATCGGCAATCTTTTCTGGTGAAAAGGATTTGCGTGACTTATCAGAATTTTACTTCCGGTGCCTTTTCCGTGCCTTCGGCTGCTTCGAAATAAGTACGTTTTTCGAAACCGAATATGGAAGCAAAGATGCTTTTCGGGAACCGACGGATAGAGGTATTGTATGCCTGCGCAGCGTCATTAAAATTTTTGCGGGCAACGTTGATGCGGTTTTCCGTACCTTCCAGTTGTGCCTGCAATTCAAGGAAGTTTTGGTTGGCTTTCAGGTCCGGGTAGTTTTCGGTGATGGCAAGCAGCTTGCCCAATGCAGAAGTGACTGCTCCTTGCGCCTTCTGATACTCGGCTAACTTTTCCGGAGTGAGGTCATTAGCGTCTACTTTGATTTGAGTCGCTTTGCTGCGGGCTTCCACTACGCCTTCAAGTGTTTCCTTTTCATGTGAGGCATATCCCTTGACAGTGTTGACCAGGTTAGGAATCAGATCGGCACGACGTTGATACTGTGTCTCTACGTTAGCCCATTGGCTGCTTACATTCTCGTCCATGGATACCAGTCCGTTGTAGGCACTGATGGCCCAGATGACGATAACTGCCACTACGGCAATAAGGATAATAACTGACTTTTTCATATTGTTTCTTTTTGATTACTGATTAATGACTAATAGAATGATTGGGTTGCTTAGAAACGTGAGCCGGCACCTCCGCCTCCGCCCGAACCTCCTCCGAAGCTTCCACCACCGAAGCCGCCTCTGCCGCCTCCGAAACTTCCCCCTCCGAAGCCTCCGATGAAAGGACCTCCGCCTCTTCCGCCACGTCCCCTGTAATTGTCATCGTATGATTGTTGACGCCGGACTACGGTGTGTCCGCAATTGCGGCAAGTATAAATAATATCCTCGGTCTTTACTCCGCTGCGGTTCGATATTAAGTTCGTGCCGCTCCGTTGAAGTTGATGTTTTCCACATTTAGGGCAACGGGTACTTGCCCGTGCAGCCAGTATACCTACCACTCCGGCCACCACAATGAAACCTAAAATAGCAAAGAGAAGCATGGAGGCGGATATCCCCTTTTCTCCGGTATCTTTATCATCATTTACCATCGAGCCATCCAGACGCCGGCATACTGCTTGTACTCCTGCTACCATTCCCCGGTTCCAGTCTCCCTTTTTGAGATAAGGGATCATGTCCTTGGTTTGTATACGTTTGCAGATTGCGTCCGGCAGGTCGCCTTCCAGTCCGTAGCCGGTATAGAACTGTATGCATCGCTGATCGGTGACCAGTAAGATGACCAGTCCGTTATCTTTTCCTTTCTTGCCCACTCCCCATTGGTTGAGCAATTGATGGGAGAACTCAAAACAGTCTTTATCTCCGATGGAAGGTACTACGGCAACTACAGTCTCGATACCTGTTTTTTGTTCCAAAGCATATAGCATCGAGTCCATTTCGTCAGAAGCCTGTTGTGACAAGATTCCAGCAGGATTGCAGACATATTGCATCTTGTTTTGCAAATGTACTTTGGGAATATTGTCTACGGTATATATCTTTTCCTGTGCTTTCAGTGGAAGGAGTATCCACACGAAAAGCAAATAAGTGAGTATCTGTTTCATATCAGTGAATGTAACGGTCAGTGAATTCTTTTACTTTCCGGGTGTATTCTTCCTTATTCTCTTTATAAGATAAAGCATGTGCGGCTCCGGGTACAATCCAAAGCTGCTTGGGAGCCGGTTTGGCTTCATAAAGGGGATAAACCATCCATGTGGGCACGTACGTATCTTTGTCTCCATGAATGAAAAACATTGGCAGGCGGCTTTTTTTTACCTGATTTAATGATGAAGCCTCTTCGAAGTTCCATCCGTACTTTTTCTGGCACAGCAGGCTGGTGGTATTCATTAATGGATATGAAGGAAGGTGGAAACTTGCTTTCAGTTCGTGCGAGAATTCATCCCAGACACTGGTGTAACCACAATCTTCAACGAAACATTTCACGAAGTAGGGCTGTACTTCGCCCGATACCATCATTGTGGTGGCCCCTCCCATTGAAATGCCATGTACAACCATTTGAGTACTGTCACCATAAAGCTCATTGGCGATGTGCATCCATTGCATTACGTCCAGACGGTCTTTCCATCCCATTTGAATGGCCGGTCCACCGCTCTCTCCCTGATGTTGCAGGTCGGGCAAAAGCACATTGTATTGCAGGTCGCGATTGTATAGATAGCCTATCATGAACATGCGGATTGCATTGTCCGTATAGCCATGTACAATGACTGCTGTCTTTTTGGTCGGCTGCGGGGCTGCGATGTAATAAGCATGCAGGCGGACGCCTTCCGGATTTAAAACAAAAGTGTCCCGAAGTGCGTGAGCCTGATTAAGGCTATCCACCCAAGGGCGCAAAAATGGATAGTTTTCGTACATGAAAGGATAAGAGTCGGCATTCTTGGCACGTATCTTCGCTTCCGGGCGGAGCGAATAGTTGAGCATGAAGAAACTTCCGCCTATCGTACATCCGGTAAGCAGCAGCAATAATATAACGACGCTTATCTTAATTCCTTTTTTCATTATTTATTCCATATTTCCCATGCGGCAAATGCTTGCAGCAGTAGCATTTCGAGACCGTTTTTGGTTACGGCCCCATGTTCCTCTCCCTTCTTCATGAAAAGAGTGGTGTTTGGATTATATAACAAATCGTACAATAAATGGTTTGGTGTCAGTAATTCGTAGGGAATGGCAGGGCAAAAGTCTACTTTCGGATACATACCTACCGGTGTACAGTTTACAATCACTGTATGTTCTGCCATGATTTCCGGAGTCAGTTCTTCGTAGGTCAGCATGCCTTCTTTTTGGGTACGGGACACGAATACGTTATCGATTCCCAGATTCTTCAGGCCATGATAGATTGCTTTGGACGAACCGCCTGTACCCAGGATTAACGCCTTTTTATGATAAGGTTGCAACAATGGCTGAATGGACTGGCTGAATCCTATAATGTCCGAATTATATCCTGTCAGTTTTACTTTTCCTTTAGGACCACGAACAATTTTAATAACATTGACTGCACCGATTTTTGCAGTGTCCTTATCCAATTCGTCAAGGAAAGGGATGACTTGCTCTTTATAAGGGATTGTTACGTTCAGTCCGCACAGATTGGGGTTTTCTTCGATCACTTCCATAAAATCGTTGATTTCAGGAATCTCGAAGTTGACGTATTCGGCGTCTATGCCTTCAGACTTAAACTTTTCATTAAAAAAGCCGATAGAAAACGAGTGTTTTAGTGGATAGCCAATTAAACCATACTTTTGCATAAAGGGGGAGGATGTTAAATTAATATTTATTTCGTAGCCGTATAAAGTGTACAGATGCCGAATGTCAGCCGTCGGAATTGTACCTGGCTGAAGCCAACCTGCGAGATAACGTTTTTCATAACCTCTCCTTGGGGAAATGCTTTGATTGTTTGAGGCAGGTAGCTGTAAGCACTGTTGTCTTTCGATAATAGTTTGCCGAGGGTTGGAATGACTATTTTTGAGTAAATGGAAAATAATTGTTTCATCGGAAATCGATCCGGAGTTGTCAGCTCAAGGATTACCAGATGCCCGCCCGGTTTGAGGACACGGCACATTTCGGAAAGCCCTTTATCCAAATCTTCAAAGTTGCGGATACCAAAAGCGACAGTGATAGCGTCAAAACGGTTGTCGGCAAACGAGAGGGAGGTACAGTCTTCCTTTGCAAAAGATATCTTTTCGGAAAGACCTTCCTTTTTCACTTTTTCACGTCCCACATTCATCATTCCTTCAGAAATGTCTGTTCCGATCAGCTGGTCGGGTTGCAGTTCGCGGCATGCCAGAATGGCAAAGTCACCGGTACCGGTTGCCACATCCATTATCTGTTGCGGGCGGAAAGGTTTGAGCCAATTGATTGCCTTTCGTCGCCAACTCCGGTCAATCCCTAATGAAAGGGTATGATTCAGTTGGTCGTATGCAGGGGCAATGTTGTCGAACATCTGTTCTACCTGTTCGCTCTTTTTCCCGTCATTGCTATAAGGTTTGATTTGTTCTTGTGGGTAGTTCATTTTTCATTCAGAGTTTTATTCACCACAGGGTTTACAAAAGTGGACGGTTTTGGGTTTCAAAACCATGTTTGTGTACTCTGTATACCCTGTGGTGAATCTTATTCGTTTCTGATTCGGGCTTCTTATTTTAGAAATGCCATTACGTTCTTCTCGATACGTTCAGCGATGTTGCTGGTATCTTCTTTAACGAATTTCTCACCAGTGATGTTTTCGAATAATTCAATATAACGCTCGCTGATACTTTCTACGATGGCAGGAGTCATTTCAGGAACTTTCTGTCCTTCTTTACCCTGGAATCCGTTTTCCATTAACCACTCACGCACAAATTCTTTGGAGAGTTGCTTTTGGGCTTCACCTTTTTCGAAACGTTCCTGGTAACCGTCGGCATAGAAGTAACGGCTTGAGTCCGGAGTGTGGATTTCGTCCATCAGGTAGATGGTACCGTTGTGTTTACCAAATTCATATTTGGTGTCTACCAAAATCAAACCGCGTTCTGCTGCAATTTCAGTTCCGCGTTTGAACAGGGCCAATGTATATTTTTCAAGTGTAGCATATTCTTCCGGAGTAGCCAATCTCTGGGCCAGAATCTCTTCTTTGGAGATGTCTTCATCATGCAGTCCCATTTCTGCTTTTGTGGTTGGAGTCACGATGGGTTCGGGGAACTTCTGGTTTTCTTTCATACCTTCAGGAAGTTTTACGCCACAGATTTCGCGTACACCGCTTTTGTAGGCACGCCATGCGCTTCCGCAAAGATAACCGCGCACGATCATTTCTACCGGGAAACCTTCACAAAGCACTCCTACTGTAACCATTGGATCCGGGGTTGCGACTTTCCAGTTCGGACAGATGTCTGTTGTGGCATCCAGAAATTTAGCTGCAATCTGATTCAGCATTTGTCCTTTATAAGGGATGCCTTCGGGTAATACTACATCAAAGGCCGAGATACGGTCGGTAGCTACCATTACGAGTTGTTCGCCATTGATGTTGTACACATCACGTACTTTTCCGTGGTACACGCTTTTCTGTCCCGGAAAGTTGAAATCTGTTTTTGTTAATGCTTTCATACTTCTATATAATTATGAATTACAAATTACCAACGTTTTGCCGTTCTTTGCTTATGGTGAGCCGCTCGCCGTTTAACTTTTCCCGTTCGATTTTCTTTTCTTTGTCGAACTTTTCGTAAGCGTCTACAATCCGTTCTACCAGCTTATGGCGCACTATGTCTTTTTTATTCAGTTCAACAAAACTGATTCCTTTGACTCCTTTTAGAATGCGCAATGCCTGCACCAACCCCGATGTTTGTGAAGCCGGAAGGTCTATCTGGGTCATATCTCCGGTGATGATCATCTTGGTATTCATTCCCATACGGGTGAGGAACATTTTAATTTGCTGCGTGGTAGTATTCTGAGCCTCGTCCAGGATTACGACTGCATCATTTAGCGTACGTCCGCGCATAAAGGCTAATGGGGCAATCTGGATGATGTTCAGTTCCATGTATTCTTTTAGTTTGGCAGCTGGAATCATGTCCTGCAAAGCATCATAAAGAGGTTGCAGATACGGGTCTATTTTATCTTTCATATCTCCGGGCAGAAAACCTAACTTTTCACCGGCTTCTACCGCAGGGCGGCTGAGGATAATCTTCTTTATTTCTTTGTTTTTCAGTGCACGAACCGCTAAGGCTATGGCCGTATAGGTCTTGCCCGAACCTGCAGGTCCGATGGCAAATACCATATCGTTCTTGGCAAATCCTTCTACCAGCTTCAATTGATTTTCACTGCGTGGGATAATGGGCTTTCCCGTGACACTGAATACAATCACATTGCCTGCTTTTTCGGCTTGCGGTGCATTTCCTTTTATAATGTCGATAATGACTTCTTCTTTCAGTGAATTGTATTCGGCGCAATATTTTTCAAGCTTGGTGATATTTTCTTCGAAAGCGCACATCTCTTCCTCGTCGCCCAGTACTTTAATGACATTGCCTCGGGCAACAATGCGCAGCTTTGGATACAAAGCTTTTATTAATTGTATGTTAGCGTTGTTTACGCCATAAAAGATAACCGGATCGATATCCTCAAGAACTATCAGCTTTTCTATCATTGAATCAATTTAAAGGTTCACATATACGCTGTGAAATGGACTGCAAATTTAATGAATCGTTCTCATACTTTGCCGATTCTTGCCGAATTAATTTGCGATGCTCTTTCCTGAGAAAGACAATTCCAGTATATTTGCGTCCTCGGAACTTATAAAAAAAGGCTAATTATGGATTTATCCAACTACAGGTATCTCTTTACTATTTCTATATTTTTATGTTTGACCCCGGCTTTTCTGGCAGGTTGCAAAAAGAAAGATATGTCTCTTAAACTTAACGAACCGCGTAACATCAGGGGAGTGGTAAGTTATAAACGCTCATTCGGGGATTTGAATGATGTGCAGCTAAAAGCGGCCCATACTTGGGGAATTACTCCGTTAGCCTCGCGTGAAGAAGCGGAAAATATGGATGGAAAACTGGTTCACATTATTGATAATGAATTTTATGCAGTGGATTCACTTACTCATTCCATTCCTTATTTAGTACCGCGTGCCAGTGCATTGCTCGATACGATTGGAGCGAATTTTTTAGATTCATTGACTGCCAAAGGACTCAATCCGAATAAGATCATTGTTACATCTGTGCTTCGGACAGAGAATGATGTAAAACGTTTACGTCGCCGGAATGGCAATGCGTCAAAAAACTCATGTCATTTCTACGGAACAACATTCGATGTAAGCTGGAAGCGGTTTAAGAAAGTAGAAGATGAGGAGGGACGTCCTCTTCAGGATGTAAGTGCCGATACCTTAAAGTTAGTGTTGGCAGAAGTGTTGCGTGATGTTCGCAAGGCTGATAAATGTTATATAAAGTATGAACTGAAACAAGGGTGTTTTCATATAACAACGAGATAAACGGTAAACTATAAACGATGAACAAAGACTCGCAGAAGTAGCGAAGCCTGTTCATCGTTTATAGTTCGTTTTTGTTTACTGTTTTTTATCTTTTTTTTCCTCCTTCTTGTCTTTCTCTTCCGGGTGAATAATGTTTTTAACCGTTTCTCCGATAGGCAGTTTGTCCAATACTCCTAAACTTGGCGCGACAGTTTTTACCAATGTGTTCAAGAAATTGCTTGTGCCTCCATTACCTCCGTCGAATACAGTGATATTGCCTAAGTTCATATGTTCGAAGGCTTTTACCTGTTCGCCTGCTATTTCTTTCCACTGATCTACCATCTTGTATTGAATAGCAATAGCCGGGTTTGATTCGGCAGCTTTCACCATGGCTTCGAAACCTTCTGCTTCTGCCAGTAACGAGCGTTTTTTACCTTCTGCTTCTGCTTCGAGTTTCAGTTGAATCGCTTTTGCCTCTGCCTCTGCCTGTGCCAGTGTTGCTTTGGCACGGGCTTCTGCTTCACGGGTGATTTTTTCGGCTACGGCTTCTGCTTGCAGAATAGCTTCTTGGCGGGCAACTTCTGCCGGTACTATTTTTTCTGCTTTCAGAGATGATTCTACTTTTCGTGCTTTCGCTTCTTCTACTTCTTTCTGAGCGGTTTCTTTGGCTGTCTGTACGGCTGCTTCTGATTTGGCTGCAGCTTCACCGGCTTGTTTGTCGGCATTGGCTTGGGTTACGGCCAGTTCAGAGTTAGACAACGCGATTTCTTTTTGTGCTTCGTTTCGTCCGATGGCAGCTTTCTTTTGTGCTTCAGCTTGTTTGATCTCCATGTCGGAGTTCAACTCTGCAATGCGGCTTTCCTTTTCGGTATTGGCCTGCTCTATCCGGATATTCTTTTCTGCTTCTGCTTTAGCCACTTGCGATTCTTTTTCTGCATTGGCGATAGCTACCTGGGAGATACGGTCTTTGTCGGCATTGGCTACCGAGATCTCTTGCAGCTTTTTGGTTTCCGCAATGGCGATATCTTGATCTTTACGAGTCTCCGCCACTTTGGTTTCACGTTCTTTAATCTGGTTGGCAATCTTGATAGCACCCAGTTTTTCCTGTTCTTCAATATTGGCTTGTGCCTCGTTTTGAGCTTTACTTTCCGCTTCTTTTCCTAAATTGACGATATAATTGGCAGCATCGCGAATATCGCTGATGTTAATATTCATCAGGTACAAACCGAATTTGCGGAGTTCTGTATCAATGTTATCTTTTACTTTAGAGAGGAATTTATCACGGTCGGAGTTCAACTCCTCAATTGTCATGTCGGCAATAACCAGACGCATCTGTCCGTAAACCACATCTGTTATCAGATTTTGTTTATCGTCCATGGTCAGCCCCAACATACGTTCGGCAGCATTTTGCATGACTTCGGGATCCGTACTGATAGCTACTGTAATGGTAGTCGGCACATCCACACGAATATTCTGAGCGGAAAGTGCTCCTGTCAGTTTACAGTCTATCTGCATCGGTTTCATCGACAGGAATTCGTATCCCTGTACGATAGGCCATACGAAAGCGGCACCACCGTGATATAGTTTTGCAGACTTTTTATCTCCGCCTGTCTTACCATATACTACTAATACTTCGTCACTTTTACATTTCCGGTAGCGTGAAAGAATACCGATAAATGTAATTAAGATTACCGCCACGAGTATGGCAGCCATAATCATCATTTCTTGGGTCATAGTTCTCTTTTTTGAGTTTGTAATTATTGGATATATAAAGTTCCGTCTTTGTATGAGGTGATCGTTGCTTTATCTCCGGTTTGGTAGGGTTTACCTGATTCCGTGATAACATCGACTTCTCTCATGGCTCCGTCCCGGCTGATCTGTACTGTGTATTTTTTTTCGTTCTGTTTGAAGTAAATGGTACATTCTCTTCCTACTAACTGATCTGTTTTCTCCGAGTGGTTGGTCTGTTGCAACTGATAGGCTTTCTTATATAAAAACCAGACGGCAAAAACAAATATCAGTCCGATGACAAATCCAGTCAGATAGGTCTGTATTTCGGTGTTGTGTTGCAAATACATATACCAGCCGAATCCGATACCGAAGTGGGTCAGTCCTTTAAAAGAAACCACACTGCTGATATCAGTGTCGATGTCCGTATCTGCATCGAAATCACCAAAAAAAACGGATAGGATGAATTGTACTGCAAAAATGCCTGTCGTGACAATAGCAATGGTTAGGAAAATATTACTACTCATGGCAATAGGTGTTTAATGAATCGTTTTATAGATATAGTCCCCAAATATACATCTTTGGTTTTTATATGCAAAGGTAAACTAATAAAAAAATGGAAGAATCGGAAAATGAATGTATATTTGTAGCCTAATTATTAAACAGAAATTGAAAAAACTATGAAGACAATCCTACTCTTTACTCTGAGTCTGCTGCTCTCTTTATCCGTGTCGGATGTTTGTGCACAAGAACGTGTTTACGACATTTCCCAGTTTGGCTTGAAAGCCAATAGTAAGAAAAACGCATCACCTGTTGTGCGTAAGGCCATAGCTAAGATTAAAGCTGAATGCCGTAATGGTGAAGAAGTGGTACTTCGTTTTCCTGCCGGACGCTACAATTTTCATGAAAACGGTTCGGATGTACGCGAATATTATATATCCAATCACGATCAGGACAATCCCAAAAAGGTGGGCATTGCCTTGGAGGATATGAAGAACCTGACTATTGACGGACAAGGTTCCGAGTTTGTATTTTATGGAAGGATGATTCCGGTTTCTTTGCTCCGTTCGGAGAATTGCGTACTGAAGAACTTTAGTATTGATTTTGAACAGCCTCATATTGCTCAGGTGCAAGTGATAGAGAATGATCCGGAAAAAGGAATCACTTTTGAACCTGCATCGTGGGTGGATTATCGTATAAGTAAGGATTCTGTATTTGAAGGACTGGGTGAAGGCTGGACAATGCGATACTCTTGGGGAATTGCTTTCGATGGTAAAACAAAACATGTCGTATACAACACCAGTGATATCGGTTGTCCTACCAAAGGAGCTTTCGAAGTGGCTCCCCGCCGTATCTGTTCTCCGAAATGGAAAGACGCGCGTCTGGTGCCGGGCACGGTAGTAGCCATGCGTGGATGGGGACGTCCTACTCCCGGTATTTTCATGTCACATGACATTAATACTTCTTTGCTTAATGTCAAAGTGCATTATGCGGAAGGCATGGGACTTTTGGCACAGCTTTGCGAAGATATTACACTCGATGGTTTCGGGGTTTGTCTGAAAGGCGATAATGATCCTCGTTATTTCACAACGCAGGCAGATGCCACTCACTTCTCCGGATGTAAGGGAAAGATTATTTCGAAGAATGGCCTGTACGAAGGAATGATGGATGATGCCATTAATGTACACGGAACTTATCTGAAAGTAATCAAGCGGGTAGATGATCATACGTTGATAGGACGCTATATGCACGATCAGTCCTGGGGGTTCGAATGGGGACGTCCGGGGGATGATGTTCAGTTTGTACGTTCTGAAACGATGGAGCTGATTGGCAATCAAAACCAGATTACTGCAATTCGTCCTTATGATAAAAATGAAATATCGGGAGCCCGTGAGTTCAGCATTACTTTTAAAGATCCTATTGATCCGGCTATCAATGAAAAAAGTAGTTTTGGGATTGAAAACCTGACATGGACTCCTGAAGTGCTGTTTGCCGGCAATACGATTCGCAATAACCGTGCTCGCGGTACACTGTTCAGCACTCCTAAAAAAACAGTGGTAGAAGACAATCTGTTTGATCATACCTCCGGTACGGCTATTTTATTGTGTGGCGACTGTAATGGCTGGTTCGAGACAGGTGCTTGTCGTGATGTTACCATTCGCCGCAATCGTTTTATCAATGCGCTTACCAACATGTTCCAGTTTACCAATGCAATTATCTCTATTTATCCTGAAATACCTAATTTGAAGGATCAACAGAAGTATTTTCATGGTGGAAAAGACGGAGGTATTGTGATTGAGGACAATGAATTCGATACATTTGATGCACCGATTCTTTATGCAAAGTCCGTAGACGGGTTGATATTTCGCAACAATGTGATTAAAACCAATACAGAATTTAAGCCTTTCCACTGGAATAAAAACCGTTTCTTGCTTGAACGGGTAACAAACGTGAAGATTTCAGAGTAAAGTCGGGACTCTGTAAAATACTTATAAACGTATGAAGAGAATTTTATTATCCCTTTTAATCTGTTTCCCTATACTTCTTTGGGCGCAGGAAGACAATAGTAAATATTTGGCTGGTGCAGTGCCGGTTGTTAATGGAAAGGTCATCTTTACAGAACATATTCAGGCTCCCGGGTTATCAAAACAACAAGTTTATGATGTATTGTTGAAGTGGGCCGAGAAACGTTTTGCACCTTCAAAAGGACAAAAGGGCAGGGTTGCCTATTTTGATAAGGAAAGAGGGCAGATTGCATGTCTGGGTGAAGAATATCTTCAACTATCTGCAACCAACAGTTTCTTTTTGGATCGTGCTACCATCAAATATCGATTGGTGATGAACTGTCTGGATGGATCTTGCAAGATGGAGATGTACAACATTTCTTATTTTCATGGTGACAATAAAGAAATGGAGGCCGAAGACTGGATAACAGATGAGGCGGGACTGAATAAAGCCAAAACAAAAGTGGTTGCCAAGTATGGAAAACTCCGTATCAAAACAATCGATCTGTTTGATGACCTGGCGGAAAAGGCAGCGAAGGCGTTGGGAGGAACGGAGGCGCTGGTTCCCCTCATAGCCAAAGAACCGAAAGTTGTTACGGGAGAGTTTAGCCGGGAAATTCCGGGGGCTGCTGCGGACGGCCCCATGGCAGGCTACAGACGCATCTCTGCGGATAAGATCCCGGGCAATATCATCAAGATGCTTTCTGAGGACTGGATGCTGATTACAGCCTGTACGGAAGAAAAATATAACATGATGACGGCAAGTTGGGGCGGATTGGGATATCTTTATAATAAACCGGTTTCGTTTTGTTTCATTTATCCTGCGCGTTATACTTATCAGTTGATGGAAAAGAATGACACATATACCATCAGCTTTTATACGGAAGCTTATCGGGATGCTCTGAAATATTGCGGAAGCCATAGTGGAGGAGATGCTGATAAGGTGAAAGGCGCCGGACTGACTCCTCTCACTACTCCTTCGGGCAGTAAAGCTTTCTCGGAAGCATGGATGATTATAGAATGCAAAAAAATGCTCTCCCAGCCGATTGCTTCCGGTGCTTTTGATAGTCCGGAATTGAAAGGAGAATGGAAGGATAAACCTTTGCACAAGATGTATATCGGTGAGATAATCAATGTGTGGATCAAGTAAAGCAATTAATTATTGATAAGTATCAATCCCTACTTATCAATTAAAGCAGTATCTTTGCACGCAAAAACCAAGTGAACGGAATGAGCGTGCAAAGATATTTTATTTATTTGGCCTATGATGGCACCCATTATCATGGATGGCAGATTCAGCCTAACGGTATCAGTATACAGGAATGCCTGATGAAGGCACTTGCCACTTTTTTACGGAGAGATACGGAAGTGATTGGGGCGGGACGGACAGATGCCGGGGTACATGCTTCGCTGATGGTTGCCCACTTCGATAACGAAGGAGAGGTGCTGGATACGGATAAGGTAGCCGAGAAGTTGAATCGTCTTTTACCTCAGGATATTTCAGTCTATAAAGTTTGCCGGGTAAGGCCGGACGCACATGCGCGGTTTGATGCGACAGCCCGTACTTATAAATATTATATCACTACCGTAAAGTATCCTTTTAATCGCCAGTATCGTTACCGGATACACAATCCGCTCGACTTTCAGAAGATGAACGAGGCTGCTCTGACCTTGTTTCATTATACGGATTTTACCAGTTTCAGTAAATTGCATACGGATGTAAAGACCAACATCTGCAAGATTATGCATGCCGAATGGACACAGGAGGATGAATATACCTGGGTATTTACCATTCAGGCCGACCGTTTCTTGCGCAACATGGTACGTGCTATCGTCGGTACTTTATTGGAAGTAGGCAGAGGTAAGTTGTCCGTAGATGGCTTCCGTAGAATAATCGAGCAACAAGACCGTTGTAAAGCCGGAACCTCTGCTCCCGGCAATGCGCTTTTCTTGGTGAATGTAGAATATCCTCAGGATATATTTGAATGAGTTCTTTTTAAATAAACTCTGTTATGTGGTTACTCCTTGCTTTTCTTTCAGCGACCTTGCTGGGCTTTTATGATGTGTTTAAAAAGAAGTCGTTAAAGGACAATGCGGTTCTGCCTGTCTTGTTTCTCAATACGCTCTTTTCCAGTCTTATATTTCTGCCTTTCATCTTGCTGTCGGCATTTGGCCCCGGAGTGCTGGAGGGTACTATGTTCGATGTACCCGTGGTTGGGTGGGAAGTACACAAATTTATTATTATCAAGTCTTTTATCGTACTTTCTTCGTGGATACTGGGCTATTTCGGGATGAAACACCTGCCTATTACGATTGTAGGTCCCATTAATGCAACCCGCCCTGTAATGGTGCTTGTGGGAGCTATGCTGGTTTTTGGCGAGCGTCTGAATCTCTATCAGTGGATCGGTGTGTTGCTGGCCGTAGTTTCTTTCTTTATGCTAAGCCGCTCGGGGAAAAAAGAAGGCATTGACTTTAAACATAACAAGTGGATTCTTTTTATTGTGTTGGCAGCCGTAGCAGGTGCGGTAAGCGGATTGTATGACAAGTATCTGATGAAGCAGTTGCCTCCGATGGTGGTACAGTCGTGGTATAATGTTTATCAGGTGTTCATCATGTGTCCTATCCTTGCCTTGCTCTGGTGGCCCAAACGTAAATCGTCTACGCCCTTCCGCTGGGACTGGGCCATCATCTTTATTTCCATCTTCCTCTGCGCTGCGGACTTTGTTTACTTCTATGCATTGAGTTACGAAGATTCGATGATTTCGATTGTCTCGATGGTTCGGAGAGGAAGCGTCATCGTATCTTTCCTTTTCGGTGCTATGATGTTCCGTGAAAAGAATTTAAAAAGCAAGGCGATTGATCTTATTCTGGTGTTAATCGGAATGATATTCCTATATTTGGGAACTAAATAAGAACGTAAAGAAACAAGATTATCAGATATGAAAAATTCTACTCTTACCCTCCTGATATTTATTCTGGGTATTTTTTCTTCCTTTTCTGTCAAAGCACAGGAAGCCAAAACGGTGTTTGTGAATATACCTGACTCACTGTGTCCGTTGCTGACATCGGTGAACCGTGCAGATTGTATCGATTTCATCGAAAGTAAGATGAAGGCCCAGGTGACCAACCGTTTCGGGGGTAAGTCGGAAATGACGGAATTAAGTCCCGATTATATATCTCTTAAAATGTCTGATGCGAGCAGTTGGCAGATGAAACTGTTACCGCTGAGCGATAGTGTAAAAGTGGTCTGTGCTGTTTCTACAGTTTGTGCTCCGGCATGCGACAGTCATATCCGCTTCTATACCACCGATTGGAAAGAACTTCCTGCCGATGAGTTTCTGCCTTCAGAACCTCATATAGATGATTTCTTTACTTCTTCCGACTCTACTGATTACGATTTTATCGATGCCCGTCTGCAAGCCGATATGACTTTGATGAAGGCGGAGCTTTCTAAAGAGGATGAGACGTTGACTTTTACTCTGACTACTCCGGAGTATATGGAAAAAGAAACGGCGGAAAAACTGAAACCGTTTCTCCGCCGTTCAATTGTTTACACCTGGAAAGGTGGGAAGTTTATCCCAGACACTCTTTGATGTATGCCTCCATTTCGGGAGTATGTTCTTCTACGCTTTGCAATAGCTTGAATTGTGCTTTTGTACGAACCAGATTATGTTCGGGATACTTAATCTTGTAATAAGTGTCTCCGTTGATGTAGTCTGCCAGGAAGCGTACACATTGCATATAAGGGAAGAGAGCTGCTGCATAAGGCAGATTCTCAATCTCGATCGGAGTGAGGAATGAACCGGCTCCTTCCAGATATCCCTTGGTGAATGCTTTGAATATCTCCATGTTGAAGTTGACATTATCCAGGTTTTTATCGTCTTCGTCTCCGGTATTGGCTCCTGTACGCAGGAAATCACCGTAGTCAGAGAAGATAAAGCTTGGCATTACTGTATCGAGGTCGATTACACAAAGCACTTTGCCATCTTCGTCGAACATCATATTGTTCACTTTCGTATCGCAGTGGCATACGCGTTTCGGCAGTTTGCCTTCACGATACAGGCGTTCGGCCTTGCACATTTCGTCTGCACGTTTCTCTATTTCGTCCAGATAATACTGTACTTCAGTTACTCGTCCGGCTGCATTGGCTGCTACAGCTTTACGAAGTTGCTTCAGGCGGAATTCCATGTTATGGAAATCGGGGATAGTCTCACCCAGTGTTGTCGGGATGTCAGCCAGCATTGCCTGGAAGTTACCGAAAGCAGCTCCGGCATAATATGAATATTCCGGGTTTACTGTTTCATAAGTTTTGGCACGGGGGATGAATACCATCACACGCCAGTAGCTGTCACCGTCGAACCAGTATGTTTTGCCTTCTTCTGTCGGGAGGAAAGTCAGTACCTTGCGGTCAATATCTGTTTCTCCGGCTTCCGTCAGTTTTTTGCGGATGTGTCCGGTTACAGCAGCGATGTTGTCCTGAAGCATTTCCACATTCTGGAAAATGGCGTGGTTGATACGTTGCAACACATAGTCGGGAGCATCTGTTTCGGTAGTGTTTACCTTATAAGTGTCGTTAATCAGTCCGGCGCCGAGTGGTTTGATTTCGCTTACAGTGCCTTGTACTTTGAATTTAGATACGATGTTCAGTAAATCTTTCATGGTTTCTATTTTTAAGTTAGTTTATCTTGGTACGATTGTAAATCCCCATTTGTATTCCTGGTTTGCCGGAATGTTGTAGCCCGGTTCAGGACGTGCGCCCCAGCTGTTATATCCGGCCACACCCTGCTGCTTCATATCTACACATACCTCAACGAAGTTTCTCGGTGAAATATCATTGATATGCGTCTTTCTCGGCAGTTGATCTTTGGCTTTGCTTTCATCGTGAACCAGTTCACCGGCATCACGGTTCAGCCATTGATAGGGGCGGGATACGGTTTCTTCTCCGTCAAAGTCCTCTACCGAATTGCGCAGTGCGTTGAAACCGATAGTCTTGTCTGCATAGATCGTCAGTCCCTTACCGCCTTTTTTATTCAGGGTCAGCCAACGGGTGTCGGTATGATGGCCGTTTTCCTGCGGACGTACGTACGGGAAGTACATATTGTCGGCGGTTGTTTTATAGAGGTCGATCAGGGTACCGGCATTACGGTCCACATAGTTTTCTTCCGGTCCGCGTCCGAAGTATTCTACCTGGTTCATTTCTGCAGGCAGACGGAAGCGTACACCGATACGGGGTACTTCCAGTTTAGAAGCAGCCTTGCGCGCCGCATCGCTTCCCGGAGTGAAAGTAGCCATCAGCGTTGCCTCGGAGGCTTCGGTCTTGGCAGCTTCCATATCGGTAGAAGTGAAAGTGAAATCAGCCTTTACTACACCCGAAGGATGGATGCGGTATGTAACAATGTAAAGGTTACCGGCAGTCAGCAGATAGTTGGCGGTCAATACGGCATCTTTGCCGTCCATTACTATGTTGGCGTCTACTACATTGAAGTTTTTGCTCGATTGTTTCCACACTTGCAGGCGTTTGGGGTTACCGTTGCCATAGTCGTTATCGTTCGGTGCACGCCAGAAGTTAGGCTGAAGTCCGAAACCATCTTTAAAGTATTCGGTTCCGCCTACTTTATATGAAGAAACCAAGCCGGTTTTCTTATCAAATACGAAGCTTACCTTTGAAGAGGAAGCACTCAGTTCGTTGCCTTCTGCCGATACTTTCAGAGTTGGACCACCGGTAGCGAAAGTACGTTCACCCGGTTCAACCGGCAGGCGGAATTGTTCGTATGCAATTTCGTGTCCAACCGGAATCAACGGCTCCGGTTCAGTCGTAGTTACGTTGAAGTATATGAAGTATTCGGTTCCCGGTTTCGATTTCAGTCCGCTTACCGGAATAGTAATTTCTTTACTTCCCTGTGGCTCTACATTGACTGACATTTTAGCACCTTTCACCGTTTTTCCGTTTGCTTTAATGGTATACGAGATCATATACTTCTGCAGGTTTGTGAAGTAGAAACGATTCTTAACCAGGAATTTTCCATTGGCCGGATCCACCGGTTCGAAAGCTACGTTCTGATGAACATACTTCACTTCAGCCATTGCCGGATGCGGTGTACGGTCCGGACTTACGATACCATTACAGCAGAAGTTACCGTCGTTCGGTGTATTTACACCATAGTCACCACCGTATGTCCAGAAGTGACGTCCGTTCTCGTCTACTGCGTCAATGCCCTGGTCCACCCAGTCCCAGATGTATCCACCCTGCAAGTTCGGATATTTATAGATTGCTTTCCATTGATCCCAGAGGTTACCGTTCGAGTTACCCATTGCGTGTGAATATTCGGAAGGGGCTATCGGACGGTCGCTGCCCCGTTTACCCATAGCTTCCAGCCACTGTGCTCCCGGATATTGCGGAACGTACATATCGGAGTTCCATTCCCACTGGGCACGTTCGTAGTTTACCGGACGGTCCATGATGTTTTTATCGGCATCCTTCAACCAAAGGTAGGTCTGATAGAAGTTGTAACCGTTACCGGCTTCATTACCCAGTGACCAGAAAGTCAGACTCGGATAGTTCTTGTTACGTTCGAACATGTTGATCGTGCGGTCCATATGTGCTTTCAGCCATTCGGGGTTGTTTCCTAACGTACCGCCTTTTTTCAGGTCGTAGTACATACCGTGGCTTTCGATGTTTGCTTCATCATATACATAAAGTCCGTATTCGTCGCATAACTCATAGAAGCGGCGGTCCTGCGGATAATGGCATAGGCGGACCGTATTCAGGTTATGTTGTTTCATCAATTCGAAATCTTTGCGCATCAGCTCTTCGGTCATATAGTGACCGGTAGCCGGATTGTGTTCGTGGATGTTTACTCCCTTCAGTTTCAGCGGCTGGCCATTGATAAAGAGGCATACATAAGGCTTTCCGTTACCCGCCAGTTGCTCGATCGGTTTGATTTCGATACGGCGGAAACCCACGTTAAACGGAATGATTTCGTTCACTTTACCGTTTTCTTTCACGGTCATCACCAGTTTGTAAAGATTAGGAGCTTCCGAAGTCCAGGTTTTGACTCCCGGGAGTGTCTGGTCGAAAGATACTGTGCGGGTTTTTCCGGCAGCTACATCAGCAGTTTTTTCTCCGGTGGCTACTACGTTACCTTTGGCATCGAGCAATTCGTATACCAGAGCCATGTTGCTGGCAGCCGAACCGTTATTTCTCAGGTCTGCACCCAGTTTGAAGATACCGTCTTTGTATGTATCGTCCAGGGTCGATGTCACGCGGAAGTCTTTCAACGCGGCTTTAGGTTGTGAATAGAGGAAAACATCACGTTCGATGCCGCTGATACGCCAGAAGTCCTGGCATTCCAGATAAGACCCGGTACTCCAACGGTAAATCTTTAGAGTAAGTACATTTTTGCCGGGCTTCACGAATTTGTTGATCAGGAACTCCGCAGAGTTTTTGGAATCTTCGCTATAACCCACTTCCTGCCCGTTGATGTACACGTATACACCCGATTTGGCACCGGCCAGGTGAAGATAAATATCACGTCCGTCCCAATCGGTGGGGATATCGATGTCGCGACGGTACACACCTACCGGATTGGCCTCCGGTAGAGTCGGAGGTTGTGGGTTACGGGGCTGGAATTCATAACCGTGATTGGTATAGATAGCCACGCCATGGCCCTGTACTTCCCAGTTGCCCGGTACTTTTATATCTGTCCAGTCGGCTGTGCTCACCGAAGGGTCGGTGATGTTAGCCGGCAGATTCTTGTATGAATCTACAAAGTAGAACTTCCAGGTTCCGTTCAGAAGTTGATAATATTTGCTTTTTTCGAACTTTCCGGTCAAGGCGTTTGCACGGTTTTCGTAGGTCATAAATGAAGAACGGGGGTATTCTTTATTTACGGCTACTACCTGTACGTCTTGCCAGTAAGGCTTCTTCGGTTCGTTGCCGGCCGAAGCAAAAGCGGAGGCCATCAGGAGGCCACCCAGCATAAGGCTATTTAAGGTATGAGATAGTCTTAATTTCATGTTTCGAGGGTATTAGAATGATAATTTATTTAACTTTTATATGATCAAAGCCTTCTCCGTATACACCGATCACTGCGCTTTGCGAAACAAAAGCAGTCGGATCACAGTCTTTTATCAACCGGAAGATAATGGTTGATTCCCGTTTCTTGGCCAGGACGAACATCATCTTCTGCTCTTTGCCGGTATAGAACCCGGTTGCATTGATGACGGTCACTCCCCGGTGTGGATATTCGTTGATGCGTTTGCCTATTTCTTCGTACTTGTTGGAGATAATGAAGAATTGTACGGATTGTCGTGCACTGTTCACCACCTGGTCCAGCACAAAGCTGCAAACATAAAGAGTCACATATCCGTAAACTACCTTTTCCCAGTCTTTCAATACAAAGTAGCTGGAGGAGATGATAATCAGGTCACAGATCAGCATGACTCTTCCCAGAGTGATGTCGCGGTATTTGTTGATAACAGCCGCAATGATATCTGTTCCTCCGGTACTTCCGTTGGCCGAGAAAGCAATACCGATGCCACTTCCGCAGAAAGAGGCACCCAACACGCAAGCCATGAACGGCTGATCGTGTAGCAAGGTTACGTTCGCGGTCAACTTTTGGATAACGGACAGGAAGAAGGTTAAAGTGAATACACCGAATATGGTTTTGAGACTGAATCGAAATCCCAGCACTTTGAGGGATACCATCAGCAATACAGCATTGATGGCGAAGTAAGTGTATTGAACCGGAAATCCGGTAGCGAAATAAACAATAGAGGCAATGCCCGGCACTCCACCGGTGGTGATGTCGTTAGGAAGCAGGAAGAGAGTCCAACCGATGCCGTAAAGGATCATTCCCAAGGCAATCATTAAGTAGTCTTTCGTTTCTCTGATTACTCCCTGTTTAGAGGGCTTTGATATTTTCATCTTCATGGATGGGTTGTGTAGTCTTATAATCGGACACGGATTTCATGAACCGGCCGGCATTGCGTAGCGAACTACTTGCCGGAGGACTCGTGAAACCCGTGTCAAAAAGAGGTTTTATTATTTTGCGAAAGCGTGTCTGTAACCTTTCACCTTGTTCCATGCTCCACGAGTGAAGTCAGGGATAGCTACCGGTGCAGAGCTGTTTTCGATAGAAAGCTTGGTCAGGTCGGCCATGCAGCACCATTCTGCAAGGTCATAAACATCCATATCCAAAGGAAGACCGTTGCGCAGACAGTAAACCAGACGGTAATCCATGATGTAGTCCATACCACCGTGTCCACCTACTTTTTTAGCTGTTTCTTCCAGTTCTTTGTGGATCGGGTGTTTGTATTTATCCATCAGGGCTTTTTTAACGTCAGCGGGTACAGAGCCGTGTGCGTTCAGCTTTTCGTGGTTAGGTACGTCGTTTGAAGCGATCTGAGTCGGACGCATGCAGTATTCTTCGATAGGATATTTGCTTGCATAACCGTCGGCACCTACTACCTGATACATACGGCTGTAAGGACGCGGAGTCATTACGTTGTGCTGAATCAGGATCGTTTTACCTTTTTCCGTACGGATCAGTGTAGAAGTCTGGTCACCGTTCTGGAAATCTTTTACTTCTTTGCCGGTTGTTTTTTTGATGTATGCCGGACCGTTGACAGCCTTTGTATCCATAGATACGAGGTAGTTCATTTTGTCACCACGGTGAATGTCGAGCAGCTGGCAAGCCGGGCCCATACCGTGAGTGGCATATACATCGCCACGATGATTCTGATTGTAATCCATACGCCAGTTGTTCCAGTAGTATGGCCAGAAGTCTTCGAGGTTGTGGATGTAAGCACCTTCTGTGTGAAGCACTTCACCGAATACGCCTTGCTGAGCCATGTTCAGTGTAGTCAGTTCGAAGAAGTCATATACACAGTTTTCAAGCTGCATACAGTGTTTACGAGTTTTTTCAGAGGTATTGATCAGCGCCCAGATTTCGTCCATGGTCATTGCCGAAGGAACTTCGATGGCAACGTGCTTGCCGTGTTCCATGGCGTAGATAGCCATCTGTGCGTGATGTTTCCAGTCAGTCGCGATGTAAACGAGGTCAATATCGTTACGTTCGCAAAGTTTTTTCCAGGCATCTTCGCTACCGGAGTAAGAAGCTGCTTCAGGCAGGCTTGCCTTGGTCAGGATTTTCTGTGCACCGGCTACGCGTTCGGGGATAAGGTCGCAAAGGGCTACGATCTGTGTTCCGGGGATGTGAGTGAAGCGTTCTACTGCACCCGGTCCACGCATACCCAAGCCAATGAATCCGACACGTACCACGTCGAGTTTAGGAGCAGTCAGTCCGACTACGTCTTTTTGTCCGGCGGGACGTACAGGCACTGGAGTCTCGATAGGCTTGATGGTTTGTGCTACTGCACCCGAAGTGCAAGCAAACAATGCAAGTCCGATAAACAGGGCATTTAGATGTTTAAACATGTTTGATAAGATTTGATTAGTTAATAAAATTGTTGTTAATAATAGTGTTTCATTTCTCGTGCAAAGATAAGAATACTTTTCACAACTCTTATCTTTTATACGATTAAAACGTTCTCTGTTACATCTTTAATTCATAGATATTCCGGTTATTATTATAACGGGATAAATCCTGTCAGCCTGCAGAGACGGTCACTTCCGTTGTTGAATGGAAGATACCATCTCTGCAGCAGGCTGGTTTTGCTTTCTGCAAAATCCTGGTAATGTCATCTTTTACAAGTTGTTTGAACCCGGTAGTGCAATGTTTTTCCGGGGTATATAATGCAGCGTGTAGTGTGTTGTGGGTTGCAACTCTTTTATTCATTCTTCTGTTTCTTTGTTATGAGATTCTTTTCTTTCGTTTGGTCGCTCGAGCAATAATTTACTTTTTGATATACGCTATAAATACACATCATTGGGGAGTGACCCTCTGTGTTATAGCTTAATTTTATAATATTTTAATAAATGATAAACCTTAAAGCCGCTTTTTACTTTTGAAAGCAGAATGTTCTGAATAGTATGATTCTGATAGTATATCCTGTCTTTTGTTGACTTGCAATCGGTGTGAAATAGTTGAACCGGAGAGCAGAACTGCATATAAAATGAATATGAACCGCAAAAGTATGCGTAGATGGCGTGGATTCTTCTATATATATGCATTGAGGCTTTTAAACTAAGGCTCCGTTTCTAATAAAGAAAGGCGGCATTGGTTTAAAACCAAGGCTCCGTTTCATCAAAACCGAGGTGGCATTGGGGAGGAAGAGAGCAATCGTTATCCTGATTCGGCTTTCTTTTTATTTTTTAGCCCGGTGCAGGCTACCGCCGTTAGAGTATCAGAATGTTCCTGTTCGGGGGCATAGCAAGAAATAATGTAATGTTTGGACCGGAAAGGATAGTGCCCTGATCCGAAATCAGCCGAAAGGGTGATAACCTGAAAAAATGTAATCGCCGGAGAGGGGGATATTATTCATCGGAAAGAAGACTACCCGGATATAGCGCAGGCTACACCGGGTAGAAAATACAAAATGATAATAAATATACATTGCTGCCTTCTTGTCAGAATGTATCAGGGCTTCAACTCAATCCATTCGCCTGCCTGAGTATCTATGTTGAGAATATCCGGACCGGACAACGTATAGTTTTTATCCGGTTTCAGTGTGCCGGGGCGGGCTATTTTCAACATGCCGCCTTTCTCCGAATAGATACGTACACGGGTGATTTCTCCGCCTTCCATCTGTGCAGAGACAAGGAATGCACCCATCGCACGCAGTCCTTCGAACGATACATCTTTCCACTCTTCGGGCAGTGCGGGGAAGATGCGTATCGTGCCCGTATGGCTTTGCAACAGCATCTCCTGGATGCCCGATGCGAAAGCAAAGTTACCCTCGAGCGTGAAGGGGCGGTAAGTGAAACGGGATTTGCCGCTTTTGGTCTGGTCACCGTTGGCGTGGAAGGTGTTTTTCAGGCAGAAACATTCAGCAAAGGTTCTCAGGGCCTGTGCCGCACCTTTGCCGTCGAATGCCCGGGCTTTCATATTGGCAAGCCAACTGTACGAATAGCCTGTCCAGTAGTCCGGCCCCACTTCGTCGAGCCGCTTCAGGGTGGCCCGTATGATGTGTTGTGACTTTTCTCCGTCGCTCCAGTCTATCAGTCCCATCGGGTGAATGGCCATGGCATGGGAGAAGTGGCGGTGCGATTCATTGTAAGGATATCCTTTGGCAAAGGTGAGGCAACCTTCTTCATCCACATCGTAGTCCGGCAATTGGGCTTCTAAAGCTACCCAGTGGGACGACTCGTCTGTCAGATTCAGTTCGTGAGCCAGTTCGGCGGCTGCTTTAAAGAGGAAGTGCATCATTGCCAGGTCGTAGTTGGTCATGTCGCTGAACCATGCTTGCAGGGAGTTGTCGAATACTTCGGGACTTGAACTGAATTCCAGTTTGCGTACTCCTTCGGGGGTGACTTCGGAGACTTGCTCCAGGTAGATTGCCACATCTTTAAGGAAGGGGTAAGCACGTTCTTTGAGGAAGGTGCGGTCTGCCGAATATTTCCAGTGCAGATAGAAGTGCTGTGCCAGCCAGGCAGCCACTGTCTGCGACATGGAGTACTGTATCCATCCCCCCATCGGTTCTCCTGTCAGGGTGCAGACGCCCGGTATGTTCATACCTTCGGTTCCGAAATACTGGCGGGTGTAGCGCTTGTATGTATCCCGCTGGTTCCATAAGGTGTTCAGGTATCCCATGCCTTCCGTCAGGTGATTGCCCGTATAGGCGGGCCAATAGCTCAGCTGTGTGTTGAGGTCGTGGTGATAGTCCCCTTTCCAGGGAGGGAGTTTTCCGTTGTCGGCTGTCCATACGGCTTGCAGGGAGATGGGATAGGAGTGTTCGCGGGTGGTAGAGGCGAATTTATACATCTCGTTCTGGTATTGTTTTTGCAAAATGGAGTCGGGCAGAGTAACGGATGATTGTGCCCAGTACTTGTTCCAATATTCCAGATGTGCCTGATAATCCTGTTTTAATCCACGTTGCAGGGCTGCTTCTACTTTTTCGGCTGCTTTTTCGCCGGATAGGGAAGAGGTGACGCTCCAAGTACCGTACAGGGTTTCTCCTTCCTGTTTCCAACACACTACTACGTCATACCAGAAGTCTCCGTAGCCTTTCTGGTGATAGGTGATCCGGTTGCCTTCGCGGACTGTCTCTCCTTGCTGGTAGCCCAGTCGGTGGAGATCCTGTCCCGAAACCGGATCGAGGCTGCCGTCCGGTTTCGTTTTATTGTATACGGGGGTAAGGATAGACGGCTCTATCGGAGTTCTTAGGTTACGGAATACAAACCATCCGACCGGTTCGGTGGCATGAACAAAAGTCTGCATCTGTGTTCCGTCTGCCCAGTTCGCTTCGCACAGGGCATTATTCAGATAAAGTCGTACTTGGGTGGGAGCGCCTATCTTTTCCAATGGAAACTCGATTGCGGCTCCGGGGATTTTGGATGGGGCAGGGTTCATGTCATAAGGCCAGTCCAGTTTTTTCTGTACGGGCAGATAGTCTTTTGTGCGGATGTGCTCTTTTACCCAGGAGAAGCGGAAGTTATCTCCCGACAGGCTGTCTACCGGGCGCAAGTCCCATAGATCGGTCCGGTCCAGTGACAGGCGCAGGGAGGAGTCGCGTTGCCATACCAGTGCGCCGACGGTGGCGTTGCCCAGAGGCATCGCTTCGTCCCACGATCGGGCAAGTCCGGTGAATACAAGGTCACTCTCCGAAGGAGTGACCGGGCAGTAGTCGTACGAGCTGCAACTGCCCCACAGACCACAACAAAGTAGCAATAGTAGTTTGATTTTCATAATATTAAAAAAGAATGGTTTACGATGATTTACTTTCAGACTTGTGCTATTATAATGAATACAAAGAGAATAGCAGTCACCATAGGGAGGCTGCTATTCTTTTAATAAATTTTAGTCTATGCTCCGGCTATGCGGCGAACCTTCGTCCGGATATAAACGGGTCCGGCGGCTGTCGGACGGTATTATTTATTCAACAACAGTTCGATCGCTTTGCTTCCTTTATTTCCGGATTTCTCTTCGGCTGCCGGAGCGAAGAGTGCGTCCAACTGATAGACAGGCAAACTTCTTTCCGGTTTGAAACGATCGGATGAAACGTAATTCCGGACAGAGGTGAGCAACTGCTGCATGGCAAGCCTTTCACCGATTTTCTTTTCAGGATCGGCGCAGAGCACGAACAATTTTCCTTTTCCTACATTCGCCTCAAACGAGATTCCCAGCTTTTGGTTGGTTTCATAAGAGTCGATGCTTTGTATCAGTGGAGTGATTTCTTTCAGTTCGTCCAGTTCCAGAGCTGTCGAATAGTTAAGGATATCCCACCATTGCCAGTCAGCATAGCTTCCCGTGGGGAAATCGCGGAAAGCAGGGTGCTCGTTATCGATCAGTGTACCTACGATCATCGGGTTCCAGTTGAACATAATCGGATTCCAGAAGTGGCTGGCGAAGTGTGCTTTGCGTCCTTGGCACTTTTCGGGGGTCAACAGTACGCTCTTTCCTTCGTCGAGCCACTGTTTGGTCTTGTCATTCCAGGTACGGGTGTAGATAAAGTTAGTCTCTTCAATTTTTGGCTGTTCGGGGTATACCCATACGTCCCATTCATTGCGACAACTTCCCAATTCAGCCTTCAGTGTCAGCTTGCGGGCACTCTCCACACCATTCAGAGATAATTCGATGATTCCAAGCGAATCTACCGTGGCGGGTTGTATTTCTTTTACTTTCAGGCTTCCTTTACGGTACACGGTTCCATCTTCTCCTGTCAATGTCCAGTTCAGTTTCCGGTCTTTCAGGGCATTCTTGCCGTAATGGTAAATCTCCATCTTTGCTTTCAGATTCTCTCCGGTCTTGAAAGTACGTTGGGGCAGGCGTGCCAGAAGCACGGTAGGGGCACACGATTCTCTGAACTTTTCGGGGGATACGAGGCCTTTACTTTCCCAAAAGGCATCGAGGATACCGACAAAAGCGCTGCCCTGTCCTGGGAAATCGGCCAGTCCCAATAATTGGAACCCACCGGAATTGCGAGTGCGCAGCAACGATTCGTTCACCTCTTTATATTGCAGCACTGTGTGTGCTCCGGTTGCTTTGAAGAAATCATCGGCTTGATGCAACATGCCGTTTCTGGCAAGTCGTTCGCGAAACACTTCAAAGTTGCGTGCTTCGACTACGCCTGTATATTTCTTTATTTCTTCGAAGTTGGGGTACATGCAGCGCTGTCCCGTTTCGTGGGCAATCACCGGAACATCGATGTCCGACTCCTTGCAACGATCCCAGTCAGTCGAGGGTTTCCCTTCGTATACGGTGATCCATCCTTTCGAAGTGACGTGCGACACATAATATTGATCCGAGGGAGTGTGTGTGCGGGCGGTTGAGGCGCTGTAAAGACGTCTGTTGTCATAAGCCTGTGCTTTTTTCACCAGATCTTCCAATATGGCAAAATCACCTTCATTTTCGTTTCCGTTACACATCAGGATGAAAGAGGGATGATTGCCATAAACGTCGAGAATGGCATACATCTCTTTTTCGAAGAAATCGCGTCGGGCAGGATATTTGCCCACGTCTTTGATCCACATGGGGAGTTCGGCCTGGAGGTACATGCCTGTTTCGTCGCCCGCCTCGAATGCGGCTTCCGGCGGACACCAGGAGTGGAAACGTACGTGGTTCATTCCATATTCCTTGATGGTGTTGAAGATACGCTTCCAGTCATCGACGTTTGTCGACGGATAGCCGGTCAGAGGGAAAACCGCACAGTCCAGCACTCCGCGCAAGTGAATGTCTCTTCCGTTCAGACGGATGTGATGCTTGCCTTGTTCCACACTCCGCATGCCGAAAGTCTGGGTTTGGGTGTCTGTCTTGCCATCTACGTTCCAGCTGGCCTCAAGCTCATATAAATAAGGTGTAAATTCATCCCAGAGTTTCACCTGTTTACCCATCGGAAGGGTTTGCCGAATGCCGGCATGTGCCTGCAGGCTGTCTGCACTCATGCTCTGGCGAACTATCACTTTGCCCCCTTTCTCCCGGATACATAGCTCCAGCGTTCCCGTTTGCCCGTGCTTCAGGGGGGCGGGCTGTACTGCTATTTCCACTTCTTTTGCTGTCACATCGGGATATACATTAATCCGGCGGATGTGCGCTTTTTCTTTGGCATACAGTGAAATGTCACCGACTATTCCATTCCAGTTGGTTTGTGTATATTCGGTAGTTCCGTGGTTCCACTGATCCATTGGATATTTGAGTGTATTGTTTACGCAGATGGTCAGCGTATGGATGCCGGGACTGAGCACCGGAGTCAGTACGAATGTGTTTGGAGTACTCAGGTGCTCCATGACACCTACTTCCTTATCGTCTACGTAGACAGTTGTTTCCCAATGACAACGCTCCAGTTTCAGGTAAATCTCACGGTCGGACCAGTCCTCGGGGATCACTACTTCCCGTTGGTACCAGGCAGCCCCCTGATACTCGAATTTTCTACTCAGGCGGCCTACATAACGTGCGGTGTTTTTGATTCCTTTGCCACCCTGGTCCGTCGATCCGGGCAGCATGATGGTTTCCGAGAGTTTGTCCAGATAGAGCTCGGAGCCGGGAGTCTTGCCGAATCCCATCGGGTCCAGTTGAAAGCGCCACATACCTGACAGGTCGAGGACATCATTTTTTGTCGATTGTGCCATAACGGCCATGGCGAGCAGGCATCCGGTCAGGATCAGGATGGCTCGATGTCGGGTGTTTTGATTTGGTTTTTTCATGATTGTATGGTTTTATTTACCACAGATTACACGGATTTTCACAGATTAATCGTTTATTTCTTTTTGATTGGTAAGATTAAATGTTCTGTACTAATCTGTGTAATCTGTGGTGAGGCCTCATTTCTTTTATGTATTCATTAATTTCCGGTGAATCTGTATCCCCTGATGATTGTTATCCATCGAAGCGGCTACTTCAAAGAAGTGTTCGGCTTTTGCCGTATTCCCCAGTCCCAGATGTCCCAAAGCCATCAGATAGTTACAGTGGATGCGGTTCTTCTTATCCATATCGTCTTCCCAGATCAGAAGGTCGGGTAAAGATACGGCAAAATAATCCATCCGGAATATGTCGAAGAGATGTTCTTCTCCATAAGTGATTAATTTGTTGAAGCGGCTGCGTGCCTCTTTCTCTTGTCCCAGTTTTCGGAATGCAAGTCCTTGATAGAAGATCTTGTCCGGTTTTTGGTCGTTGTAATACATGGCAGCGGCTGGCTGGCTGTCTCCCATGCTGGCTTTGAGGAACAGGTCGTGTGCCTCTTTCTGTTTGCCCAGTTGTTGCAGGATGCAGGCTTTGTAATAATTGAAGTCATTCTCCTGTGCTCCAGGGAGTTTGCCTTCACCCAGATGTGGTGGGTATGCGTAGCACTCTTCTATCCGGATGAGTGCCTCATCGTATTCTTTACGCGCGATCAGTTCCTTTGCCAGTTCCAGGCGGGCTATCTGATATTGTGCGGGAACTTTTCCCTCACCGCCTTCCCACGGATGGAATTTTCGCTGATCGATCCGGCGGATGGCTTCCCTGTATTGTCCGGTCTGGTTCAGCAGGGTGACATATTCCAGATATAAATCGTCACGAGTTATTACGATATCCATATATTGTTCCAGAAAAGCCATTCTTTCTGTGTGCGGGCGGTTCAGCCGTTTATACAGCTGATCGAGTTCCATCAGTACGCGGGCGTCGGTCGGATCCAGGCGGAATGCTTTTTCCAGCAAGAGGACGGCTTCTTCCGGGCGATTCAATTTGTTGAAGTAGGCCAGAGCCAGGTTACGCCATACGGTAGGAAATGTTTCGTCCTCACGCGAAGAACGTTCCCAAGCTGCGATGGCAGGGGTATACTGGCGTTTGTCATACCAAAGATTTCCCAAATAATAGAGGGCTTTCGGGGCTTCTCCCATAAAGTCAGCCACACACTGAAGAGCTTCTATCGCTTCCAGGGCATTGGGAAAGCAGTAGTCGGCCGGTTCTTTTTCAGCAAGCCTGATGGCTGTTCGCGCCTTGTCTGTTTCTCCTAAACGAATCAGGCACCAACTCTTGTAATAGTGCAGCAGAGTCTGTTCGCCGATGGGTTGGCCGATAGCCAACTCGGCAACGGCCAGTGCTTCTTCAAATCGTCCTGCAGAGGTATAGTCGAGCACTAATGCCTCGTAGTCGGGTGCGCCGCGTTTTATTAGGTGTCGGAGTTGGGACAGTACGGTTTCTTCTCGGGTCATCAGATATTTTTCGAACAGGCAGCCAAAGTTGAATGCGTCGATTTTCAGGGAGTCTTCTATCCAGGCAAGAGCTTCCTCCGGACGTTCAAGATGGCGGAGGATCATTGCTTTCAGATGGCGGCCGCGCAGGTTGTGCCAATTGCGTAATAAGGATTTTTCAATTTCTTCGAGAGCTTCTTCCCAGTTGTCGCGTGAAACGGAGATTTGAGCCAGTGAATAATAGCCTGCATCCTGCCATGCCGCGTTCCAGCACGATTTATAGAATGAATTGTATGCTTCATCGTTTTTTCCTTGGAATTTCAGCGCAAGTCCAAGGTTGTAGAAAGCTTCACCATCATACGGATTAGGATTCTTCTCGGTCAATCGGGAAATCGCTTTCCGCAGGTAGGGCTCTGCTTGCGCGAACTGTCCTTTGCGTATAAGCCACAGCCCCATGGCATTGTTACAACGGGCGTCTTCATTGTCACGGCGGAGTGCTTCCAAATAATAATCGGTCGGACAATAAGTTGCATGTCGGTATTGTTCCAGATGCAGTCCGGTCAGGTAGAGTTCCTCATTTGTTTTAATTTCTTCCGGTGCGAGGGCGGGTCGGGCTGCTTCCGGAACCTCTTTGATAGTTTCCGGTTCAGCCCTCCAACTGAGCTTCTCCCGTCCGTTGGTACCGTAGATGATGACTTCTGTTTCACTAAGGTCGTTGACGGGGACCAGTCTGTCGAACACTTGTTCCGGAGAGAGGTCGCAGGTTTGTTCAAAACAGATTTTTCCTGCTTTCCGGACTACGATGTGTAATCCCTGTTGGGCAGAGGTAGCAAAGAGCTTTAACCTGCTCTCTGTTCCTTCGGGCTCCAGATTCATCAGGAGTTCCGAGGAGGCGTTTTTCACAACTCCCAGTTCCCGGTAGGGCATGAAGTATTGTGTAAAAGTCTTCTCTTCATAGGGTTGCAGCCAGCTGAAATCCGGTTGATTGTCCGTATAGACTCCTGTCATCAGCTCTATGTACGGTCCGTCGGCATCCGTCAGATTGCGGTCCCATGCTTGTCCGAAATCTCCGTTTCCCCACGTCCATTGTTTCTTTCCTGGAGATATGTGATGATTGGCAACATGCAGAACACCTGCCTGGGTGTCGTTTTCGTATCCGCCCACAAAGTTGTATTCGGACCGGATTGCCATGTAGGAAGTCGGTACAGGGATGTTTTTATATCTTGAAATATCCACTCCGGCGGAATAGTCCATCTTGTAGTAGGTTCCGGTAGCGATAGGATAACGGGATACATCCCGCTTTCCATGGTCGAATACGGCGTTAACATCCGAGGGGAATACAGACTGATAGTCTGCGTTGACTGCTACTGCCGGATTGGCCCACCACAGGAAAGTCTGTGGCAGAGGAGTCGGGTTAGAAACTTTTCCCTGTATCTCGAGTACAGCCCGGCCGGGGCGGAGTGTGAATCCGGCTGTTCCTTTCTGGCCGAACATCCGTTCCCGTTCGCTTACCCATACAATGACACTTCCGTCTTTGCATTGTTCAATGCTGTAATCTACCGGCAGGAATGTGCTGGGGCGGTGGTGTTGAGGCCAGTTGAACTCAATGCCCCCTGAAATCCAGGGACCGGTCAATCCTACCAAAGCCGGTTTTATCACGTGGTTGTAATAAATAAAATGTCGTTGCTTTATTTTATCGAAAGCCATCTGGATGCGTCCTCCTAATTCGGGCAGAATCATGACTTTGAGGTATTCATTTTCCAACCATACGGCATGATAGCTTTTCTCTTCACAAGTGTCTTCAATCTTCTCGATGACCGGATACGGGTATACTACTCCGCTGCTGCCTTGATAGACACGCTTTTCCAGAAACATCGGGTTCTTTTCGGGACGTCCGATGCCATAGGTAGGGAGCAGGATGTCCTCCTCCCATACTTTTACATTCTCTTTCATCTTATTTTATGGATTATTTGATTAATTCTTTTTCTATTTCTTCCAGTGTTTTCCCTTTGGTTTCTGGCAGCTTCCGGCGTATGAACAGGAATCCGGCCAGACAGATGCCACCATACAGCCAGAAAGTACCTTCGGCACCTATACTTTCATTCAAAACGGGGAAGGTATAGGTCAGTACAAAGCAAGCTACCCAAAGGAAGAAGGTGGAGAGGGCCATGGCCATACCTCGTATTTTCACGGGGAAAATTTCGGATAAAACCACCCAGACTACCGGAGCGAGTGACATGGCATAGCAGGCAATGGCAAGCACTACCAGCAGGAGCATGGGCAGACCGCTTACATCCAGAAAGTAGCAAGTTCCCAGTGTCAGGTAAATCAGTGCCAATCCGGCAGAACCGATAAGCATCAGGGTGCGACGTCCCCATTTATCCACTGTATAGATGGCTACGAAGGTAAATATCACATTGGTGATTCCGGTCACTACAATGTTCATCAACACATCGGAAACGGCATAACCGGCCGATGAAAAGATTTCGTGTGCATAATTGAAGATTACATTGATGCCACACCATTGTTGGAATATAGCCAGGACAATGCCGATGATCAGCACTTTGCGCATTTCCGGGCGAAAGACAGCTTTCCATTCGTAATCTTGTTTTCCGTCTTGCCCCCGGGTTACTTGTGTCAGTTCTTCCAGGGTCTGCCGGGCATAGGTTTCTCCTCCGATGCGCATCAGTGTTTTCCGTGCTTTCTCCTGCTGATGGACAGTGGCCAGCCAGCGGGGGCTTTCAGGGATGACGAATGATAATAGAAAGAAGATTCCTGCCGGAATCAGTTCTGCCCAGAACATCCATCGCCAGGCCCACTCTATACTGGTGTCACTCAGTACGTCGGAACCGTGTGTATAGTATTCTCCTATCTGCCAGTTTGCCAGTTGCGCCAGTAAAATGCCTAATACGATGGTAAGCTGGTTGAGTGATACGAACTTACCGCGTACATGGGCAGGGGAAACTTCTGCGATATAGACGGGGGAAACGTTGGATGCGATGCCAATACCCAGTCCTCCTACAATGCGATAGAAGATAAAATAGGAAAAACTATCGACTATTCCCGTACCTAAAGCTGAAAGCGCAAACAGGAAGGAGGCTATGATGAGCATCTTTTTACGTCCGTACTTGTCACTCCAGACACCCGATAGCAAAGCCCCTACCAGGCAGCCTATCAATGCGCTGCTCATGGCCCAGCCGCGTAGAACTGCTGAATTTTCAATTCCGAAGAAAGGTTCGTAGAAGATTTTAGCTCCACCGATGACAACCCAATCATAGCCGAACAACAGCCCGCCCATAGCTGAGACGATGCAGATTAGTAGTAAATAGCCTTGTGTCTGTTTCATGTTATTAAATGGTTTAAATGATTAATGCAAAGTAAGCGGGTTTGGAGGTGAAAATAAATAGAGAAACCAGCTAAAAAGATGGACTATCTTTCTTTTTTATATGTATATTTGTAACGTGAATCTATGAATCTGTTAGTATGGCAAAACAAAAAGACGGTTTTCTCGGCGAACAGGCATTGGTATTGCCTCCGGCCATTGTACAACGCATGAAGACAGAGCCTGCGACCTCTGTACTGTATATTACCGATATAGGCTATTATCCAAAGGCTTATAATCATTTTCGGGAACGGGATGTTCCGATTGACCAATATGTATTTATCTATTGTACGGAGGGTAGGGGGTGGTTCAGCCTGGATGGGCAGAAGCACCCGGTAGCTCCCAATCAATACTTCATACTTCCGGCAGGACTCCCTCATGCCTATGGCGCCGATGAAAAAGAACCATGGACAATTTATTGGATTCACTTCGGGGGAACACTGGCTTCACTCTATTGTACGCACCGAACTTGCCGGCTCACGGAAATAAAGCCGGGAATGCATTCGCGAATCAGTTACCGGACAGAATTGTTTGAGGAAATATTTCGGGTACTGAAAATGGGGTACAGTCTGGAGAATCTTTCGTATGCCAGTTCTGTATTTCATCATTATCTGGGTTCTTTACGTTATCTCAGGGAGTATCGGGAGGCTTTTTCAGAACATCGCCTGATGGGTGAGGAAGATCCCGTTAGTGCAGCCATTCATTATATGAAGGAGAATTTGGGTAAGAAGCTGACTTTAGCCGAGTTGGCAGATTATACAGGATATTCGCCTTCGTACTTCTCTAATTTATTTTTGAAACGTACGGGCTATGCACCATTGAGTTATTTCAATCAGATCAAGATTCAGAAAGCCTGTCAGTTTCTCGATTTTACGGATATGAAAGTGAATCAGGTATGCTATCGGGTAGGTATTGAGGATGCTTATTACTTTTCACGGCTGTTTAGCCAGATAATGGGTATGTCTCCCAGAGAATATAAGAAGGTGAAAAAAGGATAGAAGAGATCAGGCTGACGGGGGAAAGCCGGTTATCGCTTTTCCCCGTCAACTGATAAAGATTATATCTTGATCTTTCCTGTCAGTTTGATGTCTCTGGAAGAGGCACCTACCAGGATTTCAAACTCTCCTTTCTCAAATACCCAACGGTTTTGTCGGACATTGAAATACCGGAATGCGTCTTCATCCAGTTCGATCTCTACCTGTTTGCTTTCTCCTGCCTTCAGATATATCTTGTCAAAGCCTTTTAATTCTTTCTGTGGACGGGGCTCTTTAGACTGTATATCATGTACATAAAGTTGGGCAATTTCGTATCCGTCTTGCTGCCCGGTATTGGTTATGGTAAACGAAACTGTGACTTTCTTCTGTTTTTTATCTGTAATACGGATATTGAGGTCCGTATAATCAAAAGTGGTATACGAGAGTCCGAATCCAAATGGGAAAAGAGGTTCGATACCTTTTTCGTCGTATCCCCGGTAACCGGTGAAGATTCCTTCTGTATAATATACTTTCTTTTCTTTTCGGGTTTCATCATAGTGGCCGTATGCCGGCGAATCTTCCCATTTTTTTTCGATTGTGAACGGGAGTTTGGCTGACGGATTTACTTTGCCCGAAAGAATGTGGGCTAATGCGTGTCCACCCTCCTGCCCGGGATAGAGGGCATGTACTACAGCGGGTACCTGATTGATCCACCGGGTCATGTTCACTCCGCCTCCGGCATGAATGGCTACTATCAGTTTGGGGTTTACTTTAATCAATTCCTCGATTAGCAGGTCTTGTCCATAAGGCAAATCGAACGGTCGGTCGCGCCCCTCCAGTTCGATGCTTCCGTCCAATCCGGCACAGAACACCACGAGATCGGCTTTCTCGGCCAGTCGCTTTGCTTCAGAAAAGTCAATGTCGCTTTGATAAGCATATCCCATCCGGATCTCTGCCGGGGTGCTGCGTTGGTTACAGAATTCCAGTTGAACGTGTTTGGTATCTCCTTTCCGTACTGAAACGGCAATATTGCGTACGTCGAACGATTGAGACCGGGAAGCGTCCAATGCCAATGTTCCGTCTATCCACAGGCGATACGCTCCCTGTGCATCGACAAAGAACCGGAGGCTGTCTGTCTTCTCGGCATCCACGTATCCTTCCCAACATATCCGGTAGTCACTTCCCAATTTGCTCTTGTTGAAAGGGTATCCCCACCATTCGTAATTTACTGTGCGGTCGATACGGCGAATGATCAGTCCGTTTTCATCTTTACCGTTTCCGGATGCTGTGTTGCCCGGTTGATTGCTGTTTACTGTTCTTCCGGCAGCTACTGCCTGTTGCTGGATCATTTTGTCGGAGAGCATAGCAGAACTGTCAGATGACAATGCATAATAACTGGCTTCCAGTCCAGGTTTGCCATCTTTGGTACGGAACTTACTGTTACGGAACAACCGGGGTTTGAACTGGTTGGATATTCCTTCGGTGTAATATACTGTTGCTTCCGGGAATTCCTGGCAGATACCCTCTAATGCTGAAACGACATACCAGGGGTGAACTTTAGAACTTCCACCTCCGCCATACACAATGCTGTTGACATTGTATATTCTGTCCGAAACAATCGCCGGATTGGCTGTAGGACCGATCACGGCAATTACTTTAGGTTGGCGGATGGGTAATGTGTTTTGTTCGTTCTTTAACAGGATGATACCTTCACAGGCGGCATTCAATGCCATTTGATTGGCTTGTGGGTTGAAAGTCGGGATATGGGTGTCTTGCTGAGGCCGATCAAAAAATCCCATTGAGATGCAGGCTCCGTAAATACGGCGTACTTTATCGTTGATCACTTCCTCTGTAACCTTTCCTTCTTTAATAAGTGGGAGAAGTTCTTTGCGGGTGAACCAGTCGTTGCTGCCCATTTCAAGATCCAAACCGTAGTTTGCGGCATTGTCAGCGGAATAGGTACATGCCCAGTCTGACATCAACATGCCTTTGAAACCCCAGTCCTTCTTTAAAATATCGATCAGATGTTTGTTTTCAGTACAATGTATTCCGTTCACTAAGTTGTAACCTGTCATGACGGCTTTGACACCTGCTTTTTGTACGGCAGCTTTAAAAGGTGGAAGGTAAATTTCCTGCAGCGCGCGTTCGGATACTTCCGTACTGACTGTATAGCGGTCAAACTCCTGATCGTTGGCTGCGAAGTGTTTTATGGTGGCGATTACTCCTCCGTCTTGTACCGCTTTAATAAAAGGGACTACCATTTCGGATGTCAGATAGGGATCTTCGCCGAAATACTCGAAATTACGGGCTCCTTTGGAAGCCCTGTAGTTGTTTACCCCCGGAGCTAAAAGAAAATGAATACCTCTCGCACGCCATTCCTGGGCATACATGGCTCCTGTCTTTTCTGCCAGATTTTTGTTCCATGAGGCAGCCAGAGAAAGTGCCGATGGAAATGCGGTAGCACGTCCGAACAATCCCCAGGAGGCAACGCCCAGCGGACCGTCAGCCAGTTTGAATGCCGGTATTCCCAATCGTTCGCACGGGTGCAGATAGAAATCGTTGTATCCGGCAAGCAAATCTATTTTCTCTTCAAGGGTCATACGTCCGATAAGGTCATTTACTCTTTCTTCGGTAGACAATGTCGTGTCTTGGAACGGATACTGGCTTTGAGCATACAGATTGCAAGGTAAAAGCAAGCCTATAGCCAAACTTAAGGTAAGGAAAATGTTTTTCATGTGTTTTCTTTGAATTAAATGTTTATTGAGTGATGTCGCAAAGTTCTAAAAAAGAGGGCTTACTGCAAAATGGAAAGCCCTCTCTTTCGGGGTAAAGTGTGTTAAATTAATGTATAGCTTTTATCAGTTCATTTCCGTTACGCACCGGTTCTTTAATCAGCTCCGGTAAATTATACGTTTTAGTAAACGTATCATAGAAACGCGGATCTTTCTGCGGCAATAAAAACGGTTTTCCCGCTTTTCCTGTTTCCGTATTGAAACTGGCGAAGAATGGTCGTGCCCAAAGTCCGTCCAGTCGTTTGCTGCTGAATACGAACCACTTTCCGGATGACGACCAGGTATGGAAACTTTCCACGTCATCACTGTTTACTTCGTTTAAAAGCCGTATCTCTCCGGTATCTATCGTTAAAAGGCAAAGCTCGCTTTCCGGATGCCAGATAGAAAAGTTACCATAATCAGATAGAGTGAACATCAGGTATCTGCCATCTGGAGAAACTCTTGGAAAAGACACGCTCTTCCCCTGTTCCGAAGCTTTATATACACACTCCAAGCTCCCGAACTTACCTGATTCGGGGTCGAATCCAATCCGGCATAGGTCATAATGAATACTGTCCAGCGGCATCTTTTTTTTATAAGCGTTTCCACGGCAGAAGTACAGCGTTTTCCCGTCCGGTGTCCAGTTCGGAAATGTCTCCATGTATTTATCCCCACAAATCAGGGAGTCCGTGAGGAACGTTTTCTTTTGCGTGTCATATACCATCAAGTCGGCGGCCAGGTCTGACACCTCGATGGGTTTTTGTCCCGATGAATGGAAGAACTGTTGTATCTCATTCATAGAGAAAGCAATATATCGCCCTGTAGGATGCCATGCTGCATAGGTTCCTCCATTCTTGCCCCCTTCCGGTTTTGTATTGACTTTTTCTACTTTTCCATTTTTTGATATCAGTGTTCCTCCCGATTTTCCACGTACATGTATCATCATGGTTTCGGGCGAGTTCCGGTTGAACGTATGGCAATTAATGCATTGTTTTTCAAATGCTTTATTCTCCGCTATCGGAGTTTCCTCATAATTAGTCAGGTTTCGTTGATAGATTCCCATCTCGTTCCAGAGTTCATATCCCGGGTAGAGTAGCCGGTAGACGAGGTATGGATCTATCATTTCATTAGAAACGGTATCTGTAATATCTGCGAAGCGTGTCCATTTTCCATCTTTCAGGAGGGTGATGCGAATGAATATTTCCTTTCCGGCTGCCTTTTGGAGAAGTTTTTTCCAGGCTTTGGATGGGATAATCACTTCCGGTTGCTTGCTGGTATATAGAATATCTGTCACTTTTTCTACACCAATTTCTGTTTGAAAAACATCAGCTTCTTCTTTGATAATGAAATTTGGCGGAGCAATATTAACCGGGAATGTGACTCCTGTATAATCCGGGTATATACAGGGAATACTATCTGTATATAAGTCCGGCCTTTGACATTGCTCCGTGCAGGCTTGTAGTATCCAGACAAGAGCCATCATAAAAAGAATATAGGTAGTTTTCATATCAGTGCAGATTAGTTCTTAATGATTTTATCTCCATAGGGACTGATGAAGTTCAGATAGTACCAATAGGTGTTTCCAAACTCCGATTTCAGTCTCTGCATTTCTCTGTTTTTATACAGGCTGTAATACCTTTGGAATCTCTTTTCCGTCTTTTCGCTGACGTTGAATCCTGATTCGGAGAACGTTTCCCCATCTACTCCCAATTTGTATATATAGAGTGCTTCTTCGTATGCGGGTGGCATTTGCGGATATTTAAAGTGCCTGATAAACTTTAGGTTATCCACAAAGCGTACTACGTTATTGCTCAGCAGGAGGTCACTCATCAGGTATTCAAAAGCCATTCTGTTTGTCGTATCCTGCTCACACAGATACTGTAATTCGGGTCCTATATTGATGACGTTTGCAAATCGTGCGGGATGTTCTTTCTTGTTTTCAAGTGCCATGCGCAGTCCCGGTACACTGCCTGCATGAAGCTGTTTTTCCAATTCTTCGGCATCTTTCTTATAGAAGAGAGACTGCTTCAGGAGATTGATGAATCGTTGTGCCACTTCAGGCCTTTTGTTTGCTATGTTGTATCGCGCCAGGTTAAGCAAATGGGGTGCCGTTTCTCCCCATACTACCATTGCTTCGGATTCCCACCGCTGTGCTTCGTTGATGTATCCTAAGTCTTCATATATAAAATGTCCGTACTCACTCTCACGGCTATCGCTGTTCCATGGGAAGTATAGTGCCTTGACTCCCAGTTTTTGTGGGTAATCGAATAATTGATAAGGCAATTTCCCCGTATGGTACAGAGCCAGATTGTGAAAGTAGGAGATCAGCTGGTTAGTTCTTCCCGAGTTGATATATTTTTCGGTTTGCGTCAGTGTATTGTCCCAATTCTTTTCTTTTACGCTCTTTTCTGCCATTAACATTCGGTGTTCACTTATGTTATAGTTTTGGACAAAAAAGTAAAATGAAGAACTTACGTAAATTGCTATTAGTAAGCTGTATATTAAAATACGGTACTTGTTGTAGGGTAGGAGTGGAGAATAAATTTTTCGGATAAAAGACCATGGACGAACTGTGATTTGATGAAAAAGGCTCATGATCAGAAGTCCCAGGAAGATAGCGATGATTGGTGTTAATGAATGGTCGACAGCCATTGAATAGAGGAACAAATATATAGAAGGTATTAGTGATAACAGTAGCAGATCATTGTGGCCTGTAATTTTTTTTATGGCATCGTTAGTCAGTAAGTATATGAGGGCTAAAATTCCTGCAAGTAAAATGCTGCCTATAGTAGGTATGTGAAAAAACTGTATAATAAATACTGTCAGATAACTCATCCATCCTTGTGACTGGATATGTTGTAGAAAAAAAGTTTTGGAATATAGAAAAAGATGATGTTGTTCTTGATAATAAATCACATGTGATAACACACTCTGATAACAGAGAAAATAAATAAAGAAAAGAAAAATGAAGAGGATGTAAGGGAAGTACTTTCTCATGATAAGTGCTGCTTAAATATGGGAAAATTCACGGACCCTATAATATTTAAATGTAGAGAGTCCGTGAATTTTTGTGTTAGATATTAATATCCCGGATTTTGAGTTAACTTGGGATTTAAATCAATTTCAGATTGAGGAATCGGGTAGATATAATTATGGTCTTCATATCTACTACCGGCCAGTTTAACATTGTCACCCTCGTACAGAACGCATACCTTTCCGCCATCTTTGGAATCAGCATTAATCGGATCGTCTACCATTTTGTATTTAATGCCAAGGAATGGTGCATTCAATACATCTTTAGCGATGCCCCAACGGCGAATATCCCATTGACGCTTTCCTCCTTCAAGAGCAAACTCAACGCGCCATTCATTACGTATACGCTGACGAAGATCATCTTGAGTAGCACAGTAAGTCGGCTTGGTTGCATCTGTCTTTTGTAATTCCGGCATACCTACACGGCGACGTATCTGATTAACAGCTTCAAAAGCTAAATCGTCCAGTGGTGAAACTTCATTTTTGGCCTCAGCATAGGTTAACAGAACTTCTGCATAACGGATCGTTACCCAATCTTTTCCCATTTCCCAACCTGCTGATTGAGGGTCAATACTTGGGTCAAGCCATTTCTGTTGATAGTATCCTGTTGCTGTGGCATCACCGTGTTGTGCAATACCGGTACTTCCGCTTGATTTTAGTGGCGCTACTTTGATTGTCACGCCATACATTTCCTCACCATCGTGTAGAATGTTAACCTCTAAACGAGGGTCACGGTTAGCGAATGGATTTTTTTCTGAATAAATCTTAGATTTGCTGATCGGAGCTCCTTCACTATCTTCGAATGCATCTACCAGACTTTGAGTCGGATTCAAACCACCCCAACCTTTTGTCGGAAAACATTCCCATCCAATTAGGTAGTTTGTTTTATCAGGTGCGTTGTACTGTACTGCAAGAATAATTTCTTCACAACCGTCTGTCTTTTCCCAAAATAATTCTTGGTACTTTCCTGTGTTTTCTTTGTCGTATAGATCATATTTATTTAGATCCATAACAGACTTTGCGGCTGCAGCCGCTGTTTCCCAATTACCAAAATACAAAGCTGCTCTTGCTTTCATTGCCATAGCGGCACCTTTGGTTATGCGTCCCCACTGTGTAGCCGGCCATTCTTCTGGTAAGTAGCTGATAGCTTTATCAAAGTCGGCCATAACTTTGGTATATATTTCATCTTTAGGTGTGCGGGTAATATCCTCTACATCAGTTAGCTTTAAAGGCTGGTCGATGTATGGAACGTCTCCGAATTGACGAATTAATCCAAAATAAATATAAGCTCTGAAGAAATGAGCTTGTCCGGCTATTGATTCTTTATCCGACTGAGATAATTCCATTTCTTCTAATTTCTGTAATACCAGGTTACATCTACGAATATATCCGTAATCACCGGACCACCCTTGGTCGGCAGGGTCGTATACGCCTTTGGATACGTTTCCATTAGCCCATTTGATACCATGTACTGCATTGTCTGAATTGATATCTTCATCTACATCCCAAGTGGGAAGACATCTATAAATATCAGAAACGGCCATTTCCGCATCTGTTTTTGTTTTCCAGAAACTTCCGTCTGAAAGTTCTTCTGTTGGATAACGATCCAGAAAATCGCTACAAGAGGTAAATCCTGTTAGCATAACGGACGCTATAATATATAAAATTTTATTTTTCATATTTTGCTATATTATTTTATTTTAGAATGAAACTTTTAATCCGATTGAAACTTTTTTTACGTTTCCATAAGACCAACCACGTTCGTTGCCCTCTTCGGGATCGATACCTTCCAGATCGCTGAACGTCAATAGATTCTCTCCGGCAACATAAAGCTTTGCTTTTTGAACACCCAGTTTGCTTAAGAAACTGTTAGGCAGATTGTATCCCAGAGAAATAGTTTTTAAACGTACATATGAGGCATTTTGTAGCCAGAATGAAGAAGTTGTGAAGTTTGTTTGACTGTCTTTGGTGATTCTTGGGTAAGAAGCGTTGTGATGCTCCGGAGTCCAACGATCCAAATGTCTTTTCAGTGCATTAGCTCCATTGTAGAATGCATAAGCTGCTTCGGCCATGTAGTAGCCATCCACATCAAAAGCTCCCTGGAACATGGCAGAGAAATCAAAATCTTTATAGTATAAAGTCAGATTTAAGCCTGTAGTCCAACTGGGGAAATTCTTTCCAATAATTTGGCGGTCTCCGTCAGCGGTGATTTTGCCATCTCCATTCAAATCAAGGTATTTGATATCCCCCAATTGTTCTTTGCCGGTGCGTTTCGGATAATTAGCTAATTCATCGTCAGTGTTAAAGTATCCATTGGCTACGTAACCATAATATGAACCAATTGGATTACCTTCGATATACCATAATTTATCATTTTTTGAATTGGCACCTTCCGTACCATTCATATCGATAATTTCATTTTTTACATATGCAATATTAAGGTTTACAGCATAACTCCAATCTTTGTTGATACGATTATTGTGCAATAAATTCAAATCAAAACCAGTGTTTTCTACACTACCTGCATTTTGTGCAGGAGCGGCCATACCGATCACACCTTGTATAGGCATGTACAACAACATATCATTTGTTTTCTTCTTATAAACAGATAATTCGAATCCAAACATATTGTTTAGAAAACCGGCTTCTAGTCCCAACTCATAATTTGTAACGGTTGCCCATTGTAAATTGTTGTTTACGTAACGGCTTTCGTAAGCGGTAGAATACAGGCTATTACCAAACATATATTTTTCGTAAGCATATGTCGGTATTGCCGGATAAATATCATCCGGATCTAATTCTTCGTTACCGGTTTTTCCCCATCCAAGACGCAGTTTCAAGTTGCTAATCCATGATACATTGTCTTTGATAAATGCTTCTTCCGAAATTCTCCATCCGGCAGAGATTGCTGGGAAAACACCCCAGCGATTATCTTTTGGAAAACGTGATGAGGCATCCGCACGTAAATTGGCTTCAAACAAGTACTTATTCATAAAGTCATACTGGACACGTCCGAAGTAGGATAGACGAGACATTTCATATCCACCGTCTTCATTTTTTTGTGAAGATGCATCCAGTGTATTCAATGATTCCGTTAATTCATTGTTGCCACCACCCTTTCGAGAAGCTTTGGTAAATTTATAAATGTGTTCGAATGATTCAAAACCTCCCAGAACTGCTATTGAATGTTTGCCGAAAGTTTTATTATAATTGGCTAATACCTGACTTGTGTATCGGTTGTGATTATAATACTCGTCGTAACCTTCGCGAAGTCCAGAGTCGAAATTACCATAAGTGAAATGCTTTTTAAAGCCTTCTTGATTGGTGTAATCATGGCGAAGAGAAAATACTCCTTTAATGCTTAGTTCCGGTAAAATATTAATTTGTGCATAGGCAGTAGCATTTAATTGCTGTGCTGTACTACGGGTAAAACCGGATTGGTCTTGAATTGCTACCGGATTATCTTTTCCTGAATAATTGAAAGAACCGTCTTCAGCATATACTGGGTCTGTCGGATATGAACGACTCACACCCTGCGCTACCGTGACGTATCCCATCCAGCCATCTTCTTTGATACCACGATATCCGGATGCATTAACACCTACAGAGATATACTTGTTAATATCTGAATTCAGACTCATACGTGCGTTATAGCGTTTATAGCTAATTTCATCTGTCAGACCTCCTTGGTTAGTATACCCGATGGAAGCATTATAAGTGGTCTTTTCAGAACCGCCGCTGATAGATAAATTATGCATTTGCTCAAAAGCACTCTTTTTGAACGCTTCATCGTACCAATTTGTACTGGGGTAAGTTCCATTACGATAATTCTCGATATCTTCATCCGTAAAAGGAAGTACTGCGTTCGGATTTTCGTTGTGAACTGCTTCATTGTATAGTATAGCATGTTCATAAGCATTGACATACTGACGTTTCACAACAGGAGAAGCCCATGAAACAATACCTGAGTAGTTTATATGCGTTTTCTCACCTTTCTTACCTTGTTTGGTAGTGATTACGATAACACCATTGGCTGCTTGTACACCATAGATGGCCGATGATGCAGCATCTTTCAATACTGTTAACGTTTCAATATCCGAAGGATCTATTGTATCCATGGTTCCCGGGACACCATCTACAATAACCAATGGGCTGGCAGCATTGATAGAATTCTTACCGCGGATGGTAATACTACCCGTTTGTGATCCCGGAGCACCCGAAGTTTGGATAGAAGTTACACCTGGAATTTGTCCGGCAAGTGCGGCAGACACACTGGCAACGGAACGAGACTCTAAGGCATCAGCATTGATTGATGCTACAGAACCCGTTAAATTGGCTTTCTTCTGTACACCATATCCCACTACTACGACCTCATCAAGTGTTTTAGTATCCTCTTTCATGATGATATTATATGAAGTTACACCAGTCTTCAACGATACTGTTTCAGGCATATAACCGATATAGGTAATTTGTATCTCGTTGCCACCTACATTCAGGCTGAATTTTCCGTTGATATCTGTGATGGTACCGTTAGAGGGATTTCCTTTTTCTATAACCGATGCTCCGATGATAGCTTCTCCCATTGCATCTTTCACAACTCCCGAAATATTTCTTTGTTTCTGTTGCTGGGTAGCCTGTACCTCTTTCGCTGCTGCAGTCACAGTAGATACTACGATCTGATTATCCACGATCTTATAAGTATATCCCGAATTCTTGAATACTTCGTTCAGTACAGTTTCGATCGGGGCATCCGACACATTGATGGATACTTTCTTGTTCAGCTTTACCTGATTGTCATTGTAGAAGAAAGTATACTCGCTTTGTTTTTCAAGTTCACGCAGTACACTCTCGATGGATACGTTTGTCTTCGTCATTGAAATCTTTAGTACTTGAGCGAAGGCACTCACAGGTACCATAGCTATCAGGCTAACTGCCAAAGCAAAAGCCAGATGCTTTTTCATTCTTTGCGGACTAAACCACCGCATGTTGCATTTTCTCATAAATACGATTAATTATTAGATTGTAATTTTGATTGATAAAGTGAGCACAGGATACTTCTAAAGCATCGCTGCACCAGGTTAACGTCATTTACGGTTTCTCTCTCATTCTTTTCTTTATTAATTTAGGTTTAAAATTTGATGTTTGGTATAAGTTCTAAACGAACTTGGGCAGAAGAGATGTAAAACCGGTTATCACCTGAATGGTTATAAATGAGGAAATTGCAGTTCTGAATATCATAAATTGGGACATAAAAAAGCCCGCTCATGTATTACCATGAACGGGCTTTAACCCTCAATAAATAATGTGTGTTAAATTAATATCCCGGATTCTGATCGTTTTTCAACAATGGATTCAAGTCAATTGCACCTTGAGGTATAGGCATAAGCATCAAACGCTCATCCCAAACTTTGTTGATTACAACATATCCGTTTGGAGCATAAGAAGGACCATTCATAGCCTTGCTGCAATAGTCGTTTCCATAGCGGCGTATATCATCAAAACGATGGCCTTCTGCCGCTAATTCAATACGCCGTTCATTACGTACAAAAGCCAGAGCTTCTTCTTTAGAAGGCATGGAAGTCGGTACATCCGGCATACCACAACGATCGCGCAGGTCATTCAATGCTTTCTGTACTTCTGTATCCCATCCGGAGTTCTGGATACGTGCTTCTGCGTATGTCAGCAATACTTCAGCATAGCGAATCACCGGATAATCTTCTTCAGCAGTCCAAGTATCATAAGGATCGAGAGTGACCATTTTACGATAAAAATATCCCGTCCATGATTCATTACCATCTTTATTTATCAGATCCGGATCCCAACGGAAATAGAATGTGCCTTTAACAGTTTCATGCCATCCTTTGAAAGGGAACATCATAGATACATATAAACGACTGTCACGATTGCGGAATTCTTTCATATAGTCGTATTTCATAATATCCGTTTGCGGAACTTTTTCAATGAATTGAGATTGGCTCATATCTTTAAAGTCTTTCCATATTTCGGCATAACGTTCTTTACGCTGTTCCATAGTGATGTCATTACGCATTGTTTTACCATCCACATCCCAGTATGCGTCAATTAAGTCCTGCATCGGTTCATAAGAACAGTATCCGTCGTATTGAGAGAATGATTTGGGTATGAAATATGTATATCTTGTCCAATCATAGTTGTTTGCATCAGCCATGTACTCACGTGTTACAATATACTCCGGATTGGCGGGAGATGCGTTACCTTTGTGCCACAATGATTCATAACTGAACATACCTTTCACGAATTTATCTTTATCGATACCTTTGGCTGCATAATCAATATAAGCATCCATTTCGTTGGCTTCTTTTTGTTGCGCTGTGGTGAGTGACGACACACGGAACAGAGAATGATGTCCTTCAGAAATGATTTTTCCGGCAGATGACTCTGCTTCGGCGTAATTTCCAAAATACAAGGCGGCACGTGCACGAAGGGCCAGAGCACCGGCACGAGTGATACGTCCTGTTTCATACATGTAGCTACCGTTATAACTATCAGGAAGGATTTCCGCTATTTCTGCCAATTCGTCAAGAATGAACTTCCGGACAGTTTCCACTTCGTCACGTTTAACATTCGGTGCGTCATAAGCTAAAACGTCCGTAATTACCGGAACTTTTCCGAATTTCGTGGTCAAATCAAGATAACTTAAAGCGCGGAAAAAACGTGCTTCTGCTTTCATGCGTGTTTTTAGTTCATCACTGACTGCACATTTATCTACATTAGCAATAAAGTTATTCACTACACGAACGGTACCAAAATAGTAGCTTCCATATCCATTGGCTGTACTTATACCGTTTTGTTGTACCATTTCGAAGTTTCCTTCCCAAGGTTTGTGGCTATGTGCATTATCTGTACACAATTCATCCCAAATGTCTACACCATCCAATGTAGAATAGCAGGTATTTAAAGCATACCATGCATCTTTTTCCGTTTGCCAAAAGTTTTCTGCTGCAATGTCAGCAGGTGGAACCACATCTAAATCGCAGGCTGTTAACGCTCCTGTGAGACATAATCCCAATGCAATTTTTCTTATATTGTTTTTCATTGTGAATTCTATTTTTTAATGAATGATTTTAGAATGATATGTTTACACCAAATGCTACCGATTTGGTTCCCAGCGTATAAATCACACCACCGGCTGTTTCCGGATCAAAGTCTTCCATCTTTTTATCAGCACGTACTGTGAACAGGTTTTCTCCTGTTACATATACCTTCAATGACTGCAATCCCCAGCTCTTCACTGTGGCAGATGGTACCGTATATCCCAATGACAAAGTCTTGAAACGGAAATAGTCCGAGTCAAACAAATGATAATCACTGAAATTACGATTATAAGTTGTGTGTACACTACTTGCCGAGTAGAGACGAGGATAAGCAGCATATGGATTTGGATTCTCTTCTGTCCATCTCTTCAGATGGTATTTTCTTGGGTTATCCTGACCATGGTAGAATGGGTGAACACCATATACGTCAAATGCTACCTTAGTTCCACTGATTCCTTGTCCAAACATACTGAATTCAAAACCTTTATATTGTAGACTTAAGTTTACACCATATGTGAAGTCGGGCACATCTTTACCAAGAATAGTACGATCTTCGTCTGTGATCTCCTGTTTGTACTCGATGTCACGTTGAGGAACAAATTTAACATCACCTGCATTAGGTACTACTCCACTTAATGTGTAGTAATGCCCGGCATCAATATCAGTTTGAGTATACAGTCCGTCTGTTTTAAATCCATAGAAAGAACCGATTGATTCCCCTTTTTTCAGGATATACTTCACGATATAACTGCTGGTCTGAATAATATTGTCCGAACCGCCTAAGTTGGTAATTTTATTTTTATTGGTAGCAATGTTAGCTCCGATGCTGTAGTTAACAGCTCCAATCTTGTTACGGTGATTCAAGGCTAATTCGAAACCTGTGTTTTTCACTTTACCAATGTTTTGTGAAGGTGCAGCTGTGATACCGGTTTCTGTAGGTACATTATATCCCAACAAAATATCACTTGTGTTTTTGATATAGTAATCAGCTGTTACACCCAGAAGTCCATTGAAAATGTCGAAGTCCAAACCAATATCAGTTAAAGCAACTTTTTCCCAACCGAGCGTTTCATTAGCAGGTTTGGATTCACCGATACCGATTACGGGCGAATCACTGAAATTATAATGGTTTCCACTGCTGTAATTCTGAAAATAATCATAATTTCCTACATTGTTTATATTACCAAGAGTACCATAAGAAGCTCTGATTTTCAGATTATTGATCCACTCGATGTCTTTCATGAAGCCTTCTTCATTCATTCTCCATCCAGCCGAGAATGAAGGAAAATATCCCCAACGGTGATCTTTGTGGAAACGTGAAGATGCATCTGCACGCATGTTTACTTCCAATAAATACCGATCCATCAAAGTATAGTTAACACGAGCAAAATAAGACAACATCTTATATTCTGATGAACCTGCACCATTGGTATAGCCTGCTCCCGACGTAGAGCCGGCTTCCATATCTGTTAATGCGTCAGATGGAAACTCTTCACGTGATCCTGCCAGTCTTTCATATTTATAATGCTCGTAAGATGTACCTACCAATGCTCCTACTGAATGTTTATCATTCGACCAGTCATATCTGGCTGTCGCCGTATAAAGCATTGTATTTGTACTCTGCCAGTCCATACTCATTTTATTTTTGGTTACTCCGGTTCCAACTATTTCTTCTCCGGAAAAGTAGTTTATGGCATTAGGTTGTAAGGCGGTGTAACTTTTGCTCTTATATTCATATCCTTTGAATACACCTTGTCCGCTAATAATAAGCCCTTTTACCGGTTTGATATCAAAACCGAGATCGTACATGGTATTTTCACTTTTTGATTTACTCCAATCCGATTTGCTCAATGCACGGAGTGGATTGTTTGTGATGAAGCTACTTGTTGCTGATTGACCTCCGTTCACAGTTCCCCAATCACCATTTGACTGTTTTGCAACGAATGTAACCGGTACCATTGAGAAACTGGCCAATGAAGGTGCGCCACAATCACGGTCGGAATCATTGCGGATATATTTTACTCCTGCCTTTACAGTCAGCCACTTGGTGATATCTGAACTCAGATTGGTATTCAAGTTGTAACGTTGGCTATCTTGTCCGGGGATCATGTTGTCTTTATACACATAGCCCAAACCGATAAAGTAACGTATCTTATCTGTTCCACCACTGAAATCCAAGGAATGCTGAGTGGTCAGTACATTTTTGTCTAATATCAGATCATTCCAATCTGTGTTTGGATATAAGTCTGGTTTAGAACCATCTCTGAAATAGCCAATTTCTTCCTCGGTATACCCTTGGTATTTTCCACCTTTTGGATTGGAATTGTAGAGAGCTTCATTGTACAACTCTGCATATTGGGTAGAATTGACGTACTCCGGTTTGTAAGTAGGGTTACTCAAACCTACGTAACCACTGTACGAAACGTTCATTTTATCATTTTTTCCCTGTTTGGTAGTTACCAATACTACACCATAGGCCGCACGTGAACCGTAAATGGCCGATGAAGCAGCATCTTTCAGGAAAGAAATAGATTCGATACTATTTGGATCAAGGTTAGAAAAGAATGTGGCATCCGCAATTGCACCATCGATTACGTAGAGAGGTGATGAAGTTCCTAAGTTACCACGTCCACGGAAGTTAATACTTGGTGTTTGTCCGGGACGTGAAATAACGGTTACTCCAGGTACTGTACCTTGCACAGCCGACAACACGTTCGTCTGTACGCGGTCTTTGATTTCATCAGTACTAACCGAAGCTACCGAACCGGTTAAGTTTACTTTCTTTTGTGTACCATAACCTACCACTACCACTTCGTCCAGAGTCTTGGTATCTTCCTTCATTGTGATACTATAGTTGGTTACTCCCGGATGAATTTTTACGGTTTGTGGCATATAACCAATATAGGTTATTTGCAATTCATTACCTGATACTGTTAACTTGAAACCTCCTTCCATATCAGTAATTGTACCATTACTTGCCGATCCTTTTTCTACAACAGAAGCACCAATAATCGGTTCTCCGGCAGTATCTTTCACTTGTCCCGTGATACGTACACTTTTCTGTTGTTGGAGAGAGGATGTTTTAGAAGTTTCTATCTTTGCTGCCGAAACAACAATCTGATTATCTACTATTTTATAAGTATAACCGGAGTTATTAAAAATCTGATCCAATACTTTCTCAATAGGTGCATCCGTAACATCTACAGAAACTTTCTTACTGAGTTTTACCTGATTGTCATTGTAAAAGAAGGTATACCCACTTTTTTGCTCTAATTCCCGTATCACATTTTGAATAGAGACATTAGTCCTCTTCATGGATATTTTAAGAATTTGGGCATAGGTAGTGACAGGCACCATACAAACCAGACAGATTGCCAAAACAAACGCCAGTTGTTTTTTGACTTTTTGCGGGTTAAACCACCGCAGATTGCATTTTTTCATAAATACGATTAATTATTAGATTGTAATTTTGATTGATAAAGAGGGTACATGATTCTTTTTGTACCAACGTACCTCGGCTAACTAAGTTGTCATTTTTCTTTGTGCATTTCTTTCTTTTTATTTAGGTTTAAAATGATGAATTATCCAAGTTCCGTATGAACTTGGTATAAGGGCAATTTCAAAAAGACAACTAATAATAATCGTATTACATATAGAAAGAGGCTTATCTATTTAGTTATAGATAAGCCTCACATTTTTATTAAAAATCTATTGAAGTACGTTTCGTCAAACGCTTCTAATTACTGGTAGGATTCTGTGTTAAGGTTCCGGGATAAGAATTAATAGCACTTTGTGGAATAAAATAAATAACCCGATAGTCTGTAGCAGGAATTTCAAGCATGGCATCATGTACTCCGGGATATTTGCGAGTTAATGTTTCACAATTGCGAAATACATCATAACTACGTTCTGCTTGATAGGCCAGCTCTAATTGTCTCTCTTTTTCTATTCGCGCCTTAGCGTTGGAAGCATTTAAGTCATTATAACCTCCGCCGGGTAAAGAGCGTTCACGAATGATATTCAGATCTGCTTGTGCATGAGGATAATCACCTTTTTTGGCATATGCTTCTGCGCGATTCAAGTAAACCTCACCTAAACGAGAGATGACAGGAGAATGTAATTGAGATTCAGCTTCTCCGCTTGCGGTTCCTTCATTCGAACATTTGAGAATATAGAATTTGGGTTGCCCACTTGAGAGTTCTATTTCATAATCAATAACACCGGGATAGGTTTGACCGTCTGAATAGTTAATTGAATATTTTTCTTCACTACTGTTTATTAATGACAATGTGTAATTAGTTTCCCCCTCTTTACAAGTCACAGTGTTATCTCTCTTAGAAACGGGTAATTGTACATATGTGTATCCCGTATGTATGTTGTTTTTGTTATATACATTCTTTATGAAACGGAATACTTCAACATATTTACCATCACTATCCGTGATGTAGCTTGGTGAAATGAAATTTGCTCGTGCATCTACAATTTTTTTCTTGTCAGGACGCCAATCGTTACGTCCCTGTTCATTTAATAAATCCATGTATTTGGCACTTGCATACATTTCTCCCCAGCCTTGCTGACCAGCATAAGAATACATTCCACCAATAGAATTCCAATAATCCGGTTTTTCTGATGCCATGATTTTTACTACAAAAATAGATTCTTTATTATTTTCCGGCATGAATGTATTATATCGCATAAAATTTTCACGGGAGAGTAACTCATATTTCAGTCCACCTTCACTAGTGGTGCTTTCAATAACTTTAGTTGCATAATCAATGGCCAACTGGGCATTTTCACTATTGGGTGCTTCATAAGTTCCACTCATAAATAAATAAATGCGAGACAACATGGCCCATGCCGCTTCTTTAGATGCATATGCAGGACCTTCTCGTTTAGTTTCTCCATTTTCCATCAATCGGGCCGATGCTTTCAAGTCATCAATAGCTTGTTCATAAGTATCTTGAACAGTCGAACGATCAGGAAGATTAAGATTATTCACATCGTCTGGCGTACCGTTTACAATAGGGACTCCCATATGTCCTTCCGGCTTGTCCCAATAAGGGCGTCCGAAAGCACGTCCAAGATAAAAATACATCATACCACGGATATAGTAGCATTCACCCAGTTGATAATCAATGGTTTTGCTTTGTCCTTCATCAATCATTTTAATAATATTCGAAGCTTGTGCAATAGCTTTGTATCCGGAGTCCCAAAAGCTTTGTAGACGATAATTATCAGCATCGCGGGAATAAGAAATAAAATCAAAAAAAGCATCCGTTGATGATTTATCTTTCGCCATATTATCACCCGCATATTCCCCTAAACGATGCATAGGATCCGACCAACTTTTTAATTGTGCATAGCATCCATTTACAAGTGACTCTAATGAAGAGGTAGGATCCTGAGTTATTTGTTCGGCTGACATTGAACCATAAGGAAGTCTGTCTATGTCACAAGCGGTTAAAGTGGCAACCGCACATAGTAGAGTTATTATTTTTTTCATATAATCGTTACTTTTAGAATGTTAAATTAAGCCCAAACATAAATTTACGTACAGTTGGATAAACCGAAGGTAATGCAGTACCTATTACAGAACCATCACTGGCCGGAATTTCCGGATCTACGCCTGAGTAATTTGTAACACAGAACAGGTTCTCTCCAGTGAAGAAAATTCTCATATTATTAATATAATATTGAGGCAATTTTAGGTTGTAACCGATTGATAATGATCTCAATTTAAGATAATCATTTTTTTCAAGATATCGCGAGGAAGAACTGTTCGACTTACTCGTATTACTATAAGAAGCCACCGGATGTGTAGCTATATCTCCCGGTTTTTCCCAACGATTCCATCCCTTTTGAAGTTTCATTTGATTTCGATCGTTATATGCTCCGTCTGAATCATATTCTTGGCGAGAATAATTATAGATTTGCCCTCCTACAGAGTAGCCAAATACTGCATTCAGATCAATATCTTTCCAGCGGAGTACCGTACTAAATCCTCCAAAGATGTCTGGAGATGAACTTCCACATTTCACTTGATCAGCCTCAGAATAATTACTTGTTTTCTGACGTGATAAAGTTCCATCTTCATTTTCTACGGTTTTATACCACTGAGGTGCCCCATTTTCCGGGTTTACACCTGCCCATTCTTTCAGATAATAAGTATCACATGGATAACCTGGCTGTAATACTCTTTTGGCTGTACCTGCAATTGATGTTCCATCTGAAATAATAATTGGCTTTTCTACAAATTGTCCCTCAGCGTTCTTTGTCTTATAGAGTTTCTTTAATTTGTTCTTATTATGTCCCAAGTTAATTTCTATATTCCAATCCCAGTCTTTCGTACGGATAATATCACCGCCAATGGATAATTCAAATCCTTGATTTTGCATTTCACCAATATTCTTCCACATACTTGTCACTCCTACTAATCCGGAAATGGGTACTGCATATAGAATGTTACTTGTGTACTTATTATACCAGTCAAAACTTGCTCTCAACCGATTGTCAAAAAAAGCTACGTCAACTCCGGTGCCTGTAGTATAAGTCTTTTCCCAAGTAAGGTCTTTATTGCCCAATTGTGATATCAAGGCTCCGGATTCTTCGTTATATTTAGAAGATACTGAATAGAGATCGTATTGGGGATAAAGTGAACTTGGTCGGTTACCCACCGAGCCATAAGATATACGTAATTTCAATACATCAACCCAAGAGGCATGAAACCATTTCTCACGATTAATGTTCCATCCGGCACTGATAGAAAAGAAATTTCCATATTTTGCATTATCTCCGAAATTAGAGGCTCCATCGCGACGGAACGATAGTTGTGCCAGATATTTATTATCAAAAGCATAGTTTGCATTAAATAAAAGAGACTGTACCGCCCACTCACTAATACTACCACCAACTTTCTCCGGTTTAGCTACCACGTCCAATACTTCGAAACCGGGAATAAATCCTATTCCATACATATCTGTTGCTTTGGCCCAATAATCGTTGAATTCATAAGCAGCCAACGCATTTATTGAATGTTTACCAAACATTTTGTTAAAACGTATGATATGGTTAGAATAACGACGTACAGTGGTAGTTTGATATTCACGCATACGCCCATCTACTCCCTCTCCACTACTTGAGCGCGGATCTGTATATTCACTGTAATTATAGCCTATGTATTTATAGTTATTGACGGATGAAAAACTCAGCCAGTCAGTAATTCTAATATCAAAATCTAAATTACCCATAAATTCATAATTGGTAGAGTTCGATTTATTCCACTGCAGATCGTATAGATAATTGCTATTAGAACTGTTCACCCATCCTGTATATCTATTGGGAACCAAATTCCCTTCTTCATCAAAAGGACTATCCCATGGCAGTCTTTGGAACATGGAAGTTACATCATACTGTTTATCTTCAATATCCCGTCGCGATCCTGCCAGTGCAGGTTTTATACTCAACCATTCAAAGGGGTTATAGGTTGTTTTTAACCGGAAGTTATATCGTGTGTAATCATAGCCTTTCACCGCTCCTTCTTCATCATAGACACCGATGGAAAGGAAAGATCTGATTTTCTCATTACCTCCGGATAAAGAAACATTGTAATCTTGGGTAACTCCAGTTTGGGCAGCCAAATCAAACCAATCGAAATTACAATTTCGCAGTTCATCATTATAACGTGAAAAAGTAATCGCTTCCTGATTTGAAAATGATTTATAGTAATCATATAGCTCCGCTCCATCCATCATTTCCATATTTCCTCTCCCTAACTTACTGATACCAACTTTTGCAGAGACATTTACTGTCATCTTTTCTGCTTTACCATTTTTGGTCGTTACCAGAATAACGCCGTTGGCTCCTTGTGAACCATAAATAGCAGTAGAAGCAGCATCTTTTAGGATAGTCATTGTTTCTATATCACTTGGATTCAAAGCACCGGCATTTGAACCAACAATCACTCCATCAATGACCCATAATGGAGCAGTGGTCCCACTTAAAGTTGCTTGCCCACGAATCACGACAGCTCCTCCTGACCCGGGTTGTCCCGACCCTGGAGCTACATATACTCCCGGAACCTTTCCGTTTAACATATTTTCTACTGAAGGGGTAGTAATATCTTTTAGTTTATCGCTCTTAACTGTTTGTAGCGCACCAGTCAAGCTCTCTTTCTTTTGTGTACTATACCCAACTACCACTACTTCATCTAATGTTTTGGTATCTTCCTTCATTATTACATTATAAGAGCTTACACCCGGTTTGAGATTAATGGTTTGAGGGATATATCCAATGTAACTAACCTGGAGTTCATTGCCTGTTACTATAAGAGAAAATTCGCCATTCACGTTAGTGATAGTCCCGTTTGAAGAAGATCCTTTTTCTATTATAGATGCTCCTATTATAGGATCCCCTGCAATATCTTTTACTACACCGGTCACTTTTTGTTGTTTTTGCTGTTGAACCGTTTGTTGCGCAGTTGTGGTGGGGATTGTATATATAACAATTTGATTCTCTACTATTCTATAAGAGTACCCTGAATTTTCAAATATTTGATTTAGAACAACTTCTATCGGAGCATCTTCTACATTTATAGAAACCTTTTTATCTAACTTCACTTGATTATCATTATAGAAAAAAGTATATTCACTTCCTTTTTCTAACTCTTGTAATACCGATTGGATAGAAGTGTTACTCTTTTTTATTGAGAATTTGAGTACTTGTGCAAATGTGCTGATAGGTATTGCACAAACTAAACTAATAGCAACAGCAATAGCTATTTGCTTTTTTACTTTTTGTGGATTAAACCACTTTTGATTGCATTTTTTCATAAATACCATAATTATTAGATTGTAATTTAAATTTAACAAATAATAGGCGTTACCCTTTAAGAATCCCGTGCTTGATTAACATGTTTCACTGTTTTTTCCATTTTTCTTATTTGAATCTTTTTAGGGTGTAAAATCGTGTTCTACTTAAGTTCTTCGAGAACTATTGCATTTTTATCCTTTATTTATTTTTATTATTGGGTCCTGTTTACATTTTGATTATTTCATGCTTTTTTATCATTTTGTATTTTCTATCTCATCTGTATTGCTGGTTTTAGCACCCGAACCAAAGATCTGAGGAAAAAAACAGCTGTGTTGCTGTTAAAGAAAGTTGTATTTAATAGGATAAAGCCTCCAATTTTGTGTATTTGCTCGATAAAACAAACGATATAGCTCTTTAATGATATGTATTAAGTGAATTAACGATGATTTATGATAGTAGAAATGTAAACGGGAAAAATTAGTAAATAGCTTCTTAAAGCAGATTTTTGAACTCTAACTTTTTAAGATGTTAACTTCGTACAAATAAAGAATTAAGGTTTTGTCAACAGGATATTAACTTCGTACAGATAGAGAATTAATTTCCTATATTCAGGAAACGAATAAGATCCTGCAATAAAATGTATTTTTACTTAAAAGATAATTCTATATTGCATAATAATGGTATTTTTATTCAAGAAGAAATTATTATAGCATCTTTTTAAAGAAAGTCTGAGTTAGCTAAATATAAAGATCCTCTCCCTTATGTCAACCTAAAATGAATTTTACTATCTTTTTTATATTTCTATAATCATTATTATTTAAACACATCTTTTTATATTCAAATGCGCTCATTTGCTATAAATCCTCTATTTTTATTTTAAAATTTGTATTGTTTCTCCCTAAAAAATTGTATGTTTGCACATCACACCGATAGATTTATGACCGAGAAAGAGCTTATTGTATCATTAAAACTGGGGGACGAAGCTGCATTTACTGCTCTATACAGAATGTATTGGCCTAAAGTTCACAACTTTTCCCGTTTATACCTATCTTCTATGGCCGAAGTAGAAGAAGTGGTACAGGAGGTCTTCGTAAAATTGTGGGAGGCACGTATCTTCTTGAAAGAGAATGAAAGCTTCAAAGGATTTCTATTTATTATAACCCGCAATATAATTTTTAATCAATTTCGTAAAAGTTTCAATGAAAATGCGTATAAAACGACTATACTCAGTAGTGCAGAAGTTGAATATGATATTGAAGATGAAATGGATGCAGCCGATCTTCAGGCCTATATAAAGAAATTAATTTCTGAACTGACGCCTCGGCAACAAGAAGTATTTCACTTAAGCCGTGAAGAGCACCTTAGCTATAAAGAAATAGCTACTCGACTGTCTATCAGTGAGAAAACTGTAGAGCGACATATTAATGAAGCCTTAAAATTTTTACGTAAAAACATCTATTTATTTATCATATTTCTTTCTCTATAATAATAAGGTATAGAGAGCTTATTTCATGATTTCCCTTTTATTTTAAAGATTTTAAATTTTCTTTGGGGGATGTTATGGTGTTGCGTGTATTTATAAATAGATAGGTAATAAGAAGGTAATAAAGATGAAACAAGCGACAAAAGGAAATAAGAATATAATAAAGAAGCTGCTGACCGATGGCCTATCGCCGGAAGAGCGAGAAAAACTTAATAACTATAAATTTGTGAATCAGGCAATTTATAGTCAATGGGAACAGACTTCTGATATGTATACCGATGTCGATAAGGAAGAACGAATGCTAACAAACGTTATGCACCAAATAAAGAAAGGAAAAAGCGGACGTTTTAGGCAAAGCTTACATCGGTATAGCTGGGTAGCATCCATAGCATTATTGCTAATTTGCGGAACATTATCTTTAATGTTATTATCCAGAAAATCAGATCCAAAAGTTTGGTATGTTCTGAATTCAGGACGCCAATCCATGGATTCAGTGAGACTGGCAGATGGTACATTGGTGATGTTGAATGCTGGAAGTCGTTTGACATATCCTAAAGAGTTTTCCGGAGAAAAGCGGGAAGTAACTCTTTCAGGACAAGCTTTTTTTAATGTTCATCCGGATAAGGGACATCCTTTTGTTGTAAAAACCAAGAATATGGATGTTACAGCTTTAGGGACAGCATTTGAGGTTTTTAGTTTTGATGGTGACGAAAGTGTAGAAACAGTATTGCTCAATGGCAAAGTTAGGGTAGAACCTAAGGATAACAAAGAGCAAATTAAAGGAGAATACATTCTTCGTCCGAATGAAAAATTGACTTGCCAAGCAAACGGTGATGTGCGTATAGATCATGTAGATGCTAATTCATATTCTGCTTGGCGTATTGGAGGACGATTGAGTTTCAAGAACGAAACATTGGCCATGATTTTACCTCGTTTAGAGAAATGGTATGGTCAAAAGATCGATTGCTCACAGAAAGTGGCTGATCATTATCGCTTTACATTCACATTGCGAAATGAACCATTGGATCTGATTCTGAATATTATGTCGCATAGTGCGCCATTAAATTATAAATTAATAAGCAATGACTACTATGTTCTCGAAGAACTTAAGTAGAACACGATTTAAGAAATAAAAAAATAGTAATAAAAGCTAAGTTCATACGGAACTTGGAAAACAGGACAAAAGATAAGATTTATACCAAGTTCGTTTAGAACTTATACCAAACATCAAATTTTAAACCTAAATTAATAAAGAAAAGAATGAGAGAGAAACCGTAAATGACGTTAACCTGGTGCAGCGATGCTTTAGAAGTATCCTGTGCTCACTTTATCAATCAAAATTACAATCTAATAATTAATCGTATTTATGAGAAAATGCAACATGCGGTGGTTTAGTCCGCAAAGAATGAAAAAGCATCTGGCTTTTGCTTTGGCAGTTAGCCTGATAGCTATGGTACCTGTGAGTGCCTTCGCTCAAGTACTAAAGATTTCAATGACGAAGACAAACGTATCCATCGAGAGTGTACTGCGTGAACTTGAAAAACAAAGCGAGTATACTTTCTTCTACAATGACAATCAGGTAAAGCTGAACAAGAAAGTATCCATCAATGTGTCGGATGCTCCGATCGAAACTGTACTGAACGAAGTATTCAAGAATTCGGGATACACTTATAAGATCGTGGATAATCAGATCGTAGTATCTACTGTGACTGCAGCTGCCAAGGATGTGCAGGCTGTTCAACAGCAGAAGCAGAGAAAAATTACCGGAGTCGTGAAAGACGCAATGGGTGAAGCCATCATCGGAGCATCTGTAGTAGAAAAAGGTACTATCTCTAATGGTACCATTACTAATATTGAAGGTGAATTTACCCTGAATACTGCCGGTAAGGAGCTTCAGATTACTTATATCGGTTACGTACCTCAGACCATCGTACTTAAGCCGGGAGTTAACAATTACAATGTCATAATGAAGGAAGATACAAAAACTTTGGATGAAGTTGTAGTTGTTGGTTATGGTACTCAGAAAAAGGTCAACCTGACAGGTGCAGTATCTTCTGTTGGAGCAGATGAATTGAAAGAACGTGTAAATACAGACGTATTGGCTTCTGTACAAGGACAGGTTCCGGGAGTAACCATCATATCTCGTCCGGGATCTACTCCATCAATCAATATGCGTGGTCGCGGTAACTTGGGAACTTCTTCTCCTTTGTTTGTTATTGACGGTGCAATTGCTGATGCTTCTTTCTTTTCAAGCCTTGATCCGAATTCGATAGAAAGTATTTCGTTTCTGAAAGATGCGGCATCTTCTGCAATTTACGGTTCTCGTGCAGCTTATGGCGTTGTATTGGTAAAAACAAAAGGTGGTAAAGAAGGTGATTTGAAGATCAGTTACGATGGTTCGGTTGCAGTGAAGATGGCAACTTATACACCCGATGTATTGAGTTCTGAATGGTACGCACGCTTGAGCAATGAAGCTGCTCTGAATGAAAACCCGAATACAAGCACGCTTCCTTATACTGATAAGGAGATACAAATGTTCCGTGATGGTTCTAATCCGGATATGTACCCGAATACGAATTGGTATGATTTAGTATTGAAGGATGAAGCTGTCATGACGAAACATTCTGTAAGCTTTAGTGGTGGTAATAAAGTGAAGTATTTCACTTCATTAGGATATATGTATGATGATAAATTTACTCCTGGTGCAAAAAGTGAACGTTATAACTTGACTACCAACATTTCTTCGGATATTAAGTCTTGGTTGACAATGCGTTCTAATATCAATTATATCCAAAGTACTTCTGATAACGACAAGGGAGGGGTTATTTATACACACTTGCTGACAATCCCGTCAACTTATGTTGCTCGCCATAGTAACGGTGAATGGGGTAGTTATGAAGGTGGAAAGCCTGCTGCAACAGTAAACATGGAACGTAACCCTTTACGCCGTTTGGAAGAAGGAGGATGGTCGAACAGCAAGACTGAAAATACTTTGATAAATCTGGCCTTAGATATTAAACCTGTAAAAGGATTGGTATTGACTGGTGAAATGATTTATAAAGCCTGGGATTATAAATCTAAGACTTATACTGCAAATAAGAATAAAATTAAGGATTTTCAGACCGGTACTGAACTGAATGGTACAGATGTAACCAACTCTAAGATGGAATACAGCTGGGAAGAAAACAGTCGCCTTACTTATAATGCATTGGCCAATTACGTTTGGAGTAACGAAAAACATAATGTGAATGTTTTGGCTGGTGTATCTTATGAACATTATAAATATCAGAAACAAAAATCATATCGTCTGAAATTCCCGACTAATGGTATGACAGACATGAATGGTGGTTCAAGCGCACCGGATGATACTTATGCTGAAGGTGGAAGTAACGAAGACAAGTTGATGTCTTACTTTGGTCGTGTAAATTATTCATTTATGGATCGTTATTTATTGGAGGCCAACATCCGTGCTGATGCTTCTTCTCGTTTCCATAAGGATAATCGTTGGGGCGTTTTCCCTTCATTCTCTGCAGGTTGGCGTATTAATCAGGAAGGATTCATGCAAGATATCAACTGGATCAATAACTTGAAGGTGCGTGCATCTTGGGGACAGTTGGGTAACATCAATAACGTAGGTCAATATGATTATTTCTCTTCTTATCAACAAGGGGGTAACTATAACTTTGAGGATGTCATTGTTTCGGGTATCGTAGAATCTAAACCAGCCAATCCGACTTTGGGATGGGAAACTGTTACTATCACTGATATCGGTGTGGATTTTGATATTTTCAATGGCCTGTTGAGCTTTACAGCTGATTATTATAACAAAAAGACAGATGATATCCTGTTGTCATATCCGAGTCCGAAAGAAATCGGTATCGGCTCTGATTTCAAGGTTTCACAAAATATTGGTACGGTAAGCAATAAAGGTCTGGAACTGAGCATTACACATAATAAAACTCTGGGTGACTTTGCGTATACAGTTGGTTTTAACATGAGTAAGAACTGGAATAAGGTTACCAACCTGGGAGCTAATGACCCGATTATTGAAAGTCCGTGGATTAAGAAGGTTGGTTATGCAATCGGTACCTTCTATGGATATCGTTCTGACGGTTTGTTGACTCAGGAGGATATTGATGCTGGTAATTACATCACTGATGGTTTGGTACCTCAGGCTGGTGATATTAAATATGTAGACTTGGACGGTGATGGTAAACTTACCGATAAGGATAGAACTTATATTGGTTGTGATGTACCTGATATTACTTATGGTGTGAATTTGAATCTCCGTTATAAAGGATTTGAATTAAGTATGTTCGGTCAGGGAGTTACCGGTACAAAAGTAAACTTCAGCATGGAAAATGCTTGGGCATTCTCGGATTATGCAAGCCCGCGTAAATATCATTTGAAGAGATGGACGGTAGATAATCCTAATCCGAATGCAGCTTATCCGCGCATTTATCCCCGTACAAGTAAACATTCAACTTATAACCAATATTTCTCTGACTACTGGTTGTTCGATGCCGATTATTTCCGCATCAAGAATATAACTTTCGGATATTCTTTCCAGAAGCCGGTATTGCAGAAGTTGAGCCTGGAGGCATTGAAGCTTTATGTTGCGGCCGAGAATCCGTTTACTATTCGTGCTGACCACCGTATGGAAGATTTCGACCCTGAAACAGCTTCAGGACGCGGCGTTAATACTCGTGGTACGTCTTCGATTGCTTTTGGTGTAAATCTAACATTCTAACATTATTGATTATAAAAGATGAAAACTATAAATAAATTATTCAAGGGTATATTCCTTTGCACTTTAGTTAGTGTAAGTGTTAGTAGTTGCGACTTGGAAGTGGAGCCGCCTGCTAATATTGCGGCCGAGACATATTGGACATCTGAAAAAGATGCTTGGTATAATCTGAACTCAATTTATTCTGCAGCAATTCCGGGTATCGGTATTTACGGAGATGCTTACTCGGATGATGTATATTGCCAATATGCACACGAGTCTAAGGCAAAGATATTCCAACAAGATGGTTTTAGTCCTCTATATGACGAAGGCTGGAACTTTGAGACAATCCGTAAGGAGAATTTATTTTTGCAGAAAGTCGGAAATTGTGAGATGGATGAATCTTTGAGAGAAAGATTCAAGGCAGAGGTGCGTGCAATGCGTGCATGGACTTATCTGGGCATGACTATGACATTCGGTAAAGTGCCTTTGATTACTGAGGTGTTGGATTATAACTCGCCTAATATTCCGCGTGACGAGGTAAGTGTGATTCGTGATTTTATTATGAAAGAACTTACTGAGGCTGCTGCAATATTGCCTGAGAAATATACCGGTGGTTATCCGAATGAAAAGGGACGTATCACAAAATATGCTTGTTTGTCATTGAAAGCAAGAGCGGCTCTGTATTTTGGAGACTACGCTTTAGCAGAAACTACAGCCAAGGAAGTGATGGATAAGGGAGGCTTCTCTTTGTTCAAGATTTCTTCTTTATCGGAAGCACAGAAGAAAGAGGCAGAAGAAATGAGTTTGTATATTGATTTTGAAGAAAAAGGAATCGATAAAGACGAATTCATTAAGGGTATGTTTAATTATGAAGCTTTGTGGCATACAGAAAATGCTAATCCGGATAATCCCGAATACATTATGACTCGTCAATATGCTGCTTCCAGTTGGGATTATCAAGATATGACTCGTTATACAAGTATGCGTCCGAATCAGTTGGGTGGTTGGTCTTCTGTAACTCCGACACAGAATCTGGTAGATGCTTATTGGGGAGTTGATGGCCACAGTGTACCGCAGTTGCCTACTCCGGAAGAACGTGCTAAAGCTTATAACCAGATTAAGGCAGACTTGGATGCTTATCAAAAACCCGAAGGAGAAGCTAAGTTTATCGCTTTCTGTCAGGAAAAGATAAAGAATGGAACATTGAAAGATTACAAATATATTCAGGAGTTCCGTAACCGTGATAGCCGTATGTATGTTTCTATCTTGATGCCATTCAAGAGTTGGTATGAATCTAATTATGGAGATAAGTTTGTGTATGAATGGATAAAGAATGGTAATAACGAATCAAAGACCGGATTTAACTTCCGCAAGATGCTTTCATTGGAAAATGATGCTAATGGCGACGGACAGGCAACCGGTGATTATCCTTGTATCCGTTATGCTGAAATTTTATTGATTTATGCTGAAGCGCATACACAGACTACTGGGTATGATGCTGCAACAGAAGCAGCTTTAAATCAGTTGCGTGACCGTTGTGGTATGCCGGATGTTCCTTCTGGTTTGAGCAAAGAAGAAGGTTTAAAACTGATTCAGAACGAACGTCGTATTGAATTGGCTGGTGAAGGCTTCCGCGGTGATGATATGACTCGTTATAGTGACGATTACTGGAAAGAGCACATGAACAATGTACCCATCATGACTCCTGACGGTGATACGGAACTTACAATGAAATGGAGTTCTCGTATGCGTCTGAAACCAATTCCGCAAACAGCCATTGACTTAAATCCGCTATTGGCTGGCGATCAAAACCCGGGATATTAATTTAACACAGATATCTCTTAATTAAAGGTTGAAAAAAAGGGATCGGTTTTAAAACCGGTCCCTTTTCTTGTTTTTATATAGTTTTAATTATTTTCCCATGCTCCTCTTGTAAAATCCGGTATTTCTACCGGAATACTACCGTTTAATACCGATTGCTCGCTTAGTTCTGTGATGCATGACCATTCGGCGGCATCGTATACATCCATATCCAATGGGAGTCCGTTGCGCAGGCAATGAATCAAACGGCAATCCATGACATAATTCATTTCATTGGGCAGATTTTTCCGATGGGCTTCTGCACCGTAAGTAGCTGTAAAAGGGTGTTTGTAGCGTTCCATAATATCTTCAAGCGCTTTTCCTTCGAGAGGAGCACTTGCATCGGGCTCAAGGGCGATACAGGGAACGGGATACTTCTGGGCAAAGCCTTCCGTACCACAGATTGTATGGAGGCGGCTGTACGGGCGTGGAGTGACGACATTATACTGAATCATGATACTCTTGCCTTTCATTGTGTGAATCAAGGTGGTGTTCATATCTCCCAACCGATACTTTTGACGGGCTTCGGGAGAATTTTCTCCGAATGTCTTACGGGCGTACGACGTCATGCCGGCTTGCAGACTTGATAATGAAACGAGATAATTCATGCGGTCGCCCCGGTGAATATTCAGTACCTGGCAAATGGGGCCTAAGCCGTGAGTAGGATAGGGGTTACCGGTATGCTCTATGCTATATTTCCTCCCCCAATGATTGTGAAATCCTCCTTTACTTTCGTCGGCGAAGTAGATAGAGCGCAGATCATGTATGTATGCTCCCTCTACGTGCGTTATCTCTCCGAATACACCCTGTTGTGCCATATTCAGTGTGGTCAGTGCAAATGGATCGTAGCAACAGTTTTCAAGCATCATACAGTGTTGCCTTGTCTTCTCGGCTGTATCTACCAGCTTCCAGCATTCTTCTACGGTCATGGCTGCCGGAACTTCGATAGCTACGTGTTTACCGTGTTCCATAGCATAAACTGCCATGGGAGTATGTGTCAGCCAATCGGTACAGATAAACACCAGGTCAATATCATTCCGTTCACACATTTGTTTCCATCCATCCGGTCCGGTATAACCATCCGGCTGGGGATAGCCTGCTTCCCGGAGAATTTTCTGCGCTTTAGTTAGGTTACCTTCCCTGATTTCGCAAAGTGCTTTAATTTCGATTCCTTCGATTTGCAGATAACGCTGTAAAGTCAATACACCTCTATTGCCAAGCCCAATGAAAGCAAGGCGCACAATGGGCATGGGAGGATGTGCCAGTCCGAGCACATGTGTTTGTGAAGGAGTTCTCATATGTGGTTAGGATGTTAGGGTTATATATAAAAAAAGAGAATCTAATTTCTCAGATTCTCTTTAGAGCGGAAGACGGGGCTCAAACCCGCGACCCTCAGCTTGGAAGGCTAATGCTC